>Ga0080004_1099645_pt1 | contig 53577 bp, 58 predicted proteins | sample WasSprMetagenome_FD_69207 | JGI IMG/M metagenome (GOLD analysis project Ga0080004, IMG submission 69207) | Sulfidic aquatic microbial communities from Washburn Spring, Yellowstone National Park, USA - WS (SPADES assembly) (version 2) | ecosystem: Environmental > Aquatic > Thermal springs > Hot...
GCGCCCGCGCCATGGGCGGCGGGCGCTGCCGTGCGGGCGCCTTTTGATACCGTTGTCGGGCCCGCCCCCCTCTTTGCTCCCCCCCCCCCCCCCACCGCCCCCCCCCCCCCCCCCCCAACTTGAGGCCGCCCGCGCGGACGCCCTCCGCCTGGCGGAGCTGACCCGCACCCCCCAGGGCCAGCAGCTTTCCCGGGACCTGGCCGCGGCCCTCGAGCGCTTCGCCGCCCTTCCACCCGCCGAACGCCCCGCCGCACTCCCCGCCCTGCGCCAGCTCATCCTCGAAAACGACTCCTTCCAGCGCCGGCGCCTGGGGGAGGACCTGTCCGAACTCCGCCGCGCCACCCACCGGGCGGCCTCCGCGGGCACCGCCAGCGCGGCGGTGGCCAGCCTGGCGGGCGGCGCGGCGCTGGCCGCGCTCCTCGCCCGGCTGGCGCGCCAGTCGGAACTCACCGGCCTGGTGGTGCGCAGCACGCGCAACGCGGTCCTGGTGGGGGACCGCCGGCACCGCGTGACCCTGGCCAACCCGTCCTTCGGCCGGCTGGCCGGGGCGGACCCGGCCAAACTGGCCGGGCGGCACCTGGAGGACGCGGGACCCACCGGCCGCCTGCTGGCGAAGGCCGTCCGCGAGGGGACGGCCGTGGAGGGCCGGGAAGTGCTGTGGCGCACCGCCGACGGCACCTGCCGGTGCTTTTCCGTGGACGTCATTCCGTGGACCGACCGCAGGGGCCGGACCCGGGGCGGCATGGCCGTGCTGCGCGACGTCACGGCCCAGTGGGAGGCCCGGCGGCGCGCCGAGCGGGAAAAGGCGGTCCTCCAGGAGCTGGCGCGGCGCGATTCCCTTACGGGGCTGCTCAATCACGGCGCCCTGATGGAATCCCTGGCCGGCCTCGTAAACGCGGCCCTGAGGGAAGGCCGCCCCCTGGCCTTCCTGATGCTCGACCTGGACTACTTCAAGGTCTACAACGACCGGCTGGGCCACCCCGCGGGCGACGCCCTCCTGAAGGAATTCGCCCGCGTCCTGAGGGAGGGCGTGCGGGAGCGGGACCTGGTGGCCCGCTACGGCGGAGACGAGTTCGCGGTGGTCCTGCCCGATACCGACGCGGCCGCGGCCTACCAGATCGCCGAGCGGCTGCGCCAGAAGGTGGCCGAGCACCCCTTTCCGGGCTGGGAAGTGCTGCCCGGGGGGCGCGTGACCGTGTCGGTGGGCGTGGCCGCGCTGCCGGCCCCCGAGGTGGATTCCGCGGGATTGCTGGTCAAGGCCGCCGACGAGGCCATGTACGTGGCCAAGCTGGGCGCCCGCAACCAGGTGGAGCTGTACCACAGCGCCCTCTCCGAGCTCAGGCATGTGGTGCGCGAGGAGCAGCGCGAGGCCCTCCTCATGGCCGTGCGCACCAACCTGCTGTTCCTGCACATGCGGGACCACTACACCTACGCCCACTCCGAGCGCGTGGCCGGGTACGCCCGCATCACGGCCGGGGAGATGGGCCTCCCGCCGGATGAGGTGCGTGCTTTGCGCATCGGAGCCGTGCTGCACGACATCGGCAAGGTCTGCGTGCCTGCGGACATCCTCAACAAGAAGGGACCCCTGAGCCGCGAGGAGTGGGAGGAGATAAAGAAGCACCCCGCCTACGGCGTGGACGTGCTGGCCCCCTTTTCCCTCGCCCGACCGGTGCTCGACGTGGTCCTCTACCATCACGAGCGGTGGGACGGCGGCGGCTACCCTCTGGGATTCAAGGGTGAAGGGATCCCCCTCCTGGCGCGCATCGTGAGCGTGGCCGACGCCTTCGACGCCATGACCGTGGACCGGCCCTACCGCCGGGCCCTTTCCGTGGCGGCGGCCCTGGAAGAGCTGCGGCGCGGTGCGGGAACCCAGTTCGACCCGGAAATCGTGGGCCACTTCGTGCGCCTGGCAGCGGAGGGCGCCCTGGAGGGTCTCCTTCAGGTCGGACCGGAGTCCGGCGGTTTCGGCCCGGCGGTCGGTACCGGCGGAACCAAACCCTAGGGGACATTGCCCGGGTGGCAGAGCAATCCAGCCAGAGCAGCCAGCAGGTGGCCGGCGCCGCGCACGACATAGGGAACGCGGTCCAGCAGGTCTCGGCCCTCTCCCAGGAGCTGGCCAAGCGGGCCGAGGAGCTCACGGCCGCCGTGCGGGCGTTCCGGCTGGCCTGAGCGGGCACCGGACGGCGCGTCGGGCCTCGCCGCCCGAAGGTCTCGCGCAACGGGGTGCGGCCCCCGGGGTCTTGGGCCGCACCCCCACCCTCACTCCCGCAACACGGGCTCTATTTCGGCGATGAACCTCTCGAAATCCCCGAGTTCGTTTCGGGCCATTTCGTAAACCCTTTCCAACGACACTTCCTGATAGCCGTGCACCACCCGGTTGCGAAAACCGATCATGGCCGAGTACACCGGCCAGTTTTGCGGGGCAATTAGCCCCCCTTCCATAAGCACCCGTATGGCGTCGCGGGCATCGGCAGGGGCATGGCCGAACTTCTTGGCCGCTATGTGGTAGGCCAGATCGATCATGGCCTCCACCGCCGTTTGCAGCGCGTATTTCAGCCCCTTTACAAGCCAGGGATCCCCCAAGATTTCTTCTTTTGTCCTCCTATCCAACAATTCCCTGATACCAGTGACCTGTTCCCGGATGTAGCTAATCTTTGCCATCATGCGCTCACGGTCCGGGCCCACCGGTTATCACCTCGGCCACGATCTCTTCGAGGGCCGCGCGGTAGCGGGGGTACAGTTCGGCATAGCGTCGGCTGACGAATTCCATCACGTCCGTAACCCGGTCCCAATTGCGGCAATAGACCAGTTTCCCCTCTCTGATGACGCGAAACACGAAGATCGGCTTTCCGGGATCGAGCAGCACGATATCGAAGGGGTGTCCTTGAAACGGCGGCAGGTAAAGGGCCATAGCCGCCTCCAGGTGGTACCCTTCCGCACCGTCCGGCCTGATCCCCGGTTCCAGTATGAGACCCAGGTCGATGTCGCTGTCCGGCCGGCAGGGTCCGAGGACCGACCCGAACAGGTAGGCGCCCGCCACCTGGGGGAAGTTCTCCAGGGCCTTCTTGATCTTCTCCACCAGCGGCGCCAGTTCCACGCGGACCAGTTCGGCCACCGCGCTCGCCCCCTTTCCGCCGGCGGCCGTCCCCGTCCGGCAGGCGCGGCCCGGCGGCTTTTTCACCCTCCATTCTAAGGATGCCCCCTCAGGTGTCAAGGCGGGCCCCGGCCTCGCCACCAGTATCCCCGAAAATTCGGGCCCGGACCGCAGGAACCCGGCCGCCACCGCAAGGGGGGGCACCGCCAACGACGGGCGTGCGCGCCGGTCCACGTCAAAAGGATAACGGGGAGCATCACCGCTCCCCGTTTCCGCCCTTTCTTGCCGCACGGCTTGCCGCCCGGCCACTACCAGGGCCAGAAGAAGGTCCGGGCCGCCACGTTGGTCACCTCGGAGACCGGCCCGGGGTAGATGCCGATGAGCAGCGTCGCCGCCAGGCAGACGATGAGGGTGATGGCCACGGGATTGGAGACCGGGATGGGCGTCGGATCCACGGGTTCGTCCCGGTACATGACCAGGGTCACCCGCAGGTAGTAGTACACCGACACCATGCTCATGATCAGGCCGATGAAGACCAGCCAGAGGTAGTCCTCGACCACGGTCATGAACAGGTACAGCTTGCCCACGAACCCGGCCAGGGGCGGGATGCCGGCCATGGAGAGCATGAGGGCCACCATGACCGCGGCCAGCAGCGGGGCACGCTGGCTCAGGCCCGCCATGTCCCGAATCTCGTCGCTGCCCGTGAAGGTGGAAAAGTAGCTTACCACCGTGAAGGCGCCCACCGTGGCGAACACATAGAGCAGGGCGTAAAACATCACGGCCTTGACGCCGGCCTCAGTCACGGTAACCAGGCCCACCAGGATGTAGCCCGCCTGGGCGATGCTGGAGTAGGCCAGCATGCGCTTGATGTTGGTCTGGGGGATGGCCACCAGGTTACCCACCACGATGGTGATGGCGGCCAGGATGGCCACCAGCATGGTCCAGTGCTCCCAGAGCCCGGGCAGGCCGGCCAGGAGCACGCGCACCATGACGGCGAAGGAGGCGGCTTTGGAGCCCGCGGCCAGGTAGGCCGTGATGGGTGTGGGCGCGCCCTCGTATATGTCGGGGGCCCACATGTGGAAGGGCACGGCCGAGATCTTGAAGCCCAGCCCGGCTAGGAGCAACACCAGGCCCAGAATCAACCCCGGCGTAAGGTCGCCGGCGGCCACGGTCCGGGCCACCTCCAGGATGTCCACGGTGCCCGTCACGGCGTACACCAGGCTCAGACCGTAGAGCAACACCGCCGAGGACATGCCAGCCAGGAGGACGTACTTGATGCCCGCCTCCACGGACCTGTTTTCGAACTTACGCAGGGCCACAAGCACGATGAAGGAGATGGTCATGAGTTCCAGCCCCAGGTAGAAGGTGATGAAGTCCCCGGCCGAGGCCAGCACCATCATGCCCAGGGTGGCAAAGACCAGCAGGGTGTAGTACTCGGCGTGGTAGCCCATCTCGTCCACATAGCGGAAGTTGCCCAGCACCACCAGAAAGGCCGCCGTCAGAAAGATGACCTTGAACAGGGTGGCGTAGTTGTCCACGATGTAGAGGCCGCCGTACAGGGTGCCCTGGTGCCCCCACGTGGCCGCCGTACCGCCCAGTACGATCAGCAGGCCGATGGCCGTGACGGAATTCAATCCCCGCCGGGCCTCGGCCGGCAGGAGCAGGGCCAGCACCAGCACGGCGAAGCCCAGGCCGGCCGCCAGGAATTCCGGGAAAAGCAAGGAGTAGTCGATGCCCATTTAGTACGCCCTCCCCACCTGTACCACGTGTTCGATGCCGGCCATCAGGGTCTCAACCCCGGAGGTGATGACGTCGAAGAGCAGGAACGGCAGAATGCCTCCCACCACCAGCACCGTGCCGAGCACGGCCAGCGGCACCAGTTCGGGCCCCTTGATGTCCACCAGGTAGTCGTACTCGCTGCGCCGGGGTCCGAAGAGGGTGTTGGCAGCGGCCCGCAGGACGTAGAGGGCCGTGATAATCACGCAGGCGATGCCCAGGACCACCAGGCCGCCGAACACCTTGTAGGCCCCCAGGAAGATGGTGAACTCCGGTATAAAGGCTATCAGGCCCGGCAGGCCCAGGGAGGCCAGGCCGGCCAGCATGAAGGCCGTGCCGATCTTGGGCACCTGGTGGGCGATGCCCCCCAACTCCGGGATCCAGCGCGTGTGGGTCTTCTCGTAGATGAACCCCACCGTGGAGAAGAACAGGGCCGCCATGATGCCGTGGGCGAACATGTAGGCGATGGCGCCGTTCAGGCTCACCACGTTGAGGGCCGCGATGCCCAGCACCGTGTAGCCCATGTGGCTGACGCTGGAGTACCCGATGATGTACTTCAGGTCCTTCTGGGCCAGGGCCGCGAAGGCCGCGTAGACCACGCCCGCCGTGCCCAGCACCGCCATCACCGGCGCCCAGAACTTGGCCCCCGCCGGCAGGATGTAGATGGCGATGCGGATCAAACCGTAGCCCCCGATCTTCTTCAGGACCCCCGCGTGGATCATGCTGACGGCCGTAGGCGCGCCCGCGTAACCGTCGGGGGACCACGAGTGGAAGGGCCACATGGAGATCAGGGAACCGAAGCCGAAGAGCATCAGGGCAAACATGAAGCGCTGGAAGTCCTCGGGGAAGGCCACCCTGGCCAGACCCTCGTAGCTGAAGTCAGGCACGCCGGTAATGGAGACCGACTTCACGAAGACCGCGATGACGGCCACCAGGAGGAAGGCGCTCCCCACCAGGAGGTAGATGGTCAGCTTCATGCCCGCATATTCCTTGGTCACGCGCTTGGTGCTGCCCCAGATAATGATCAGGATGTAGATGGGGATGACCACCAGCTCGTAGAAGAGCAGGAAGATGAACAGGTCCTGGGCCACGAAGGTCCCCATTACGCCCGTGACCAGGATCTGAAACAGGATGAAGAACTCCTTGGGCCTCTCGCTCACGTTCCACGAGGAGAAGATGGCGGCGAAGCCCAGGAGGTTGACCAGCAAGAGCATGGGCAGGCTCAGCCCGTCCACGCCCAGGTACCACGTAACGCCCAGGTCCCGGATCCAGGGCACGCGCTCCACGAACTGCACCCCGGCCACCGCCGTATTGTAGCTGAAGTACACGTACAGGCTGAGCAGCAGCGAGGTGCCGGTCGCGGCCGCGGCCACGCACTTGATGGTGCGGTGGTCGTCCCGGGGCACGAAGACCAGGATCAGGGAACCGACGATGGGCGCCAGCAGGATGGTGGTCAGCACCGGAAAGTCCATCTACTTCACCCCTCCCAGGAGCGTGAGCAGGCCGGCCGGAGACCCGCCCAGGGCCAGCAGCACCGCCAGCATCAGCACGCCCAGGAAGAACACCAGGGCGTAGGTCTGAAGCTGCCCGGTCTGTCCCAGCCGCAGCACGGCGCCCGAGAAGCGGGTCAGGAACCCGATGCCGTTCACGATCACGCCGTCCACGATGTAGATGTCGAAGAGATACAGCAGTTTGGCCGCCCCGTCGATGAAGGTGTGGTTGAACCACAGGTAGAGCTCGTCGATGTAGTACTTGTGCCACAGCAGTTTGTAAACCGGTTTGAACCGCTCGGCCAGGGCGTAGGCCCGGGTGCGGTCGTCGTGGTAGATGTACCAGGCCAGGAGGATGCCCGCCACGCCCAGCAACGTTGAGCTGACCATCACCAGGTAATTGGCCCCGTGGTGCACCTCGCCGAAGCGGATCCACTCCCCGAAGAAGGGCCACCACGGCGTACCGACCCAGCCCACCACCACCGAAAAGAAGGCCAGGAGCATCAGCGGTACGGTCATGACCGGCGGCGACTCGTGGGGGTGGTTCTCCGGGTTCTCGGGCCCGAAGAAGGCCAGGAAGGTCAGGCGCCACATGTAAAAGGCCGTCAGGAAGGCCGTAAAGGAGGCCAGCAGGAAGAGTACCGGGTGGCCGTCGGCCAGGGTCATGGCCAGGATCTCGTCCTTACTCCAGAAGCCCGAGAGCGGCGGGATGCCGGCGATGGCCGCGCTGGCAATGACGAAGGTCCACGTGGTAATGGGCATTTTCCTCACCAGGCCGCCCATCTCCCACACGTCGGCCCTGTCGTGCAGGGCGTGCAAAACGCTGCCCGCAGCCAGAAAGAGCAGGGCCTTGAAGTAGGCGTGGGTCCACAGGTGGAACATGCTGGCGCTCAGGCTCCCCACGCCCAGGGCCAGCATCATGTACCCGATCTGGCTGATGGTGGAGTAGGCCAGGATGCGCTTGATCTCGCGCTGGGCGATGGCAATGGTCGCCGCGAAGAAAGCCGTGAAGCCGCCCACCACCGCTACCATTTCCATGGCCGCCGGCACCTCGGCGAACAGGAAGAGCACCCGGCCCACCAGGTACACCCCGGCCACGACCATGGTGGCCGCGTGGATGAGGGCGCTAACCGGGGTGGGACCCTCCATGGCGTCCGGCAACCACACGTGCAGCGGGAACTGGCCCGACTTACCGATGGGCCCCAGGAAGACCAGCACCGCCAGCAAGAGGAGCAGCCCCGTGTTGGGGAACCCCGGGATCTTCTCGGCCAGTTCCACGATGTTCAGGGTGCCGAAGACCAGGTAGAGCGAGATCAGGCCCAGCAGCAGGCCGAAGTCGGCCACCCGGCAGGTGACGAAGGCCTTCTTGGCCGCCTCCCGGGCCGAGATCTTGTGCCACCAGAAGCCGATGAGGAGGTACGAGCACAGGCCCACACCTTCCCAGAAGAGAAACATCTCCAGGAGGTTGCTGGAAATTACCAGCCCCAGCATCATGGAGGCGAACAGAGAGAGGTAGGCAAAGAAGGTCGATTCTCCCTTGTCCCCGTGCATGTAGCCGATGGAATAGATGAAAATTAAGGAACCCACCAGGGTCACCATGACCAGCATCATGGTGGAGGTGGGGTCCAGCTGCACCCCGGCCTCGATGAACAGGCCGGGCATGGAAAACCAGCGCACGGCGTAGACCAGGGGCTTTTCGATGAGCTCCGGGTCCGTAAAGACCCCCACCGCCGCGCTGGCCGCAAAAACGAAACCGACGAGCATGGAGCCGCACGCCAGGTAGGCGCTCAGGCGCGGCCACGGCCTGGTCAGCAGGCTGATGCCCAGGAAGGCCAGGGCCGGCAGCAGGGGGATGATCCACGCGTGATACATGGCAAACTCTACCATGTCCCTCACCTCACCATTTCAGCCAGTCGAACTCGTCCAGGTTGACCGTGAGGCGGTTGCGGTAAATGGCGATGATGATGGCCAGCCCCACGCCCACCTCGGCCGCAGCCACCGTGATGACGAAAACGGCAAAGACCTGACCGATAAAGGCCGTCGGGGTGATGAACTTGTTGACGGCCACCAGGTTCAGGTTGACGGCGTTCAGCATGAGCTCGATGCAGATCAAAACCGCCACCGCGTTGCGCTTGGTCAGCACGCCGAAAAGGCCCACGGCGAACAGCAGGGCCGAGAGGACGATAAAGTGGTTGAGCCCCACCGCGACCACCGGGTTACTCACCTGGCTTCACCTCCCTGGCCAGCACGATGGCCCCGACCAGAGCCACCAGCAACAGCACGGCCGCCACTTCAAAGGCGACCACGTACTTGCTCAGCAGCATGACCGCCAGCTGGCCAACGGTATCGGGCGGCACCCGCTCGGTACTCACGGCGTAGCGGTCCAGCACCCCGGCCAGGCCCGCCATGACCGCGAACACCGCCAGCACCACCGGGCCGGCCACCTGCACGTTGCGGTAGTTAAAAAGGCTGGTACGCCCCATGCCGCCCTGCTGGGTGAGCATCACGGCGAAGATGACCATGATGCACACGGCCCCGGCGTAGATCAACACCTGGACGAAAGCCAGGAAGTCGGCCTCCAGTAAGAGGTATAGGCCCGCAATGCCCAGGAAGGTCACCGCCAGCCAGAGCACGCTGTAGACCAAATTGCGCAAAGACACCACCAGCAGGGCCGCCAGCAGGGTCACCGCCGCCAGGCCCCAGAAGGCCACAACGCCCCAGACACTCACGCTCCTTCACCCTCCCCTTGGCCGGCCGCCGCGGCCTCCGCCACCGCCGGTGCCTTAGCCAGCACCAGGGCCAGGTCCTCCCTGGTATACTTGGCCAGTTCGAAATCCTGGGTGAAATGGAGGGCTTCCTGGTTGCACGACTCCACGCACAGGCCGCAGAAGAGGCAGTACTGCATGTACATCACGTAACTGGTGAGCTGGCGCTTCTTACCCACCCGCACCGAGTCCATCTTGATGACCCGGTTGGGACAGGCGCCGGCGCAGATGCCGCAGGCGATGCACTTCTCCACGTCCAACCTGAAGCTGCCGTGGAAACGGGGCGGCAGGGGCGGCCGCTGCTCCGGATACAGAATGGTCACCTTCTTGTTGAAAAACTCCCGCCAGGTGATCTGCAGGCCTTTGAGCAAGCCCTGTCCGAACACTCAATCTCACCATCCCAGTGCCCGGTACACGTACATGCCGATACCGGTGATGAAGATATTGGCCAGCGAAAGGGGCACCAGCACCTTCCACCCGAAGTGCATCAGCTGGTCAACCCGGATACGGGGGTAGGTCCAGCGCAGCCACATGAAAAAGAGGATCATGATGTGCAGCTTGATGAAGAACCACAGCCAGGACGGAATGAAGGTGAGCCCGAAGGGCGCCAGCCAGCCGCCCAGGAAACAGGTCGTGGCCAGGGCCGAGATCAGGATCAGCTCGCCGTACTCGGCCAGCATGAAGAGGGCGTAGGCCATGCCGCCGTACTCGGTGTACGGTCCGGCAATGATCTCAGATTCTCCTTCCACCAGGTCGAAGGGCACGCGCTTGACCTCGGCGCAGGCGGCCACGATGTAGATCAAAAAGGCCACGGGCTGGGTGAAGATAAACCATATGTGCTCCTGGGCCCTGACGATGTCGGAGATCTTCAGGGATCCCACCAGCATCACGACCCCGAGGAGCGAGAGCACCAGCGGCACCTCGTAGCTAACCATCTGGGAGACCACACGCATGGCGCCCACCAGGGAGTACTTGTTGTTGGACGCCCAGCCCCCCATCCACAAAATAATGGTGGTCAGGGAGGCCACGCTGATGAAGTAGAACAGGCCGATGTTCATGTCGATGGGGATCATGTCCTTGCCGAAGGGTACCACGGCGAAGACCATGACCACGGGCACCACGATAAGGACGGGCGCCAGGAGGAACAGCACCTTATCGGCCGCGCGGGGAATGATGATCTCCTTGCCCAGCAGCTTGACCATGTCGGCGATGGTCTGCAGGATGCCCTGCGGCCCCACCCGGTTCGGCCCGTAGCGCACCTGGATGAAGCCCGCCACGCGGCGCTCGAGCAGCACCAGCATCGCCACACCCAGGCCCAGAAACACCAGAATGGCCACCAGGATCCAGACCAGTTCCAGAAGATCGCCCCAGTAGGGGGCGCCGGCCCGGGCCCCCAGGTTGTTAAACCAGTCCCCGATGGCCACGAAGAGGTTCTCCAGCACGCCTCTCACCCCTTAACGGTCCACTTCGCCCAGGCAGATGTCGATGCTGCCCAGGATGGCGATCACGTCGGCCACCTTCCAGCCCCGCACCATCTCGTTGATCAGTCCCAGGTTGATGAAGGAGGGCGCTCTGACGTGCATGCGGTAGGGCCTGTTGCTGCCGTCGGAGACCAGGTAGAACCCCAGGATGCCTTTGGCCCCCTCGATCTCGTGGTAGACCTCGGCCCCTTTGGGCGGCCGCAGCACCTTGGGCACCTTACCCATGATCGGCCCTTCCGGCAATTGTTCCATGGCCTGGCGGATGATGCGTGCCGACTGTTCGATCTCCTTGATGCGCACCACGAAGCGGTCGAAGCAGTCGCCGTTCTTGCCCAGGGGCACCTCGAAGTCGAAGCGGTCGTAAATGCCGTAAGGCCGCAGCTTCCTCAGGTCGTAGTACACGCCAGAGGCCCTGAGCACCGGACCGCTGATGCCGTAGTTGATGGCCACCTGCGGATCCAGCCGGCCCACGTTCTTGGTACGCGCCTGGAAGATCTCGTTGCCCGTGATCAGGCCGTTGTACTCGTCGATGCAGGCCGGCAGGTCGTCCAGGAACTTCTTTAGAGTGGGCAGGAATTCCTCGGGCAGGTCCTCGGCCACGCCTCCGATGCGCATGTAGCTCACCGTCATGCGGGAACCGCTCACCATTTCGAAGAGGTCCAGGACCCTCTCCCGGTCGCGGAACGGGTACATGAATCCGGTTACGGCCCCCACGTCCATGGCAAAGGTGGCCACAAAGAGCAGGTGGCTGGCGATCCGGGAGAGTTCGGCGCAAATCACCCGGATATACTCGGCCCGCTCGGGCACCTCGATACCCGCCAGTTTCTCCACGGCCTGGACGTAGCCCAGGTTGTTGAGCATGGCCGCCAGGTAATCCATGCGGTCCGTGTAGGGGATCACCTGGGTGTAGGTGCGTGCCTCGGCCAGCTTTTCCAGGCCCCGGTGCAGGTAGCCCACCACCGGAATGGCCTCGGTGATCACCTCGTGGTCGAGCCGCAGGATCATCCGGAATACCCCGTGGGTGCTGGGATGCTGCGGTCCCAGGTTGACGATTACTTCTTCGGTTTGCAGTGCTGGCTGCCGCACGCCCTCACCCCCCTAGGTACTCGCGCTGCTCGGCCAGCGGAAAGCTCTTGCGCAAGGGATGCCCCGGAAAGTCGTCTTCCAGGAAAATGCGCCTGAGGTCCGGGTGGCCTTCGAAGACGATGCCGAAAAGATCGTAGACCTCCCGCTCCTGCCAGTTGGCCGCCCCCCAGAGCCCGCAGACCGAGGGCACGCGCGGCCGTTTTTTGTCCACGCGCGTCTTGACCGTCACCATGGCGGCGTCGCGGATGCGGCAGGGGTGGTAGATTACCTCAAAATAGTCGGGGTAGTCCGCGGCCGTCACGTTGCTCAGGAAATCGAAACCAAAAGTGTCGCGCAATTCCTTCATCAGGCCCAACAGTTTATCGGGACCAACCACCAGGCGCTGCTCCGCATCCACTTCCACGTCTCTGCACTTTTCCTTAATCTGCTCGACCAGCTGACTATCTGCCATGCGCGCTCACCACTTTCGGTCGCTGCACCTTTTCTTTGAGCTTCAGAAAACCGTAGATTAGGGCGTCCGGCCGCGGCGGGCAACCGGGTACGTAGACGTCCACCGGTACCAGCTTATCCACTCCGGGCACCACGTAGTAGGAATCCACGAAGGGGCCGCCCGAAATGGCGCAGCTCCCCATGGCGATGACCCATTTGGGTTCGGCGATCTGCTCGTAGATGCGCACCAGGAGGGGGGCCATCTTCTTGGTGACGGTGCCCGCCACCACCATGAGGTCCGCCTGGCGGGGCGAGGGCCGGAAGACCTCGTAGCCGAAGCGGGCAATGTCGAAGCGCGAGGCCCCGGCCGCCATCATCTCGATGGCGCAACAGGCCAGACCGAAGGTCACCGGCCACAGGGAAAACCCCCGGGCGTAGTTCAGGAGGGGCTCGATGCGCGCGATGACCGGTTCGAGTCTGGCCAGCACGTTGTCCAGGCGCGCCAGGAAGACGCTGCCGACTATTTCTTCCTTGCTGGGCTGCTTTCTCACATCCACTCCAGTGCTCCCTCCCTCCAGGCATACCACAGGCCAAAGACCAGGATGGCGATGAAAATGATCATCTCCACGAAGGCGAAAAGCCCCAGGGCCTGGAACTTCACGGCCCAGGGGTAAAGGTAAATCGTTTCAATGTCGAAGATCAGGAAAACCAGGGCGTACAAAAAGAAGCTGGCCCGGAAGCGCACCCACGTTGGGCCCTGGGTAACGTTGCCGCATTCCCAGATGTCGTTTTTCACCCAGTTGCGCCGCGACCTGGGCCAGCCGAGTACCAGTCCCGTCACCAAACCGCCTAACGCGAAGACCAGACCGCCCACCAGAAAAAGCAACACTCCGGCCCACGGCGAAAGCACCCGTCTCCCCCCTTTCCTCGCTTCAATTTTCACAAAGCTGGCCACACATAATGCCGTCGCTATAGATTTTAGCGCCGGCATTTACCCTCTGGAGCGGAAAGAAGCCTCTTGACCGGCCCGAAACCGGTGCGGTGGATGGGGCAGGGGCCCAACCGTGCCAACGCCCGGAGGTGACCGGGCGTGGCGTAGCCTTTGTGCCGTTGAAATCCGTAGTCGGGATACAGGTGGTGGTAAGCTTCCATCAGGCGGTCCCGCACCACCTTGGCGAGAATCGAAGCTGCGGCCACCGAGGCGCACAACGCGTCAGCGCCCTTCAGGCTGACCTGGTGAAGGTCTACTCCGGGCAGTCGCACCCCGTCGAGGATCAAGCAGTCGGCCGGCGGACGCAGCTTCCGCACCGCCCGCTCCATGGCCACCAGGGTCGCGCGATAAATGTTCAGCCTGGCAATCTCCTCCACCGTGGCCAGCCCCACGGCCCAGGCCAGGGCCAAACGCCGTACCTCCGCCGCCAGCCTCACGCGCCTTCCCGGCGCCACCCTCTTAGAATCGTCCAGACCCGCCAGCAACAGCCCGGGCGGCAGGATTACCGCTGCCGCCACCACCGGCCCGGCCAGGGGCCCGCGGCCGGCCTCGTCCACTCCCGCGATGTACCGGTAACCCGCGGCCCGCAACCGGTCCTCGTACTCCCACAGGGCCGCCAGCCTTGCCCGCTCCACCGGTGTCAGATCCCGGGCCACAACACCCGCCGCCGCCTTCGCTGGGACTGGTGCGCTAGGCTTTGATTCGGATCATTCTCCTTCAATGGGTGGTTTCCCTGCTACCCGGCACAAATTTTTAGGGCCGGTCCAGGGTGCAGCGGCCCAGCTTTCCCTCCCGGAAATCCCGGAGCACGCTTACGGCCGCGCGGCGCAGGTCCGGCGCCCCGCCCGGCAGGAGGAACCCGCGCCGCCGCGCCACTTCGGCCAGGTCCGTGACGCTATCGGCCCCGCCGTAGCGCGCGGCCACGTATGCCGGGTACCAGGTACCGAGCCGGCGCAGGAGGTGCTCGGCCACCTCGATTTCGTTCTCCTCCGGCTCGATGATGCCCACGGCGGCCAGCCGCCAGAGGACCCCGGGGTTTTTCAGGCCCGGGTAAAGCACGCCGGGCAGGTCCAGCAGTTCCATACCTTCGGCCAGCCGCAGCCACTGGCGGCCGCGGGTGACTCCCGGCCCTTTACCCGTACGCGCCACCCGCCGGCCCACCAGGACATTAATAAGCCGGGACTTGCCCACGTTGGGCATCCCGGCCACCATCAGGCGCAAAGACTTCCGCCAGCGCCGGGCCGGCCGCCCGGCAGCCAGTTGCGCGCAGGCCTCGGGAAGGGACGCCACACCCGCACCCGTAGCCGCGCTCACCGCCAGTACCGGCCACCCTTCCCGCCGTAAAATACCCAGCCACACCGCCGTAAGGTCGGGGTCCGCCAGGTCCTCCTTGTTGAGCACCAGGACCCGGTCCTTGTTACCTAGGAGACGCGCCAGGTCGGGGTTGCGGCTGCTGGCCGGGACCCGGGCGTCCAGAACCTCCAGCACCACGTCCACCAGCGACAGGTGCTCCTGCAGGGCCCTCCTGGCCGCGGCCATGTGGCCGGGGTAAGCAAAGCGCGGCATTTAAGAAATCACCCGTATTCGGTCCAGGGGCCAGTAGATGAGGACCGCCTTGCCCACCACCATATCCTGGGGCAGGAACCCCCACACCCGGCTGTCGTCACTGGAGTTGCGGTTGTCCCCCAGGACGAAAAGCTGGCCCGGCGGCACGCGCACGGGGCCGAAGTCGGCAAAGCGCAGTCCGGACGGCAGGTAGGTCTCGGGAACCTGCCGCCCGTCCACGTAAAGCTTGCCGTTCCGCAGGGCCACGGTTTCGCCCCCGAGGCCGATCACCCGTTTCACGAAGTCACGCTTCGGGTCCCGGGGATAGCGGAAGACGATGATGTCCCCCCGTTGCGGCTCGCGGAAGTGGTACAGGAACTTGCTTACGATGATGCGGTCCCCCGGCAGGAGGGTCGGCTCCATCGAACGCGAGGGAATGTAGAAGGGCTCCACCACAAAGATACGCAGGATTACGGCCAGAATCACGGCCACCAGTACCGAGCGGATTACTTCCCAGAGGGCGAAACCCCCTTTGTTTTCCTCCCTGTCGCCCAACTCTACTCCCCTACCCAAAAAATCGCCCCCGCAGCGCCGTTGGTTTCCCCCGGTGGCGGCGCGGGCACCTCGTACGAGGCGCCGCAGCAAGGGTTACCCCGGAGAATTTTGCCAACCCACCGGTGCCGAAGACCGCGCAATTTTCCGGGGCAAAATTCCCCGTCGCCCCTCCGGCTATCGCTTTTCCTGAATCCGGGCGGCCTTGCCCCGGCGTTCCCGCAGGTAGTACAGCCGAGCCCTCCTCACACGCCCGCGGCGCACCACCTCGATTTTCTCGAGGCGGGGAGAGTGAAGGGGAAAGGTCCGCTCCACGCCCACACCGTAGGAAACGCGCCGCACGGTGAAGGTCTCGCTCAGGCCGGCGCCGCGCCGCCTGATGACCACGCCCTCGAATACCTGCACCCGTTCCCGGCCGCCCTCGACCACCTTCACGTGCACCCGGACCGTATCGCCCGGCCAGAAAGCGGGAAGGTCCTGCCGGAGCTGAGCCTGCTCGAACAAACGAAGGGAATCCATACCTGAGATATCCTCCTTAAGGAACTCACAGGGTGAATTATAGCACGCCATCACCGGCGGGGCAACGGCATTCACCGCCCCCCGGCGCCGTACCGGGCCAGCACGGCCTCCAGTTCCGCCCTGACTCGCCGCAGAAGTTCCAGGTCTTCGGCCGTGAGCTCCGCCCGGGCCAGCAGGTCGGGGCGGCTCCCCAGGGTACGCACCAGGGACTGGCGACGCCGCCAGCGCCGGATGGCCTCGTGGTGGCCGCTGAGCAGGATTTCCGGCACCAAGAATCCCCGAAAATCCCGGGGCCTGGTATAGTGGGGATATTCCAGCAGGCCTTCACTAAAGGATTCCTCCTCCGCCGAGGCCGCCTCCCCCAGCACGCCGGGCACCAGCCGCGCCACGGCGTCTACCACCACCATGGCCGCCAGCTCGCCCCCGGTGAGGACGTAATCCCCGATGGATATTTCGTCGGTGACCAGTGCCTCCCGGACCCGCTCGTCGACGCCTTCGTAGTGCCCGCACACCAGCACCAGATGGGGCAGAGTCGCCAGGGCCCGGGCCTCCCGCTGGTTGAAGGGGCGCCCCTGAGGGCAGAGCAGGACCACCCGCTCCGGCGGCCGGCCGTCGCGCCGGGCGATCCATTCCAGGGCCGCGCACACGGGGCCGGCCTCCATCACCATGCCGGCACCGCCCCCGAAGGGAGGGTGGTCCACGGTACGGTGCTTGTTGGCCGCAAAGTCGCGGATGTTGATCAGGTTAATCTCCAGCAGGCCCCTCTCCCGCGCCCGGCCGAGGATGCTGTGGTCAAAGGGGCCGCGGAACATTTCCGGAAAGAGGGTCAGAATGTCGATGCGCATACGGGCCTTACTCCACCAGACCGGGCGGGAGGTCCACCGTTATACGCCCGCGGTCCAGGTCGATCTCCTGTACCACGGTTTTGAGGGCGGGAATCAGGATTTCCCCCTTACCGCCCCGCACCACGTAGACGTCGTTGGCGCCGGTTCTGAGCACGTCCGCCACCCGGCCGAGGGGTTCGCCGTCCACCCCGTAGACCTCCAGGCCCACGATCTGGAAAAGGTAGTAGTGACCCGGCGGCAAGGGTCGCAGCCGGTCCCTGGTAATCTGGAGCAGGCCGCCCCGTAGCCGCCTGGCGGCCTCCAGGCTGTCCACGCCGCGCAGCTTCAGGACCACCAGACGCCGGTGGACAAAGGCGCCTTCGACCCCAAAGAAGGTGCGGCGGCCCCCCAGCCACACCGCAATCTCTTCCAGCTCACCGAAACGCTCGGGAAAGTCCGTGTGGGGTATGAGCCGCACCGCGCCGCGGTGCCCGTGGGTGCCGACGATCTCGCCCACCGTGATGTACTCTTCACCCATCAGCCGGTACCGGCCTCCCGGATGGCCACGATCAGCCCGTCCCGGACCACGATCTCCACCGCCATGAGCCTGCGCCAGCTGTCGCCGACCGCCACCTCGACCAGGCTCTCCAGCTGGCCGTGCACTACCTCGGTGCCCGGTTCCAGCTGCACCACCAGCTGTAGCTTTTCAAGGAGCCCCTGCCTGACCTCCTCGCGCTTTTTCTTCTCCTGGGCCAGGCGCTCGCGCGCCGCCGCCACCCCGGCCGGGTGATGCTTTTCCAGTTCCATGAGCTGCCGGCGTCCCTCGAACTCCAGGCGCTGGAGCTCGAGCTCCGTCCGGCGCAAGGACTCCCGCAGCTGGGCCGCCAGCCCCTTTTTGTAGTCCTCGGTGACCACCACCTTGATGATCACCGGTCGGGTAACGGTTACGCGCTCCACGTCAGCCGATCTCCACTACGACCTTTTTGCGCTGTCTCGTGGCCGCCGCCTTGACCACGGTGCGGATGGCCCGCGCCACCCTTCCCTGGCGGCCGATCACCTTGCCCATATCTTCGGGGGCCACCCTCAGCTCTATGACGCAGGCGCGGTCTCGTTCGACCATCGTCACGGACACTTGGTCCGGCTGGTCCACGAGGGCCTTGGCCAGTATTTCCACGAGTTCTTTCATGGGACAGGAAAGACCTCCCGCCTGAAACTACTTCAGCACGCCGGCCTTCTTAAAGAGGGCCCGGGCCGTGTCGGTGAGCTGGGCCCCTCTGGCCAGCCAGGCCCGCGCCCTTTCCTCATCGATCTTAATCACGGCAGGGTTCTTGAGGGGCGCATAATACCCCAGTTCCTCGATGAACCGGCCGTCACGCGGAGAGCGGGCATCGGCCACTACGATACGGTAGAAAGGGCTTTTCTTGGCCCCCATGCGGCGCAACCGGATCTTGACCACGCACAAACCTCCTTCTGTCTAATGTCTAACTCAGGAAGGGGAACCGCGGCAGGCGCCCCTTCCTAAAATCCCTTTCCATCTGGCCCAATTGCCTGAACATCTTTTTGGTCTGCTCGAATTGTTTCAGCAATCTGTTCACTTCCTGCACCGACGTGCCGCTGCCGCGGGCAATGCGGCGCCTCCGGCTCCCGTTGATGATTTCGGGATGGCGCCTTTCTTCGGGGGTCATAGAATTAATGATCGCTTCGGCATAAACCAGCTCCTTTTCATCGAACTCGAGGTCCTTGAGCTGCCTCAGCCCTCCAAACCCGGGTATCATGCCGAGGATCTGGTCCAGGGGCCCGAGCTTGCGTACCTGCTTCAGCTGCTGCAGAAAGTCCTCCAGGGTGAAATCGGCCGTGCGCAACTTCTTCCTGAGGCGCTCGGCCTCGTCGGCACCGTAGGCGGCCTGGGCCTTCTCGATGAGGGTCAGTACGTCGCCCATGCCCAGGATGCGGTCTGCCATGCGGTTGGGGTGGAAGGGTTCCAGGGCGTCCAGCTTCTCACCCACACCCACGAACTTGATCGGGCTTCCGGTAACGGCCCGAATGGAGAGGGCCGCGCCGCCCCGGGCGTCGCCGTCGAGCTTGGTGAGGATCACGCCGGTGAGCCCCAGGCGCCCGTGAAAGCTCTCGGCCACATTGATCGCGTCCTGACCGGTCATGGCGTCCACCACCAGCAGGATTTCCTGCGGGGCCACGGCAGCCTTCATGGCCGCCAGCTCGGCCATCATCTCCTCGTCGACGTGCAGGCGGCCAGCCGTGTCTACGATTATCGGGTCCAGGCCCCGGGCGCCGGCTATGCGCACCGCTTCCTGTACGATGGATACCGGGTCCTGCTTCCCGTCCGGCGCATGCACCGGGACCTCCACCTGGGCTGCCAGCACCTGGAGCTGGCGCACGGCCGCGGGCCGGTAGACGTCGGCCGCCACCAGCAGGGGCCGGCGACCCTGCTGGCGCAACCAGCGGGCCAGCTTGGCCGCGGTGGTGGTCTTACCGCTGCCCTGCAGGCCCACCAGGAGAATCACCCCCGGAGGCCGGGCCGCCTGGGCCAGGACGGCCGCGGTGCCGCCCATAAGGGCCGTCAGTTCCTCGTGGACGATCTTAATCACTTGCTGGGCCGGGGTAAGGCTGGCCAGCACCTCCTGCCCCACGGCCCTTTCCCGGACCCGGGCCACGAAGTCCCTGGCCACCTTGAAGTTCACATCGGCCTCCAGCAGGGCCAGCCGCACCTCGCGGAGGGCCTGGTCCACATCGGCTTCGTTCAAAACTCCCTTACCGCGCAGCCGGCGCAAGCTAGCCTGCAGTTTTTCCGCCAGCATGCCAAACACAAAAGACACCCTTCTTTCCCTAGGCTTCTTGGAGAACCTCGTGCAGCAGGGACCTCACGCGGTGCAGGACCGTGAGCTGGAGGTCGGTCCCGCACTCGTCCAGCAGGCGCAGGGCCTCCCCCAGTCTCTCGCGCTCGCGCAGGTGGCGGGACACCAGACCCAGCTTCTCCTCGTAGCCGCACAAGGACTCTTCGGCGCGCCGCAGGGCGTCGTACACCGCCTGGCGGCTAATGCCGAAGTCCCGCGCGATCTCCCCCAGGGAAAGTCCTTCGCCGTAATAGAGCCGCACAAGTTCACGCTGGTGCCTGGTCAGGAGTTCGCCGTAAAAGTCGTAGAGAAGGGTCATGCGCACGAGCTTCTCCAGCACCCTGCCACCCCGGGCTTCAAGGCCGTGGCCTTTACGGTTGCATTGTACTGCGGCTCCCCGCGCGTGTCAAGTGATTCGCGGCGCCATCCGGCCCGGACGGAATCCGAAGAGGGGAAAACTTTTGCCTCCGGCGAAAGGGGTTCCGTAGCGGAGGGTGAATAAGCATTATACGTACTGCTAAATAGATTATGCTTTCCTGCGAGGAGGCCTGTGGCATGCCTTCCCTCTTGACCCTGGACCAGGCTCTGGAGCTTTCCCGCAACCAGGTGCGCGAGCTCTGCCGGAGCTACCTCAATCCCGGCCTGGTAACCATGCTGGAGTTGCTGGACTTCGACCGCCGCTTCGTGGCGGCCCGGGGCGCGGAGGTGTGCGACGCGGCCGGCAACACCTACCTGGATTTTCTCGGGGGCTACGGGGCCCTCAATTTGGGCCACAACCACCCAGCGGTGCTGGAGGCGCTGCGCCGCGTGGAAGAACGGCCCAACCTCCTCCAGGCTTCCCTGAACCCGGTGGCCGCGGCCCTGGCCCACAATCTGGCCCAGCTCACACCCGGCAACCTCCAGCGTTCCTTCTTCTGCAACAGCGGGGCCGAGGCCGTGGAAGGGGCCCTGAAGCTGGCGCGGGCCGCCACGGGCAAATCGCAGATCGTATACTGCAGCAACTCTTTCCACGGCAAGACCTTCGGCGCCCTGTCGGTCACGGGCCGCGCGAAATATCGCCAGCCCTTCGAGCCCCTGGTGCCGGACTGCGTTGAGATACCCTTCGGTGACGAAGGCGCCCTCGAAAACGTTTTAAAGAAGGGCCACACGGCCGCGTTCATCGTGGAGCCCATCCAGGGCGAGGGCGGCGTAATCGTACCGCCACCCGGCTACCTGGCCAGGGCCAGGGAGCTGTGCACCCGCTACGGGGCCCTTCTCATTGCGGACGAGATTCAAACCGGCCTGGGCCGCACCGGACACATGTGGGCCTGCGAACACGAGGGCGTGGTGCCCGACGTGATCTGCGTGGCCAAATCCCTGGGCGGTGGCGTGGCCGCCATCGGGGCCTACGTCACCACCGACGCCATCTGGAAAAAGGCCTACGGTGGTCTGGAAAGGGCCCTGCTGCACACTTCCACCTTCGGGGGCAACACCCGGGCCGTAGCCGCGGCCCTGGCCGCGCTGGAGGTCACCGTAAAGGAGGATCTTCCGGCCCGGGCGCGGGAGCTGGGAGATTACCTTCTGGGTAAACTGAAGGCCCTGCAGGAACGCTCGCCTCTGCTCGGCGACGTCCGCGGCCGCGGTCTGCTCGTGGGTCTGGAGTTCGCCCAACCTTCCGGGGGGCTCGTTAGCCGCCTCTCGGGCGGCCTGCTGGAGAGGGTGGCCGGCGAGTACCTGGGCAGCCTGGTGGCCGGGGAATTGCTCAACCGGCACCGCATCATCACGGCCTACACTCTGAACAACCCCAACGTCATTCGCCTCGAACCCCCCCTGACCGTCACAAGGGAACAAATCGACGCCTGCGTGAACGCCTTAACCGAGATCCTGAGCCGGCACCGCAGCTTTCTGTCCGTGGCGGCCTCGGGCGCCAGGACCGTGCTGCAGTCCGTTCTCACCAAGGGGGAGCGTCCGTGAGGCGTCTGCTGCTGCCGACCGCGCTCCTGGTTTTGGTGCCACTTTTTGCCTTCTCCACCCTCTCGCCCGGACCGTCGGGTACCGACGCCGAACAGGTCGGACTGGTGACCCCTGCCACAGAGGATTTCACTCCCGTCATGTACGAGCAAATCCTCCGGGAGGAGGGATTCCCGTACCGGACGGTGGACCCCTCAGAGCTGGTGGCCATGACCCCGCGCCAGATGCGCTCCCGCTTCGCGGCCCTCGTCTTTCCGGAAGTCGTCAACGCCGCGCTGCCCCCTGAACTGGCCCCGCGCCTGGCCGAATACGTCCGCTCCCTGGGAGGTCTGATACTGGTGGTGGGAGATCCGGGCACACGGGCGCCGGACGGTACGGCCCTGGCCCCGCCCCTGCTGGCCGACCTGACCGGGGTGTACTACACCGCTCCCAACGGCACGCCGCCCACCGGCTACTGGTTCTTCCCCTCCCGGGAGGCGGCCCGGGCCTGGGGCTTCACCCCGGGCAAGGTGAACCGGGAGGGCGCCGTGTGCGGCTACGGCTACGGTCCCCTGACCTACCACTACTACCCGGCCCGCACCGAGGGCGCCGCGGAGCTGGCCTGGGGACGGGGGCCCGGGGGGCGGCAGCCGGTCCTCACCGAGCGCCACCACCCGGGCGGCGGGACCGTGGTTTACTGCGCCATTCCCCTCGGGTTTTTTAAGGCTAATTCCGACGACCTGCCCCTGCGGGCGGTGATGCGCACCTTCCTCATCCGTTACGTGCACCTGCCGCGCCTGGTTAACACCCCTGGAGGCCGCGGGGGATTCGTCTTCAACCTCCACATTTGCAGCGGTACCTACCTGAAACCCTTGCGCACCATGCTGGGCGGGGACGTGTTCAGCCCCGAGACCCCTTTTTCCATCCACATCACGGCCGGCCCGGACTGCAACTGGCCCGGAGACCGCCTGGGATTCGACGCGGCCAATCCCCTGAAAGGCAAACCCCTGGTGCTCACCCTGCGCGAGTACGGGTACGTCGGCTCCCACGGCGGTTGGATCCACAATTACTTCGCCTTCAACGCCGAAAAAATCCCCAGGCGCCAGGCCCTAGAGTACCTGGCCCGCAACTTTACGACCCTGGAGGACCTTACGGGGGAGCGGATCGTGGAGTACTCCTCGCCCGGGGGTGTGCATCCCCCGTGGCTCAACGCCTGGCTGGAGGAACACGGCGTGGTGGCCTACTACCATCCCGGGGACACCGGTTCAAGCCCCACCCACCCCCGTTACAGGGGCGAAAGCTACAGTCAGGCCATGTGGGCTTTCCCCATCAGCAGCTACGACCGCTACGCGTCCCTGGAGGACCTCCATCGCGCGCGGGTACCCCAGGCCGAGGCCGCATCCTGGCTCAGGGACCTTGTGGATTTCGCGATCCATGAGCGGGTTATCCGCACCTTTTACACCCATCCCTCAGCCGACCCGTACAACCTGGGCCTTCTGGAGGGGCTGGCCGCGGACCTGCGTGCGGCGGTGGCCGCAGAGCGCCTCACCGTCGCGCCCATGAGCACCTTCGCCGCCTTTCTCGACCGCCACCAGCAGACCAGCTGGCTCGTGCGGCGCGCCGCGGACCGCTATCTTATCGAACTCAAGAATCCCCTGGGCCTGCAGGACATCACCGTCGCGGTTTACGTGGGACCGGAGCGCCGGTACCGGGTGCTGGCCACGGGCGTGCGGGTCGAGGAACAGGACGGGTGGGTGTACGTAACGGTGAGCGACCAGGAAGCGGCAAAACGCATCGTCGTGCGCTATTGAAGGAAGAAAATACCTGGCACCCTCCGTTCCTCCGTGGTAGGATGGAAAAAGAAGTATCCTCCGGAAGGGGTATGGAGATGGAAGTGGTACTGCAACAGATCCTGGAAGAACTCAGGGAAATCCGCCGCGTCCAGGAGGTCCAGGGCCAGCGGCTGGAGCGCGTCGAGGGCCTCCTCGAAGACCACGGCCGGCGCCTCGAACGCGTCGAGGGCCTCCTCGAAGACCATAGCCGGCGCCTGGCCGGCCTGGAGGAAGGGCAGGAGCGGCTCGACGACCGCATGAATGTCTTTGAGGACCGCATGAACGCCTTCGAGACCCGTATGACGGCCATCGAAGTGCGTTTCGGGGGCGTGGAATCACGGCTCGGGGGCCTCGAACGGCGCCTGGACGGGTTGGAAGGCCGCCTGGACCGGCTGGAGAAGGGCCAGGACCGCCTGGAAGCCGGCCAGAAGAAAATCCGCCAGGAACTGGGCTACGTCTGGGAGGACATCAAGAGACTGGGCAAACAGCTGACGACCCAGCGGGAGGAGCTGGAGCGCCTGCGGGCCAGGGGATAGGTATCCCTGCGGCCCGATACCGGGCCCTTGCCGGGACGCCGGCACCGTATCACGGAGCAGACCTCTACACCCATCCGGGCTCCCGTCCACACACCGAGTCCTTCAGCAACTGCTCCGCTAGAGGCGGGTGGATACGGTGTCCGGCTACCCACTGCGGGCATGCGAGAATGACCTGCCGGCCGCCTTCCCTGGAGAATGCGAAGGCCCGCGAAGCCTTGATTCATCCGGCTTTGCGGGCCTTTCTCTGGTCGGAGCGACACGATTTGAACGTGCGACCTCCACCACCCCAAGGTGGCGCTCTAACCAAGCTGAGCTACGCCCCGAAACCCGCCTTTATTTTAGCACCGCACGGCATCCCGTGTCAAGCGTGGCCGGCCCGGAAACCCAATTAATACGTACGGCCCGCGAGGATACGGGCCGCAGCGCGGCCGGGACCGGGCCGGCAGAACGCACGGCCCTTCCCGCCGCGCCCTCTTATAGACCCCGTTCTTGCACGCACGCCTTGGACGCGTATGACGCAGGGCCCCCGGCCCTGCCGTAACTAGACTCCTCACCCGCCCTTGATGCGGAACCCGGATGCGGGCCAACCGCACCCGGCCTCCCTTCCGGAACGAACGCCGCAGCCGGTGATCAACTGCTGCACTTCACGGCTCCGGCACCGGGGACAGGTGACCTTGTCCCGGTCATTTACACCCACGAGCAGGCTAAACCTGTGACCGCAATTCTCACACCGGAATTCATAAATCGGCATTGTCACACCTCCCCAAACATATATACTAGTATTCGGGCGCTACCTAACGTACCCCTTCTGTGGTACCGGAAATACCGAAACCGGAGAGGGAGGAACCCCGGTGTCGCAGGCTACCCGCACCGTGCGCGCCCGGTACAACCGCATCGCTCCCTTCTACGACCTGCTGGACCGCTTCATCCCGGAGTCCTGGCGGCGGGAAGCCGTGGGTCTGGCCCGCGGCGACGTCCTGGAAGTGGGTGTGGGCACGGGCAGGAATCTTTCCCTTTATCCCGCGGGCTGTCGCGTCACGGCCATCGACCTCAGCCCGGCCATGCTGGCCAAGGCCCGCGTCCGGGCGGCTCGGGCGCCCGTACCCGTCCGGCTCTTTGAAATGGACGTGGAGCACCTCGCTTTTGCCGACGCCACCTTCGACACGGTGCTGGCCACGTTCGCTTTTTGCTCCGTGCCGGACCCCGCCCGGGGCCTGGCCGAGGTGCGCCGGGTATGCCGCCCCGAGGGCCGGGTGGTGCTCCTGGAGCACGTGCGCAGCGAGCACCCTTTGCTCGGAATCATGATGGATCTGCTGAACCCCCTGGTACGGTACCTGGTCGGAGACAACATCAACCGGCGTACGGTCGCCGCCGTGGAGGCCGCGGGCTTCCACTTGCTCCGGGTGCGGGAGCTGGCCGGGCCCCTGGTCAAGCTTATCGTGGCCCGGCCGGCGCCTTAGGCCCCGCCTCCCGGCCCCGCCACCCCCACCCAATCACCTAAATAAACATATTGACGTCGGACTCCAGGGCCAGCTTCATATATCCGCCGGCGTCCATAACCTGGACTCCCTCGAGCAGGTCTTCGTCCCGCACGGCCATCATGTCCTTGGTCATCTGGCAGGCGTAGAACTTTACCCCTTCGTACCGGCACATTTCCATGAGTTCGGCGGGCGACGGCACGTTGGCCCTCTCTTCGGCCAGCCGGCACATCATCCGCGTGGCCAGTGCCGGCAGCCCGGGAATCACGCCGCACAGACCGGGCGGATAGAATTTTATTTTCTGGTAACCCTGTTTGGTGACCACGTCCAACCCCTGAAAGGTAAAGAAAACCATGGCCTCGGCTCCGGCCCGCACGGCGTTCAGGGCCAGGATAAGGGGCGGGTACACGCCGTCGAGAGTGTTACGCGAGCAAATCAGGGTCACCCGCTTCTTTTGCTCACCCACCGGGTTACCTCCTTTCCGTCACCGGCCCATCGTCGGTCTCTTCCCTGACCTGGCTGGAAGCCTTTCTGAATTCCCGCAGGCCCTTACCCAGGGCCCGACCGACCTCGGGCAATTTTCCGGGCCCGAAAATTACCAGGGCGATGGCCAGGACGAGAAGTAATTCCCACGGTCCCATTCCGAACACAAAGACCCACCTCCTCTGAAAGGTTCTCTATGGGTACCTAAGCCGCCCGCGCCTTGACCGCGGCCGTTTTGCGCCGGCTGCGTTCAACCAGGCCCGCCAGTACGACCCCGGCCTCGTAAAGCAGCAACGTGGGTACCGCCACGGCCACCTGCGAGAGGACGTCGGTGCCGGGGGTCAACAACGCCGCCAGGATAAACACCCCCAGGTACATGTGTTTGCGCCTGCGTCTCAGGCCGGCAGGGGTAACCACATCCAGACGGGCCAGGAGATAAAGGACCAGAGGACCTTCAAAAACCAGAGTGCTCGGCAGCAACAGGGCTCCCACGAACGACACGTACTCGCGCAGCGTTATCATGGGGTTGAACTCCCCCGCCATAACCACCAAAAGGAACCTCACCGCCAGCGGCAGGATTACGTAGTACGAAAAGAGGGCACCCACAGCAAAGAGTATTGCGGATACCGGGAACAGGGTCAGTACCAGGCGCCGCTCCGATTCACGCAGGGCCGGCCACAGGTAGCCGCCAAGCTGCCAGGCCACCACCGGGAAGCCCAAAATCAATCCGCCCAGGAGGCTGATTCTGATCTTGGTCAGTAAAGCCTCCCCCACCCTGATGGTTATCACGGGTACGTTGAGCAGCCGCAACGGTTTGAGCAATATCCCTACCAGGTAATCGGACAAGCCAAAGAATACGGCCAGGGAACAGACCGCCACCGCCGCCCCGGAAATCAGCAAAACGCGGCGCAAGGCGGCCAGATGACCGGTCAGAGGCATCGGTCGGTCCACGAAGCTTCACCCCCAGAGGTCCGCGCCCCCCCGGCACCCGGGGCAGGGTCCGCAAATAGCCTGCGGTACCACAGCGGATGCCGGTGCCGCACGTAATCCAGCCTGACCTTTCCGGTGAACATGCTCTCCAGCAGGGGCCGGTTGGCCCGGAAGGCGAAGGCCACCAGGTGGGCCCCGATACCCAGTACCAGCAGGATGGCCGAGAGAGTGTGAAGATTGGTCACCCAGAGCAAGAAGCCGGCGGGAAAGTCTATTCCGGGCAGGTTTTTCAGGACCTTGATGAGCCCGGTGATGCCCACCAGGACCAGGTTGCCCCCGATGAAGGCGTAGGCCAGCCGCTGTTCGGGCAGGAACTTATCGGCCGGAGGTTCCGGCCCCAGCCCGAAAATGGCCTTGATGAAGAGGTAAGAACCCTTGAGATCGCCCCGCCTGGGCAGCAGGCCGAACTCACGGCGCAGTCCGTGAAAAACCAGGTGGTATACAAGCGCGGAGGCCAGCACCATGCCCGCCAGGTAGTGGAGGTAAAGGGTGATATGGAAGTCCCCCGACCAGCCGAGGCCGGGCAGCTTGGCGATACCGTAGCGCTGGTACATGGGCATTTGCCCGAAACCCGTGAAGATGAGCATGATGGTCGACAAGGCCACGGTCCAGTGAATGAAGCGCACCGTACCGCTGTGGCGCACGATCTTAGGCCTCATCGCGCTTCCCTCCCGTCATGGTCTTGTAGGCCGCCCAGCCGGCCGCCACGGCTCCGGCGACGGGAGCCACGAGCATGCCCGCCACCAGGCCGTTTACGCTGTCCAGGAAATTACCCACGCCAACCGGCATGCCGGGAAACCCGGGCATTTTAGGATTGGGCTGGCGGGCCTTTTGGGCCATCAACTGATCGTGGATTTCCTCAAAGGGTACCGGTGCGACGTAGAAGGTAGAAGTGCCGCCGTTCTCCCGCGCTCCGTAAAGGTGACCGTTGATTTCGCGGGCCCGGGCCATGGCCTCGTCCAGCATCCGGTCCCTGGGACCGAAGGTCATCGCCCGGCGCGGACAGGCCTCCACACAGGCGGGCGTCCTGCCGTTCTTTACCCGGTGGTAGCAGAGATCGCATTTGTACATCACTCCGCCGCCCAGATAACCCGGCGCGATCTTCATGTAAAGTCCCACCCCGGCCTGGCGCTGGGGAATGCCCCACGGACAGACGTCCCGACACTTGGCCCCGCCCAGGCAGAGATGGTGGTTGATCAGCACCGGGCCTTCCGGCGTTTTGTATTGCGCGGCGAAGGGACAGAGGTTGGCACAGGGCGGGTTGTCGCAATGCATGCACCGCCGGGGAATAAACACGTCCACGGCCCGGCCCCCGTCCTCCACCCGTACGTGCTGCACGAAGATCCAGTTGTACGGGGTCAACCGCGTGGTCAGGTCCTTTTTGTCGGACCAGTCCTCCCTGGTGTTGAGGGGCCAGTTCAAGGGAATGTCTGCCACCGGTTGCGGGAACTTGCTGAAGTTTTCCTCTCTGCAGGCCGCCACGCAACGCGGTAGCGGCCAGGCCCGGCAACCGTCGCACCTGGTCAGATCGATGAGGGTTCCCACCTGGGCCTCCGGGGCGGCCTGCGCCACCCTGTTGAAACCGGCCCACGTCAGGCCGCCTGCCACCAGGGCCGCCGTTGAAAGCTTCAGGAACTCCCTCCGGGTCAGCCCGGACACGTCCTTCAACCTCCTACCTCAGGAATCGGCGCAGGATGCGCACCAGGTCCCGGGCATCGCGCCCCATGGCGTCCTGCTCCCTATCCTTTGCCAGACATTCCGCGACGTAACCTTCCAGCATCAGTTCGGTAATCTTGTCGAGCGCCGCGCGGGCCGCCGCCAGTTGGTGGAGCACGTCGGCGCAATCCTGCCCGGTTTCCACCATGCGCGCCAGACCGGCCAGGTGCCCCTGGACGTTGCGCAGGCGTCGGACCACCTCCTTTTGTAGTTCCTGACTCACCCTTCGGACCTCCATCCCTAATGTTGTACGGTATCTCGGCCTTTTCTAACCCTCCCCTCCGGGGGGGGTACTTCTGCCAAAAATTATAGCCGCCCGGAGGCGGCACGTCAAGCAATTTTTTTCGAGACCGTGAGACTAATCCCCGGCCCAGATGCGGCGACCCAGGCCCAACACCGGAGGTCCCCACCGCTCACCCCGCGCCTCGGCCCGGGCCGCCTGCATCTTGTACAGTTCGCCGTCGGCCAGGTCTGCCAGGTGCACCAGAAGGGCCTCGGGCAACACCGGCTCGACCACGGCGCCCCACTCCCGCCGGCCGTGGTGGGAGGCTACGATGTGGAGCAGCTTCTGGCGCGTCAATTCCGGAACCTCGGCCGCCCCGGCCAGGGCCTTTTCCAGGTGCAGGCACCCCAGGACGACGTGGCCGATGAACCGCCCGACGTCACTGAACTCTATGAAGGGCCCGCCCCAGTCGTACTCGAAGACCTTGCCGATGTCGTGCAGTACGGCCCCTGCCAGGGCCAGGTCCCGGTCCAGGTCCGACCGCTGCAGGGCCATCTGGTCCACCATGCGGGCCACGCTCAGGGTGTGTTCCAGCAGTCCCCCGAGGCAGGCGTGGTGGTAGTAGACCGCGGCCGGGGCCGTCTGAAAGAGGCGCCGGAATTCCGCGTCGGCAAAGACCCGCCTGAGGACCACACGCAGGACCGCGTCTTGGACCGTACCCATGAGGCCCGCCAGTTCCTGCCACATCTCCTGGCGGTCGCGCCCCGACTCCGGAACGAACAGGGCCGGATCGTACTCGTGGCTCCCCGCGGGCCGCCACTCTTCGATGCGCAGCTGGGGAAGCTCGTTGTAGAGCTCCATGGTGCCGCTGACAAGAATCACCGTGCGGGGGACGGGGGCCGAGCCGTCGTAGTCCCAATAGCGCCCCGTGATCTCGCACTCCCCATCCCACAGGCGCAGGTCAAGGTAGGGACTGCCGTGGCGCGTGCGCTGGACCGCCACGGTGCGCACCGCCAGAAAGCCCTCGTAACGCGACCCGGGTGCGAGTTCGAGCCATCGCATCCCGGCACCTCCTCCGACGGGGTCATGGACCTGTCTGCGGCAATCAACGGCGTTGCCGAAAAACCCGCGGTGCAGCCGCCGAGGCGTTGGGACGCAAAGGGCAATTACCGAACCGGGAAGTCGGGAGCCGGCGTGGCCGCGTCCTCACGCACCCTCGCCGGGCGCCTGCTTGCGCTTTTCTTCCTCCACCAGCACCCGGCGCAGCAGCTTGCCGACCGTGGTCTTGGGCAGCTCGTCCCGGAATTCCACATGGGTAGGAATCTTGAATTTGGCGAGCCTGTCGCGGCAGAATTCGCGAATTTCCTCGGCGGTCAGGGTTTCCCCTGGCCGGCACACCACCCACACCTTCACGGTTTCGCCGCGGTAGGGATCCGGAATGCCGCCAGCTACTACTTCGAGCACCTTGGGATGCTCTTTAATCACCTCTTCGATCTCCCGGGGATAGATGTTGTACCCGCCGGCGATGATCATTTCCTTCTTGCGGTCTACGATGTAGAAATAGCCGTCCTCGTCCATACGCGCCAGGTCCCCGGTGTAGAGCCACCCCTCCCGCAGGACCGCCGCCGTTTCCTCCGGCATGTTCCAGTATCCGGCGAAGACCTGGGGGCCCTTGATGGCCAGTTCCCCCACCTCTCCCGGCGGCAATTCCGTCGTCCCGTCTTCAATGCTGACGATGCGGCAGTCCACGTCCGGCAGGGGCAGGCCGATGGACCCGTGGCGGTTCTCGCCCAGCATGGGATTGCAGTGGGTGGCGGTGGGCGCTTCCGACAGGCCGTAGCCCTCCCTTAGGGAGGCGCCGGTGAGGGCCTCGAAGCGGCGCTGGGTCTCGGCCAGTAGGGGCGCGGAGCCGCTGATGCAGGCCCTGATGCTCCGCAGGTCGTACTTCTGCACCTCAGGGTGGTTGTTGATGGCGTTGTAGAGGGTGGGCACGCCCGGGAACATGCCCGGTTTGTGGCGCTCTACGGCCACAAAGAGATTCTTGAGGTCCCGCGGATCCGGCAAGAGCACCACGGTGGCCCCGAAGGAAATCCCGAAGTTCAGGGCCGCCACCATACCGTAGACGTGGAAGAGGGGGATGGCGGCCAGCACCACTTCCTCCCCCTCACGTGCGCCAGCGAACCAGGCCCGGATCTGGAGGGTGTTGGCCACCAGGTTGCGGTGCAGGACCATGGCCCCCTTGGGCACCCCGGTGGTGCCGCCGGTGTACTGCAGCAGGGCCAGGTCGTCGGGCCCCACCTCGACGGCCGGGCGGTCGTCGGGCCGGTAGCGGCGCAACAAGTCCTGCCAGGCGTGGTCGCCGGGCCCCGGCGTCACCCGGTCCCCGGTCTTCCTCTCCCGCGCCAGGGTGAAGAGGCACCGCAGGAGCGGCGGCATGTATTCCTTGATGCTGGTCACGACCACGGTCTGGACCGGTGTCCGGGGCCGGACCTCTTTGAAGCGGGGGTAGAAACGACTCATGACCAGGGCGACCCTGGCCCCGGCGTCCCGGGCCTGGTGCTCCATCTCCCGCGGGCTGTAGAGGGGGTTGGTGGCCACCACCACAGCCCCCAGTTTGAGCACCGCGTAGTAGGCCACCACAAACTGGGGGCAATTGACCATCAGCAGGAGTACCCGGTCGCCTTTACGCACGCCCAGGGCATGCAGCGCCGCAGCCAGCCGGTCCGTCAACTCATTCAATTCCCGGTAGGTCATGCGGCTACAGGCGAAGCCGGCGGGCGCGGGCTGAAAGATGAGGGCCGGACGTTCCGGGAATTTGCGGGCGCAGTGCTCCAGGAAATGAAATAGGGGCACGGCGGGATACTCCAGAGAGCGGGGCACACCGGGGTCGTAGTTTCTATGCCACGGCCGCGTTTCCATTTTCTCCCCTCCACTACGACGGGGAATTTGCCAACCCGCCGGTGCGGGGGTCGCACAGCTCTCCGAGGGCGAAATTCCCCGCCGCATGACCGTTCAGCAATTTTTAATTCGACCCCGGCGGCCGCGATTCCTGCCCACTGCTGTCGAAAAAGGTTGCGGCTTCCTCTCCGGCTAATCCATGGCTGCCACGATGGCCTCCGCCATTTCGCTCGTGCTGGCGTTGCCCCCCAGGTCGTAGGTCAGATGCCGGCCCTCAGTCAGGACCCTCGCCACGGCCCTTTTGATGCGCTCCGCCGGCTCCCGCTGGCCCAGGTGCTCCAGCATCATTACTCCGGAAAGGACGGTGGCTAGGGGATTCACGCGGTTGTGGCCGGCGTGCTTGGGCGCGCTGCCGTGCACCGGCTCGAAGACCGCGGCCTCGTCGCCAATATTGGCTCCGGGGGCCACGCCCAGGCCCCCCACTAGCCCGGCGCAGAGGTCCGAAACGATGTCGCCGTAAAGGTTGGGCATTACCAGCACGTCGTACTGTTCCGGCGCCTGCACCAGCTTCATGCACATGGCGTCCACGATCATTTCTTCATAGGGGATGTCCGGGTATGCGCGTGCTACCTCCCGCGCGCACTCCAGGAAAAGCCCGTCGGTGAGCTTCATGATATTGGCCTTGTGGACTGCCGTCACCTTGCGGCGCCCCTCCCGCCGGGCCAGTTCGAAGGCGAAGCGCACGATGCGGGTGGAGGCCTCCCGGGTAATGATCTTGATACTTTCCGCGGCGTGCTTACCGACCCGGTGCTCGACCCCGGCGTAGAGGTCCTCGGTGTTCTCCCGCACCACGATCAGGTCCACGCCGGTGTACCGGGAACCGACCCCCGGCAGGGAACGCGCCGGCCGTACGCAGGCGTAAAGGTCCAGCTCTTTACGCAGGGCTACGTTTACGCTCCGGAACCCCGTTCCTACGGGCGTGGTGAGGGGCCCCTTCAAAGCCACCTTGTTCCTGCGGATGGAATCGAGCACGTGGTCGGGCAGGGGTGTGCCGTGTTCCGGGATCACCTTCTCCCCGGCCTCCACCACCTCCCAAGCCACCTCGGCGCCCGCGGCCTCGAGTACCTTCCGGGCCGCGGCCACGATTTCCGGGCCCACACCGTCGCCCGGGATGAGGGTTACGGTACGGGGCAAGGATTTCCGCTCCTTTCTTCAGGGACGGGTGTGACGAGCGCAAATCCGTACCGGCCTTATCGCCCGCGGCCTACTCCAGGGCAAAATGGCCGTGCTTTTGGAAGTGCGCCGCGAGGCCCCCGTCGGCCAGAATGCGGAGCATCACCGGCGGCAGGGGCCGTACGGGAATCTCGAGATTCCGGGTGCGGTTCAGGACCACGCCGCGTTCCAGGTCCACCACCAGTTCGTCTCCGGGCCGGATGCCGCCCGTGTCGCATTCGACCACCGGCAGTCCGGTGTTGATGGCGTTGCGGAAAAAAATGCGCGCGAAGGACCGCGCCAGCACGGCCCCTATGCCCGCGTACTTGATGGCCAGGGGCGCCTGCTCCCGCGAGGACCCGCAGCCGAAGTTGGTGCCGGCCACAATGAAGTCCCCGGGTTGCACCTTGGTGTAAAACTCCGGGTCCAGGTCCTCCATGACGTGCCTGGCCAGTTCCTTCATATCCAGGGTCTTGAACTTGTACTTGCCCGAGATGATGTAATCCGTGTTGACGTCGTCGCCGAAGCAGTGGGCCCTGCCTTCCAGTCTCATCGCTCTTCCCCCTCCTCAGCGCACGAACTCGCGCGGGTCCGTGATCTCGCCCGTGAGGGCCGAAGCCGCCACGGTGGCCGGCGAGGCCAGGTAGATCTCGGCCTTGTTGTTGCCCATGCGGCCCTTGAAGTTGCGGTTGGCCGTGGAGATGACCCTTTCGCCGTCGGCCGGTATGCCGTTGTGGGTGCCCACGCAGGGTCCGCAGCCCGGCGTCACCACCGCGGCCCCGGCCTCCACCAAATCCTGGATGATCCCTTCCCGCATGGCCGCCAGAAATACGCGCCGCGAGGCCGGGGCCACGATGAGCCGTGTGTCCCGGTGCACCTTGCGGCCGCGCAAGATGCCCGCCGCCACCCGCAGGTCCTCCAGACGCCCGTTGGTACAGGTACCCAGCACCGCCTGCTGGATTCTGGTACCCGCCACCTCGTCTACGGGAACCACGTTGTCCACCCGGTGGGGGCAGGCCACCTGGGGCACGAGGGTGGAGACGTCGTATTCCCTGACGGCCGCGTACGCAGCGTCCGGGTCAGGGCGCACCGGCGCGAAGGCGCGCGGGGTAAACTGCCCCAGCCAGGCCAGGGTCTTCTCGTCGGCCGCGACGATGCCGGTCTTGGCTCCCATCTCCACGGCCATGTTGCACAGGGTGAACCGCCCGTCCATGGAGAGGTCGTCCACGGCCTCGCCCGCGTACTCCACGGCCAGGTAGGTGGCGCCATCGGCCCCCACGTCCCCGATAATGCGCAGGATGAGGTCCTTGGCGTACACCCCGGGCGGAAGCTTGCCGTGGCATAGCACCCTCATGGTATGGGGCACCTTGAACCACAGGGACCCGGTGATCATGGCCGCGGCCAGGTCCGTGGACCCCACGCCCGTGGCCACGCAGCCCAGGGCCCCGTACGTGCAGGTGTGGGAATCGGCCCCCACCACCAGGCTTCCGGGCCCGATGCGCCCGCTTTCGGGTATCACCTGGTGGCACACCCCGTTGCCGATGTCGTACAGGGTGATGCCGTGCTCCCTGGCGAACTCCCGCATGAGCTTGTGGAGGGCCGACACGCCCTCGTTGGGGCTCGGCGCGCTGTGGTCGATGACGAAGGCAATGCGGCCCGGGTCCGCCGGCCTCACGCCGCCGAGATCGTAAAAAGCAGATATGGCCAGGGGTGCCGTGCCGTCCTGGCCCATAATGTAGTCCACCCGCGCCACCACCAGTTCGCCGGCCGCCACCTCCCGGCCGGCGGCCCTGCCGAAAATCTTCTCCGCTACCGTCTTACCCAACGTGACCCCTCTTCCCGAAAAAATCTTCGTAAATGTACATGAGCTCCTTGTCGAACAGGGAGCGCTTCAAATCCACGGCCGCGGCGCGCACCGCGGGGAGGAGTTCCTCGGCCTGGTGTTTGGTCAGGTGAATGCCGTACTCCGCGAACTTGGCCCGTAGGGCCGCCGTACCGGAGTGCTTACCGATGACGATCTGCCGCTCCAGCCCGACCTCCTCAGGCTGGAAGGCTTCGTAGGTGCCGGGGTGCTTCAGGGCCCCGTCGGCATGGATGCCGGACTCGTGGCGGAACATATTGGAGCCCACAATGGGCTTGCACACGGGCAGCGGCCGGCCCGAGGCCCGGCTGACGTACTCGGCCAGCTCCCGGAACATCTCGGTCTTAAAGTTCAGGTCGATACCGTAGAGGTATTTCAACCCCATGACAACCTCTTCCAGGGCCGCGTTGCCGGCGCGCTCCCCCAGGCCGATGACCGTGACCCCCACGTAATTGGCACCGGCCCGCACCCCGGCCAGGGTGTTGGCAGTGGCCAGCCCGAAGTCGTTGTGCATGTGCATCTCCACGTCGATGCCCGTGGCCTCGATGAGGGTCTTGATGCGTTCGTAGGTGGTGAAGGGCTCCATGATGCCCACCGTGTCGCAGTAGCGCAGGCGGTCCGCCCCGGCCTCCTTGGCCGCCCGCGCGAACTGGATCAAGAAGTCCATGTCGCTGCGCGAGGCGTCTTCGGCGTTGGCCGAAACGTACAGCCCCTCCTTCTTGGCGAACTCCACGGCCCGCACCATGTTCTCCAGCACCCACTCGCGCGTGGCCTGAAGCTTGTACTTGATGTGGATGTCGGAGGTGGAGATGGAGATGGCCACCGCGTCCACGCCGCAGGCGAGGGAGGCCTCGATGTCCCTGATCACGGGGCGGTTCCAGCCCATGATGGAGGCCTTGAGTCCCGCCTTGCAGATGGCCCGCACGGCCTCCTGCTCGTCGCCGCCCATGACCGGGATGCCGGCCTCAATCTGGTGCACCCCCAGTTCGTCCAGCAGCTTAGCGATGCGTAGCTTTTCGTGGTTGGAAAAGACCACTCCCGCCGTCTGTTCGCCGTCCCTTAAGGTGGTGTCCACGACGACGATCTTGCGCTGCGTCACGTCGGCTCCCGCTCCCCCTTTACAGAATCAACTTTGATCCTAGCACACGGGGCAGTTCCTGAAAAGATCTACCCCGGCTTTATACAGTATACAGTCGAATGGCGGACTAACCGGCAAAATGGAAGGGCGAAAGGTTGCCCGCCGGCGCCGCCCTTGCGGCACCGGAGAAAATGACCGTTGGAGCGATAAATTCGACCCTTAGCCGGAAAAGGCGTGCCCGGCATAACCCCGTTCTGTAAAATGTTACTGGGTACATGGTGCCCGCGGAACCCTTGCCCCCAGCCGGGCAAGAACCATCCATACCGGTACAGGGAGCGTGATACGGTAGCCGAAAAACCCTTTTGGCAGTGAGCCATCCCCATTCATCCTTCACTCTTCCGGAGGTGAACTCAAATGTCGCAACCCAGCGTTGGCCGCGCCTGGGCCGTGACCTTTTCCGGTACGGGCATTAATTTGTGTTTGGGCGTGCTGTACGCCTGGAGCGTCTACGCCCTGGCCATGCAGCAGCAGTGGGGTTGGACCGCCACCATGACCTCCATACCCTACAGCATATGCGCCCTGGTCTTCGCCCTTCTGATGATCCCGGCCGGCCGCATGCTGGACAAAATGGGCCCGCGCATCGTGGAGATCATCGCCGCGTGTTGCGCGGGTGCCGGGATGATCATCTCGGGCGTGACGGCCAACTTCGCCGGCGTGATCATCGGTTTCGGAATTCTCGCCGGCGCGGCCATGGGGTTCGGCTACGCGGCCCCCACGCCCACGGCGGTGAAGTGGTTCCAGCCCCACATGAAGGGGCAGATTTCCGGATTGGTCGTGGCCGGCTACGGCCTCGCCGCCATGATTTGGGCACCGGTTACCACGCGTTTGGTTAAGACCATGGGTATCAAGCAGGCCTTCATCGTTGAAGGAATAATTTTCCTCGTGGTCATTGCGGCTCTGGGCCTTGTCCTGGCGCCTCCGCCCCCGGGACACGTTCCCTTTGGCGGCCCCCCGCCCGCCAGGGCGACCGCCCGCGGTGTGGTGGCGCAAAGGGACTTTGGACCCGGGGAAATGGTCAAAACCTTCCAGTTCTGGTCCCTCCTGATTATGTTCGCCCTTTCCGCTTCCGCGGGTCTCATGATTATCGGCCACCTGGCCAAAATCTCCGTGGTGCAGGGCGGCATCCAGTGGGGCTACATATTCGTCGCCATCCTGGCGGTGGCCAACGCCGGCGGCCGGATCCTGGCGGGCTGGCTCTCGGACCGGTTGGGCCGCACCAACACCATGCTGCTGGTGTTTACCATCCAGGCCATCAACATGTTCCTCTTCAGCACCTATAAGTCCGCCGGCACACTGCTAACCGGGTCGATCCTTACCGGCATAGCGTACGGGGCACTGCTGGCCCTGTTCCCCTCGGCCACCTGGGACTTTTTCGGCCTTAAGAACGCGGGCATCAACTACGGCCTTGTGTTCCTGGGCTGGGGCATCGGCGCCCAGCTCGGGCCCATCATCGCCGGCCGGGCCATCGACATTACGAAGACCTACCATCTGGCCTACATCATCGCCGGCGTCCTGCTCATCGTGGCCGCCGTGCTGGCTGTGGTCACCAAGCCGCCCAAGGTGGTGGCGGCAGAAGAGGCGGCACGGGCGTAGTCCCCACCCGTTCGCAGGCGCTTCAGCCAAGTGGGGGCTTACCACCCCCACTTCTTTTTTAATGCAGGCGCTCCCGGAGAAGCCGGTTGACCACCTCCGGGCTGGCCTTGCCCTTGGTGGCCTTCATCACCTGCCCCACCAGGAATCCCAGGGCCTTTTCCTTGCCCTTGCGGTAGTCCTCGACCACCTTGGGGTTGGCCGCGATGACCTCGTCAACGACGGCCACCAGGGCCCCCTCGTCCGTAATCTGCACCAGCCCCTTCTCGCGGACGATTTCCTCCGGGTCGCGGCCGCTTGCAAACATCTCCTCCAGGAGGGACTTACCGATCTTGCCGCTGATGATACCCCGGTCTATGAGCCGCAGCATCTGCCCCAGCTGGGCCGGCCTCACGCGGCAGGCCGTAATCTCCACGTTGGCCGCGTTCAGGAGCCGGCTGAGGTCCCCCATGACCCAGTTGGCCACGGTCTTGGGCTCGGGATAGTGCTGCAGGCACTCCTCGAAGTAGTCGGCCATTTCCCTGGTGGCGGTCAGCACCCCGGCGTCGTAGGCCGAGAGGCCGTACTGCTCCATGAACCGCGTGCGGCGCGCGTCGGGCAGTTCGGGCAGGGTGCGCCGGATCTCCTCCACCCAGGCGCGGTCGATGACCAGGGGCACCAGGTCCGGCTCCGGGAAGTAGCGGTAGTCGTGGGCCTCCTCCTTGGTGCGCATGGTGAGGGTCACTTCCCGGGCCTCGTCCCAGGTGCGCGTCTCCTGTACGATGCGACCGCCCTCTTCCAGCACCTCGATCTGCCTCTGGATCTCGTAAGCCAGGGCCCGCTGGAGGGACCGGAAGGAATTCAGGTTCTTGATCTCGGTCTTGACCCCCAGTTCCCGGCTCCCGATCGGCCGCACGGACACGTTGGCGTCGCACCGCAGACTGCCCTCTTCCATCCGGCAGTCGGAAACGCCGGTGTACTGAATCACGCTGCGCAGCTTCTCCATGTAGGCCCGGGCCTCCTCCGGGGTACGCAGGTCCGGCGCCGACACGATCTCAATCAGGGGCACGCCCGCCCGGTTATAATCCACCAGCGAGTAAGGCGTGGTGGTGATGGTGCCCTGGTGCACCAGCTTGCCGGTATCCTCTTCCATGTGCAGCCTCACGATGCCCACGCGCTTGCGGCGCCCGTCCACATCGATCTCGAGGTAGCCGTTTCTGGCCAGGGGCAGGTCGTACTGGGAAATCTGGTAGTTCTTGGGCATATCGGGATAGTAATAGTTCTTGCGGTCGAACTTGCAAAAACCCGCGATCTCGCAGTTCAGGGCCAGGGCCGCCTTAATGGCGTAGGCCACCACCTGCCGGTTCACCACGGGAAGCACCCCGGGTAGCCCCAGGCACACCGGGCAGACGTGGCTGTTGGGATCGGCCCCGAACTCCGTGGAGGAAGAGCAAAAGATCTTGGAGCGCGTCTTGAGTTCCACGTGTACTTCCAGGCCGATGACGGCTTCGTACCCGCTCAACCGTCCTTCCCCCTTCCAGCTGTATCCCCGCCGGAGCCATGGTACGCGCACCCCGCAGCGGCCGGATCCCGGGCCAGGGGCGCCATAAACGTCCCCACGCGGCGCTCCACGCAGTAGGCCACCCGCAGCAGCATACCCTCGGCAAAGGGCCGGCCGATGAACTGCACGCCCACCGGCAGGCCGTCCGCCAGGCCGCCCGGGACCGAAATGGCCGGAATGCCCGCCAGGTTCACGGCCAGGGTGCAGACGTCCGAAAGGTACATCTGCAGGGGGTCGGCCGTCTTCTCGCCCAGCCGAAATGCGGGGGTGGGCGAGGTGGGCGCCAGCAGCACATCGTAATCCTCAAAGGCGCGGTCGAAATCGCCCTTGATAAGGGTCCGCACCTTCAGGGCCTTCAGGTAATAGGCGTCGTAGTAGCCGGCCGAGAGGGCGTAGGTGCCGAGCATGATGCGGCGTTTGACCTCGGGTCCGAAACCCTCGCTGCGGGTTTTCATGAACATGTCCACCACGTCCTCGGCGTCGCGGGTCCGGTACCCGTAGCGCACGCCGTCGTACCGGGCCAGGTTGGAGCTGGCCTCGGCCGGCGCGATGAGGTAGTAGCAGGGCAGCGCGTAAGGCGTGTGGGGCAGGGTGGTCTCCTCCACCACGGCCCCCATTTCCTCCAGCAGCCCGATCACCCGCATCAATACGTCCCGCACCCCGGCGTCGATGCCCTCGCCCGCGTACTCCCGGGGCACGCCCACCCGGAACCCGCGCAGGCCGTCCTCCAGAGAAGAGGCGTAGTCCGGCACCTCGAAGCGGGCCGAGGTGGTGTCCAGGGGGTCGTGGCCGGCGATCGCCCGCAACAGGAGGGCGCAGTCTTCAACGTCCCGCGTGATGGGCCCGATCTGGTCCAGGGACGAGGCGAAGGCCACCAGCCCGTAGCGGGAGACGGCCCCGTAGGTGGGCTTCAATCCCACCACCCCGCAGAAGGCCGCCGGCTGGCGGATGGAGCCGCCCGTGTCCGAGCCTAGCGCCATTACCGCCTCACCGGCCGCCACCGCGGCCGCGGACCCGCCGCTGGAACCCCCCGGTACGCGCCCCAAATCCCAGGGGTTGCGCGTGGGAAAGAAGGCCGAGTTCTCGGTGGAGGAGCCCATGGCGAACTCGTCCATGTTGGTCTTGCCCACCAGGACCGCGCCGGCGTCCCGCAGGCGCCGCACCACGGTGGCGTCGTAGGGGGGCACGAAGTTGTAAAGGATCTTCGAGGCGCAGGTGGTCCGCACGCCAATCGTGCACAGGTTGTCCTTGAGGGCCACGGGAATGCCCACCAGGGGGGAGGCTACCTCGCCGCGGGACAGCATGCGGTCCGCCTCCCTGGCCTGTTGCAGGGCCTCTTCGCGTGTGACGGTGATGTAGGCCCGTACCCGGTCCTCGACTTCGTCGATGCGCCGCAACACCGCCTGCAACAGCTCCACGGCGCCGATCTCCCTCTTTACCAACATGGCGTGCAGGCGGTGGGCCGGCAACAAACAAAGGTCCAACTTCCATCACATCCTCGTGCTATTGTGGCCAGCGGGCTGGGTCCTAGACGATGCGCGGCACCTTGAAAAAGCCGCCCTCCCGCTCCGGGGCATTGGCCAGCACCTCTTCGGGCGCGAGGTGCTCGCCCACCTCGTCCTCCCGAAAAACGTTGGAAAGGGGCAGCACGTGGGAGGTAGGCGGTACGTCGGTGGTATCCAGCTCGTTCAGGCGGGCCGCGTACTCCAGGATGTCCCGCAGCTGCCGGGTGTACATTTCCTTCTCTTCCTCGGACAGTGCCAGACGGGCCAGCAGGGCCACGTGTTCGACCTCCTGTCTCGTCAGCAACTTTCTCCCCCCGCAACCGACCAGAATGATATCAGAATGGTATAGGCGACCGTCAGCTCCGGCGGCCCGCCTCCCCGACCAGGGCCAGAAATTCTTCTTCGTTGAGAAGCGGAATCCCGAGGGCCACGGCCCGCGTCAGCTTGCTTCCCGGGTTTTCACCCACCACCACGTAGTCGGTCTTGCGGCTGACGCTCGAGGCCACCCGACCGCCCAGTTCGGCGATGAGGCGCTCGGCCTCCTGGCGCGTGAACCGCTCGAGGGTCCCGGTGAGCACGAAGGTCTTACCGGCCAGGGGCAGGTCCCCGCGTACCCTCACTTCCTCCCGGGTCCTGACGCCGGCCCGCTCCAGGCGCCGCACTATTTCCCTGTTTTCTTCGGCGGCGAAGAAGGCCACCACCGAGGCCGCGATCTTGGGCCCGACCTCGGGTATCTCCTGCAGTTCCTCCTCCGAGGCCGCCATCAGGTTCTTTAAAGACCCGAAGCGCTCGGCCAGCACGCGGGCCGCCCGCTCGCCCACGTGGCGTATGCCCAGCCCGAAGATGAGCTGAGCCAGGGGACGGTCCTTGCTTTCCACGATGGCCCGCAGCAGGTTCTGGGCGGACTTGGGACCCAGGCGCTCCAGGCCCACCAGATCCTCGTAGCGCAAGTTGTACAGGTCCGCCGCGTTGCGCACCAGGCCCCGGTCCAGGAGCTGGGCGATGATCTTGGGACCCAGGCCCGCGATGTCCATCGCGTTGCGGGAGGCGAAGTGAATGAGCCGCTCGTGGAGCTGGGCCGGGCAGGCCATGTTGGGGCAGCGCCGTGCCACCTCGCCCTCCAGCCGCACCGTATTCGCCCCGCAGGCCGGGCACTGCCGCGGCAGGGTGTAGGATCGCTCCCCGCCGGTGCGCCGTTCCGGCAGCACGCGCACCACCTCGGGGATAACGTCCCCGGCCTTCTGCACCACCACGTGGTCCCCGATGCGCACGTCCTTTTCCCTGATCAGATCTTCGTTGTGCAGCGTGGCCCGGCTGACCGTGGTGCCGGCCAGACGCACGGGCCGGAAGAGTGCCGTGGGGGTGAGCACGCCCGTGCGGCCCACACGCACGATGATGTCCTCGATGACGGTCACGGCCTGCTCGGGCGGGAACTTGAAGGCCACGGCCCAGCGGGGGCTCTTGAGGGTGGCCCCGAGGCGCCGCTGCTGGTCCAGCGAGTTGACCTTGACCACCATGCCGTCGATCACGTACGGCAGATCGAAGCGCTTGGCCTCCCACTCCCGGCAGTAGGCCAGGACCTCCTCGATGCTGCCACAGACCCGATGGCCGGGATTGACGCGAAAGCCCGCCTCCCGCAGCCAGGCCAGGACATCGGCGTGGGTGGCGGGTACCGGGCCCTCCACCAGGCCCAGGCCGTAAACGTAGATGTTCAGCTGCCGCGCAGCGGTCACGCGCGGGTCCAGCTGTCTGAGGGAGCCCGCCGCAGCGTTCCGGGGGTTGGCGAAGACCGGCTCGCCGGCCTCCTCCCGCGCCGCGTTCAGCTCGGCAAAGGCGGCCTTGGGCATGTAGGCCTCGCCCCGCACCTCCACCCGCGTCACGCCTGACACGCGCAGGCGCAGCGGTATGCTGCGGATGGTCTTGAGGTTGGGGGTGATGTCCTCTCCCACTTCCCCGTCGCCCCGGGTGGCGCCCCAGACCAGGAGGCCGTTTTCGTAGTAGAGGGATACGGCCAGGCCGTCGATCTTGGGCTCCACCACGTACTCCACCGGCTCGCCGCCCACCAGCTCCCGTACCCGGCGGTCGAAGTCGCGCAAGCTCTCCTCGTCGAAGGCGTTGGCCAGACTGAGCATGGGCGTAAAGTGACGGACCGTGGTGAATCCCGGCCGCGGCTCTCCGCCCACACGCTGGGTGGGCGAGTCCGGCGTGATCAGCTCCGGGAATTCCCGCTCCAAGGCCTCGAGTTCGCGCATCAGGCGGTCGTATTCGGCGTCCGAAATGACCGGGTCGTCCAGAACGTAGTAACGGTAGTTGTGGTATTCGATTTGTTCCCGCAGGGCCCGGGCCTTAAGGCGCGCCTCCTCCAGATCCACGAGCCACCACCTCCCGCGTACTTCCGGCGTCGGCGTACGCCACGCGCTCCCACCCTTATTATGCCGCAAGGATTGGGGAGGCCTTCCACCGTCACGGTTCCCGGCTCCGCCCGGACCGGCCGCGGGCCCCTGCACCGCCTGCTCGTACCGCCGGAAGGGGCTACCGGCCGGGTTCTCCCGGTGCCAGCCGGCGGTAAAAACAGCTGCGCTCCCCGGTGTGGCAGGCCGGGCCGTGCTGCTCCACCAGCACCAGCAAGGCGTCGGCGTCGCAGTCGTAATAGATCTCCCTCACCCGCTGAACGTGGCCGGAGGTCCCGCCTTTGTGCCAGAGTTCCCGGCGACTCCGGCTCCAGAACCACGTCTCTCCCGTGGCCAGGGTGCGCTCTAAGGACTCACGGTTCATGTAGGCCAGCATCAGCACGGTGCCGTCCCGCGCGTCCTGCACGATGGCCGGAATCAGGCCGGCGGCGTCAAATTTCAGTTCCACACCAAAGACCCCCTACCCCTCACATCCTAACCGGGATGCCGCGGTTTTTCAGGTATTCCTTGGCCTGGCGGATGGAGTACTCACCGAAGTGGAAGATGGAAGCCGCCAGCACGGCGTCGGCGCACCCTTCCCGCAGGCCCTGGGCCAGGTGTTCCAGGGTGCCCGCCCCGCCCGAGGCTATGACCGGGATCCGTACGGCCTCGGCCACGGCCCGGGTAAGTTCCAGGTCGTAGCCGTCCTTGGTGCCGTCCCGGTCCATGCTGGTGAGCAGGATCTCGCCCGCCCCCAATTCCTCCACGCGCCGCGCCCAGGCCACGGCGTCAATGCCGGTGGGGGTGCGGCCGCCGTGCACGTACACCTCCCATTTGCCGGGGCCCACCCGACGGGCGTCGATGGCCACCACGAGGCACTGGCTGCCGAACCGGCCCGCGGCCCGGGCCACCAGGCCGGGGTCCCGCACCGCCGCGGTGTTCAGGGACACCTTGTCGGCGCCCGCCGCCAGGATGGCCCGTATGTCCTCCAGGGTGCGCAGCCCACCGCCCACCGTAAAGGGAATGAAGACCTGTTCGGCGGTGCGCCGCACCACGTCCAGCAGTATGGCGCGGCCGTCCGAGGAAGCCGTAATGTCCAGGAAGACCAGTTCGTCGGCCCCCTCCCGGTCGTAAAAGGCCGCCAGTTCCACGGGATCGCCGGCGTCCCGCAGGTTTACGAAGTTCACGCCCTTGACCACCCGCCCGGCCGTGACGTCCAGGCAGGGAATAATCCTTTTGGTCAGCACGGCCCATCCCCTCCGGCCGCCGCCAGGGCCTCCTCCAGGGAAAAGGCCCCGTCGTACAGGGCCTTGCCCACGACGGCGCCCTCCACGCCCGCGGCCTTTAGCCTCCGGAGGTCTTCAAGGGAGGCGATGCCGCCGGCGGCGATGACCTTCAGGCCCGTCTCCCGCACCAGGGCCGCGGCGGCCTCCACGTTCGGCCCGGTCAGGGTACCGTCCCGGGCCACGTCGGTATAGAGTATCCGGCGCACCCCCCACCCGGCCACGGTGCGCGCCACCTCCAGCGGCCCGACCTCCGCCAGTTCCCGCCATCCCTGAAGGGCCACCCGGCCCCCGCGGGCGTCCACGGCCGCCACCACCGCCTCGGGAAAGCGGGCCACAATCTCCCGCGCCAGTTCCGGGGTCCTCAGGATGGCGCTGCCCAGCACCACCCGCGCCGCCCCCAGACCCAGCAGCCACTCCACGGTCGCCGCGTCGCGGATGCCCCCGCCCACCTGAACCGGCACCGACACGGCCCTAAGGATGGCGGCAATCAGGTCCCGGTGGCGCAACTCCCCGGTCAGGGCGCCGTCCAGGTCCACCACGTGCAGCATGGGCGCGCCCTTCTGCTGCCAGCGCCGGGCCACGGCCACGGGGTCCGCGTCGTAGACCGTCTCCCGGTCCGGGCGGCCCTCCACGAGGCGCACGCAGCGTCCCTGCCGCAGGTCAACGGCCGGTATGATCAGCACTTGACACCAGCCTCCCGAAATTGGCCAGGATGCGCAGGCCCAGGGTACTGCTCTTTTCCGGGTGGAACTGAATGCCGTAGAGGTTCCCGCGGCCCACCACAGAGGCAAAGGATAAGCCGTAATCGGTGGTGGCCACTACCACGTCATCATCGGCCGGCTCCACGTAGAAGGAATGGACGAAGTAAAAGAACGAACCGTCCGGAATGCCCTCCAGCAGCGGGCTCGGGCGCCTTATGGCCACGCTGTTCCAGCCCATGTGGGGGACCTTCAGGCGGGGGGGCAGGCGCCGCACCCGCCCCCGCAGCAGGCCCAGGCCCGCCACGGGCCCCCACTCCTCGCTCTCCTCGAAAAGCAACTGCTGGCCCAGGCAGATACCCAGCAAGGGGCGTCCTTCACCGACCACCCGCTCGATGACCGCGATCAGCCCTGCGGCCCTCAGGTGGTCCATGGCGTCGCCGAAGGCCCCCACCCCCGGCAGCACCACGCCGGCGGCGGCCGAAACTAGCGCGGGGTCCCGCGCCAGATACGCCGGGTAGCCCGCATGCTCGAAACCCTTCTGGACGCTGCGCAAATTGCCCATGCCGTAATCTATGATGGCGATCACTCACAGGACTCCCTTGGTGGAAGGTATGCCGGATCCCTCGCGCCGGACCGCCTGGCGCAGGGCCCGGCCGCAGCCTTTGAACAGGGCCTCGCAGATGTGGTGGGCGTTCCGGCCGCTCAAAAGGTGCAGGTGCAGGGTCAGGCCGCCGTTGCCGGTCACGGCCCGGAAAAATTCGGCCACCAGCTCGGTATCGAAGTCCCCCACCCGCGCTACGGGGAACTCCACATTAAAGGCCAGGTAGGGCCGCCCGCCCAGGTCCGCCGCCACCAGCACCAGGGCTTCGTCCATGGGCAGGACCGCGTGGCCGTAGCGGCAGATGCCGGCCCTGTCACCCAGGGCGTCGCACATGGCCCGGCCCAGGCAAATGCCCACGTCCTCCACCGTGTGGTGGGCGTCCACTTCCAGGTCCCCGCGGGCCCGGAGCTCCAGGTCGAAGGAGGCGTGGAAGGCCCAGAGGGCCAGCATGTGGTCGAAGAAACCCACGCCCGTGGCCACCCGGTAGCGGCCCGTGCCGTCCAGGTTCAGTTCCAGTTCCACCTCGGTTTCACCGGTGCGCCGGCTGACGCGGGCCCGGCGCGTGGTCTCCACGGGCCCTTTCCCTCCTTAATCCCGGTATGATTGGCGATCTCCGTGAGTCGCGCTTACCGTCATTGCGCCGGGCCGTCCCCGGCGGCCAGAACTTCTCGCAGGGCCGCCAGGAAGACCCGGTTTTCCTCGGGCCGGCCCACCGTGACCCGTAAGTGCCCGGGCAGGTCCGGACCGTCCAGGAGCCGCACCAGCACGCCCCGCCGGACCAGCCCCTGATGCACCTGCTCCGCCGGTAACGGGGTGCGGAAGAGCAGGAAATTGGCCTCGCTGGGGTAGACCGTCACGCCGGGGATCTCCGCCATGGCCACCCTCAGGACCTCCCGCTCCCGGCGGATGGCCGCGATGCGCTCGCAAAACAAAGGCAGGTGGCGCAGGACCGCCCGTGCCGCCATCTGGCTGAAGGTGTTGACGTTGAAGGGCTGCTTCACCTTCAGGACCTGGGCCACCACCTCTGGCCGGGCCACCAGGTAGCCCACCCTCAGGCCGGCCAGGCCAAAGGACTTGGAGAAGCTTTTCAGCACCACCAGATTGGGGTGGTCCGCCAGCAAGGGCAGGCAGCTCCGGCCGCCGAACTCGCCGTAGGCCTCGTCCACCACCACCAGCCCGCGGGCCGCGGCGGCCAGTTCAGCCACCTCCTCCGGCGGAGTGCTGTTGCCCGTGGGATTGTTGGGCGAGCAGAGGACCGTCACCCGGACCTCCGGCGCGCGCGCCCGCGAGATGTGCGCCGGCGTGTCCACCGCGAAGTCCCCGGCCCGGCGCGGGACCGCCACCGGCACCGCGCCCGCGATGCGTGCGTGCACTCCGTACATGCTGAAGGTGGGCGTGGCGATGGCCACCGATCCGCCGGTGGCAAAAGCCAGAAACAGATTCAGAATGAGTTCGTCGGAGCCGTTGCCCACCAGAACCTCCTCGGGCCGCGCCCCAACGTAGCGGGCAAGGTCGGCCCGGAGTTCCCCGGCCAGCGGGTCCGGGTAGCGGTTGAAGGTTTGCCCGTTAACCCCTGCGAACAGGCCCGCCAGAACCTCCGCGGGAAAATCGTAGGGGTTTTCGTTGGCGTCGAGCTTGATGAGCCCCGGCTTCCAGCTGTGCGGCTCGTAGGGCACCAGGTCCGCCAGCTCCGGCCGGGTCAGCGCCTTTACGCTAAAGTCTTCCCTCACCGGAAGGGTCTCCTCTCGTCCGTACGATTACGGCCCGCGCGTGGGCCTCCAGGCCCTCGACCCGGGCCAGGGTGATGACGTGCGGGGCCAGGGCGATCAATCCCTCCCGCGAGCCCACGATCAGGCTGGAGCGCTTCAGGAAATCCTCCACGCCCAGGGGCGAAAAGAAGCGGGCGCTGCCTCCGGTGGGCAGCACGTGGCTGGGCCCGGCCAGGTAATCGCCTAGGGCTTCGGGGGAATTAATCCCCAGGAAGACCGCGCCCGCCCGCCTGACCCGCCCCAGCCACTCCCAGGGGCGGGCCACCATCAGCTCCAGGTGCTCGGGCGCCAGTTCGTCGGCCACCGCCAGGGCTTCTTCCAGAGTGCGGGTAATGAGGGCCATACCCCGCCCGCGCAGGCTTTCGGCGGCAATCTCCCGCCGGGGAAGGGCCGCCAGCTGGAGCTCCAGTTCCTCCCGCACCCTTTCCGCCAGCCCGCGGTCCGGGGTGACCAGCACCGCCGTGGCCAGGGGATCGTGTTCGGCCTGGGCCAGGAGGTCCGCGGCCACGTAAGCCGGGTCCGCGCTTGCATCCGCCACCACCACCACCTCACTGGGCCCGGCCAGCATGTCAATGTCCACCACGCCGAAAACCTGTTGCTTGGCCAGGGTCACGTATACGTTGCCCGGGCCCACGATTTTGTCCACAGGCCTGATGGTCTCCGTGCCGTAGGCCAGGGCCGCCACGGCCTGGGCGCCCCCCACCCGGTAGATTTCCGTCACCCCGGCCTCGGCCGCCGCCACCAGCGTGGCCGCCGGCACTTCGCCTTGGGGGCCGGGCGGCGTGACCACCACGATCTCGGCCACCCCGGCCTCGCGTGCGGGCAACGCCGTCATCAGGACCGTGGAGGGATAGCGGGCCGTCCCCCCGGGTACGTAGATCCCCACCCGCTCCAGGGGCCGCACCAGCTGGCCCAGCACCATCCCCTGGCCGTCCACGGTGAACCAGCAAGAGGGCTGCTGCCGGCGGTGAAAGGCGGCGATCCGCTCGCGCGCCGCGCGCACCGCCTCCAGGAAGTCCGGTTCCACCTGCCGGTAGGCCGCGGCCAGTTCCTCCTCCGAAACCCGCAAACGTTCCGGAGTGAGTTCCACCCCGTCGAAGCGCGCCGTCAGGCGGCACAGGGCCCCGTCGCCGCCGGTCCGCACCATATCCACGATCTCGCGGACCTTCTCCGCCACTCCATCCGTGGTCTGCAGGGCCCGGCCGGCCCGAAGCTCCCTTAAGTTCTTCTCCGTGGCCTCAAGTATGCGCAGCATTTCCGCACCCGTGGGGCAAGTAGTGTGTCCGGGGTTTTCGTTCCCCCGCGGGCCGGCGCCCCGAGCCACGGCCGGGAAACCGGCCCGCCGTCGGCGATCTTCAACAGTGCTGGCAGCGCGAGCCCTGCATGCCTTGCGGGGCTATTGCCGCCCCTCCAGCCGCGCCAGGGCCCGCCAGCCGATGTCGCGGCGGTAGTGCATGCCCTCGAACCGGATGCGCCCCACCGCGGCGTAGGCCCGGTCGATGGCGCTACGGATGTCGGGTCCGTAGGCGGTGACGCCCAGTACCCGCCCCCCCGCGGTCACCACGCGGCCGTCCTGGAAGGCGGTGCCGGCGTGGAAGACCACCACGTCCGGGGGCACTTCCTCCAGCCCCTCAATGGGAAAGCCCTTGCGATAGGACCCGGGGTAGCCGCCCGAAGCCATAACCACGCAAACCGCGGCCCCTTCCTTCCAGCGCACCTCGGCCTCCCGCAGGCGGCCCTCCACCACCGCCTCCAGGATGGGCACCAGGTCGCTCTCCAGGAGCATGAGCACCGGCTGGGCCTCCGGGTCCCCGAAACGGCAGTTGAACTCCAGCACCTTCGGGCCCGCGGCGGTGACCATCAGGCCGGCGTAAAGCACACCCCGGTAGGGATGGCCTTCGGCCGCCAGCCCGCGCAGCACCGGCGCTATGATGTCACGCATGACCGCCTCGTGGACCTCCGGGGTGTAGACGGGCGCCGGGGCGTAGGCCCCCATGCCGCCGGTATTGGGCCCCTGGTCCCCGTCGTAGACGGGCTTGTGGTCCTGGGAGGAAACCATGGGCACGAAGTCCCGGCCGTCGGTGAAGACCAGGACGCTGACCTCTTCCCCGGTGAGGCACTCCTCCACCACCACGCGGTCGCCCGCGGCCCCGAAGGCCTTTTCCACCATGATGGTATCCACGGCCCGGAGGGCGCTCTCCACGTCCCGGCACACGATGGCCCCCTTGCCCGCGGCCAGCCCGTCGGCCTTGACCACTATGGGAGCCCCCACCTCCCGGATGTGGGCTTTGGCCGCCTCTGGCGCGTCGAAGACGGCGAAACGGGCCGTGGGCACGCCGTAGCGGCTCATCACCTGCTTGGCCCAGACCTTGCTGCCCTCCAGCCGCGCCGCGGCCCTGGTGGGCCCGAAAATGCGCAGGCCAGCCGCCGTGAACATGTCGACTATGCCGGCCACCAGGGGCGCCTCCGGCCCCACCACCGTGAGGTCGATGGCCTCCCGGCGGGCGAAGTCCAGCAGTCCCTCCAGGTCTTCGGCCCCGATCGGCACGCAGGTCGCCAGCCGGGCGATGCCGGCGTTGCCCGGCGCGCAGAATACCTGCTTCACGCGAGGGCTCTGGCTGATCTTCCACACCAGGGTGTGCTCCCGGCCGCCGCCCCCAACCACCAGTACCTTCACGTTCCCACCCTCCCCTCTGCCAGTTGGCGCGTCATGCAACCCCCGGGTCCCGGCCGCGCCGGGAACCTTGCGCCGCGAGGCCACCCGTGGGCTGAAAAGACCTTCCGTCTTAGTGGCGGAAGTGCCGCATGCCCGTGAAGACCATGGCCAGTCCGAGCCGGTCCGCGGCCTCGATGGACTCCCGGTCGCGCAAGCTCCCCCCCGGCTGCGCGATGGCCGTAATGCCGGCCCGGGCCGCCTCTTCCACCGTGTCCGGGAAGGGGAAGAAGGCGTCGGACCCCAGCACCGCCCCCCGTGCCTTTTCGCCCGCCTGGGCCAGGGCGATGCGCGCCGCGCCCACGCGGTTCATCTGCCCGGCGCCCACGCCCAGTACCTGCCGGTCCTTAACCACCACGATGGCGTTGGACTTGACGTGCTTGACCACGGTCATGGCAAAGCGCAGGTCGGTCAATTCTTCGGGTGTGGGCCGCCGTCGGGTGACCACCCGCAGGTCCTCCTCCCGCCAGACCTCCCGGTCCGTCTCCTGCACCAGGAACCCCCCGCGCACCTGGCGCACCTCGTACACGTAGCCGCCGTCCTGGTCCAGGGGGCCGGTGCTCAGGACGCGCAGGTCGGCCTTCCGGCGCAGCACCTCCAGGGCCCCGGGGGTGAAGTCCGGCGCGATGACGGCCTCCAAAAAGATCTCCGCCATTTCCCGGGCAGCGGCCTCGTCCACCGTGCAGTTGAAGGCCACGATGCCGCCGAAGGCGGAAACCGGGTCCGCCTCGAAGGCCCTGCGGTAGGCCGTGGCCGGATCCCCCGCCGTGGCCACCCCGCAGGGGTTATTGTGCTTGATGATGGCCGCCGTGGGCTCGCGAAACTCCCTGACCAGCTCCAGGGCCGCGTGCAAATCGAGAATATTGTTGTAGGATAGCTCCTTACCCTGCCACTGCCGGGCCGTGGCCACCCCGGCACCAACGGCGGGCACCTCGCGGTAGAAGGCGGCCCGCTGATGGGGATTTTCCCCGTACCGCAGTAACATGACGCGCTCGCCGGCCAGGGTAAAGTCGGCCGGGAAGTCACGGTCCTCCCGCAGGCCCCCCAGATATCGGGCGATGGTACTGTCGTAGGCCGCGGTGTGGGCAAAGGCCTCGACCGCCAGTTCCAGGCGCAAGCGCAGGTCCACGTCGCCCTTGCAACGCAGGGCGTCCAGGACCACCGGGTAGCGATCGGGGTTGACCACCACGACGACGTGTTCGTAATTCTTGGCCGCGGCCCTGATCATGGCCGGCCCGCCAATGTCGATGTTCTCGATGGCCTCCTCCAGGGAAACCCCGGGCCGCGCCACGGTGGCCGCAAAAGGATACAGGTTCACGGCCACCAGGTCTACGGGTGCGATACCGTGGGCCTTCAACTGGACCAGGTGCTCGGGTGTGCGCCGCGCCAGAATACCGCCGTGCACCGCGGGATGCAGGGTTTTAACCCGGCCTTCCAGGATCTCGGGAAAGCCCGTCACCTCGCTAACGTAGGTAACAGGGACCCCCGCCTCCCGCAACTGCCGCGCCGTGCCCCCGGTGGAGACGATCTCGAAGCCCAGCTCCACCAGCCCGCGCGCAAAATCCACAATCCCCTCTTTGTTGGACACGCTCAACAGCGCCCGCCGCATCAATTCGACCTCCCGCCCTTCAGGCGTCGTTAATGCGTCAACCACACTTATTCTGTCCCTGGCCGCAAATCGTGCCGGCCGTCCCGCCCCTCTCATCGGGCCCCGGTTCGGGGCAAAATTCAAAAGGGGACCGGCTCAGCCGAGGGCCCCGACCTTGGCCCCGCGCACGGCCTTGCGCGCGGCCTCGCTGGCCCTGACCAGCTCGCCGGAGCGCTCCGGCGTGATGGCCGCGAGCAACGGCGTCTGGCCGGCGTAGACCTCCCGCCAGAGGGCCCGGTCTTCGGGCCCGAGCCACTCCTCCCACGCGGCCCGCTGCCAGCCGGCCGCCAGGGCCAGCACCGCCTCCCGGCCGCCGGAGGCAAAGACCCTCGCGACCAGTTCCAGCACCAGGGTGTCGGTGGCGATGCAGGCGAGTTCGGCGTGGGCCAGGGCGTACCGGTTGCCGTTGAAGGAGACGGCCAGCCCTCCGTGTGAGCGCACCAGGTCGAAGGCCGCCGTATCCGTAATGCTGTCGCCCACGTAGACCGCGGAGGAAGGGGGTTCTCCTTCCCGTTCCAGGATCTCGGCCACGGCCCGCGCCTTCTCGCTCCCGCCCACGGGGTTGACCTCCCGGTATACGGCGCCTATCTCCATGGCCGGAATGCGGGCCCAGAAGATCTCCTCCAGGCGCTGCCACACCGGCCGGAACTCGGGCCCCAAATCTTCGGGGCCGGCGGCCCCTTCGGGCCACTCCAGAAGGGGCATGGCCGCTACCTCCCGGACGAGTTCCCTCAACAGCTCCGCATCGGACTCGGCCAGGGGGTACCGGTCCAGGCTGACGACCGTACAGTAGGCCCGCTCCACGGGCAGCCCGATCACCCGGCACAGGGCCCGGATGTAGGGCGCGTAGCTCGTGCTCACCACGTAAACCGGGCACAGGTCACCGATTCTCCGCAGCGAGCGCTGGGCGCCCGGCATGAGGAGGATGCTGTCCCGCGAGTATTCCTCCATAGCGGCGTCGGTCAGGCCGTGGGCCTTGAGAAAGGGCAGAATAAGCCTCAGGGTGTCGCCGGCCTTGTACCCCGACCGCCGCACCACGTCGGCCAGGAAGTCGTCGTACCTGCTCACCCGGGCGAAGAATTCCTCGCCCCGGGGAATAAAGTGGCCGCACAGCTCGAAGGCGTTGTCGTTCTTGCTCACCGGCCCCTCGCAATCGGTGATATAAAGCACCCTCATCCCCCCCGGGCCGCCAGCCAGGCGGCCACCTCGTCGTTGACACATCTCCCGGGTACCGGCCAGCCCGCGGCGTCGTACACCGCCCCGGGCGCCACGCGCAAACGACCCTCGGCCAGGGCTTTGATGGTCACCACGAGGAGGGCCGGCTCCCGCCGCACTCCGTCGGCGCGGATTTTGCGGAACAGCGGTTCGTTCTCGCCCTCAGCAGCGATTATTTCGGCCGGGGTGCGGGTCCGGCACTTCGCGTGCCACTGCTCCCACAGGGGCGCATACTCGGGCGTGTCCAGGGGAAAGGTGAAGTAGGCCACCACCGGACCGCGGTCCAGCTCCTCGGTCACCACGTGGGTCATGGCCCCCGCCTCCCGCGCACCTTCCCCTATGAGGGTCCAGATGACCTCCTGCCAGGTACCCGCCGGCCCGCCCGGTGGCGCCGGGTGCAGGTTCACCATGGCCAGACGCCGGCACATCTCCGGCCCCGCGATGAGCATGTAGCCGGCCAGCAACACGGCGTCGGCGCCCAGGGGCTCCACGCGGGCCAGCACCTCCCGGTCGTAGGCCAGCCGCCACTCCTCCGCGGAGGCGCGGCGCAAATCGGGCTTGAAGCGAGAGGCGCTAAAATACACCAGGGGCAGGCCCAGGGCGCGCACGAGTTCCAGAAAACGATCGCTTTCGGGCGTCTCCCCCGGCTCCCGGCTGCAGAAAACGCCGGCCAGTTCCACGGGCAGGAAACCGGACACCACTTCCCGGTACACCAGTTCCAGCAGCATCCGGGCCGCCTCGTCGCGGCCCGTGGAAAACCAGCCCAGACGAAAGGCCAACTCGCCCACCCCCAGCCCCCAGTGCTCCGCGGGGACCGAAACCGGTAACACCAGATTAAGTTCGCCCCATCAAATCCGGTTCCTGCCGTCGAAGACCTCCGGCCCGGGGTAGCGTGTGCGCCCGAAACCTTTCAGGCTCG
>Ga0080004_1206015_pt1 | contig 53397 bp, 51 predicted proteins | sample WasSprMetagenome_FD_69207 | JGI IMG/M metagenome (GOLD analysis project Ga0080004, IMG submission 69207) | Sulfidic aquatic microbial communities from Washburn Spring, Yellowstone National Park, USA - WS (SPADES assembly) (version 2) | ecosystem: Environmental > Aquatic > Thermal springs > Hot...
GTGAAGCTGCTTGAGCCTTCTTTTGGCGGGATCAACCTGGAGGACATCGAGCAGCCCAAGTGTTTCCGGATCCTGGAGACGCTGCGGCGGGAGATGGAGATTCCGGTGTGGCACGACGACCAGCAGGGGACGGCGGCGGTGACGCTGGCCGGTCTGCTGGGTGCTTTGAAGGTGGTGGGCAAGAAGCTGGAGGATGCGCGCATTGCCATGATCGGGGCCGGTGCCGCGAATGTGGCGTGCGCGCGGGTGATCATCGGGGCGGGTGCTGATCCCGGCCGCATCGTGATGTGCGACTCGCGGGGGATTCTGCACAAGGGGCGTACGGACCTGCGGGAGACCCACCGGGAGAAGTGGGAGCTGGCGCAGAAGACGAATGCCGAGGGGCGCACGGGCGGTATTCCCGAGGCCATGAAGGGCATGGATGTGGTGGTGGCGCTGGCGAAACCCGGTCCGGGGACCATCAAGCCCGAGTGGGTGAAGTCGATGGCACGTGATCCGGTGGTGTTCGCGTGTGCGAACCCGGTGCCGGAGATCTGGCCGTGGGAGGCGAAGGAAGCCGGGGCGGCGGTGGTGGCCACGGCGCGGTCGGACTTCCCCAACCAGGTGAACAACTCGCTGGGGTTCCCGAGCATCTTCCGTGGGGCGCTGGACGTGCGGGCGCGCACCATTACCGACGAGATGTGCATTGAGGCGGCGCGGGAGCTGGCGCGTTATGCGGAGGAGAAGGGGCTGAGCCCGGACTACATCCTGCCCACCATGGAGGAGTGGGACGTGTACCCGCGGGTGGCGGCGGCGGTGGGGATGAAGGCCATCGAGCAGGGGGTGGCGCGCATCACCGCCACGCGGGAGGAGCTCCGGGCGCGGGCGGAGCAGTTGATCCGCAAGGCGCGCGAGGGTGCTGCGCTGCTCATGAGGGAAGGGATCATCCCGCCGGTGCCGGCGGAGTGAGACGATGGGGGGCCGCCCGGCACCGCGCCGGGCGGCCCCGGTTGGAGGCGGAATATGAAACTTTACGAATACCTGGCCAAGGAAGTGTTCCGCGGGGCGGGTATTCCCGTGCCCGCGGGGCGGGTGTGCGACACCGCGGATGAGGCGGCCCAAGCGGCGGCCGAGATCGGGCCGGTGGCCATCAAGGCTCAGATCCTGGCGGGGGCCCGCGGTAAGGCGGGCGGCATAGCCTTTGCCGACACCCCGGAGGAGGCGCGCGAGGCGGCGGCCCGGCTGCTGGGGTCGGAGCTGCGGGGCTACCGGGTGGACAGGCTGCTGGTGGAAGAGAAGCTGGCCATCGACAGAGAGCTGTACCTGGGGATAGCGGTCGAGGGGAGCGCCCGCCGTCCTCTGGTCATCGCTTCCGCGCAGGGAGGCATGGCCATCGAGGAGGTGCCGGAGCGCGCCATCGTCAAGAAGCCGGTGGACATAACCTGGGGCATGCAGCCGTACATGGCCAGGGTGCTGGCCAGGCGGCTGGGCCTGGAAGGGGGTCTGGCGCGCCAGTTCGAGGACATCGCCCTGAAGCTGTGGGGCGTGTTCCGCCGCTACGACGCCGAACTGGTGGAGATCAACCCCCTGGCCGTGGTCACCGCGCCTGCCGGGGCCGGTGCGGCCGCCGGTGGCGGGGCGGCGCCGCGGCTGGTGGCGGCCGACGCCCGCCTGAACGTGGACGACGAGGCTCTCTACCGCCACCGGGACCTGCCCCGGGTGGAGGAGGGCACCGACCTGGAGCGGCGGGTGAAGGAACTGGGGCTCGCCTTCGTGCAGCTTGACGGGGACATCGCGGTGATGGCCAACGGGGCGGGCATCACCATGGCCACCCTGGACGTGCTGGCGCGCTACGGGGGCCGGCCGGCGAACTTCCTTGACGCCGGCGGGGGTGCGGCGGCGGAACCCATGGCCCAGGCCATCGGCGTGCTCCTGGAGACGAACCCCAAGGTCATCCTGATCAACATCTTCGGCGGCATCACGCGCTGTGACGACGTGGCCCGGGCCATCGTCAAGGTGAAGTCCGAGCGGGGCCTGCCCGTGCCGCTGGTGGTGCGTCTGGTGGGCACCAACGAAGAGCAGGGCGCGGCCCTTTTGCGCGAGCACGGCATCGCCGCCTTCCGGCAGATGGAGGAGGCGGCGGCGCGGGCGGTGGCCATAGCCAGGGGAGGTGACAGCTGATGTACAAGCCTCGGGGCGTCTTCATGCGCAACCCCGACCTGGTGCCGGCGCACCTGCGCCCCGGCATGTGGGGCTGGATCCTGCACCGGGTGACGGGGCTTCTGATCCTGTTTTACCTGCTGCTTCACCTCTGGGTGATCGGGCGGGCGGCGGTGAGCCCGCAGGCCTTTGACGCCATCATGGTCACCCTGGGCACTCCCTTCTGGCGGGTGCTGGAGGTGGGCCTGCTGGCCTGCGTGCTGTACCACGGGGTCAACGGCATCCGCATCATCCTGTTCGACCTGGGTTACGGCATCCGGGTGCACCGGGCGTGGTGGTACGCCACCATGGCGGTGGTGGTGGTGCTCTTTCTGGTGGGCGCCGTCCACATGCTGATGCCCCTTTTTGTGGGGCCCGCCTCGCCGGCGGCGTAGGGGGTGGAGGAGTTGCGGACCTGGGCCTGGATCCTGCAGCGTGCAAGCGGCGCCGTCCTGGTGTTCGCCCTGGGACTGCACTGGATCGTGCAGCACCACGTGTCTCCCGGGGCGGAGATCACCTTTGCCGGGGTGCACCTGAAGCTCAAGTGGCTGCTGTACCTGGTTTCTGACGTCCTGCTTCTGGTCTTTGCCCTGTTTCACGGGCTGAACGGCCTGCGCACGGTCATCCTGGACTTTCGGGTCTCCCGCTCCGCGGCCGCGGTGCTGACGGTGGTGCTGGTGCTGGTGGGGCTGGGGGCCCTGGTGTACGGGGTGCCGCCCATTATGGCCTTTCTCAGGGGGTAGCGGACATGCCATATCATCGCATCCTGGTGGTGGGGGCGGGGCTGGCCGGATTGCGGGCGGCCATCGAGGCGGCAGGTGACGACGTGGCGGTGCTTACGCGGGTGCACCCGGTGCGCTCGCACTCGGTGGCGGCCCAGGGCGGGGTGAATGCGCCGCTGGCCAACGTCCCGGAAGGCAAAGACGACAGTCCCGAGCGTCACGCATTCGACACGGTCAAGGGTGCCGACTACCTGGCGGACCAGGACGCGGCCGAACTCATGACCCGCCTGGCGCCCGAGCGCATCTACGAGATCGAGAACTGGGGTTGTCCCTTTTCGCGCACGCCGGAGGGCAAGATCGCCCAGCGTCCCTTCGGGGGTGCGGGCTTCCCGCGCACCTGCTTTGCGGCGGACCGCACGGGTCACGCCATGCTGCACACCCTGTACGAGCAGGCGGTGAAGCGGGGCATCAGGATCTACGAGGAGTGGCTGATGCTCGACCTGATCGTGTCCGGGGGCCGCTGCCGGGGGGTGGTGGCCATGGACATGGTATCGGGGCGGGTGGAGGCCTTCGGGGCCGAGGCGGTGATCATGGCCACCGGCGGCGCGGGGCGCATCTACGCGCGTTCCACCAACTCCCACATCAACACGGGCAGTGCGGCGGCGTTCTGCTACCGGCGGGGCGTGCCGCTGAAGGACATGGAGTTCGTGCAGTTCCACCCCACTTCGCTTTACCCGAACAACGTGCTCATTTCCGAGGCGGCCCGGGGCGAGGGAGGGTACCTGCTGAACCGGGACGGGGAGCGGTTCATGGCCCGTTACGCGCCCAAGGCGATGGAGCTGGGGCCGCGGGACATCGTGGCGCGGTCCATCCAGACGGAGATCGACGAGGGGCGTGGGTTCGAGGATGCGTACGTGCACCTTGATCTGCGGCACCTGGGGGCGGAGAAGATCAAGGAGAGGCTGCCTGCCATCCGGGAGATTGCCATGTACTTCGCCGGGGTGGACCCGATCGAGAAGCCCATTCCCATCCAGCCCGCCCAGCACTACACCATGGGCGGTCTGGACGTGGACAAGGACGGTGCCTCCGAGCTGCCGGGGCTGTTTGCGGCGGGGGAGTGTGCCTGCGTGAGCGTGCACGGGGCGAACCGTCTGGGTGGCAACTCGCTTTTGGAGACGGTGGTGTTCGGGCAGCTGGCGGGGGCGGCTGCCCTGCGCTACGTGAGTGGTCTGGAGAAGACGGGTGCCGACGGTGCCGTCCTGGAGGCTGCGGTGGCGGAGGTGGAGGGACGCATTTGGGAGCTGCTGGGGCGGCAGGACGGCGAGAAGGTGTCGGTGATCCGGGAAGAGATGAAGCAGGTGATGTTCGAGAAGGTGGGGATATTCCGCACGGAAGGGCCCATGCGGGAGGCGGTGGAGAAGATCCGCGAGTTGAAGGAGCGGGTGAAGCGGGCGCGGGTGGACGCCAAGGGCAGGCGGTACAACCTGGAGCTGATCGGCGCTCTGGAACTCCCCGCCATGCTGGACCTGGCGGAGGTGATCGCGGTGGGTGCGCTGGCGCGCACCGAGAGCCGGGGATCGCACTTCCGGCGGGACTATCCCGAGCGGGACGACGTCAACTGGCTCAAGCACACGGTGGCGCGGTGGACTCCGGATGGTCCCCGGCTGGAGTACAAGCCGGTGGTGATCACCAAGTGGCAACCCGAGGCGCGCAAGTACTAGGGGGTGGAGTGGTTGCAGTTCACCGTCTTTCGCTTTGATCCCGAGGTAGACCGCGAGCCCCGCTACTCCACCTACGAGGTGCCGGTTCGGGAGGGTACCACGCTCCTGGAGGCGCTGTTGTGGATCGTGGACAACGTGGACGGGTCTCTTTCCTTCCGGTATGCGTGCCGGGAGGCCATCTGCGGGGCCTGTGCCATGTTCGTGAACGGCAAGCACAGGCTGGCGTGCAAGACGCAGATCAAGGACCTGCGGGCGGATGAGGTGGTGGTGCACCCGCTGCCGCACCTGCCCATCATCAAGGACCTGGTGGTGGACATGTCGGGGTTCTGGGAGAAGTACCGGGCCATCCGGCCCTACCTGATTGCCGAGGGGCTGGGGGACCGGGAGTTCTACCAGAGCCACGCGGACCGGCAGGCCATCGACGAGATGCTGAACTGCATCCTGTGCGCGTGCTGCTACTCGTCGTGTCCCATGGTGTGGACCAATCCGGAGTACCTGGGTCCGGCGGCGCTGCTGAAGGCCTACCGGTTCGTGAGGGACACCCGGGACAAGGGCGGGCTGGAGAGGCTGAAGCTGGTGGCGGGCGAGGACGGGGTGTGGCGGTGTCACACCGTGTTCAACTGCGCCGAGGCCTGTCCCAAGGACATCAACATCACCTGGTCCATTCAGGCCCTCAAGCGCAAGCTGGCTCGCGCCGCCCTCGGCCTGAAGCCGTAAGCGGGCGGGTCGCCCGAGGGGCGGTGCGTGCGGTGAGTCTGCCGCCGGTCCCGCGGAGACCGGTGCCGGCGAGGGTAAACCGATGGAGGTTGGAAGATGGCTATTCTGGTGGACGAGAAGACCAGGGTGCTGGTGCAGGGCATCACCGGTAACCAGGGGGCCTTTCACACCCGCCTGATGCTCGAGTACGGCACCCGGGTGGTGGCGGGGACTTCGCCCGGCAAGGGCGGGCAGGAGGTGCACGGCATCCCCGTGTATGACACGGTGGAGGAAGCGGTGGCCCGGCACGGGCCCACCGCCTCGGTGATCTTCGTGCCGGCACCGTTCGCCAAGGATGCGGCCTTCGAGGCCATGGACGCCGGGCTGAAGCTGCTGGTGATCATCACCGAGCACATCCCCGTCCACGACGCCATGGAGATCATGGCGTTCGCGGCGGCCCGGGGTGTCACCGTGGTGGGCCCCAACACTTTCGGCGTGATCTCTCCCGGGAAGTGCAAGCTGGGTATCATGCCGGGGAACATCTACACCCCCGGTCCGGTGGGGATAGCGGCCCGGAGCGGCACCCTTTCCTACGAGGTGGCGGCGGCCCTGAGCGCCACCGGCCTGGGCCAGTCCACGGTGGTGGGCATGGGAGGGGACCGCGTGGTGGGCCTCTCCTTTGTGGACCTGCTCAAGCTGTTCTCCCAGGACCCGGACACCCGGGCGGTGGTGCTGGTGGGCGAGATCGGCGGCACCGCCGAAGAAGAGGCGGCGGAGTACATCAAGACCATGGACAAGCCGGTGGTGGCGTACCTGGCGGGCAAGTCGGCTCCCCCCGGCAAGCGCATGGGGCATGCGGGCGCCATCATCGAACGGGGGCGGGGGACTTTCGAAGGCAAAGTGGCGGCCCTGCAGGCCGGTGGCGCCCGCGTGGCCGCCCTGCCCTGGGAGGTCCCCCACCTGGTCATGGAAGCCCTGAGGGGGTAAGCTAGGCCGGGGGTGAACGGTTGCGTTCCATCCTGGCCTACTTTGCCTCCGATCGGGCGGCGGAGGAAGCGGCGGAGGACCTGCGGCGCCTCGGCCTGGGAGACATAGAGGTCGAACGTTCAAGCCGCTACCCGGCCCCGGTGGCGGAAGGGCTGCGTAACGTCCAAAGGCCCTTCCCCCTCACCCACACCGGCCTGGAGGACCGCGTCGACCGCGCCCTGGTGGCGGCCGACCCGGGTTACAGTGGCATGGCTGGTGCGGAACTGGCCGGGGGCGGCGCCTTTGTGCTGGTCGTGCCGGAGGTCCCCGAGGACCGGGTGGAGGCCGCCGTCGGCGTTATAAAGGCCCACGGCGGCAGGGTGTGAGGTACGCGGGGGGCCGCTCCTGCGCGTGTGGCCGGCCGGGGGCTTTGCCGCCGGAGCCCGCAGGTAACCCTGCACCCGGGGTGCCGCGGGTACGTGTTTACCCGGAATTCGCTTCCGCCCGCTCACGCTGGATGAGGGCCACGCCGGTCAGCAGGAGCAGCGCTCCCGCTGCCTGAAGCGGGGTCATGGTTTCTCCCAGGATGAGGTAGGCCAGCAGGCAGGCGACCAGGGGTTCCACGGTGCACACGATGCTGGCCCGCCCGGCCTCCACGCGCAGCAGGGCCTGCAGGTAGAGGTAATAAGCGAGCAGGGTGGGGCCCGCGGCGAGGACCAGCACCCACGCCCAGGCCCGCAGGGGTAGCGGAGGGTAGGTGCTGGAGGACAGGGAGAAGATGGTGAGGAACAGGGAGCCCCACCCCAGGGCGTAAAAAAGCGTGGTCCAGGCCGAGTGGCGGGCGAGGGAGAACCGTCCGAAGACCGTGAAGAGGGCGTAGGTGAGGCCCGAGGCCAGGCCGGCCAGGACTCCCAGGGGTTCGAGCACCAAGGGGGCGGGCCGGCCCGGGGCCGGGGTGGCCACCACCAGCGCACACCCCACCAGGGCAAGGGCGAGTGACAGCCACTTGGTGGTGGTAAGGGGTTCTCCCCAGAGAAGGGCGGCCAGCACCACCACGTAGGCGGGCGCCGTGTACAGCAGCATGGCGGCCGTCCCCACCCCGGTGCGTGCCACGGCCACCATGTAGGCGGCGTAAAAGGCGGCCACGCTCACCAACCCGTAGAGGGCGTAGAAAGCCGCGTCGGTCAACTTCACCCGCAGGTGTTGCCGCCCGGCCACCGCCAGTAGCAGGCCCAGCAGGACGAAGGAGGCGGTCGCCCGCAGGGTGGCCACCTGCAGGGCAGACAGGCCGTAGCGGCCCAGGACGGTCCCCAGGATGCCCAGGGTGCCCCACAGGGAAGCGGCCAGTGCCGCCATGGCGTATCCCGTGCCCCGCCGGTGCTTCTGGTTCATCCCCGGACAAGTTCGCCCTCCGGGGCGCCGCTCCTCTCACCCGTCCCGGGTTTTCCTTTGGTTTCGCCGCGCAGGGGCGCGCCGGCGGCCGTGGGCCCCCGGGGGCCTCGCTCAGCGCAGGCCCAGCGCCTCCAGGGTGCGGGGCCCCGCGCGCCCCGGTTCGTCTATGCCCAGGCGCTGCTGGAACAGGCGCAGCCCCTCCGCCGTGGCGGGGCCGAACCAGCCGTCCAGGTTCCCCCGGTAAAGCCCGAGGGCGGCCAGGGAGCGCTGTATTTCCAGCACGTCGCTGCCGGCTTCGCCGGGGTAGATGGACTCACGTACCGGCACCGGTCCCACGATGTACACCCGGGTGCCCTCCGGGACCAGGTCGTAGAGTTCTTCCACCGCCCAGTTCTGCATGCGGATGCAGCCGGCCGACACCTCGCCCCCTATGAGGTGGGGCTGGTTGGTGCCGTGGATGCCGTAGCGGCCCCAGGGGATGTCCAGGCCCAGCCAGCGGCTGCCGAAGGCCCCTCCCCAGTGCCTGGCCTTGTGCACGACCCGCCAGGAACCCAGGGGCGTGGGGGACTCGGGCTTTCCCACCGCCACGTCGTAGCGGCGGAGGATGCGTCCCTTTTCGTAAACGGTCAGGGTGCGCGAGCCGGTGTCCACCACCACGAACCGCTCGGGCAGTTCCTCCAGGGGGGGCAGTTCCAGCAGTTCGGGGATGACCACCCTGCCCGGTACGGACCCCAGCAGGACCAGCCAGGTGGCGGGACCCACGATGCCGTCCGCGTGCAGGCCGTGGTCCTGCTGGAAGCGCCTCACCGCCTCTTCGGTGGCGCGGTCGTAGCGCCCCGTCAGTTCGGCGAGGTAACCCAGTTCCTTCAGGATTTCCTGTACCTCCTGCACGTCCGGGCCGCTGAGGGGCGGCTGTTGGAGGCGCAGGGGACGGTCCTGGGCCAGACACGTGCACCCCGGCCGCGCGGTGAGCGGTAGCGGCTCCCCGGTGAGCGGCAGGGGACGGCGTGGGGCGGGGGTGGCCACCTGAGCTGGTGGCGCGTTGCGGTGGGGCCGGCCGACCGGACCTTCCCGCAGGAGGGTAGCGGGCAGGAGCGGGCGGCCGACGAGAAAAACGAGGGCGAGGACGGCTGCTCTTCGCCACTTCAAAGCGGGTGAGACCTCCCCGGGAAGCCAGAAGTGCCCCGGGAGGAAATGTACCCTGCCCGTGCGCCTCCCATGCTGCTGGCGGGTCGCGGCAGCGGTCAGGCGGCGGAGGCCTGTTCCGCGGCGATGAGGGCGGCACCGTACGCGCCCTGCAGCTGGGGGTGGCGGGGGACGTTGATGCGCTGGCCCAGGCGTTCCTGCAGCACGGCCAGCAGCCCCCGGTTGAGGGCCACCCCACCGGTCATGGTGATCTCCGGCTCCGCACCCACCCGGGCCACCAGGCCCTGCAGCCGGTCGCAGATGGCCTCGTGCAGTCCGCGCACGATCTCGTCGCGGGGCCGGCCCTGGGCGATGAGCGATATCACCTCGGATTCGGCGAAGACGGTGCACGTCGAGGAAACCGTGGCGGCGCTCCGTGCCGACAGGGACAGCCGGGCCATCTCCTCCAGGTCTATTTCCAGCGCCCGCGCCATCACTTCTAGGAAACGGCCCGTCCCGGCCGCGCACTTGTCGTTCATGGCGAAATCGGTGACCCGCCCCCGCTCGTCCACGCGGATCACCTTGCTGTCCTGTCCCCCCACGTCTATGACCGTGCGGGTGCGGGGGAACTCCGCCCAGGCCCCGCGGGCGTGGCAGGTGATCTCCGTCACCTTGCGGGCGGGGAAGGGAACGCTGATGCGGCCGTATCCGGTGGCCACGATGGCTGCGAGGTCGGAGAAGCTGCGACCGCAGGAGGCGAGGGCTTCTTCCAGGGCAGCGCGCGCGCTCTGCTGGCTGAAAGCGCCCGTGGGCCGCAGCGCCCAGGCGACCGGGCGGTCGCCGTCCACGATGACGGCCTTGGTGGTCAGTGATCCGATGTCAATCCCCGCTGCCAGCGGCAAGGACCTCTCTCCTTTCCGCGATGCTCTCCAGGAAGGCTTCCAGGCGCGTGCGGGCCTGCTCTTCCCGCCCGTTACGCGGGTCGATGCAGTCTCCGTCCAGGTTGAGGAAGGGGATCCCCGCCCGCGCGCTGGCCTGGCGCAGGACGCTGACGGCGCCGCATGACTGGCGGCAGCCCCAGTGGGAATAGTGGACGATCCCGTCCACGGCGTAGTCGCGGGCCAGGCGGAGCATCACTTCCACCCGCCGTTCCACCGGACCCCACATGAAGTGGGAGGTCATCTTGCGGGCCAGGGATTCCCAGGGGCGGTCCGGGTCCAGTTCGTCCCACCAGAGGTAACTCATGTCCTCGGCGGCGATGACGGCCCCCTGTTCTACCTCGAGCCACGGCAGGAGCTGACCGGGGTAGAAGGGTCGGAAGTGCAGCCAGAGCAGGCGCCACCTCTCCCGGGGCACGGCGGGCCGCCCGCTGCGCACCCGTGCGGCGAGAGAGCGCGCCAGAGTCCGGTACACGCGGACTCCGCCGGGCGACCCGAAGGCCATGAAGAACACCGACGCGTAGGAGAGGGCCTCGCTGCCCCGCCAGGGGGCGGGACGGTGGCGGCGAATCCGCATTACCTCCAGGTAGTGCCGCCGTGCCCGGTTGGAGGACTCCAGGGCGAGGGGCAGGTGACGGGAGTCGAATCCCCGGCCCGTGCCCTCCAGTTCGCGGGCGACCTCCTGGAGGCGTGCGGCTACCGTGCGCGCGGCATGGGCGCTTTGCTCGTAGGGGACGTCGATGAGGAAGTAGGGCGCGCCCATGAGGCGGCTGGCGTGGTGGAGGAACTTCCTGGCGCCGTCACAGAACAGAGACGTGGCCACCACTGCGTCGGGCCGGGGCAGCCATCCTTCCAGCGCCAGCCCCAGGGCGCATCGGTGGAAGCTGCACAGGTCCGCCGGAAACCCCTGTCCCTCCGCCCGCACGATCAGTTCCGGCGAGCCCCGCCAGGCGGCCGCAAACCCCGCCGCCATCTCCGGCATGACCGGGATCGCTCCCAGCCCGTACACGAATTCACTGGGCAGGGCCACGTTACACCACACCACCGGCCGGCGCCGGCCGACGGCGTCGCCCAGGAGACCGAGGCCCCAGCGCACGGCCTCGCGGGCATAGCTTTCCGTCTCGGGTACGCGCTTCAATGCCAGGGCCCCCCTGGCCAGGGCGAGGACCCAGCGGTGGGAAAGGGCGTAACGCAGGGCCTTTCTGCGGCGGGAGGGAGATAGCAGGGCCACGACGCTTCACTCCGGTCCGGGGCCGGGAGGGCCCGCGGGAAGGGGCAGGGTCTCCACGAAGGCCTGCACCCTGGTGAGCAGTTGCCCCGAGGCTGAGATCCCGTAGTCGCTCTCCAGGAAGAGCACCGGCAGAGCCGATCTCTCGCGTACCCACGGGAAATCGTATCCCAGGTTGTCGCAGTACTTCAAGGCCAGGAAGATGATCCCCTGCGCCCCCCGGGCTCGGGCCACGTCCTCCAGGTAGGCGAGCCTTTCTTCCGGGAGTTCCATGCGCGGGCAGGGAGGCCTTCCCAGGTAGGCGGCGGCCAGTTCCCGCGGGGTGCTGCCGCCGGGAGGGATGGTGAGCAGTCGGTCGCCCAGGCAGGAATCCTCGGCCACCACCCGGGCCCCCGCCTGCTCTATCACCTCCAGGACGCCCGGGTCGACCGGGTGGGAGGTGACCACCAGCACCCGGGGCCGGGCGTCGGCCGTCGGTCCGGACGCGGTGGTCTCACGCGCCAGCAGGGAGGCCACGGCCTGGCGGGGATCGGCGGCGTGGACCTGCCGGATCAGGCGGTGGACGGCCGGGGCGCTGGCGGTCCGGGCGACCCGGTGCAGCAGGTGGCGCACCTCGGCGAAGAGCCGGCTTGCCTCTGCCAGTCCTCCCTCCGGAGGTACCGCCCCCGGCAGCGCCCTCAGGGCGGCGAGTATCTCCTCGAGCCGGCCGGCCAGGTATTCCTCCTCCCGTTTTCCCCGGGTTCTGGGCAGGTCCAGCAGGAAGCAGGGGACGTGGGGGGAGTGCTGACGCAGGACGTCGGCCAGCCGGCGCATGGGGTCGCAGCACGTGGGCAGCACCACCGCTGCGGCCGGCGGAGCGCGCCGGTGCAGGTCCCAGAAAGCCGCCCGCACGTACGGGCAGAAATCCCGCGGCAGGAAGGCGTCGCATTCGCCGGGGGCGGGGGCGGAGGGGAGCAGGCGCACGGGGCGGCACCCCGCCGCCCAGATCACCTCCGGGGGGACGTAGCTACACGTGTAGTAGACTGCGGGCGGGAGTTCGTGCAACTGCGGTCACCGTCGTGCAACTGTGGTCACCAGAGCGACTTCGGTCACCGTGGCGCGGGCTGGCCCTGGCCTTCCGCCGCCGGGCCGCGGCCCCGACGGGCGGCGTCGAGCAGGAGCTCCCGGGCGCCGGCGAGGGCTCCCAGCAGGGCGGCAGCCTCCGCCGGGATGATGATCTTGGCGGCCGGGTCCTGCGCCATCTTCTCCAGGGCCTCCAGCGAGCGCAGGGCCACCACCTCCGCGTTGGGCTCGGCCTCGCGCATGGCCGTGAGCACCAGGCGCAAACCTTCCGCCCGCGCCTTCTGCACGGTCAGGATGGCCTGGGCTTCCCCTTCGGCCTGCAGGATGCGGGCCTGCTTCTCGCCTTCCGCCTGGCGGATGGCCGCCTCCCGCACCCCCTCCGCCCGCAGGATGGCCGCCGTCTTCTCGCCTTCGGCCTTGGTCACCACTTCCCGGCGCTCGCGCTCGGCGCGCATCTGCCGCTCCATGGCATCCTGGATGTCCTTGGGCGGGGTGATGTTCTTCAGTTCCACCCGCGTGACCTTGATGCCCCACTTGTCGGTGGCCTCGTCCAGGATGGTGCGCAGCTTGGCGTTGATGATGTCGCGGGAGGTGAGGGTCTGGTCCAGGTCCATCTCCCCGATGATGTTGCGCAGGGTGGTGGCGGTCAGGTACTCGATGGCCACCCGCGGGTTGGCGATCTCGTAGGTGTACTTGACGGGGTCGGTGACCTGGAAGTAGACCACGGTGTCGATCTGGATGGTGACGTTATCCTTGGTGATCACCGGTTGGGGCGGGTAGTCGGCCACCTGCTCGCGCAGGTCGATCACCGCCCGCATGCGGTCTATGAAGGGAATCAGGAAGTTCACACCCCGCTGGGCCACGGTGTGGAACCGGCCCAGCCGTTCCACGATGCCCACCGTGCTCTGCTGGACGATACGTATGGACGAGAGCGCCACCGCCACCACGAACAGGGCCAGCACCACCAGCAGGACGATCGCTCCCAGGGCTCCCGGCATGTCCCTCACTCCTCCCTCGGCGGCCTGTCGGCACCCGGCCCGGCGTCCCGCCCGGCGGCTGGCCCGGCGTCCGGCGGGGTACCTGGCCTGACGACTGGTTCTACCACCAGCTTGACGCCCTCCACGCGGGTCACCCGCACCCTGGTGCCCGCGGGGATTTCCGCCTCTCCCGCCGGCACGGCAGTCCAGACCTCCCCGCCCACGCGGACCAGGCCGGGCGAGAGGGGCGCCACCGGTGCCGTCACCGTGCCCACCTGGCCGGGCAGGGCGTCCACGGCCGTGCGCGCCTCACCTCCCCGCCTGAAGACCAGGCGCTGGACCACCGGCCGCGTCATGACCACCAGCAGCCCGGAGACCACCACGAAGCTGAGACCCTGGCCGATGACCCCTGCTCCCAACCAGCTCGCCACCATGGCCGCCAGGCAGCCGATGGCGAACCAGATGACGAAGAACCCGGCCGTCACCATCTCCACCACGGCCAGGACGATAGCTCCCACCAGCCACCACTGCCACGGTTGCAGGGTCAACCCTTCTCCCCCCTCCCCCTGCTCACCGAAGCGGGACGCCCCACCGTCCCCCGCAGGTGGGTGCCTCCCACCACCGCGCAGGGCAGCACGTGCACCCCGGGGTAGAGGACGGTGCCGGGGTTGCACACGGCATTGCATCCCAGGCTGCACCCGTCCCCGATGAGGGCACCCAGCTTCCTGAGGCCGGTCTGGACGCGCGTCCCCCGCCAGAGGACGCTCACCGGACCCCGATCCAGCCGCAGGTTGCCGAGCTTCGTGCCGGCACCCAGATTGACGCCCGGACCGAGGATGGAATCCCCCACGTAGTTGAAGTGGGGGGCGGAAGCCCCGTGGAGCAGGATGGAGTTCTTCACCTCGGAGGCGTGGCCCACGGTCGACCGGGCCCCCAGGTAGGCGGGTCCGCGGATGTACGCCCCCGCCGCCAGGTGCGCCCCCGGCCCCACGAACACCGGTCCCCCCGTGATCACCACGGTGGGCTCGATCACCGCCCCCGGCGCGATGAAGAGCTGGGGTGAATCGAAGAAAACCCCTTCCAGGGAGACCCCCTCTCCTACTTCTATGCCGGGGGGAAGCCGCTCGCGCAGGCGCTCGGCCAGCAGGGGGAGGGCCTGCCACGGATACTCCAGCCCCTCGAACAGAAACCGCTCCTCTTCCGCGCAGGTGAAGAGGTCGAAGAGCATGGCTTCGGCCACTCGGGTCACCTCACCGTCTCCGGGGCTTTTGCCCCGCGACCACTACTGACAGGCCCGCCTCCCAGTCGTACAGGGGGTGTTCCAGACTCCACCGGAAGCGGGCCTCGCACAACTGGACCAGTTCCTCGATTTCGCCCGGAGTGAGTCCGTGCCGAAACAGGATTTCGGCGTCTCCGCTTTTCCGCAAGGACTCCAGTTGCTGCCGTGCAACCCGGTACTGGTGTTCACGGAGACGTACCCTCTCCTGCGGGGGCAGCCGGGCGTCGTCGGGCGCCCGGCAGTACCCCAGGCGTGCATGCGGACCCCTTCCAGGCCCGCCCGGCTGAGCAGGGCGAAGAAAGAACGGACCGGCCACCGGCTGCTACCCAGCCCCTGCCGGGGCAGGAGGTGCTCCAGCACAAGCCGCCTGACCTTCTGGGACAACTCCCAGTAGCGTCGCTCCTGCCCATAGCACGGGAGTCCCAGGTAGTCCACGCCCTCGAAGGAAATCCCATGGGGGCCCGTTACCCCCTCCGCCACGCTCACCGTGCCCCCCGGTCGGCAGACCCTGATCATCTCCTCCAGGGCCTTCTCCGGGTCCTCCAGTACTCCCAGGGTGGTGTAGCTGGTCACGGCGTCGAAGGTGTCGTCGGGGAAGGGCAGGTGGTATGCGTCCGCCACCACATATTCCACGTTGGTGACTCCCGCACGGGCGGCCTTCTCCCGCGCCCGCGCGATGAAGTCTTCGTCCAGGTCCACCCCCGTAACGCGACCCGGGGCGATGGCCTCGGCCAGGTAAGGGGCCAGCGTGCCCGGGCCGCACCCCACCTCCAGGACGTGCATGCCCGGCGCCAGTCCCAGGTACTGCATGAGCAGGGGCCGCCATTCGGGTGGGAAGCGGTAGGCCCTCGACTCCTCCAGTACCTCCGCCGATTGGACGGTGGACCAGTCAAATCTCTTCGGGGTATTGTCCTCCACGACGACCTCCCGCAACGTTGTGCTCAAGGGGCAGGTCGGCCGTCTCTTGATTCTGTATTGTACGTGGCGAATCCTGCGCTGGCCGCCCGTGGTCTCTTCGCCCTCGTGGACATGTTTTCGCCATCGCAAGGGTGTTTGGGGTGGCAACGAAATCGCCAGCGCGGGGTGGGGCGGGCGGTATGCACGGGGTACCGGCAGCGACGCGGCAACCATTGTCTACTGGCTTCAGTTAATTCCGGCGTTAATACGCCAGGTTGTGCTGCAGCGGTCCGCGAGAGGCGGGGGGTGCCACCGGAACTGGACTCCTGGTCGAGCGCCGGCGCTCAATGAGTGGCTGTTCGTCCGGCCGGGGTGGAGGGTTAAGGACTGGCGCGCCGCGGGGGTGGCTATCCGGTCGACATACCGAGGGTGGCGGAGGTGATGCAATTTTGTCCAGGTGGCGCCGGCGGGCCGCAGTCAACGGATAATAATGCGATCGCGTGCAACCGCGCGGACAGCTGTTTCGTGGTCCGGTACTGACTGGTCGTGAGCGCGGGCGGCCGGCCGGCTCCGGGGGGCGGTCACAAGGGACGGCAGGCGGTCTTGACTGTTTCGGGCCGGGGTGGTAGGCTTGGCACTGAATGAACCGTCATTCAGCATAACAATGCCGCGTGACGGAAGCGGCAAGGGCGGGTATGGGGGCGGGGCGGCAGATGGAACCAGAGAAAAGGCTGCGACAGATGGAGGCCGAGAAGCGGCTGGAGAAGGAGACGATGATCCTGGACGCCGCCGAGCGCGTTTTTGCCGCCCGGGGCTATGCCGCCACCACGGTCAAAGACGTGGCGCAGGAGGCCGGCGTGGCCACCGGTACCGTGTACCTGTACTTTCCCAGCAAGGAGGAACTCTTCCTCGCCCTCATCGACCGGGGCACGCGGACGGTGCTGGAGGGGATCGTGCAGGCCCGCAAGGACAAGCCCGACGTGGTGGCCAAGCTGGTCGCCTCGCTGGAAGCGGCCGTGCGCGCCTTTTCCGCCCACCGCGACCTGGCCCGGGTGGCCCTCCTGCAGGCGCCGGGGGCACTGCCCTCCTGCGAGGAGAAGCTGGCCCAGCTGCACCGGCTGTTCGCCGCCTACGTGGCCCGGGACCTGGAGGAGGCACGGGCGGCCGGCCTCATCCCGCCCATCGACATTCAGGTGGCGGCCTGGGCGTGGGTGGGGTCCTTCGCGGAGGTCCTGCTGGCCTGGGTGCGGGGCGACGTGGCGGACCTGGAGGAGGTGCTGCCGGCCCTGGTGGCTTACAACCTGCGGGGCATCGGCGCCACCCCAGGCGGCGGGGACCGCCGGGGGGAGGTGGGGTAGGGGGTGGCTTACCGCAACCTGGGTGAATACCTCGCCGACCTGGAGAGCAGGGGAGAGCTCCACCGGGTCAAGGTGGAGGTCGACCCCGTGCTGGAGATGGCCGAGATAGCGGTGCGGCTGGTGCGACGCCGCGGTCCCGCCGTCCTGTTCGAGAAGCCGCGCGGCTACTCATATCCGGTGGCCATGAACCTGTTCGGGACGCCCGAACGCGTGAAGCTGGCTCTGGGTGAGGAACCCGACGAGATCGGCCGGCGCCTGGCCTCCTGGCTCGACCTGCCCCGCCTGGAAGGCTGGGGTGACCGGTTGAGGGTTCTCCCCCGGCTCGCCGAGGTGGCCTCCTATTTTCCGCGGCGCGTCGGCCGGGCCCCCTGTCAGGAGGTGGTGGAGGAGAACCCCTCGCTCGGGGATCTGCCCGTCCTGCAGTGCTGGCCGGGCGACGGGGGGCGTTTCCTCACCCTGCCGCTGGTGATCACCCGCGATCCGGCCAGCGGCCGCACCAACGTCGGCATGTATCGCATGCAGGTGTACGATGAGCGCACGCTGGGGGTGCACTGGCACATCCACAAGGACGGAGCGCGCCACGCCGGACGGCTCCGGCGGGGGGAGCGGCTGCCGGTGGCGGTGGCGCTGGGGGGGGACCCCGCCACCATCTACGCGGCCACCGCCCCCCTGCCGCCGGGACTGGACGAGTACCTGTTCGCCGGATTCCTGCGCCAGGCCCCGGTGGAAGTAGTCAAAGGGGTGAGCGTGGACCTGGAGGTCCCCGCGCAGGCGGAGTTCGTGCTCGAGGGGTACGTGGAGGTGGGAGAGGAGCGGGTGGAGGGGCCCTTCGGGGACCACACCGGGTACTATTCGCCGCCGGAGCCGTACCCGGTTTTCCACCTCACCACCCTGACCCGGCGCCGTGACCCCGTGTACCCGGCCACCGTGGTGGGACCCCCTCCTATGGAGGATGCCTGGCTGGGCAAGGCCACCGAACGCATCTTCCTGCCCCTTTTGCGCCTGCTTGTCCCGGACCTGGTGGACCTGGACTTCCCGGTGGAAGGGGTGTTCCACAACCTGGCCATCGTCTCCATCCGCAAGCGGTACCCGGGCCATGCCCGGCAGGTGATGTCGGCCCTGTGGGGACTGGGGTTGCTGGCCCTCACCAAGGTGATAGTGGTGGTGGACGAGGACGTGGACGTGCACGATTACCGCCAGGTGGCCTGGGTGGTGGGCACGAGCGTGGACCCGGGCCGGGACGTGTCCGTGGTGTGGGGCCCGGTGGACGCCCTCGACCACGCCGCCCCCTACCCGGGATACGGGACGAAGATGGGCATAGACGCGACCCGGAAGTGGCCCGGCGAGGGACAGGTGCGCACGTGGCCCGAGCGGGCCGAGATGAGCGCCGAGATCAGGGCTCTGGTCGACCGGCGCTGGGAGGAGTACGGTTTTGGCTCGCGCTAGCGGCGCGGGGCTGCGGGCCGGATGGCGGGCGGTGGTGCGCAAGCTGGTGCACCTGGCGGAACTGGTGCGCTGGGAGCACACCGTATTTGCGCTGCCCTTCGCTTATGCGGCGACCTTCCTGGCGTCGGGGGGGTGGCCCAGCGGGCACGACTTCTTCTGGGTGACGGTGGCCATGGTGGGCGCGCGCACTGCCGCCATGGGCCTGAACCGGCTGGTGGATCGGGCCCTGGATGCCCTCAACCCCCGCACCTCCCACTGGCACCTTCCCCGCGGGGTGGTGAAGCCGGGCGAAGTGGTGGCCCTGGTGGTGGTGTCCCTCGCTGCCCTGGCCCTGGCGGCGGCCATGCTGAACCCCCTGTGCCTGAAGCTCTTCCCCGTGGCCGTGGCGGTGCTGGTGGTGTACCCGTACACCAAGCGTTTCACCTGGGGTTGCCACTTCGTGCTGGGGCTGGCCGAGTTCGCCGCGCCCTTCGGGGGGTGGATCGCGGTGACGGGGCGGGCTCATCCGGCCGCGTTCCTGCTGGGCGCCGGGGCCGGCCTGTGGGTGGCCGGGTTTGACATCCTCTACGCGCTGGCGGACGTGGATTTTGACCGCGCCCACGGCGTGCACTCCATTCCGGCGCGGTTCGGCACCAGGGCGGCACTGCGCTGGTCGCGGGCCGTGCACGCGGTGGCCTGGCTCTGCCTGCTGGGAGTGATGCCGTTGCTGCGGGCGGGGCTGTGGTACGGGGCGGGCCTGGGGGCCATGGCAGGGCTGCTTGCGTACGAGCACAGCCTGCTCTCGGCCAGCGACCTGTCCCGCCTCAACCGGGCCTTCTTCGACCTGAACGGCATCATCAGCGTGGTTTTCTTCGTCGCCACGGCCATCTCCGCCGTGGTGGGCTGAGGCCGGGAGCGGCCGGGGCGGCGTGACGCGCATGATTGCTGACGCAGGCGGGTCGCATGATCGCTGACGCAGGGGGGTCGCGGAGATGAGGACACGAAGCAGGGTCGTGGTGCCGGGGGCGAGGGCTTGCCTGGCGGCGCTGCTGGCGGTGCTGCTGGCGACGTCGGGCCCGCTGGCGCTCGTCCTGGGGGTCGGGGCGGTCGGGGTGACCCTGGCAGGATGTGCGCGGCAACCATCCGCACCGGCCCTGACCATGGGACTCATTCCCATCGAGGACACCCTCCCGTTCTGGGTGGCCGAACGCCGGGGCTACTTCCGGGAGGAAGGCGTGTCCGTGAACCTGAAGACGTTCGCCAGCGCCGCCGAGCGCGACGCCGCCCTCACCGCCGGGGAGATCGACGGGGCGGTGGCCGACCTGGTGGCGGCGGCCCTGCTCCACGCGGGCGGCACGCGGGTGGGTGTGGTCAGCCTCACCCTGGGGGCGAGCGGATCCGAGGGCCGCATCGCCATCCTGAGCCCGCCCGGTAGCGCCCTCACCGTGGACGACCTGCGGGGCAGGGAAATCGCCATTTCCCCGAACTCCCTCATCGAGTTCACCGTCACCAGGCTCCTCGAGAAGCGGGGATTCCGGCCCGACGAAATCAAGACGGTGGCGGTGGCCAAGATTCCCGTGCGCTTCGAGCTGCTCATGGCGGGGAAGGTGCCGGCCGCGGCGCTCCCCGATCCGTTTGCCGCCCTGGCCCAGAAGCGAGGGGCACACCTCGTTCTGGATGACACTGCCGACAACATCTCCCAGGCGGTGGTCCTTTTCCGCAGGCCGGTCCTGGAGCAGAGGACCCGGGAGGTGGAGAAGGTCATGCGGGCGTACGCCCGCGCCGTGGCCGATATCAACGCCAACCCCATGGCCTTCAGCGATTTGCTCACCGAGAAGGCCGGCGTGCCCGAAGAGGTGCTGGACTGGTACCGCGCCCTGCACTTCCCCGGCCTGGTGCTGCCGGGCCGGGCCCAGGTGGAGGACGCCCTCAACTGGCTGGGGGAAAAGGGCCTGCTCAGGGAGCCGCTGCGCTACGAGGACCTGGTGGACGCGCGCTTCGCTTCCGGGGTGGTCAGGTGATCGAGGTCCGCGACCTGTGCGTGGAATACCCCGGTCGTCCCCCGGTGAGGGCCCTGAACGGGGTATCCTTCACCGTGGCCCGGGGCAGCACGTGTGCCATCATCGGGCCGTCCGGATGCGGCAAGACCACGCTGCTGCACGTCCTGGCGGGGCTCCTGCTCCCCCGCTCCGGCGAGGTGCGGGTGGACGGCCGGCCCCTGCACGGGCCCCGCGAGCGCACCGCCCTCATCCTCCAGGACTACGGCCTCTTCCCCTGGAAGACGGTGTGGGGCAACGCCGCCCTCGGGCTGCAGATCCGCGGGCAACTCGCGTCGGGCCGGCAGCGCGTGGAGGGGCTGCTGCGGGAGCTTGGCCTGTGGGAGGTCAGGAACCGTTTCCCCGCCCAGTTGAGCGGGGGTCAGCGCCAGCGGGTGGCCATCGCCCGCGCGCTGGCCCTGGAGCCCGATCTTTTGCTCATGGACGAGCCCTTCTCGTCCCTGGACGCCCTGACCCGGGAGAGCATGCAGGAGCTGGTGGCGGATCTGTTCCGGCGGGGAGGCATCACGGCCGTGCTCGTCACCCATGACATCGCGGAGGCCGCATTCCTGGGGCAAAAGATACTGGTCATGGCGCCCGGGCGGATCGGCCACGAGGTGAGCAACCCCGGGGCCCTGGGGAGGGGATACCGCGCGTCGTCCGAGTTCCTCTCCCTGTGCACCAGGCTACGTGACCTGTGCCGACCGGGGGAGGTGGCTCGCACTGCCTGATCCGGCCGGAGGACGGACGCGGCTGGGGAAGGTCGTGCTGACCTACCCGGTCACCGTGGCCGCGCTGCTCGGCGGGTGGTGGGTTCTCAGCGTTGCCCTGGACCTGCCGGCGCTGCCGGGCCCGGGCGTGGCCCTGCGCGCCCTGGTCCGGTCCTGGGGGGAGGGCCTCTCGTACCACACGGCTGTTTCCGCCTGGCGGGTGGTGGCGAGCCTGATCCTGGCCGCGGCCAGCGGGGTGCCCCTGGGGCTGGTGCTCGGCCAGGCCCGCGCCGCCGATCGCATCGCCGGGCCCGTCATCTACCTGACGTACCCCATCCCCAAGAGCGTGTTTCTTCCCGTGGTGATGGCGGTCCTGGGCCTGGGCGATGCCGCGCGCATCTTCATGGTGTGGCTCGTGGTGTTCTTTCAGGTGCTGGTGGGGACCCGGGATGCTTCCCGGGCGATTTCGCCCCAGTTCCTGCACTCCATGCGCTCCCTGGGGGCGTCTGCCGCCGACGTATACCGGCACGTAGTGTGGCCGGCGGTGCTACCCGCCGTGTTCAGTTCCCTGCGGGTGGGCCTGGGCACCGCCATCGCGGTCCTCTTCCTGGCGGAAACCTGGGCCTCCCAGAGCGGGATAGGTTACTTCATCATGCTGGCCTGGACCAGGCTGGGGTGGGACGACGTGTTTGCGGGCGTGCTGGCCATGGGGGCCCTGGGCATGGGCCTGTACCTCCTCCTGGACCTGCTCGAGCGGGTGGTCTGCCCCTGGCGGTTCCTGTGACGTGTGAGGGCACTGCGGCACGGGCGGTCGGAGGTGAGGCGGCGGTGAAGGGCGGGTTGCCCCCTCCCGGGGAGGAGAAAGAAGCTTTCGTACGCGCCATTTTCGACACCATCGCCGCGCGGTACGACCTGATGAACCGGGTGATGACGGCGGGGTTCTTCGGGCGCTGGCAGCGGTCCCTGGCAGAGGTCACCGGCCTGGGTCCGGGGCAGAGGGCGCTGGACGTCTGCTGCGGCACCGGCGACCTGGCCCTCATCATGGCGGGGCAGGTGGCCCCGGACGGCCAAGTCACCGGCCTTGACTTCTCGCCCGCCATGCTGGATCTGGCCCGGCGCAAGGCTGCTCGCTGGCGGGCGCGGAATCCGGTGCGCTTTGAATTCGTGCTGGGGAACGCGCTCCAGATGCCTTTTGCCGACCGGTCCTTCGACTGCGCTGCCATCGGTTTTGCCCTGCGGAACGTGAGCGACATTGTACGCTGCCTGGGGGAAATGACCAGGGTGGTGCGGCCCGGCGGACGGGTGGTGGCACTGGAGGTGTGCCGTCCGCCCTCGCGCCTGGTGAGGGCCTGGTTTTACCCGTATTTCTACACCGTGGTCCCGCTCCTGGGCATCATGGCCGGGTTCAGGCGGGCCCCGGGACAGGGCAGCCTGCGACCGTACAGCTACCTGCCCCGATCCCTCGCCTACCTGCCCGGTCTGGAGGAACTGGCCGCTGCCTTCCGCCGGGTGGGCCTCACGGAGGTACGCTACCGGGTGTTGCCGCCCGGTGTGGTGGCCCTGCACTGGGGTACGGTCCCGCCCGCCAGTTGAGTCGTCACTGGCGGCGTCAGCCGCGCGGTGGGATCCCGCGGGGCCGCCGTGGATGCGCTGGTGCGCGCGGGACGGAGGCAGACAGGGAAGAGGCCCGTGTGCGTAGAATAGTCTGGACTGGAGGTCGGATCCTGCACTCCCGACTGGAGGCTGAATCCTGCCGGCGAGGGGGGCTACCGGTGAGGAGAAGGCGGGTCCCCGACGTGGTGGTGCGCAGGCTGGCCATGTATTTGCGGGCCCTTGAAGAGCTGGGCCCCGGGGAGTCCGACCGCTTCATTTCCTCGCAGGAGCTGGGGGACAGGGTGGGCGTGTCGGCCGCCCAGGTGCGCAAGGATCTGGCCCTGTTCGGGGAGTTCGGCAAGCAGGGGGTGGGTTACCAGGCCCGGTTCCTACGGGATGAGTTGCGCCGCATCTTGAACATCAGCCGCCCCCTCAACGTGGGAATCGTGGGTGTGGGCGAGCTGGGCACGGCCCTCGCACGCTATACCCTGAGGCGTCTGGCCGCCGACCAGAACTATCCCTTTCGCCTGGTGGCCCTGTTTGACAACGACCCCGCCAAGGTGGGGAGCCGCGTCGAAAACGTGGAGATCTCGCCCGCGTCCGCCATCCCCACTCTGGCCCGGGAATTGAAGGTCAAGATCATGATGATCGCCGTCCCCGCTTCCGCCGCCCAGGCGGTGGCCGACCTGTGCGTGGCCGGCGGGGTGCGCGCCATCCTCAACTTCGCTCCGTGCAAGCTGCAGATCCCGCCCCAGGTGCACCTCCAGCAGTCCGACGTGAGCCTGGAACTGGAGCAGCTGGCCTTCTACCTGTAACGGGCGCGCGTAACAGCGTCACGGGGAGGGAGAGTGTTGCTCGAGGCTGCAGAGCGGAAGAGAGCCTTCAAGACCGTCTCGGGTCAGGTGATCAAGGCCGTCTACCGCCCCGAGGACATCGCCGGCCTGGATTACGAGCGGGACCTGGGTGATCCCGGCCAGTACCCCTTCGTACGGGGCGTGTACCCCACCATGTACCGGGGCCGCCTCTGGACCATGCGCCAGTTCTCCGGCTACGGCACCGCCGAGGATACCAACGCGCGTTTCAAGTACCTGCTCGAGCAGGGAGAGACCGGCCTCTCCACCGCCTTCGATTTTCCCACCCTGCTGGGGTACGACTCCGACCACCCCCGGGCCGCCGGCGAGGTGGGCAGGCTGGGGGTGGCCATCGATACCCTGGACGACATGGAGAGGCTGTTTGCGGGCATCCGGCTGGATCAGGTGTCCACCTCCATGACCATAAACGCGCCCGCCGCCATCCTGTGGGCCATGTACCTGGTGGTGGCCGAGAAGCAGGGCGTGAGCTGGGATCAGGTGTCGGGGACGATCCAGAACGACATCCTCAAAGAGTACATCGCCCAGAAGACTTACGTGTTCCCGCCCGGGCCCTCGATGCGCCTCGTGGTGGACACCTTCGAGTTCGGCTCCCGGCACGTGCCCCGGTGGAATACCATATCCATCTCCGGTTACCACATCCGCGAGGCGGGGGCCACCGCGGTGCAGGAGCTGGCCTTCACCCTGGCCGACGGCATGGCGTACGTGCAGGCCGGCATCGAGCGGGGCCTGGACGTGGACGAATTCGCCCCCCGGCTGTCCTTCTTCTTCAACGCCCATAACGATCTTTTTGAAGAGGTGGCCAAATACCGGGCGGCCCGCCGCATCTGGGCCCGCTACATGCGGGAGCGGGTCGGGGCCCGCAACCCCCGCTCGTGGCTGATGCGCTTCCACACGCAGACGGCGGGCTGCTCCCTCACCGCCCAGCAGCCCGAGTGCAACATCATCCGCACCACCGTGCAGGCCCTGGCGGCCGTGCTGGGTGGCACCCAGTCCCTCCACACCAACTCCATGGACGAGGCCCTGGCCCTCCCCAGCGAGAAGGCGGTGCGCATTGCCCTGCGCACCCAGCAGATCCTGGCGGAAGAGTCAGGCGTGGCCAACACCATCGACCCGCTGGCGGGGTCGTACTTCGTGGAGGCCCTCACCAACCAGATGGAGGAACAGGCGGAGGAGTATTTCCGCAAGATCGAAGCCCTGGGGGGCATGGTCCGGGCCATCGAACTTGGGTTCCCCCAGCGGGAAATCGCCGAAAGTGCTTACCGGTACCAGAAAGCCCTCGAGTCGGGAGAGCAGGTGGTGGTGGGGGTCAACAAGTACGTGGTCGACGAGAAGATCACCATCCCCATCCTGCGGGTAGACCCCGAGGTGGAACGCCGGCAGATTGCGCGGCTCCAGCGCATCCGGGCAGAACGGGACGAGGGGGCGGTGCGCCAGTGCCTCCGGCGCCTTGAGGACGAAGCCCGGGGTACCGGCAACCTCATGTATCCCATCCTGGAATGCGTGCGGGCCTACTGTACGCTGGGGGAAATGATGGACACCCTGCGCCGGGTGTTCGGCACGTACCGGGAGCCGGCCATGTACTGAGAGCGAATGCACGCTCCGGCCGGGTGATCCGCCCTGGCCGGGGGTGCCCCGATGCCGCCTGAGGCGCGACGGTGGGCCGGGACCAGCGTGGGGAGGTGGGGTGGGTGAGGAGGCCGGTTCGGGTTCTCATCGCCAAGCCCGGGCTGGACAGCCACGACCGGGGGGCCAAGGTGGTGGCCCGGGCTCTGCGCGATGCCGGCATGGAGGTCATCTACACGGGCCTGCACCAGACTCCGGAGCAGATCGCCGAGACCGCGGTGCAGGAGGACGTGGACGTGGTGGGCCTGAGCATCCTCTCCGGGGCGCACAACACCCTGGTACCCCGGGTGCTGGATCTCCTGCGGCAAAAGGGCAGGGGGGACGTCCTGGTGCTGGTGGGTGGTATAATCCCGGAGGAAGACGTCCCCTTCCTGCAGGAGCAGGGGGTGGCGGCCGTGTTCGGCCCGGGGACTTCCACGGAGGATATCGTGCGCTTTATCACCGGGAGACTGAGGGGGCAGGAATGTCGCTCATAGACGAGATCAGGCACGGCAACCGACGGGTGCTGGCGCGGGCCATCTCCATCGTGGAGGAGGGAGGGGAAGAAGGCCGGCAGCTGATAAAAGAGGCGTTCCCGCATAGCGGTCAGGCCTTTGTCGTGGGCGTCACCGGCGCTCCCGGGGCGGGGAAGAGCACCCTGGTGGGGGCGCTCACGGGCCACTGCCGCGGTCAGGGGCTGACAGTGGGAGTGGTGGCCGTCGATCCCACCAGCCCGTTCACGGGCGGAGCCCTGCTGGGAGACCGCCTGCGCATGCAGGAGCACGCCCTGGACGAGGGGGTGTTCATCCGCAGCCTGGCCACCAGGGGTTCGCTGGGCGGTCTGTCCCGGGCCACGGGAGACGTGGTCTGCCTGCTGGACGTGGCCGGGTTCGACGTCATCTTCGTGGAGACGGTGGGAGCGGGGCAGGCCGAGGTGGACATCATGCGTTACGCCCACACCACCCTGGTGCTCGTCACCCCGGGGATGGGCGACGAGGTGCAGGTGTTCAAGGCCGGCATCATGGAGATTGGCGACGTGTTCGCGGTGAACAAGGCTGACCAGGAGGGGGCCGACCGGCTGGCGAGGGAACTGGAGGCCATGCTGGACCTGGCCGGGCAGCGGGCGTGGCGCCCGCCGGTGGTGCTCACGGTGGCCCGTGAGGGGACCGGCGTGGCCGAACTCTGGCGGGCCCTGGTCGGTCACCGCGATTTCGCCCGGCGGAGCGGCCTCTGGGAGGAGAAGCTCAGGGCCCGGGCGGAAGCCGAGGTGAGGGGAATTCTCACCGCCCGCCTGCTGGAGGAGGCCTGGCGGCGCGGGGGCGAACGGGGTCTTCTACCCCGGTTGCTGGAGGAGGTGGCGGGTCGGCGGGTCGACCCTTACACCGCCGCCGCCCTGCTTGCCGATGGTCTGTGGGGGGGCTGATCATGGAGGGCCCGTATGAGGAATTGCGCCGGCGAGCGGCCGACCTGGCCACCCGGGAACTGGAGCCGCGGGCGGCAACTTACGACCGCGAGGCTGCATTTCCGCGGGAAAGCATCAAGCGGCTGGCAGATGAGGGCTTCTTCGGCCTCATGCTGCCACCGGAGTACGGGGGAATGGGACAGGGCCTGCTGGCCTACGCCGTGGTGATGGAGGAAATCGCGCGGGCGTGCGCGTCCTCTGCCCTCATCTGGGGGGTGCACTGCGCCCTGGTGTCCGGCTCCATCCTCGCGTGGGGCTCCGAGGAACAGAAGCGCCGCTTTCTGCCCGCCCTGGGAAGAGGGGAAATGCTGGGGGCTTTTTGCCTGACCGAACCGGGCGCCGGCTCCGATGCGGGGGCGGTGAAGACGTCGGCACGGCGCGACGCCGCCGGCTACGTACTGGACGGGGAGAAGATGTTCGTCACCAGCGGCGGCGTGGCCGACCTCTACCTGGTGGTGGCCTCCACGGACCCGGCGCAAGGGTCGCGCGGGCTCACCGCCTTCCTGGTGGAGCGGGACCGCCCCGGTATCTCCTTCGGGCCGCCCCTTGAGAAAATGGGATTGCGGGCGTCGGTCACCAGCGCCGTGTACCTGCGGGGCTGCCGGGTCCCCGAGGAGAACCGGCTGGGCCGGGAGGGAGAGGGGTTCAGGATCGCCCTGTCGGCTCTGGACCGGGGCCGGGTGGGCATCGCCGCCCAGGCGATCGGGATCGCCCGCGCGGCCTTCGAACGGGCCCGGGACTACGCACGGCGCCGGGAGCAATTCGGCCAGCCCATTGCCAGCTTCCAGGCCATCCAGTGGAAACTGGTTGACATGGCCACCGACATCGATGCCGCCCGGCTGCTCTGTCACCGCGCGGCCACACTGGCCGACCGGGGAGAGCGCTTCACCATGGAAGCAGCCCAGGCCAAGCTCTTCGCCACCCGCATGGCGATGCGGTGCTGCGAAGAGGCAGTCCAGATCCATGGTGGGTACGGATACCTGCGTGACTACACGGTGGAGCGCCTCATGCGCGACGTGAAGGTGACGGAGATCTACGAAGGTACTTCGGAAATCATGCGGGTGGTGATCGCCTCCCACCTTCTCCGCTGACGCCACGCGACGCGTTCGGGTCGCCGCAGCTGCCGGCGACTGAGCGGGGTGTTGCGGGACTCGCGGGAGGCCGGGTCGGGCCAGGAAGGGGAGAGGTATGCGCCAGGCGCGAGAAGGGAAGGGGTCGGTGGGCTGGGGAAGGAGGGAGTGGACGTGAAGGTGCTCGGCCTGGTGGGGTCCGCCCGCCGCCTGGGCAACACCGAGATCCTCGTGAAGGAAGCGCTCGCCGGGGCGCGGGAGGCGGGGGCCAGTGTGGCCATGGTGCGCCTGACGGACCTTCGCGTCCTGCCCTGCGACGGGTGCATGTCGTGCGTGTTCAGCCGCCGGCCCTGCCGCCTGGGCGACGACGTGCCCTGGCTGTTCGAGCGCATGCTGGAGGCCGATGGCCTGGTGGTGGGGGCCCCCACCTACGTGCTGGGGCCCGCCGGCGTCATCAAGATGATCCTCGACCGGTACCTCATGCTGGGACACCTCGTGGAGGAGCTGGGCAGGCGCGGCCGGCGGGGAGCGGCCATCAGCGTGTCCGGGTTGCGCGGGTGGAATCCGTTTGGAGCCGGCCTCCTGAACCTGTTCCTCCTGGCCATGCAGGCTCCTCCGGTGGGGTGGCTGGAAGCGTACGCGCCGGGACCCGGGGAGGTGCTGCTGGAAGAAGGCCTGGTCGAGCGGGCCCGTGGTCTGGGCCGCCTGGTGGCGGCCGGCCCGCGGCCGGAGCCGCCCGCCCGCCCCCCGGCCCGTCCCCCCATCAGGGAGGAAGGCGTGTTCGCCTGCCCGTTCTGCGGCAGTCCGGTCCTGCGTGTGGGCCGGGGCGAGGTGGAGTGCCCCATCTGCGCCTCGCGGGCGCCCCTGGAGGCCGGGGAGGTGGGGGAGTTTCGAGCGCCGGGACCCCACGGGCACCGCTGGGACCCGTTGCCGGCCCGCGAACACATCGAAGGGTGGGTGATGAGCACGCGGGACCGTTACCTGGCGCGCCGCGAGGCGATCCGGCCCCTGCGCGAGCGTTACCGGCAACTGGAGGACTGGTGGATTTCCCCGCCCCCGTCAGGTTCTGACAGGACTTGACCGCCATCGACTTCTGAGATAAGATGGCAAGGGTGGTAGCTACTGCCACGGACCTCCTGGTCGTGAGGCGGTGGTACAATGGGGGCGGTGGATGCCATGCCGGTCGACAGTGGGGACAATTCGGGTGGCTCGCGCGGGTGTGCGCGGAAGGTCCGCGCCCGGGAGTTTCTGTACATATTGCACCGCATAGACGGGCTGGATCGAACCCTCAGCGGCCGGATTGACTCCCTCGACCAAAAGTTGAGCGCGCGTATTGACGCGGTTGACGGGAAGCTGAGCACTCGCATCGATGCCCTCGAGCACAGGTTGAGCGATCGGGTTGAGGCTCTGGAGGGAAAGCTCGGTACCGTCGAGCAGAAACTGAGTGATCGCATTGAAGGCGTGGACGGAAGGCTCGGTACCGTCGAGCAGAGGCTCGCTGACCGGATTGAGGTGGTGGATGGCCGGCTGGAGGGGTTGCGGCAGGATGTGGAGACAGCGGAGCGGAGCCTGAGGTACTGGATCGTCGGCACCATCGTTACCGTGGTCCTCAGTTTTGCGGGCCTCGTGACCACCGTCGTCCTGACCAGATGAGTCCCCTCAGACTACCTCGGCCGGAAGCGGAAAGCCGCCTGTGACCGTATTGCCCGGTGCGGCCGGGGGTGGCCCCGGCCGGCTCAGCCCCTATTGGGGTGGCTGGGGGTTGGCGGGCAGGAGGATTTATCCGGGCGGGCGAGAAGTTACGGTGTACGAAAGGAAGGGTCAGGGTATGACGGAGAGACGCGCCGGTACTGATCAAGGGTGGCCGGAGGAGACCCGGCTGCGCGATGCAGACCGTTTGCTGGCGGGCGAGCTTTTCGTCTCCGACGAGGCATATCAGAACCTGCTCGTGCTCTGTGACGAGTTCGGGTCCCGGTTCGGCGGGACCGAAGGGGAGCGCAGGGCCTGCGACTTCATCCTGGAGAAGATGCGGGCCTACGGCCTGGAGGACGTCCACGCCGAGGCCTTCCCCTACCTGGGCTGGGTGCGGGGCAGGGCCACCCTCAAGTCCCTCACGCCGGTGGAGAAGGAGTTCCCCTGCATTTCCCTCCCCTACACGAAGGCCGCCACCGTGGAAGGGGAGCTGGTCAACCTGGGGGAAGGGGCGCCGGCGGACTTCGAGCGCCTGGCCGACCGCATCCGGGGGAACGTGGTGCTGGTGAGCACCCGGGCCCCCCGTTTCTTCCGGCGCCCCATGCACCGCGGTGAGAAATACGGCCGGGCGGTGGCGGCCGGCGCCGCCGGCTTCATCTGGATGAAGGATGACCCCGGCCTCCTGGAGGAAACCGGGTCCCTGCGTTTCAACCGCGAGGCGGAGATCCCCGGGGTGGGTGTGAGCAGGGAGACGGGCGAGGCCCTGCTGCGGCTCGCACGGCGGGGTCCGGTGCGGGTGCGCCTGGAGACCACCGACCAGGTCCGCCCCATGACCTCCTGGAACCTGGTGGGGCAGCTGACGGGCACCCGGTGGCCGGAGCGGGTACTGGTGGTGGGAGCCCACTTCGACGGGCACGACATCGCCCAGGGGGCCATGGACGACGCCGCGGGGGCCGTGGTGGTGCTGGAAGCGGCGCGGGGCCTTGCCCTCTGCCGGGACCTGCTGGGTGCCACCGTGCGTTTCATCCTGTTCCCCCTGGAAGAGATGGGGCTGATTGGCGCCCACGCTTACGTGGACGCCCACCGCGACGAGGCGGGCAGGTTCGCCTTCATGCTCAACCTCGACGGCGCGGGCCGGGAGGGGGACAAGTTCTTCGCCCTGCAGGGGTGCCCCGAAATGAGGGAGCCCATGGAGGCCGCCCTGCGGGACATGAAGCAGCCCATGCCCGTCGGCAACAAGCCCGGCCTGTACTCCGATTTCTATCCCTTCATGCTGGCCGGAGTCCCCTGTGCTACCATCTCCGGGTTCACCTCAGGGCCGGGCGCGGGGAGGGGATTCGGGCACACGGCCGCTGACACCGTGGACAAGGTGAGCCCCCGCGCCCTGCAGATGGACGCCATCCTGGTCGCCCGCCTGATGCTGAGGCTGGCCGCCCTGGACCCCTGGCCGGGCCGCCACCGCACCTGGCGGGAAGTGAAGGAAGCTCTCGCGGCAGAGGATTTGCTGGAGCCTCTCCGCTACGAGGGGCGCTACCCCTTCCCCGAGTGAGCCTCGGCGGACGGTCTCCGCCGATCAAAGGCGACCGGCGCGCAGGCGCCGCCAGAGGGTCGTGCGGCCTATGCCCAGCAGGGCGGCTGCCTGCGTTTTGTTCCCCCCGGTCTGGATCAGGGCCTGCCTGATGGCCTCGTCTTCCAGTTCCGCCAGGGCCCCCCTCCGCCTGCGGCTGCTCCGCGCGCCCGTGCCCGGCTGGAGGGGAAGAGGGGTCGTTTGCGGTCCGAGCGGCGCAGACGGGGAGGGGCGATCGGGCGTGCCCGCCCGGGGAGGGGAACCGTGGCCGGTGACCCCGGAAAGGCAGGCTAAGTGCCCGGCAGAGGTGGGGATGCCCCCGGGCCAGTCCAGGGCGGCGGCGACGGCATCCCGTCCCAGAGTGGGTCCGTCCGTAAGGATGGCCAGGCGTTCTACCAGGTTGCGCAGTTCCCGCACGTTGCCGGGCCAGTCCCACGCCTGGAGGAGTTCGAGGGCCTCCGGGGAGAAATCCACCGGCCCGCGGCCGTAGCGCTGGTGCAGCTCGCGAAGGATCGCCCGAGCCAGGATGGGTATGTCCTCCTTGCGTTCCCGCAGGGGCGGAATACTAAGACGGAGCACGTTGAGGCGGTAATACAGGTCGTCGCGGAAGCGGCCCTGCCTCACCAGGTCGGCCAGGTTGCGGTTGGTGGCGGCGATCACGCGCACGTCCACCGGGATGACCTTATCGTCGCCCAGGCGGGCCACCTCGTGCTGTTCCAGCACGCGCAGAACCTTGGCCTGCAGACGTTCTGACATTTCCGCGATCTCGTCGAGGAAGATGGTACCCCCGTGGGCCAGCTCGAACAGGCCGGGTTTGCCGCCCCGCCGGGCGCCGGTAAAGGCGCCCTCCGCGTACCCGAATAGCTCGCTTTCCAGCAGTTCTTCCGCCAGGGCCGCGCAGTTGACCGCCACGAAGGGCCCGTCCCGCCGGGGGCTGTCCAGGTGGATGGCCTGGGCGAACATCTCCTTGCCGGTGCCGGTCTCCGCCGTGATGAGCACGGTGGAGTCCACCTGGGCGAACCGGCGGGCCTGGCGGATGGCGTGCTTAATGGACGGGCTCTCACCCTGAATGTCGGCGAAGGTCCAGCGGGCCACATGCCCGCGCGCGGCCAGCTTCCGCCGGATGTTCTGCTCCAGGCGCTGGATGCTGCCCACTTCCTGGAAGGTGGCCACCACCCCTGCGATGCGGCCGTTGACCAGGATGGGAACGCGGTTGGTGACGATACGGGTTCGGCCCACGTCCTGGATCTCGCCCAGTTCCGGCTTTCCGCTGGCCAGGACCTGGGGCAAGCGGGTGTTGGGGATCACCTCGGCGGCGGGACGCCCGATGACGTCCCGCGCGCGGACGTGCATAATGCGCTCGGCCACCGGGTTGAAGACGGTCACGCGCCCGCTGGCGTCGATGGCGACGATGCCCTCGTAGGCAAAGTCGAGGATGGCCTTGAGCTGCTCTGCCCGCTGGCGCTCCATCTTGCGTACCTGTAGCACGCGGGAGGCTTCTTCCAGAGCCACCGCCACGGCCTCCCGGCCGGAGTTGATGGTTACTCCCCGCATGCCGTACCGCTCGGCCAGGCTGGCCATGACTATCTTGCCGATCACCACCCGGGCACCGGCCGCCTTGAGGGCAGCGATACCCCGCTCGATCTCGTCGTAGTTGTGCAGCGGCACTTTGATGAACTTTTCTCCTACGATCTGCTCCAGGCATTCCGCACCGCGCAGCACCTGGGGCAGGTCGGTGATACCGATGGGGCGTCCCAGTTCGCGGGCGCGGTAGTAGGCTTCCAGCAAGTCGTACCCTGTGATCGGTATGTCGACCACGGGCAGGGAGACGGCGGCGTTCCGTATCCACCAGGTGGTGGCCCCGCGGCTTACCAGGACCTCGGCCCCCTCCGCCTGGCAGGTGAGGGCCATTTCGACCCCCGTTTCCATGCGCCCCACCAGGACATCTATTTCTATGCCCAGTTCTCCGGCCACCTGTTCCACCAGGTGCGCCAGTTCGCGATAGGGAGCAATGCAGACGATCTCGCGCACCGTTTCCCCCCCGGTCTCAACTTCGCTGTTTCGGTCGGTGTTTCCTTCTGGAACACAGGTACGGAATGAAACAGTGCCCGGCCCCGGGCCTCTGATGAGACGAGGGCCAAAACCGTGGGATGGCGCCGGTTTCCGCACCGCTTTGCCTTGGCACGTTCCTTGCATGTAGCCGGGAGGTCGGGGGCGTGATACGCGTGCTGCATCCCACTCCTGGCTCCGACCGGCCGGGAAGCGCTGCTCTGGCGGAACGGGAGCCGGTGCGATTCCCCGCTCCCCGGTTGAGGGAAGAGCGGTGCGACGGCTGTCTCCTGTGCTACTACTTCTGCCCCGACGGGGCCATCGACCCGGGGCCTCCGGTCCGCGTGGTGGCGGACTGGTGCAAGGGGTGCGGCATCTGCGTGCGGGAATGCCCTCGCGAGGCCTTCGCCGGTAGCCCCTCAGGGACCGGAGTTCGGCCGGGGCTGGGGGAATCGCCGGACTCTAGGGTGGCGAAAGGGAGGGGTGGCCGCTGTTCGTGCTGATGGATGGAAACCGGGCCGCGGCCGAAGCAGCCTTCCTATGCGGGGTTGACGTGATCCCGGCCTACCCCATCACGCCTGCCTCTCCCGTCACGGAGCACCTGGCGGCCATGATCGCCGAGGGGCGGCTCGCGGCACGGTTTCTGGTGGCGGAATCCGACCACAGCGCCCTGGCTGCGGCCGTGGGCGCCAGCCTGACCGGGGCCCGGGTGTTCACGGCCACCAATTCCCAGGGCCTGGCCTACATGAGCGAACTGCTCTACCACGCCTCGGGCCTGCGCCTCCCCATCGTGATGGCAGTGGTGAACCGGGCCATGTCGGCGCCCCATTCCCGTTTTGCCGACCAGGGAGACGCCCTGGGACAGGAGGCCGCGGGTTGGATCCAGTTCCACTGCGAGAACGTCCAGGAGGTATTCGATACCGTCATCCAGGCGTTCCGGGTCGCGGAAGATCCCCGGGTGCAGTTGCCGGTCATGGTGAACTACGAGGCGTACGTGATCAGCCACACCGCGGAGCCGGTCCGGGTACCAGAGGCCGCCGCCGTGCGGGAGTTCCTGCACCACCGCCCCCGCCCGGTGCTGGACCCGGACCACCCGGTGGCGGTGAACACAGTGGCTTCCCCCACCTGGTACGGACGCTTCCGGCGGGCTCAGCACGACGCCATGGCGGTGGCGGAGGGTGTGATCTCACAGGTGGCGGCGGAGTTCGCCGAGGCCTTCGGGCGGACCTGGAACGGATTACTGGAGGAATACCGGTGTGAGGGTGCCTCCACGCTGCTGGTGGTGATGGGCGCCCTGGCCAGCACGGCGCGTATCGCGGTTGATTCCCTGCGGGAAAGCGGGCTGGCGGTGGGGATGATCAAGGTGCGCTGCCCGGTGCCATTCCCCCGCGCGGCTTTCCGGCGGGCCGCCGGGATGGCCCGCGAGCTGGTGGTGGTGGATCGCAACCTAATCCCCGGCCAGGGGGGGTTCCTGGCCCGCCAGGTGAGGGCGGCGGTGGCGGAGATGCCCTCGGCGGTGCGGCCCCGGGTGCTGGGAGTGGTGGCCGGCCTGGGGGGCGGCGACATCGAGGTGGAGGACCTGGTGCGGGTGGCGGTTTCAGCGTCGGACCTGGCGGCGGATGTGGGGGGAGGGAACTGGTTTGTTGCCGCGGGCTGATGCGAGGGCGCGGCTCGCGGAGCTGATGCCCCCCGGGGCGGACGGGTTTTCGCCGGGGCACCGGGCCTGCCCGGGCTGCGGTGCTACCATTGCCCTGCGCCAGGCCCTGCTGGCCCTCGGTCACCGTGTGATAGTGGTCGTACCTGCCTCGTGCGTGGCCAGCATCGGGGGATGGGACGACGTGACCGCATGGCGGGTACCCTTCTACCATACCCTTTTCCCCTGCGCCGCCGCCGCCGCGGCCGGGGTGGCCGCGGGCCTGGCGGCGCGGGGGAAGGGCGGGGTGACGGTGATTTCCTGGGCCGGCGACGCCGGCAGCGGCGACATCGGCCTTCAGGCCCTTTCCGGTGCCGCTCAGCGCGACGACGACGTGCTGTACGTCTGTTACGACAACGAGGCATGCATGAACACCGGGGGCCAGGCCAGCGGCCTCACCCGAATGGGGGCGCGGACCAGCACCACGCCGGCGGGGAAGTCTACGGCCAAGAAGGATCTACCCCGCATCATGCTGGCGCACGGGGTGCGCTACGTGGCCACCGCCAGCATCGCCTATCCCGACGACTTCGCGAGCAAGCTGCGCCGGGCGGCGTCGCTGAGTGGGTTCCGGTACGTGCAGGTGCTGGCACCCTGTCCCCTGGCCTGGGGGTACGAGTCCTCGCGCACGGTGGAGATGGCGCGCCGGGCGGTGGAAGAGGGAGTGTGGCCCCTATGGGAGGCCGAGGAGGGACGGGTGCGGGTGACTCGGCGCGGGCGAAAGGGGGCGGCCGCACCCGGCTGCCACGGCGGGCGTCAGGCCATCCGGGGACGAGCACAGAGCGGGGCGCCGGGTGGGCGGAGCCTGCGTGGAGGCGGGGGGCGGTGACGGTGCCGGGCCACGAGCGGGTTGTGAGCGAGATCCTGCTGTGCGGATGGGCGGACCAACCCCTCCTCGAACTGGGGCTGGCCCTGGGGCGGGCGCTCCTGGACCGGGGGATGATGGTGCAGGTGCAGCCCTCTTTTGGCAACACGCGGCCCGGCGCGCCCCGCTGGGTGGCGGTGCGGCTGGGGCGGTGCTACGTGCGGGAACGCGGGCGCCAGCGTCCACGTCCAGTACACGTTTTCTGTCTGGACGCTGCCCTGGAAGGATGGGCGTCCCGCCTGGCCCGGGCGGCTTCCGGCCCGGTGGCGGTGACCGTCTCCACCGTGGCCAATTCCGTCGACAGGGCGTTCCTGCCCGATTGGCTGGGGCGGGTCGTGCCCGAGGTGCTGAGCCTGGTGGAAGGGGGAGATAGCCGGGATGCTGGTGAGAGATGACCTCTGTACTGGTTGCGGGTTGTGCGAGCCCTATTGCCCGGTGGGTGCCATCGCCATCGCAGACGTGGCCTTCATCGATCAGGATCGCTGCGTGGAATGCGCCATCTGCCACCGTTCGGGGGTTTGTCCCGTGGACGCCCTTGAAATGCCCGAACTCACCTGGCCCCGGCTGGTGCGGGCGCTGTTTTCCGACCCGCTGCTGGCCCATCCCGGCACCGGCGTATTGGGCCGTGGCACCGAGGAGATGAAGACCAACGACGTGACCGGCCGTTTTCGGCCCGGCCAGGTGGGGGTGGGGATCGAACTGGGCCGCCCGGGGGTGGGCACGTCCTTCCGGGACGTGGAGGTGATGGCCACCAGGCTGGGGGCCCTGGGCATCAGGTTCGAGCCCGAGAACCCCGTCACCCAGCTCATGGTGGACGATGCCGGGCACCTCCGCCCGGAGGTGCTGGGGGAGCGCGCCCTCTCGGCCATCATCGAGTTCACCGTTCCCGAGGAGCGGTTGCCTGAGGTCCTGGCTGCAGTGCGGGAGGCGGAGGCCCTGGTCGACACCGTGTTCAGCCTGGACGTGATCGTGCCCGACCCCACCCGCCGCGGGGAGGAGGTGGCCCGCCTCTGCCGGGAGGCCGGCTTCTCCGTGCGGCCCAATGGCAAGACCAACGTGGGCCTTGGGCATCGCCGCGGGGGCGAGGGGGGCTCCGGCCCCGGGTCCGCGCCGTCTGCCGGTGGCGCGGGAGGCTGACCCGGCAGAGGGGCCGGGGGCGGTGCCTGCGGGGGACGGGAGGGAGTGGCCCGATGACGCACACGCTGCACAGGCAGGGGTCCGATGACCTGGCGCGCGACTACGTGGTGCTGGTGATGGGCGCCAAAGGGTTCACCCGGGAGGGGGCGGCCCCCGCCCTGAGGCGCTGCCTGGAGGTGATCCTGAGGCATCATCCCGTGAACTGGGGCGACGGGCGCACTGGCAACACCTTTTCCCGCAGTCGGGAAGAGATCCTCGCCGGCATCGGGGACAACTCGGTCATCCACGGGGTGTTCACGGACCCGGACACGGTGGCGCGGGTGCTGGCCGATCTGAAGGAACTGGACACCGGTATGTCCGTGGTGGTTTCCGGCCTCTTCGACCGCGTGCACCCGTGCGTGCGGGAGGCAGGGCTCGAGCCCCATACCGTCGAGTTCTCTCTGGGGGTCCACGGCCGGGTTGAACGGTTGCCTGCGGACCCGCTGGTCGTGCAGATCCACACCATGTGCGGGCACGGCATGGTTTCCTACGGTCTCATTTCCCATCTCGCCGGGGAAGTGGCGGCCGGGCGCCTCAGTGCGGACCGGGCGGCGGCCACCATGGCTGCCAACTGCCACTGCGGGGTTTTCAACCCGCGCCGGGCGGAGGCCCTCATATCGGCCCTTGCCCGCAGGCAGGCAGTGCAGCCGTCCGGATCGGGGCGCGGGACGGCGGCGCCGTAGTGCGGGGCGCGGGACGGCGGCGCCGTAGTGCGGGGCGCGGGACGGCGGTTCGCACGGCCCCCCCGGGGGTGCGAGGGCGGCCGCTTGGGAGCCCGGTGACGGTCTGGTACGCAGGGGGGTGAGATCGCCGGGTTGGGGCGGACGAGAGGCTGCGGCCGCGTGCGGGAAACGAGGATCCATGAGGCAGAGAAAGGGGGATCGGCAGGTGCTACGGTCAAAGGCCCTGGCTGCAGGCCTGGTGGTAGTGATGCTGCTGGCTGTGGCAGCGACGGGTTGCGCCGGTCAGAAGAAGGCTGCGTACCCCGAGAAGCCCATCGAACTGGTGGTGCCGTATGCGCCCGGCGGCGGCAGCGATGTGCTGGCCCGCCACATCGCCGACATCATGCAGAAGGAGAAGATCCTGCCCCAGCCCCTCAACGTGGTGAACAAGCCGGGGGCGGGCGGCCAGGTGGGCATGAGCTACGTGAACACCAAGAAGGGTGATCCCTACGTCATTCTCACCTTCATAACCGGGCAGGTTTCCGGTCCGAAGACGGTGCCGGGAGCGGTGCAGGCATCGGTGTTCACCCCCATCGCACGGCTGGCACTGGACGAAGAGTGCATCGTGGTGAAGAGCGATTCCAGGTACCAGACCATCGAGCAGCTGATGGAGGCGGCCAAGAAGGGTGAGAAGGCGGTGTCCATCGGCGGCACCGCGGTCGGCCAGGAGGACCAGATGGTCACCGTGATGCTGGAGCAGGCTTCGGGCGTGAAGTTCAATTACATCCCGTTTGACTCCGGTGGCGAGGTGATGAAGGCCCTGCTGGGCGGCCACATCGACGCCGCCTGGGCCAACCCGAACGAGTGCGTGTCCCAGGTCGATGCCGGGCTGGCCAAGGTAATCGCGGTGGCTGCGCCCCAGCGCCTCAAGAAGTGGCCCGATGCCCCCACCCTGAAGGAAAAAGGTTACGACGTGGTGTTCGAGCAGTTCCGCGGCATCGTGGGGCCGCCCGAGATGCCCCAGGAGGCGGTGAAGGTCCTGGCGGAGGCCTTCAAGAAGCTGTCGGAGTCTCAGGACTGGCAGACCCGCTACATCGAGAAGAATGCCCTCACGCCTGCCTACCAGGGGCCGGAGGAATTCGCAGCATACCTGAAGGAAATCGACCAGCTCACCACCGAGTTGCTCAAGGCCCTGGGGCTCATCAAGTGAGCGAGGCCCGCCCGGCGCGGGGCGCCTGGTCCTGCGCCGGGCCCACCTCCCTTTATGGAGGCAGAACGCCATGAGTGCTGATCTGCTGTTGGGTGTGGCTGCTGCGGTGGGAGGCCTTTTGCTCATCTGGCAGGGCTGCGTGCTGGGGTACTGGGTGCACCTGAGCGGACCCGGTCCCGGATTCTTCCCGGTGGTACTGGGAGTGCTGCTCCAGCCCGTGGCCGCCCTGCTGGTGTTGGCGGGCAGGTCGGCCGGGGAGAAGCCTGCCTGGGATCGGGGGAGCCTGCGGGCGGTGGGAGCGGGGGCCCTGGCCTTCGCAATCACCATCTGGCTGGTCAACAGGCTGGGCATGCTCGTCAGCGTTGGCCTGTACACCCTGGCGTGGCTTCGGCTGGTGGGCAGGTACCGCTGGCCACGGGCGGTGGCCCTGGCGGCGGGCACGGTGCTGGCGGTGTATCTGATCTTCGTGCTGTGGCTGAGGGTGCCGTTTCCCTCCGGCATCCTGCCTCTATGAGGGGGCGAGCGCATGGGCACCTGGTCTTACCTGTGGCAGGGTTTCCTGTCCGTGTTCCAGCCCCAGCACCTTTTGTTCTGCATCATCGGCGTGGTGGCGGGCCAGGTCATCGGCGCCCTCCCCGGGATCGGTTCGGTGTCCGGGGTAGCCCTGCTCCTCCCCCTTACCTTCGGCATGGACCCCGAATCGGCGGTCATCATGCTCACCGGCATCTACTACGGCTGCATGTACGGGGGCACGGTGAGCGCCGTGCTCATCGATATACCCGGGGACTCGGCAGCCATCATGACCGGGCTGGACGGTCACCGGCTGGCACTGCAGGGAAGGGGCGGGCAGGCTCTGTTCATGGCGGCGGTGGGTTCCTTCGTCGCGGGGACGTTCGCCATCCTCATGCTGACCCTCTTCGCCCCCCCGCTGGCCCGCTTCGGCCTGCGCTTCGGCCCCCCGGAGACAGCCGCCCTCATGCTGCTTGCCCTCACCAGCCTGGGCTGGCTCACGGGAGAGTCGGCAGCCAAGGGCCTGCTCTCGGCCCTCCTCGGCCTCTTTCTGGCCGTGATCGGAGTGGACAGCGTCTCCGGGCGTCCCCGCTTCACCATGGGGGTCGTCGACCTCATGGACGGCATCCCCTTCCTGCCCGTCGTGATCGGGATATTCGGGATCACCCAGGTGCTGCTCTGGCTGGAGGAGCGGACGGACTGGAAGGTGATGGAGGCAAAGCTGGGGCTGCGCGCCATCCTGCCCTCCCTGCAGGAGTGGGCGGTATCGAAGTGGGCCATCGTGCGGGGGACCGTCGTCGGGTTCTTCGTGGGCCTGATGCCCGGGGCGGGGGCCACCACCGCCTCCTTCCTTGCCTACACGCTTGAGCGCCAGTCGTCCCGGCGCGCTCACCTGTTCGGGAAGGGGGCCATCGAGGGGGTGGCCGCGCCCGAGTCGGCCAACAACGCCGCCGCCATCGCTGCCTACGTGCCCCTGCTCTCCCTGGGGATACCGGGGTCGGCCACCACCGCCGTGCTCATGGGGGGTCTCATGCTGTGGGGCCTGCGGCCGGGGCCGCTCCTGTTCCGGGACGCGCCCGAGTTCGTATGGGGCCTCATCGCCAGCATGTACGTGGCCAACTTCCTGCTGCTGGCCATCAACACCCTGGCCATCCCGCCCATGATCCGCATCCTGAGCATCCCGGCGCCGGTGCTGATGTCCATCGTTTCGGTGATCAGCATCGTGGGGGCCTACTGCATCGACAACAGCGTCTTCGACGTCTGGCTGGCCCTGGGGGCGGGAGTGCTGGGGTACTTCATGCACAAGTTGAAGATGCCCGTGCCCCCCGTGGTCCTGGGCCTGGTGCTGGGGCCCGACCTGGAGACGGCCATGAGGCAATCCTTCATGCTGTCCAGGGGGTCGGTGGCCATCTTCTTCACGAGGCCCATTGCTCTGGGTCTCCTCATAGCCACGGCGCTGTTTTTGAGCGCCCCCACCATCGGTGGTCTCCTGCGCAGGCGGCGTCTCGCCGCCCGGGAGGCGCCTGCGGACAGGTAGGGATGTCGGGTGGCCTGGCCTCCGGGCGCAAGGGGGCCTGCGCGATCCCGCGGGCGCGGTCCTGTGAACGTGCGCAGCACGAGTGGGTGCGATGAACGGGCCTGACGAGGAGGTGGGCGAGGTTGGAGATCGTGGTTGATCCGGGCCGCTGCATGGCGTGCCGCTCCTGCCAGGTGGCGTGCGCGCTGGGCCGGGATTCGGTTTCGTGCACGGTGGTGGGGGCACTGGGGGAGGACCCCGTGCCCCAGCCCCGGGTGTCGGTGCGGGCCAGTCCGTTGCCGCTGGCCATTCCCGAAGCGCTGGGCCAGGCGCCTGACCACCCGGCGGGCGCGGGCTTTCCCTTGCAGTGCCGGCACTGCCTGGATGCCCCGTGCCTGGACGCCTGCCCGACCGGAGCCATGTACAGGCCGGAGCCGGAAGGCGCCGTGCTCTACGATGAGGCCAAATGCATGGGCTGCCTCATGTGCGTGGCGGCGTGCCCATTCGGGGCGGTGAGGCCCGGCCACGGGGGGCGGGTCCTCAAGTGTGACCGTTGCACGCACATGGAGTACCCCTTCTGCGTGGACGCGTGCCCCACGGGGGCCCTACAGTACCGCGAACGGTCGGGCTGGCAGGGGGTGGCGGGCACGCGGCAGGCAGCTCTCGTGAAAGCACTGGCTCTGGTATGGGAAGGAGGAGCCTTTGGTGAGAACACTGCGAAAGAGAACGGCTGATGCTCTTACCGAGCAACTCATGGCTGATTCCGGGGGGGGATCCTGGCCTTCGCTTTGGGATCGGTTCGAGGGACAGGTGCCCAACTGTGCCTTCGGGACCATGGGGTTGTGCTGCCGGGCCTGCAGCCAGGGTCCCTGCCGAATCGACCCCTTCGGTCAGGTGGAGACCACCACCTGCGGGCGCACGCGCCTGGGGCTGGTGGCGAGCGAGTTCTGCCGCCAGGTGGCGGAAGGGGCTGCCTCCCAGCTGGCTCACGCCTGGCCGGTGGCCGCGGGGAACGGTGTCCCGGACGCAGGACCGGTGCTGCGGGCAATGGAACTGGCCCGGGAGGGCGACCGCTCTCCGGAGGACACCCTCATGGCGGCGGTGCGGGCGGCCCTTGCAGGTGCCTCCGCCCTGGCCCTGGTGCCTGCGGACGGGGCCACGGTCCGCGGGAAGGCCGGTCCGGCCGCCCTGGGCCGGGATGAAGCCAACGTGCTCCTGGTGGGTCGGTTCAGCGCTGCCGCCGCCCGGGCGTTCGCGGGCGGTCGCGAGGCCGGGGTAAACGTGGCCGCCGCGTGCGGAGCCGAGGGCGGCGGGTGTTTCCCCGTGGCGGGCGATTACGGGTCCCAGGAAGTGCTGGTGGCCTCGGGCGTGGTCGACGCCGTGGTGGCGGGCGAGGCATGCGTGGCCCCCGGCCTGGAAAAGGCGGCCCTGGCCGCCGGTGTCCCGTTCTTCCGCGGCAGCGGGGGCGGGGCGGACGTGGCCGGCGTGTTGCGGGCGGCGGAGGGCCACTTCCGGCGGGCGGCAGGGAGGTCAACGCGTCCCTGGCCGCAAGGCCCCGAGGCGGTGCTGGGTTTGGCGCGGGTCGCCCGGGAGGTGCTGGCCGGAACAGTTTCCGGCCTCCGGGGGGTGGCCTGGCTGGGCGGGTGCAACAATGCCAGGGCCACACACCGGGGCCCCATCCTCGATCAGGCCCGCGCACTGCTGGCGGGGGACGTGCTGGTGCTGGCCTCCGGGTGTGCGGCGGCGGCTCTGGCCGCAGCCGGCCTCACAGATCCGGCGGGCCGCGCGCGGGTGGCGGGCCGGGGCCTGGCTGAGTTCCTGGGCCGCGCGGAAAAGCTCGCCGGCCTGGAGCTACCTCCCGTCTGGCACATGGGCTCCTGCTGGTCCGACGGCCATACCCTGGCCCTGCTGGCTGAACTGGCAGGGGCGGGCGTGCGGGTGCTGGCTTCCTTCCCGGAGGCGTCCCGGCCGGCGGCATGGGCCACTGCGGTGGCCGCGGCGGCGCGGGGCATCCCTACTTACCTGGGTCCGGTGCTGCCCCTGGATGGCACCCGTGAAGCCCGTGACCTTTTCGGGCGGGTGCTGCACGAGATGGGCGGCAGTGTCCTGGTGGGGCCCGGGCAGGTGCGCAGGCCCGACCAGGTAGCGGAGGTACTGTGGGACGGGAAGGGGGCGCAGGGCTGTGCGGGTTGATGCCTCAAAGTGCGTGGGCTGCGGCCGGTGCATCCCATTCTGCCCCGTGGAGGCCCGCAGGCTGGGCAGGTTGCCCGGCAACGGCCGGGTGACCCTGGTCATCGATTCCGACCGCTGCGTGGAGTGTGGCGTGTGCCTGCGCTCGGGTATCTGCCCAACGGACGCCATGTACCAGGAGACCCTGGAGATGCCGCGCCTGATCCGGGCCATCCTGTCCGATCCCCTCATCGAGTTCAAAGCCACCGGGGTGCCCGGGCGGGGCACTGAGGAGATCAAGACCAACGAGATCACGGGGCGCATCCGGTTCGGGCACGCCGGTGTGGGCATCGAGATGGGGCGTCCCGGGGTGAGCACCTCCTGGGAGGACGTGCAGAAGGTCACCCGGGCCATGGCCAAACTGGGGGTCAGCTTCTGCGAGGGCAACCCGGTCACCCACTTCATGGCTGACCGCGCAACCGGCGATCTCCAGCCCGATGTGGTGAAGGAGAGGACGCTGTCGGCCATCATCGAGTTCGACGTGCCCCTGGAGAAGCTGGCGGAAGTCCTGCGCGTGCTGCAGGAGATCACCCCCAAACTCGACACGGTATACACCCTGGAAGTCTCCTGCAAGCTGCATCCCGACGGTTCCTTCCCGGTGCTCCCCATCATCGAGCAGGCAGGGTACACCGTGTTGCCCAACAGCAAGAACAACCTGGGCATGGGGCGGCCGCGGTTCCGAGAGCCGGGGGAGGAGGATGCGGCGTGACTCACAGCCTGCACCGGCGGGGCACCCGGGAGAGCCTGGAAAAGGACTTCGTGGTGCTGTCGTGTTCGGCCAAGGGGTTCAACGACAGCGTCTTCGGTGAAAAGGGGAAGGAATTCCTGCGCATCTGCCTGCGCCATAACCCGGTCAACTTCGGCGACATGAAGACAGGCAACTTCCTGTACATTGATCCCGAGGAGATCATCGCGCGGGTCTCCAACACGACCATCCTGGAAGTGACCTACGACAACAAGCAGGACGTGGTGGAAGTCATCCGCGAGTTGAAAGAGGCGGACCTGGGGATTTCGGTGGTGATCTCCGGGCTGCACGACGTGGTGGAGGACATCGTCAGACAGGCGGGGCTCAAGCGCATCCACACCCGGGAGTTCTCCCTGGGCAGCCACGGCCGACTGGAACTCCTGCCCGAGTACGAGATCCTGGAGTTCACCACCATGTGCGGCCACGCCATGGTGGCATCGGGTCTGGTGAAGCACATGATAGCCCAGTGCAAGCTGGGCCGCCGTTCCCTGCGGGACGCGGCCGTTGTCATGGGCAGGTGCTGCTCCTGCGGCAACTTCAACGTCAACCGCGCCCAGGACCTGCTGGCCCGCAACCTCAAAAGGTGGGTGGCGGACTGGCCCGTGTACTGACCCTTGCGGGGCGCGCGCAGGTCGCTCCCTGCCGCGCCCCGGGCAGCCGCCATGCGGGGAGGTTCTCTTCATGAAGCACGTTATCGTGGGCAACGGCCCGGCCGGAATGGCCGCCGCCTATGCCATCCGCGCTGCCCGCCCGGAAGACCGGGTGACTGTGGTCACTGCTGACGAAGGCATCTACTATTCGAAGGTCAGGGAGCCCGACCTGGTGGCGGGGACGGTGCAGGCCCGGGCGCTGGAACTCGCCGGGGTGGACGCCCTCCGCAGCGCGGGGATAGACGTGGTCGCGGAGACCCCGGTGGTGTCTCTTGATGTGCACGCCCGGCGGCTGTTCCTGAGTGATGGACGGGAGATCCCCTATGATCGCCTCCTGCTGGCCACGGGTGCCAGCCCCCTCGTCCCGCCCGTTCCCGGACTGGCCGGGGGGATTCCCCGGGGGGTGTTCACCCTGCGCACCCTGCGCGACGCCCGGAGGCTGGGGGAGGCTGCAACTGCTGCCCGGGAGGCGGTGGTGGTGGGGGGCGGTTTCATTGGCGTCCACGTGGCCTGGGCTCTGGCCGCCCGCGGCCTGCGCGTCACCCTGGTGGAGAAGATGCCCACCCTGCTGCCCGGTAGCTGCGACGAGGCCGCTTCCGCCCTCGTGGCCGCCCACCTGGAGTCCCGCGGGGTACGGGTGATGCTGGGCTGTGCCCTGGAGGCCGTCTCCGGGGACGGGGGCCCGGGCGGCCTCCTGGTGGTGGCGGCGGGTAATTCTGTCCCGTGTGACCTGCTCGTGCTGGCGGTGGGAGTCAAGCCCAACACCGAACTGGCCCGGCAGGCGGGCGCGGAAGTGGCACAAGGGGTCGTCACCGATGCCACCATGGCCACGACCGCGCCGGGGGTGTGGGCGGCCGGGGACGCGGCCCAGGCCCCGGACCTGGCCACGGGGAAACCGGCGGTCATCCCCCTCTGGCCCCTGGCCGTGGCCCAGGGGCGCGTCGCCGGGCGCAACATGGCCGGTCTCCGTGCCTCCTACCGGGGAGGGTTGCGTGTCAACCCCGTACACCTGGGCTCGCTGCAGCTCATCTCTATCGGGGAGATCTTTCCCGTCGGCCCGTCGGCGCGCGTGCTCACCGGGCCGGTGTCGGGCCGGCTGGTGCCGCGGGCAGGGGCGGGCGGGCGGCCCCTTTACGTGCGCGTCGCCTTCCAGGACGACCGCCCGGTGGGCGTGCTCCTGGTGGGCCGGGTCGAGGCCGCCGGCGTGCTGGGTTCCCTGATCGCACGCGCTCTCCGCTGGCGCGGGCACGACGATGCCCTGCGCATGGTGGCCTCAGTGCTGCGGAGTGCCCTGCCCGCCCGCCCGTGAGGGCGTGGCGGCAGGGCGGTCGGCCTGACCCGGACGAACGTACCCCCATCAGGGGAGGGGCGCGGGCCGCGGCAGGGTGCGCGGCCACGCCCCTCCCTTTTGCGCTGCCCGCCACCCGCAGCCGGCTATAGCAGTATCTTGACAGCCCTGGATAGGAAGGTTATAATCGCCAATGCAAGATCCTTGCGAGGAGGGATCAACCCTGCGTCTGCACGGGCCCGACGAACCCGTATACACCATCGGCGTAGCCGCCCGCCTCCTCGGGGTGAATCCGCAGACCCTCCGGGTGCTGGAGCGGTACGGGCTGGTGTGTCCTTCCCGTACCGAGAACAACATCCGCCTTTATTCGGAGAACGACCTCATCCTCCTGCAGCGGATCTGCCACCTGATGCGGGTGGAGCGTATAAACATGGCCGGGGTCAAGCTCATCCTGCGTATGGAAGGATTGCTCTCCGGTCCCGACGCATCGGGTGCTGAGGGGGCTGGGGTTGAGGCTGCGGAGGGTGGGCGCCGGGGGCGACCGGGCGTCCGCCGCATCCCCGTAGAGGTACCCGGGGAAGCCCGGGAGGACGGGCCACGAGGTGCAAGCGGGGACGAGGAGGTGCGAGTGTATGGCCAAGGTCGTGGGCATCGACCTGGGGACCACTAACTCAGTCATCGCGGTAATGGAGGCTGGCAAGCCGCAGGTGATCATCAACGCCGAGGGAAGCCGTCTCACCCCTTCGGTGGTGGGCTTCACCAAGTCCGGGGAGCGGCTGGTCGGGCAACTGGCGCGCCGGCAGGCCGTGCTCAACCCCGAGAACACGGTATTCTCCATCAAGCGCTTCATGGGGCGCCGCTATGACGAGGTGGCCGCGGAGCGGGATCGCGTTCCCTACCAGGTCAGGCGGGGTCCCAACGACACCGTGCGCGTGTACCTGCCCGCCGCCGGGAAGGAGTTCTCACCGGAAGAGATCTCGGCGATGATCCTGCAGAAGTTGAAGATGGACGCCGAGAAGTACCTGGGCGAGCCCGTGACCAAGGCGGTCATCACGGTTCCGGCCTACTTCAATGACGCCCAGCGCACGGCCACGCGCGATGCCGGCCGCATCGCCGGGCTGGAGGTGCTGCGCATCATCAACGAGCCCACGGCGGCCTCACTGGCTTACGGGCTGGACAAGAAGGCCAACCAGACCATTCTGGTATGGGACCTGGGCGGCGGTACCTTCGACGTCTCCATCCTGGAGGTGGGCGACGGAGTCTTCGAGGTGAAGGCCACCGCGGGGGATACCCACCTGGGCGGCGACGATTACGACATGCGCCTGGTGAACTACGTGGCCGACCGCTTCCAGAGGGAGACGGGCATCGACCTGCGCAAGGACCGCCAGGCCCTGCAGCGCTTGCTGGAAGCCTGCGAGAAGGCCAAGTGTGAGCTCTCTTCGGTGCCGGAGACCACCATCTCCCTGCCCTTCATCACCGCAGACGCCTCCGGTCCCAAGCATCTGGAGGAGCGCATCAGCAGGGCCAAGTTCGAGGAGATCACGCGCGACCTGACCGAACGGTGCATCGGCCCCTTCCGTCAGGCCCTGGCGGACGCCAAGCTGACGGAGCGGGACATCGACGAGGTCATCCTGGTGGGCGGAGCCACGCGCATGCCGGCCATCCAGGAACTGGTGCGCAAGCTCACGGGCAAGGAGCCCCACCGGGGTGTCAACCCCGACGAGGTGGTGGCGATGGGTGCGGCCATCCAGGCGGGCGTGCTGGCCGGTGAGGTCAAGGACATCGTCCTGCTCGACGTGACGCCCCTGTCCCTGGGCATCGAAACCCTGGGTGGAGTGATGACCAAGCTCATCGAGCGCAACACCACCATCCCCACCCGCAAGACCGAGGTCTTCACCACCGCCGTGGACGGGCAGACCACGGTGGAGATCCACGTGCTGCAGGGCGAGCGCGAGTTCGCCCGCGACAACCGCACCCTGGGCCGGTTCCTGCTGGACGGCATCCCGCCTGCGCCGCGCGGCGTCCCGCAGATCGAAGTCACCTTCGACATCGACGCCAACGGCATCCTCAACGTGACGGCCAAGGACCGGGCAACCGGGCGGCAGCAGCACATCACCATCACCGGTTCCACGCAGCTGTCCAAGGAAGAAATAGACCGGATGGTGAAGGAAGCCGAGCGCTACGCCCAGGAGGACAAGAAGCGCCGCGAACTGGTGGACGCGCGCAACCAGGCCGACTCCCTCATCTACCAGGTCGAGAAGACCATGAAGGACATGGGAGACCGGCTCTCGGCGGACGAGAAGTCGCGCATCGAGCGGGCCATCTCCTCCCTGCGCGAGGCCACCAAGGGGGAGGACGTCTCCCGCATCCGTTCCGCCATGGAGGAGCTCCAGCAGGCGTCTTACCGCATGGCCGAGCAGCTGTACCGGCAGGCCGCGGGCTCGCCGGGCGGCGCGGCCGGTCCCGGCCCCGGGTCCGGCGGTTCCGGTGGCTCCTCGCGCGGCGGAGACGACGTCATCGACGCCGAGTACCGTCCCAGCGACGGTGACCGGTAGGCCGGGGGTGTGACCGGTGTCCCACCCGCACGATAGCACCAGACAGGGGGGGCCGGGCCTGCCACCGGAGCCGGCCCAGCAGGACCCTGCCCGTGCCGAACCGGAGCAGGCCGCGTCCGGGCCCCAGGCCGTGCTGCCCGAGCTGGAGCAGGCCCGCAGGGAACTGGAGGCGCTGAGGGCGGAGGTGGAGCAGGCCCGCAGGGAACAGGAGGCCCTGCGGGCCGAGCTGGAACGGGCGCACAGGGAACAGGAGGCCATCCGGCGGGAACTGGAGGAACGCCGCCAGGAGGCCGAACGTAACTGGGACCAGTTCCTCCGCGCCCGGGCCGACTTCGACAACTACCGGCGGCGCATGGAGCGGGAGGTCGAGCGCCTGGTCGAGCGCGGTCGCCAGGAACTCCTGCTCCGTTTCCTGGAAGTGGTGGACAACTTCCAGCGCGCCCTCATGCCCCAGGTGCTGGCCTCCGCCGATGCCGACGGCCTGCGCCGGGGGCTGGAACTGATCTCGCGGCAACTGGACTCCCTGCTGGGCCAGGAGGGCGTCGAGCCCATCGAGGCGGTGGGGAAGCCCTTCGACCCCCGGCTGCACGAGGCGGTCGCGGTCTGGGAGTGCGAGGACGTGGAGCAGGAGACCGTGACCGACGAAATGCAGAAGGGGTACCTCTACCGGGGGGAGGTCCTGCGACCGGCCCGCGTGCGGGTCGCCCGTCCTCCTGCGGGTGGCGCCCGCGGCGGGGACCCGGCGGAGCGCAGCCCCTCTTCCCCGTAGGGCGGTGAGCCCGCGTGGAATTCAAGGACTACTACAGCATCCTCGGCGTTCCACGGAACGCCAGCGATGAGGAGATAAAGAAGGCCTACCGCCGCCTGGCACGCAAGTATCACCCCGACGTCAACCCCGGGGACAAGGCGGCCGAAGAGAAGTTCAAGGAGATCAACGAGGCGTACGCGGTGCTGTCCGATCCCGAGCGGCGGCGCCGCTACGACCAGTTGGGGGCCGACTGGCCGCGCTGGTCCCAGTGGGAAAGCGCCCGGCGCCAGGCGGGCGGCTTCGGACCCACCTTCGGCGGGGCGGGTGCGGACTTCTCCGAGTTCTTCCGCACCTTCTTCTCCGACCTGGGGTTTGACCTGGAGGATCTCCTGGCGCGCGCCACCGGGGGCGCCACGCGGCGCGCGGGCCGTTCGGCCGGCCGGACCGGGGCCGCCGGCGGCCACGCCTCCGGGGGCGCGGGGGCGGGTGGTACCCGCACCTTCTGGTGGACGTGGCCACCAGGCGCCGAGGAAGTGGTGACGCCCAACGGAGGCGGGACCACCCGGGAGGCCGGCACCATCGAGGTCACCCTGGAGGAGGTGGCCCGGGGCACCGAGCGGCAGGTCGAGTTGATGCTGCCCGGCGGCAGCCGGCGCCTGGAGGTGCGCGTCCCGCCCGGCGTGCGGGACGGGCAGCTGCTGCGGCTCCCCGGCGGGGCCGACGGCGAGGACGTTTACCTCCGCGTGCACGTCTTGCCCCACCCCGTGTTCTCCCGCGATGGGGACGACCTGGTCCACGAGTTGCCCGTCTCCCTCACCGAGGCGGTGCTGGGCGCCGAGGTGGAGGCACCCACCCTTGACAGCGGCCGCGTGAAGGTGAAAGTTCCGCCGGAGACGCAGAACGGGGCCGTGCTGCGGCTGCGCGGCCTGGGTCTCCCCCGCCGCCAGGGGGGACGGGGTGACCTGCTGCTCAAAGTGAAGGTGGTGCTTCCCACCCGCCTGAGCAGGCGGGAGCGGGAACTGTTCGAAGAGCTGGCCCGGCTGCGCCCCGAATCGCCGCGCCGCTAGGTGCCCGTGTCCCGGTCGCCGCGCTCGCCGCGCTGCTGGCCGGCCCGCGTGGACCCGGGCCGGCGCCCGCGCGGGCAGGCGGGCGGGAAGACGGGCCGTAGTCGGGTCCGGTACATCACGCGTCAGTGGAGAGGAGAAAACGTCGTGCAACCGGAACGGTTGACCGTTAAGTCCCAGGAGGCCCTGGCTTCCGCCCAGGGCCTGGCCCGCTCCGGCCAGCGCAGCCAGGTGGAGCCGGAAGATCTCCTGCTCGCCCTGCTGCGCCAGGAGGAGGGCCTGGTGCCCACCCTGATCAGGCGGTGCGGGGCCGACCCGCGGGCCCTGGCCTCCGAAATGGAGGGGGAACTGGAGCGCCTGCCCCGCGCCTACGGCGCCCCCGCGGGCGCCTACGTGTCGCCGCGCCTGGCGGACGTCCTGGACCGGGCCCGGGCGGCGGCGGATCGGCTGAAGGACGAGTACGTGTCCACCGAGCACCTCCTGCTGGGGCTGCTCGACGACACCGGGGCGGCGGGGCGCGCCCTGCGCCGGGCGGGGCTGGACGAAGAGGCGGTGATGAAGGCCCTCGCCGGCGTGCGGGGCACCCAGCGGGTGACCGACCCCGAGCCCGAGGGGAAATACCGCGTCCTGGAGAGGTTCTGCCGCGACCTCACCGAGCTGGCCCGGCGGGGTAAGCTGGACCCCGTCATCGGTCGGGACGAAGAGATCCGCCGTGTCATCCAGGTCCTCTCTCGCCGCACCAAGAACAACCCCGTCCTCATCGGTGAGCCCGGCGTGGGCAAGACCGCCATCGTGGAGGGGCTGGCCCAGCGGGTGGCCAACGGGGACGTCCCCGAGAGCCTGAAGGACAAGCGGGTGCTCGCCCTGGACCTGGGGGCGCTGGTGGCGGGCACCAAGTACCGGGGCGAGTTCGAGGACCGCATGAAGGCCCTGCTCAAGGAGATCGAGGCCGCCGAGGGGCGCATCATCCTGTTCATCGACGAATTGCACACCCTGGTGGGGGCGGGCGCGGCGGAGGGTGCCGTGGACGCCTCCAACCTGCTCAAGCCCGCCCTGGCCCGGGGCGAACTGCGCTGCGTGGGCGCCACCACCCTGGACGAGTACCGCAAGCACATCGAAAAGGACGCCGCCCTGGAGCGGCGCTTCCAGCCCATCTACGTGGGTGAACCCTCGGTGGAGGACACCATCGGCATCCTGCGGGGGCTGAAGGAGAAGTACGAAGTGCACCACGGCGTGCGCATCCGCGACTCCGCCCTGGTGGCGGCGGCCACCATGTCCGCCCGCTACATCTCCGATCGCTTCCTGCCCGACAAGGCCATCGACCTGGTGGACGAGGCGGCCGCCCGCCTGCGCACCGAGATCGACAGCCTGCCCGCCGCCATCGATTCCCTGGAGAGGCGCGCCCGGCAACTGGAGATCGAGGCCCAGGCCCTCTCCCGGGAGGAGGAGCCGGCCGCGCGGGAACGGCTCCACCAGGTGCAGAGCGAACTGGAGTCGCTGCGCGCCCGCATCGCCGAGGCCCGCACCCGGTGGGAGCGGGAGAAGCAGCTCATCGCCCGCGTACGGGAACTGAAGGAGAAGATCGAGCAGACCCGCATCGAGGAGGAACAGGCCGAGCGCCGGGGCGACCTGGGCCGCGCGGCCGAGCTGCGTTACGGCGTGCGCCTCTCCCTGCAGAAGGAGCTGGAGCAGGCCAACCGGGAGCTCGAGGCCATCCCGCCCGGCCAGCGCCTGCTCAAGGAAGAGGTGGACGAAGAGGACATCGCCCAGGTGGTGGCCCGCTGGACCGGTATCCCCGTCACTCGCCTGCTGGAGGGGGAGATGCAGAAGCTCCTGCGCATGGAGGAGCGCCTGCGCCAGCGGGTGGTGGGGCAGGACGAGGCGGTGCGCGCCGTCTCCGACGTCATCCGCCGCGCCCGGGCCGGGCTGGCCGACCCGAACCGTCCCCTGGGTTCCTTCCTGTTCCTGGGGCCCACCGGGGTGGGCAAGACGGAGCTGGCCCGCGCCCTGGCCGAGTTCCTGTTCGACGACGAGCGGGCCCTGGTCCGCATCGACATGTCGGAGTACCAGGAGCGCCACACCGTCTCGCGGCTGATCGGTGCCCCGCCCGGGTACGTGGGGTACGAAGAGGGCGGCCAGCTCACGGAGGCCGTGCGCCGCCGCCCGTACTCGATCATCCTGTTCGACGAGGCGGAGAAGGCCCACCCCGAGGTCTTCAACCTGCTCCTCCAGCTCCTGGACGACGGTCGCCTCACCGACGGCCACGGCCGCACCGTGGACTTCCGCAATACCGTGGTGATCATGACCTCCAACCTGGGTTCCACCTGGATCCAGGAACTGGGTGGCCGCGACGAAGAGGAGATGCGCCGGCGCGTCATGGAGGCGGTGCGCGCCCACTTCCGTCCCGAGTTCCTCAACCGCCTGGACGAGATCATCATCTTCAACAGCCTGGGTCCCGCCCAGATCCGGCGCATCGTGGACCTGCAACTGGACCGGCTCGCGGCCCGGCTGAAGGAGCAGGATCTCTCCCTGGAGGTCACCGATGCCGCCCGCGACCTGCTGGCGGAACAGGGCTTCGACCCCGTCTACGGAGCGCGTCCTCTGCGCCGCACCATCGAGCGCCAGGTGGCCAACCGGGTGGCGAGCGCCATTCTGGAGGGCAGGTTCCGCCCCGGCGACACGGTCCTGGTCGACCGGCAGGGCGGCGAGCTGGTGCTGACGAAGAAGCAGTAGCAGGTCCGGTGCACCGATGCCAGCCTCCGGCCCGTGTTCCACGGCCGGGCGGACGCCGGGCGCCCGGGGGGATGGTCGCCCGCACGACGGGAGTCGTGCGCGGTGCGCGCGTGTCCGTAACGGGTGTCCGTTGATTTGACGGAGGGGGCATCCCACCGTATAATGGACGTGGGATTCGCGAGGTCGGGGCGTGGCCCAGCTTGGCAGGGCGCGTGGTTCGGGACCACGAGGTCGCCGGTTCGAGTCCGGCCGCTCCGACCATATTTTTGCCCTCTCGGCGCCGTTCGTGCGATGATGACGGGGGCGCCCGGAGGACCCTCGGCATGATGGCGACCTCGTGAGCGCTGGCGAGGAGGAATGGTGCTGGTGCGGCTGCTTGCGCTTGATCTGGACGACACGCTGCTGGGGTCCGACGGTTCGATCAGCCCCGAGAATCTTGCCGCTCTCGAAGAGGCCAGGCGTCGGGGGGTTGAAATCACCATCGTGACGGGGCGGCGCTGGTTGTCGGCACGGGATTACGTGGCCCAGGTCAAGCCCACGCTGCCCGTCATCTGTTATTGCGGGGCCAAGGTGGTCGATCCCGCCGGGGAACGGGTGCTCGAGATGCACGTGCTGCCCCCCGGCCTGGTGGGGGAACTGCTGGAATTCCTGGCGGAGAGCTCCGCCCTGTACGCGCTCTACGTGGATGACGACATATACACCCGGGCCTGGCTGAAGCTGCCGGGCCGCACGCCCGACGATCCCCCGCCGGGGGTGCATGTGGTGCCGTCCGTCCTGGCTGCTTACAGGGAACTGCGTGAGCGCGGGCCGGTGCCGGTCCCCCAGTTCGACATCTTCGGGGAGGAAGCCCTGGCGCCCGTGTTGCAGAATTTTTCGGGGCGGGGCGTCCGCCTGATACCGTTGCGTTCACGGGATCTGGTCTACCTCAAGGTGCTGCCGGAACCGGCGGAAAAAGGGCAGGCGCTGGCGCGCCTGTGTGCGCGGGTGGGCGTCTCCCGGGAGGAAGTGGTGGCCATGGGCGACAGCCCCCTCGATGAGGGCATGCTGCGCTGGGCGGGCACGGGGGTGGCGATGCCCTGGGCCAGCGAGACCGTCAAGGCGGCCGCCGACCTGGTCATCGCCGCGGGGGAGCCCCATCC
>Ga0080004_1135513_pt1 | contig 53354 bp, 46 predicted proteins | sample WasSprMetagenome_FD_69207 | JGI IMG/M metagenome (GOLD analysis project Ga0080004, IMG submission 69207) | Sulfidic aquatic microbial communities from Washburn Spring, Yellowstone National Park, USA - WS (SPADES assembly) (version 2) | ecosystem: Environmental > Aquatic > Thermal springs > Hot...
CCATTTACGGCCCCGCCACCGTGGGACCAACCACGATTCCGGAGGGCCTCGGCGGATTGGAGCCCTGGAGCCAGGATAACACCAAGGAAATCGAGAAAGGGTGGATCAAAAAGGCCAATACCATCGCTGAGCTGGCGGCCGCCATTGGCGAGCCCACCCTGGACCCGGCAGTGCTGGAGGAGACCATCAAGCGCTACAATGAATACTGCGCCAACGGCGAGGACCCGGAGTTCGGCCGGCCGAAGGAGCTGGCCGGCATGGGCGCCGCGCAGCCCAGCCCCAACCTGGTGCCGTTGGATACTCCGCCGTACTACGCCATGCAGATGTGGCCGGCGGTCTACAGCACCTGCGGCGGCCCCCGCAAGAACGAGAAGGCCCAGGTCCTGGACCCGATGGGCAATCCCATCCCACGCCTGTACGAGGCCGGCGTCATCGGCCACAGCGCTGCCCATGTCTACAGCACCTTCGGACAGAACTGGGCCGAGATCATGGCCTTCGGCAGGATTGCCGGCAGGAACGCCGCCGCCGAGAAGCCCTGGAGCTGAACGTCTGATGGCTGATTGACACCAGGGAGAGCTCCTTTCCCGGAGCTCTCCCTGCTCTGAAGAAGCATGGATATCTTGTCCCGAGGAACCCTATTATGCATCGGAAAACGCTGATCATCATCGCTGTGGTCGTTGTGGTACTCGCCGCCGCGGGGATTGGCCTGTGGAAGTATCACGAACAGCCTCAGTTCTGCAGTCTCTGCCATATCATGAAACCCTATGTGGAAGGATGGAAGAACTCCGATTATCTCGTCAAGGCGCATGCAGACAAAGGCGTCACCTGCCTGAAATGTCATGAGCCGACCATCCAACAGCAGGTCGAGGAGCTGGTCAAGTTTATCAAGAAGGATTATCAGGTTCCACTCAAACAGCGCAGGTTCCCGGATGAATGGTGCTTCCGCTGTCACGAGCATGGAAGCCGGGAGGATCTCATTGCTCGGACGCAGGGTTATGTGGTGAACGATGTACAGGTAAACCCCCATGACCCTCATCCGAACTCGACAGAGGTAGAGGTATTCCCATGCTATAGCTGTCACAAGATGCATCGGGAATCTCCGGGAATCAATTATTGCTACTCCTGCCACCATAAGGGGACCTTTGAGAGCTGTTACAAAGTTGGGTGCCACACAAAAGGATAATAGATAGTCTTGACTGCGCCCGTTTTTCCCTCCATTGGCGCCACCTGGCTAGCTTCCTGGCCAGGTGGTGCCGCGTTTTGGCCGGCCACAAGGCCCATTTGCCCGGCTCGCCGGCCCGTGTTATACTATGCCCACCTCATCAAACGGCCATCTCAAGGAAAGGGACGGAGCTCCACCGCTCCCATTCCGGAATCACAAAGGGGGTAGGCGATGAAAATCCTGGCAACGCGACCGGAGCGCTGTACGGGCTGCGGGGCGTGCGAGATCGAATGTGCCCGCACCTGGTTCAAAGTGGATGACAAAGAGAAGTCCCGCATCCGCATCTTCCCGCCGGCCAAAGAGGGCCAACCCTTCCGCATCGTGGTCTGTAATCAGAACGGCGCCTGCATCGACGTCTGTCCCACCGTGGCGCTGAAACGCGCCAAGAACGGCGTCGTCCAGCTCAACAAATCCTTATGCGTGGGCTGTCTCTCCTGCGTGGGCTTCTGCCCCAATCAGGCCATGTTCTATCATCCCGATTACACCGAACCCTTCAAGTGTGTGGCCTGCGGAAAATGCGTGGACGTGTGCCCGGAAGGGGCATTGTACATCGCCGAGGTCGCGGACGCGCCGGCTTCGGTGACCGATACTTGGCTGCAAAAGGAGGCGGTCTAAATGTCCCACCATATCGCGGAAATGAAAGCGGCGCATCGCCTGCTGGCGGAATTCACCTATGAGAAGTATCCGGTCCAGCGCGGCTACACCAACCGCACCCTCTATATCAACCTCTCCGACAACACTATCGCCAGCAAGCCGGTCAGCGAGGAAATGAAGGAGAAGTTCACCGGCGGCAAGGGCTTCGGCCTCTGGCTGTTGTGGCACGGCATCCGGGATACCACCAAATGGAACGATCCCGAGAATGAGATCATCATCTCCACCGGACCCATCGGCGGCATCACCACCTATCCCGGCACGGGCAAGTCGCTGGTGGTCAGCCTCTCCCCGCTGACCGACTCGGTCATGGACAGCAACGTCGGCGGCTACTTCGGGCCGTATCTCAAGTTCGCCGGCTGGGATGCCATCGAGATCCAGGGCAAAGCGGAAAAGGACGTCATCATCTTCATTGACGGCGACACCGGCCGCATCACCATCGAAGAGGCGCCGCTGGAACCGGTGGATACCCATCTGCTGACCGACATCCTGGTGCAGATGTACGGCGGCGACGACCATCATGCCCGCCGCGCCATCTCCACGGTGACCGCCGGCTCCGGCGCGCAGCACACCCGCTTCGGCTGTCTCAACTTTAGCTGGTATGATCTGCGCCGGCGGGCGGCGCGCGTCAAACAGGCCGGCCGCGGCGGCATCGGCACCGTCTTCCGCGATAAGCGCATCAAGGCGCTGGTGGTCAAGTTCTCCGACCTCAAGGCCGATTCCAACGGGCCGGCGGACCTGGGCCGGCTCCAGCGCGTCGGCGCCAAGATGCATAAAGAAATCCACGACTACGATGACCAGCAGTGCGGCATGCGCCGGCACGGCACCTCATACCTGGTCGGCATCATGAACGACTACGACCTGCTCCCCGTGCACAACTTCCGCTACGGCTCTCATCCCGACGGCCATAAAATTGACGTGAAAGTCTGGGACGCGCGCTTCACCCAGGGCGTGCCTGACGGCTGTTGGTACGGATGCACCCTTTCCTGCTCGCACGCGGTGGACGGCTTCGTACTGCGCACCGGGCCGTATAAAGGGCAAAAGGTCATCGTGGATGGGCCGGAGTATGAGAACGCCGCCGGCCTGGGCGCCAACTGCGGCATCTTCGACCCGGATTATATCATTGAAGCCAATTTCTACTGCGACACCTATGCCCTCGATACCATCTCCGTGGGCACCGCCATGGCCTTCGCCATGGAATGCTACGAGATGGGCCTCATCGACAAGCGGGCCACTGGTGGGCTGGATTTCCGCTTCGGCAACGCCGAGGCGGCCATCGAGGCCATCCATCAGATGGGGCGCGGCGAGGGCTTCGGTGCCATCATCGGCCAGGGCGTGCGCCGCATGAAGAAGATCTTCGCCGAGCAGTACGGCGCCGACCCCAAGATCCTGCAGGACATCGGCATGGAGGCTAAGGGGCTGGAGTTCTCCGAGTATATGCCGAAGGAGTCGCTGGCCCAGCAGGGCGGCTATGGCCTGGCCTCCAAAGGCCCACAGCACGACGAGGCCTGGCTCATCTTCATGGATATGGTGAACAATCAGATACCCACCATGGAGGATAAGGCCGAGGCCCTGCACTACTTCCCCATCTGGCGCACCTGGTTCGGGCTGTGCGGCCTGTGCAAACTGCCGTGGAACGACATCGTCCCGCCCGATAACGCCCTGACGGATGAGCCGGCCAAAATTCCCGAACACGTCCGCAACTACGTCGAAATCTTCTCCGCCGTCACCGGCCGGCAGGTCACGTCCGAGGATTTACTGCTGATGTCCGAGCGCGTCTATAACTTCCAGCGCGTCTTCAACCTGCGCATGGGCTTCGGCACACGCGAGCACGACAAAATCCCCTATCGGGCACAGGGTCCGGTCACCGTGGAGGAGTACGAGTCGCGCGCCGAGCGCTACGACAAGCAGTTGAAGGCGCTGGGCTATGATGTCGAGAAGATGAGCACGCCGGAAAAGGTGGCCGCCCTGCGGGCCCATCGCGAATCCCAGTATGAGAAGCTGGTGGATGCGGTCTATGCCCGCCGCGGCTGGACGAAGAACGGCGTGCCGAAGGTGGAGACGCTCCAGCGGCTGGGCATTGATTATCCCGATGTGGTGGAGATCGTGCGCCGCGCAGGGGGATGAGGTGCGCATGAGCCCGTCAGCCGGCCAGGAGCCTGCCGTCGTGCGCGTCAATGACAACCTCGAGGTCCCCTGGTCACCGGGGATGACGGTGCGCGACCTCCTGCGCCAGTGCCGCTTCACCTACTCCCTGATCACCGTCACGGTGAACGGGCAGGTGATCCGCCGAGAGGAGTATGATACCTACCCGATCCCGCCGGGGGCGGAGGTGCGTGTCATCCACCTCATCGCCGGCGGATAAGACGGTTTCCCACGCCGGCCAGGCCCGTGTGTGCCTGGCCGGCGCATTTCTTTCCCCAATCTCCGTGCCTCAACTGGCCACCGCCAGTTCGCTCAGCACCTTGGTCAGCACCTCGCGCCAGATGCCCTGCTCGTCCAGCGGGATGGCGATATGCCGGCGTGCCACCTTGGCGGCACTGCCCAGCTTCTGCTGGAGCGCATCCCGGTCGATCAGCTCCAGGCCGATACAGCGGATCACCAGGCTGTTGTTCTCGCGCACGATGGCCTCAATGCCTAACTGCAGGGCATCGGCCCGCACATGGAGCTGGAAGAAGAGGTTTTCCACCTCCACGGGCAGGGGGCCGAAGCGGTCCCGCAGTTCCGCGGCCAGTTCGTCAATCTCCGCATGGGTGCTCAGCTCCGCCAGCCGGCGATACATCTGCAGGCGCAGAGGCTCCTCGGGAATATAACTTTCTGGAATATATGCCACCAGCGGCAGATCGATCAGCACCAGCGGCTGGTCGGCACCGATGGTCTTGGGGAGCTGGGGCCGGCGCCAGCCGGCGCCCGGCTTCTTCTTTGGCTCCTCATCCGGAGCTCCGCCCTCGCGCAGTTCCTGAATGGCCTGCGAGAGGAGCCGGGAATACATGTCCAGGCCGATGGCGGCGATGTGGCCGTGCTGGCGGGCGCCCAGTATCTCGCCGGCGCCGCGAATCTCCAGGTCCTCCAGGGCGATGCGAAAGCCGGCGCCCAGCTCGGTCGCCTCGGCGATGGCTTCCAGCCGGCGGCGCGCCACCGGGCTGAGCGGATGATGCTTGTCGTACAGCAGGTAGGCATAGGCGCGCACGGCGCCGCGCCCCACGCGCCCGCGCAGTTGATACAACTGGGCCAGGCCGAAGGTGTCCGCCCGGTTGATAATGATGGTGTTCACGTTGGGGATATCAATGCCGCTCTCGATGATGGTGGTGCACACCAGCACATCATATTCCCCGTTGGCAAAATCCCACATCACCTGGGCCAGCTCTCTCTCCGGCATCTGCCCATGGGCGATGGCGAAGGTGGCCTCCGGCACCAGCTTCTGGAGCCTGCGGGCGATGATCTCGATGCCCTGCACGCGGTTGTGCACGAAGTACACCTGGCCGCCCCGCTCCAGCTCCCGCAGGATGGCCTGCCGCACCAGGTTATCGTCGTAGGGGGCCAGGACCGTCTTGATGGGCAGACGGTCCTCGGGCGGCGTGTCAATGGTGCTCATATCGCGCAGGCCGACCAGCGACATGTGCAGAGTGCGCGGGATGGGCGTGGCGGTGAGCGTCAGCACATCCACTTCCTTGCGCAGTTGCTTGAGGCGCTCCTTATGGGCCACGCCGAAGCGCTGTTCCTCGTCAATGATGACCAGGCCCAGGTCCTTGAATTTCACATCTTTCTGGAGCAGGCGGTGGGTGCCGATGATGATGTCAATTTTGCCGGCGGCCAGCTCCTGCAGGATGCGCTCCTGCTCCTGCCTGGACCGGAAGCGCGACAGCATCTCGACAATGACCGGGAAGGCCGCCAGCCGCTCCTGAAAGCGCTTGTAGTGCTGTTGGGCCAGCACGGTGGTCGGCACCAGCACCGCCACCTGCTTGCCGTCCATCACCGCCTTGAAGGCGGAGCGCAGGGCGACCTCGGTCTTGCCGTAGCCCACATCGCCGCAGATAAGGCGGTCCATGGGCAGAGGCCGTTCCATATCAGCTTTCACTTCCTCGATGGCCATCAACTGGTCCGGCGTCTCGGTATAAGGAAAGGCCTCTTCCATCTCCGCCTGCCAGGGGGTATCCGGCTGGAAGGCATGTCCCTGGGCAGTGGCGCGCGCGGCGTACAGCTCCAGCAGTTCGCGCGCCAGGTCCCGCACCGCTTTCTGGGCACGGGCTTTGGTCTGTTCCCATTCGCCGGTGCCCAGCCGGCTGAGCGGCGGAGCGCCCTCGCCCGGGCCGACGTAGCGCGCCAGACGGTCGGCCTGATGCACAGGCACAAAGAGGCGGTCGCCGGCGGCATAATCCACCTGCAGGTATTCCCGCTCGATGCCGTCCACCGTCATCCGCACCAGGCCGCGGTAAATGCCGATGCCGTGCTCCACGTGCACCACATAGTCGCCCGGGGAGACGTCGGAGAAGAAGGCCTCCGGGGAGAGGCCGCGGGCGCGCCGGCGCTGACGGCTCTCCGGCTTGGACCAGCCGAACAGCTCGGTATCGGTCAGCAATACCGTGGCTGGGCCGGCGGGCGCGTCCGATTCCGCCGGCCAGACATGGTCCAGCATCCACCCCTCGGACAGCACCCCGCGCAGGAGGGTGATGGTGCCGGGGGTGGGGGGCTGGGTAATTTCCTCCGCCTCAGCAATGGGCCGGCCGGCTTCCAGGAACAGCTCCGCCAGCCGCCGCGCCTGCCGGCTGACGATGACCACGCGCTCGCCGGCGCGCGCCATCTCATCGCTCTCGCTCACGATTTGCTTGAGCCGGCCGCCGTAGTGGGGCGCCGGCGCGAACAGCTCGGCCAGCGGGGGCAGGGATTCCTCCTCTGCCTCCAGGCCGTACCCCAGGTCCAGGTCTGCCCGGGCCGCGACGCGCTCCTTCTCCTGCTCCCAATCCCAATGGGTGGCGGCGAAATCGGGCGGCAGGTCGCCGGTGCGCTGAACGGTCTGACGGTTGTCCTCGGCCTGCTTCATGAATTCCCGGGCGGCCTCGTCCAGCTCGGCCATATCCTCGACGATGAGCAGGCCGGCGTCCGGCAGATAATCCAGCAGGCGCCCTGGTTGGGAGTACAGGTAGGGCAGATAAAATTCGATGCCCTTAAAGGTCTCGCCGGCGGCCAGCCGCTCGATATCGCGGCGGAAGTCCATAGCGGCTACCGTCTGGCAGGCCTCCAGGGCGAGGCGCTCCAGCCGTTCGGCGGCCTGCGGCCCGAATTTGGGCAGGGCCTCGTTGGCCGGCACCAGCGTCACCGCGGGAATGGACTGCATGGAGCGCTGGGTGGATGGGTCGAACTGGCGCAGGGAGTCAATCTCGTCGCCGAACAGCTCCATGCGCACCGGCCATCGCTCGGTGGGCGGGAAGAAGTCAATAATGCCGCCGCGCCGGCTGAAGGTGCCCGGCTCCTCCACCAACTGCGCCGGCTGATAGCCCATGGAGACCAGGCTCTCCAGCAGTTTGACCAGGTTGACCTGCTGGCCCTGCCGCAGGACGCGCAGGCCCAGGATGAACTCGCGGCGGGGGATGGTCAGGCTGAGCAGGGCGCGCGCCGAGGTGACGACGATGGGAGGCTCCTCACCGCCGGCCTGGGCCGGCGTGCTGGCGAAATAGGGCGCCAGGGCAGAGAGGGCGCTCAGGCGCTGGAAGATGGTCTCTCCGCCCCAGGGGACCTTCTCATACGGCAGGGGGTCGGCGGCGCTGAAGAGATGCACCTCGGAGGCCGGCAGCCACTGCCGCAGATGGGTATGCAACTGCACGGCGCGCTGAGGCCGGCCCGTCACCACCAGGATGGGGCGCCGCAGGTGCTGGGCCAGGGCGGCCACCAGGTACGGACGGGCGCTCTTGAGAATCTGCAGGGGACGCGTCCGTCCGCGCCAGCCCGGGATATCCGCTTGTAAGGCGTCGAGCAGGGCCTGATAGGCCGGCCGCTCGCGCAGAAGTTCCAGTAAACCGCTGAGCTTCAACTTTTCTCTATCCGCTGACCCTCCACGGGGCGGTTAACGTGATTCATGGCCGCATCCAGGTTGCCCTGCAGCCAGAGCTGGATGGCCTCCAGGGCCCGATCAATGGCCCGGGCAATCTCGATCGCCTCATCTGTCGTGAAATCCTGCAGGACGTAATCGGCGGGATCGCCGGCGCTCGGCCGGCCGATGCCGATGCGAAGTCGGGCGAACTCCTCCGTGCCCAGGGCCTGGATGATGGACTGCATGCCCTTATGGCCGCCGCTCCCGCCGGCCGGCCGCATGCGCACCCTTCCCAGCGGCAGGTCCAGGTCGTCGTACACCACCAGCAGGTCCGCCGGCGTGCGCCGGTAATAATGCAGAACCGCCTGCACCGCCTTCCCGCTCAGGTTCATATAGGTCATAGGCTTGACGAGCAGGGCCGGCACGCCGGCGATGGTGCCCTGGGCGATCTGGGCGTGCAAGCGCGGCTCCATCGAAAACGACAGGCCGTGCGCGCCGGCCAGGGCATCCACGCATTGGAAGCCGACATTATGCCGGTTGCGCGCGTAACGCGCCCCTGGGTTGCCCAATCCCACGATAACCTTCCACTCGACAGGCATCCGCAATTCACCTTACGAACGTCATGGGGCTAATCGCGTCGACTAGCCCCATGGCGGTGTTGTGTGCTGGTTGCGGCTGGCCGGCGCGCATCATTCGTCTTGCTCATCTCGGGGCCGGCGGCGCAGGCCGCGGGCCGCGGCGCGCGCCAGGGCGCGCAGGACGTAGCGTACCAGCGCCAGCCCGCCCAGGACGGCGAACGCGGCGAGGGCGATTTTGGCGCCCAGGCAGAAGGAATCCCAGAGCTTTCCGGGATTGAAGGTCGCCGTCGCGGCCGGCGTCGGAGTGGCCTGCGCTGCGGCGGCCGTCGCGCCCGGGCTGGGGCTGGCCGGCGGCGTGATGCGCTTCGGCTGTTCGATCACCACGGTCGGGGTCGGCGGGATCGGCGTCGGCGTGATGGTGGGGGTGGGCGTCTCCGCCGGCGTCGGCGTCTCGGTTGGCCGCGTGTTGGCGACGGTCAACTGCCGCACGTAGTATTCGTCGTAGTTGCCGTCGCGCCGCGCCACCCGCAGGCGCAAGCTGTAGGTACCGTCGGGCACCTGCGTGGTGTCCCAGACCTCCAGCCGGCCATTGACCACTGGCGTCTCGTGCACGCTCCCGATAAGCACCCAGTTGGTGGGGTTAGGCTCGGGCGCGTAATGCACCTCGTACTTCCAGAAGTCAGGATGGGAGGCACTGCCCTCGATGACCACTGCGCCGCGCACCGTGGTCAGGCTCTGAGGCGAAGTGATGACCGCCAGCCCCTGATAGGGGGGCGCGGCATGGGCGCTTCCCAGGAAGCCGGCCAGCACGACCACCGCCATCAGCATCACCAATGCCAGCGCTGTGATCCGCCGCATACGTTCCCCTCGCTGAAAGTTTCAGACATGATAGTGTAGCACAAATCGGGTCAAGATACAAAAACCCGAAAGTACATGCGCCGGCATCTGGCGGGACAGCGCTGAGGCGTCCTCCGCCGGCCGTCGTGGAGCGAATTTGTCGCCCGGCGGTATTCGTGATATATTATTTGTTTGTGCTGTACATATTGCATGCGAAAAAGAAGCGAACCATGCCAGGAGGCGTGTACAAATGATGATTTCGATACTGCCGGCCATCCACGAGGCCATGCGGGAACGACTGCCGGCTATGGTGGATGACCTGCGAACACTGGTGGAACAAGAATCTCCCACGGATGACAAGGGGCTGGTGGACCGCGCCCAGACATTATTGGCGGAGCGGCTGGCGCAGGCCGGCGCCTCCGTGGAACGCCTGCCGCAGGAACAAACAGGCGATCATCTGCGGGCGGTATGGGCCGGCACCGGCCAGCGCCAACCCGTGCTCCTGCTGGGGCATATTGACACCGTCTGGCCGGCGGGCGAACTGGCGCGCCGGCCCGTACGCATAGAGGACGGCTATCTCTACGGCCCGGGTGCCTTTGACATGAAGGCCGGCCTGGTCATCGCTGTCCATGCCATGGAGGTCCTGCGCGAATTCGACCTGCCGCTGGCCCGCGACGTGGTCCTGCTGGTCAACTCCGACGAGGAGCGGGGCAGTGCCTCCTCGCGCGGCATGATTGAGTCACAGGCCCGCCAGAGCAGTTATGTGCTGGTGATGGAGCCGGCGCTCGGGCCGGGCATGCTCACCGTCGGGCGCAAGGGTGTGGGGCGCTTCCGGGTACAGGTGCAGGGCAGGGCCGCACATGCCGGCCGCGAGCCGGAGAAAGGCGTCAGCGCCATCGCTGAGCTGGCCCAGCACATCCTGTATCTCCAATCCTTGAACGACCTGGAAAAGGGCGTGACGGTGACCGTCGGCGTGGTGCAGGGCGGCATCCGCCCGAATGTGGTGCCGGCGGAGGCCGTGGCGGAGGTGGACCTGCGGGTGCCCACCCGCGCGGAAGAGGAACGGCTGGTGCCGCTCCTCCGCGGGCTGTCCCCCTATCATCCGCAGGCCAGCGTGGTCGTCGAGGGCGCCGTCACCCGGCCGGCCTGGGAAGCGGACCCCACCTGCCTGGCGCTGTTCCATCGGGCGCGTGTGGTGGGAGAACATCTCGATATGCATCTGGAGCGGGGAAGCTCCGGCGGCGGGAGCGATGGGAACTTCACCGCCGCGCTGGGAATCCCGACGCTGGACGGGCTGGGGCCGGAGGGCGCCGGCGCCCATGCCCTCGACGAGCGCGTGGCGCTGGACAGCCTGCCTCTGCGGGCGGCCCTGCTGGCCGGCCTGCTCCTGGACCTGAGCCTGAACGGCCATTAACTGCTCCGACAAACGCACAGGGGGAAGGCGAGATGCGCCTTCCCCCTGTTGTTTTTCTCACTGGCCGGGAGGATTACCGGCCGGGATACCCCAGCACGCGACCATCTCCTTCTGTCCGCCCCTCGCCGGGGACAAGCTCCTGCAGGATATACTTCCGGACGCCGGCCGCTGGCGCGGGCGTCTCCACTGCCGGGGCTTCCAGCGCGCTCGAGGTATAGCGGACCACCAACTGGGGCGGATAAGGCCCCTCCCGCGTGCTGAAGGACCGCCAGGACGAAGAGTAACCAGAGGTCTCATCCCCACGAATGAGGATACCCTGGTTGGGAATGCTCCCATTGAGCCAACCCCGCACCAGGGCGGTGACATCCAGCTCGTACCAGCCTCCCGGATCGCTGTAGGGCGGCACGTCAACATAGCCGTAGGAGGTCCCCATGGCCGGCTTGTTGTTCCAGGTGACGCCCGTTTCGGTCCAGTTGCCAGCCGCCTGGTACGCTACCACGCGGTCGAGGTAGCCCGGGAATTCCCAGGAACCCAGGAGATAAATGCGCAGTTTGGCGCTGTGGATGGTGGCGCCGGCGGGGATGCCGGCGATGTTGAATTTCACCATGGAGCGGGCGATCTTGCCGTCCGGGTCAAGATAGTCGTCATAGCCGACCCACATATCCTCCGCATCGCCGAAGTTCAGTGTGGGATATCCCTCCAGCACACAGGCATCCGCGATGGAAGTGAGGGTGACGGTGGTCATTCCTGGCGTCGCGGTGGGCGTCGGCGTGGAGGTGCGGGTGGGGGTCGGCGTGGGAGCGGCCGGCGCAGGCCGCAGGATCAGCGGCAGGACGGCACGGCGGCGGAAGGGCGTGGCCGGCGTGCTGGTGCGGGTGGGGGTGCGGGTCGGCGTGCCAGTAATCTGGGTGGTGGGCGTGCGCGTGGGTGTGCTCGTCGGCGTAGAAGTGGACGTGGGGGTTGGAGTAGTGACCGACGTCGTCAGGTAGGGGGAGCGCACCACCAGGGCGAAGGGCTGGGGGCCGTTCGGCACATTATAGCCGCGCACGGTGATCTGATAGGTGCCGGCGGCCGGGTTCTGGATCACCACGCGCTCCGAGTTGTTCAGCCGGTCCCATGCCGCCCCGCCGTTCCCCTTGTACTGCGTGCCGCCGGGCGCCGTTACCTCCAGGTCCAGGTCGTTGACCAGGGCCTTGCCGGCGCCGACGGTGCCGGGATAATCGGTCCAGGCCAGCGTGACGACAAAGGAGTCGCCGGAGGTGACGGTCTGGGTGATCACCACCGTGTAGGTGCGGACGGCGCTGGTGCCGATGCCGGCCTTCTCATCCCAGTAAGCCATATGCTCGTTGGGATTGAGCGCCAACGAGTTCACCAGGTTGACGCGCCCGAAGCCGATCACATTGTTCGGGGTGGCGTTGGGAATCTCCTGGGTGGAACCGGTGCCGTACTGGCCGGGGGCGATGTTCTGGGCACCGTTGATGAGCGTGGCCTTGATGAGGGCGCCGCTGGGGTTGGAGTAGCCCTTGACCTGGTTATAGTACTGGCGCACCAAAGCGGCCGCGCCGGCGGTCAGCGGCGTGGACATGCTGGTGCCGCCCATGTAGACATAGTGGGAATTGTAGACCCCCCAGCCGGTCTCCGCGCCGCTGGCATGGGAGCGCGCCGAAATGATGTCCGTGCCAGGGGCCACCACCTCCGGCTTGACCCGGCCGTCATCGGTGGGGCCGCGGCTGGAGAAGGCCGCCAGGCCGTTGATGTTGTTCGAAATGTAGTCGTCGTGGATGGGGTTGACGGGGAACAGGGCTTCCCAGGAGCCGGTGCCCCAGCGGTAGTTGGAGTATCCGCCGAAGCCGGCGCCAGGCGGGCGGTTGTTCTCCGTGGCGCCCACGGTCAGCACGTTCTTGGCGGTGCCGGGCGACGCGATGCTGTCCGGGTCAATGACGCCGTCCGAGTTGGCGTCGCGGCCGGCATTGCCGGCGGAGAACAGCACCAGCGCCTGAGGATTCTGCCACATATATTCATCGGCATAGCGGGCGGAGGCATCGTAGGCGCCGTAAGTGTAAGTGGGATAGATCCCGGTGGGATGGCCCCAACTGTTGGTATGGATGCGCGCCCCCTCGTTGTAGGCCTGCGTGAACAGCACCTTGAGATCAGTGGGGATGCCGGAAAGGCCGCCGGTGGAATCCATCACCGATTGAAAGACCAGGCTGGCCTCGGGGGCGACGCCGGCGAAGGAGCTGGCGTACTGATGCGCGGAGGGGTTGGCGCCGGAAAGGGAGCCGTTGCCCAGCACCGAGCCGGCGACATGGGTGCCGTGGCCGCCCTGTGGTTCATCATTATACGTGAGACCATCGCTCCAATCCCCGGGTCGGCCCAGGGCAAAGGCGCGCACCAGCCGGCCGCGGAAATCGAGGCTCAAGGTGGACTCGTTGCCCGTGTCCAGCCCCGTATCGGCCACCGCCACGATCTGGCCGGCGCCGTACAGGTTGGTGCCCAGGCCGGCCAGCGTGCTCTGCGCCTGGTTGACCTGCATGATACTGCGCGCCCGGTCATTGTGCAGTTCCATGGGCAGGTACGGCTCGACCCAGGCAACCCCGCGCAGTCCCACCAGCTCCGTCAGGCGGTGGGCCGGCAGGGAGACGCGCAGGCCGGCGCCCAGCAGATCGCTCTGCGCCCGGTCCTTGACCTCCCCGCCCCAGGCGCGCACCTGCGCCTCCACTTCCGCAGTGTCCTCGCCGGGGAAGAGGCTGACGGAAAGCTCGATGGGCGTACTCTCCGCCGTCCAGGCGTCCAGCTCCGGGGAGAGCTTGTAGAGCATACGGTAGGGGCCGACCCAGCGCACATGGGGCAGGGCGCGCGCCGCATCGGCGGACATGCCGGCCGGCAGGCGAACCACAAAGGCGAAATCGGGCACGTAGCTCAGCAGGCGGATGCCGGCGGCCTCGACCGCCTGCTTCCATTCCTCCTGTACCGGGCCTTCAAACTGCAGGAGATAGTAGGGGCTGGCCGGCGCCGGCCCTTCCAGGCCGGCCAGCGGGCTGGGCGCCGCGGGTTCGCCGGCCAGCGGATCAAAGGCGAATCGCGCCAGGTACACCCATGGGCCGGAAGATGCCGGCTGTGGCTGTGCGGCTGAGGGCATGATCCCCAACAGCGCCAGGAGCAACATCACCACCACGGTCAGACGCCATTTGCTCATTTTCGCTCTCCTTTTTCGGATGGCCACTCATAACAACGCTGTTGGGGCGAAACCGATACGCCTGTGAGGAGGAGTTAGATGAAAACGGCTTCGCCGGCGGTGACCTCCCACAGCGCGGAGCGGAACCCCTCGACCCTGTCCGCCGGCACCAACAGGAGGAAAGTCACCTCTGCCCCATGTTCGGTTTGCACGACAGAGGCCTGGAACGCCTGTGCCTGCCGCTGGACCGCCTCATACCAGCGGTAGGGGACGCGCACGCGCAGGTTCACCTGGTCCACCCTTTCCGTGCGCGGCAGGGCCTCCACGGCCAGGCGGGCGGCGCGGGAATAGGCGCGCACCAGGCCGCCGGTGCCCAGTTTCACCCCGCCGAAATAGCGGGTGATGACGACCACCACATCGCCCAGGCCGGCGTTCTGCAGGACGGAGAGCGCCGGCGGGCCGGCGGTTCCCCCAGGTTCCCCATCGTTGTGGCAGGCGTACTGGCTGGTAGGGCCGAACCCCACCACATAGGCCCAGACGTTGTGGGTGGCGTCGTGGAACTCGGCCTTGACGGCGGCAATGAAGGCCATGGCCTCGTCCACGGAATGGGCTGGGCCGGCCGTGGCGATGAAGCGCGAGCCTTTCTCCACGAACTCGATGCGGGCAATGCCAGCCGGCACCGGATACCGCGCCATGCTTCTCCCCCATAAAGCTTTTCAACCACAGTATACTATACCCGGGGAAAAACACAACCTCGGCGCTAGGGGCTGTTGACGCCGGCATGCCGTCGGGGGTATAATGGCATCATAGTTAAGGAAGGCGCCTCGTTTCCACCGTTTGGCGCGTTGGCTCTTCGTCTCCTGTTGCCGATGGGCGGGATGCCCAGAAGGAGAGCTGTCTGATGTGCGCGGAACGCATACCTATTGATATCCCCTTTGGCAGTACGCGACAGCGAGTGGAGGTCCCCGCCGGCCAGCTCGCCGGCGTCTGCTGGCCGGCGCCCGCCCCCACCGTCCCCAACCCCGAGGAGCACCTTCGCCGGGTCATCCAAGAGGGGCTGGAGCGCACCGGCATCACGCGCAAAGCCAAGCCCGGCGCCCGGGTCTGCCTGGCGGTCACCGACCGCACGCGCTCCACGCCCAACCAGCAGATCGTCCCCATCCTCATTGACGAGCTGGAGAAGCTGGGCATACGGGATGAGGACATCACCATCATGGTAGGGGTCGGCATGCACGCCGCCGACAGTCCGGAGGCCATTGAGGCCAATCTGGGGCCGGCGGTCGCCCGGCGCTTCCCGGTGCTCAACAACGAGCCGGACAATCAGCCGGCTATGGTGCACCTGGGCACCACCTCCCTGGGCACGCCGGTGGAGGTGCACCGCCGCTTCGCCGAGGCGGATATCCGCATTGGCACCGGGTTGGTCAACCCGTGCATGCTGGCCGGCTGGTCGGCCGGCGGCAAAATCGTCCTGCCGGGCGTCGCCAGCCGGCGCTGTATCTACGAGAATCACAAGCGCTTCACGGGTATCCTGGCGGAACTGCACTGCAGTTCCCTGCTGGGGGTCATGCCGCCGGCCAACATCGTGCGCTCGGACCTGGAGGAGGCGGCCGATATCGCCGGCATTGACATGGTGGTAGACGTCCTGCTGGATGCCGGCCGCAACCTGGTGGCCGCTTTCGCCGATGCGCACCTGCCGGCACACCGCGCCGCGGTGGAGTTCATGCGGCCCTATGTCGAGGTCGCCCTGCCCGAAAAAGTGGACATCATGATCGCCGGCGTCGGGGACATCGGCTATGAGGTCAGCCTTTTCCAGGGCGGGTCGCGGGTCTGCGGCGGCGTGGACCGCTATTTGAAGCCGGGCGGCACCCTCATCCTGGTGAACCAATGCCGGGAGGGGATCTATGAGGGCTTTGAGCACGAGGAGTTCCGCCAGTGGATGCGGGAGATGCCGACGCCGGCGGAGCTTCGCCGGCTGACCGAGGCGCTGGAGATCGGCGGGGAAAAGAGCTGTGTGCTGTACACCTTCTCCTGGCTCCTGCACGAGATGAAATGCCGCATCGTGGTGGTGGCGGAAGGGATGGGGCCGGCGGAACTGCACGAGGTGCATCTGGAATACGCAGCGCACGTACAGCCGGCGCTGGAGGCCGCGCTGGCCGAATACGGCCCGGGCGCGTCCGTGGGGGTCATGCCCTACGGCGCGCTGGTCCTGCCCGTCCTGCAGGATTGACAAAGCGAGCGCGGGATGATGTATGGTCGTGGGGGCGGATAAGGTGGAGGACGAGCTGTTATCGCCGGCGGCGCTCCTGGCCGGCATGCCGACGCGCCGGCTGGGCCGTCCCCTCGTCTATCATCGGGTGATTGACTCCACCAACGAGGAAGCGCGCCGCCTGGCCGCGGCCGGCAGTCCGGAGGGGACGCTAGTTATCGCCGAACGCCAGACCGCCGGCCGGGGGCGGCGCGGCCGGCAGTGGGTGGCGCCCGCCGGCCGCTGTCTGCTGTTCTCCCTCCTGCTCCGCCCGGCCCTGCCGCCGGAGCGCCTCTTTGCCCTGACCATGGCCGCCGGCCTGGCGGTGCGGGGGGCCATCATGGATCAGCTTGGGCTTGCGCCGGCGCTCAAATGGCCCAACGACGTGTACATCGCCGGTCGCAAAGCCGCCGGCATCCTGGTGGAAAGCGCCTTCGCCGGCCGGGAGCTGGAATTCGCGGTGGTCGGCATCGGCGTCAACGTCAATGTGCGGCCGGAGGAGCTGGCGGGAGCTGTGCTGGGAAGCGCGGCGGACCCCACGCTGAGGCGGTTGCCCGGTACTGCCACCAGCCTGATGGTGGAAGCCGGCCGGCCGGTGAGCCGCTCGGCACTGCTGTGGGACATCCTGCGCCACTTTGAGCGCTGGTACGAGCGCATCCTGGCCGGCGAGTCGCCCCTGGAGGAATGGAAGGGCGCTCTGCTGGAATGGGGCCAGGAGGTGGAGATCGAGGCCGGCGGCGAGCGCGTCCTCGGCCGGGTCGTGGACGCCGCGGCGGACGGCGCGTTGGGGCTGGCCCTGCCCGACGGCCAACTGCGCTACTTTTATGCCGGCGAGGCCAGCCTGCGTCCCCGGCCGGCAGGGGCAGAGGATAACTTGCCAGAAAGCGCATAGCATGTTATAATGTCACTACAGTCGGAGCGAAGATGCATTCTTGGAAAAGTGGGGGGTTCCTTCCCACTTTTCTTGTTATCAGCGCATTGTTAGGCCCGATGGGTTTGCTGTAAAGGAGAGAGCGGGAGCAATGAGAAACGAATTTATCCTGGCGGTGAATCAGGTGTGCGCCGAACGCCAGTTGTCGAAAGAGGTGGTGCTGGAAGCGGTGGAAGCCGCTCTGGTGACCGCCTATAAGCGCAACTTCGGCGCGGCCGGCAATGTTTCCGCCAAAATCGATCCAGAGACCGGCGAGGTGAAGGTCTACGCCCATAAGACCGTGGTCGAGGAGGTCAAAGACCCACGGGTGCAGATCTCCCTGGCCGAAGCGCGCCAGATCAAGCCGGATGCCGAGCTGGGGGATGTGGTCCTGATCGAGACGACCCCCAAGGACTTCGGCCGCATCGCCGCGCAGACGGCCAAACAGGTCATCCTCCAGCGCATTCGCGAGGCAGAGCGCGACGCGCTCTATCAGGCCTTCGCCGAGCAAGAGGGGGAGATCGTCAACGGGGTCATCCAGAGCATTGATGCCCACGCCATCGTGGTGAACCTGGGCAAGGCCGAGGCGACGCTTCCGAAAGCGGAGCAGATCCCCGGCGAGCGCTACCGTCTGAATCAGCGCATCCGGGCCTATGTGCTGGAGGTCGAGAAGACCTCGCGCGGGCCGCGCATTGTGCTGTCGCGCGCGCACCGCAACATGTTGCGCCGGCTGTTGGAGCTGGAAGTGCCGGAGATCGCCAACGGCGCGGTCGAGATTAAGGCCATCGCCCGCGAGGCCGGCAGTCGCTCCAAAGTGGCTGTGGCGGCGCTCCGCCCGGGCGTGGACCCCGTCGGCTCCTGCGTCGGCATGCGGGGCACCCGCATCCAGGGCATCGTCAACGAGCTGAACGGCGAGAAGATCGATGTGGTCGAGTGGAGCCCGGATCCCGCCGTCTTCATCGCCAACGCACTCAGCCCTGCCCAGGTAGCGAAGGTGCATCTCTACGAGGACGCGGAGGGCGGCAAGACCGCGCTGGTCATCGTGCCGGACAAACAGCTCTCGCTGGCCATCGGCAAAGAGGGACAGAACGCCCGTCTGGCGGCCAAACTGACCGGCTGGCGGATTGATATCAAGAGCACGTCCGAGGCGGCCGCCGAGATGTTCGCGCCGGCCCAGCCCAAGCCAGAACCCAAGCCGGTGAGCGCCGAAGACCTGCTGGCGCGCGCCGAGCAGATCCTGGCCTCGCGCCCGCCGGCCGAGGAACCCGAGCCGGTGGAAGAGACGGTGAAGCTCTGGCTGGATGACGAGGAACTGCCGGCCGCCGGCGAGGAGCCGGCAGTGGCAGAAGCTCCAGCGGCAGAACCCGAGGCGGCGGTCGAGAGCGCGGCAATAACGGGGGAAGAGGTGGAAGAGGCGGAAGAGCCGGCCACTCTTGACCTGCTGCGCTGGGACCCGCAGGCCGATGACGATGAGTTTGAACCGCGCAGCAAACCCAAGGGCAAGGAAAAGCGCGCCGCGTTGGAATTCGACGAGGCGAGCGGCAAGCTGGTGGTGAAGCGCCAGCGCAAGCCGGGCCGCCAGCGCTCGGATTGGGACTATTGAGGCCGGGGCCGGCGGGATAGAGGAGCGGAAAGATGGCGCCCAAGCATATTCCCATGCGCACATGCGTGGCCTGCCGCCAGACACAGCCCAAGCGCATGCTGGTGCGGGTGGTGCGCACACCAGAGGGCCAGATCGTGGTGGACCCGACGGGCAAGCGCGCCGGCCGCGGCGCCTATCTCTGCCGCCGGCGCTCCTGCTGGGAGCTGGCGCTCAAGCGCGGCTCCCTGGAACATGCGCTGAAGACCACCCTTTCGGAGGAAGAGCGCGCCCAACTGCGGGCGCATATGGAAAGCATGCCTGAGGAGGCCGGTGTCGAAACCGCCGGCCAAGGGTGACCCTCCTCACTCTCGGTGCAGGCCGGCAGTGGACATCACCCTGGGAACGGATCGGGGACAACGGGAGAAGACGCGGAGGAGCATATGAGCACGTAAACAGGTGCCTGGGCACAGGCGTAATGCCCCGGAACACGTGCTGAACAGGGGGATACTTCCGTTTCCCCTGACCAAATGCCTCTGCGAACCCTCCTGTTGACCCCCACTGACTGCTGGCCGCCGGCCAGGCGCAATACCTGGTCCGGCGGGAGGCCAGCGCATTATCATTCACAGAATTGCTGTAAAATTTTACAAAAGTCCAGGTTATTTATACAATGATGGATCGGGAACACTGGGCCCGCCGGCAGGCTGAACCCATCCTGCCCGAGGCAGGTGGCCCGAATGGAAAGGAGCAGGAGAGTCCATGACGAAACCGCGCAAGCCTGTCGTCGAGGAAGAAGCGAAAGAAAGCGCCAAAAAACCGGAGAAGGCCCCGGTCAAGCCGGCGCGCCCGCCAGAAGAGGACGATCTTCTGGGGCCGGACCTGCTGGGGAAGCGCCGCCTGCGCATTCTGCGGGATTTTGAGATCGAAGAGGAAGACGAAGAGGATGAAATGCTGAAACTGCGGGCGCCGGCCCGGCGCAAGGTGCGCGCACCCGATGAAGAAAAGGTCGAGGAGAAGGTCCTCGACCGCCGGCCCAAGCCGGGTGCCGCCAAGAAGCCCAAACCTGCGCCGGCGCCAGCGGCGCGCCCAGCCCAGAAGGAAAAACGCGCGGAATTTGCTCCTGCACGGGCACCGGAAAAGCCGGCGGAGAAGGTGCTGACACTGCCGGCCAGCATCAGTGTGCGCGATCTGGCCGCCAAAATGGGCATCAGCCCGATCGAGGTGATCAAGGAGCTGATGAACAACGGCGTGATGGCCAACATCAACCAGATGATTGACTTCGACACGGCGGCCATCGTTGCCTCGGAGCTGGGCTTTACCCCGGTGGAAGAGAAGCCGGCGGAACCCGAAGCGGTGGAAGAGAAGGCGCCGGAGAAGGCCAAGCCGCTGTGGAAGCTCATCTGCGAGCGGGAAGACCCGAGCAAGCTGAAGCCGCGGCCGCCCGTGGTGACGGTGCTGGGGCATGTGGACCATGGCAAGACGACCCTGCTGGACGCCATCCGACATGCCAATGTGGCGGCCAGTGAGGCCGGCGGCATCACCCAACGCATCGGCGCCTATCAGGTGGATGTGCACGGCAAGAAAATCACTTTCATTGACACGCCGGGCCATGAGGCGTTTACCGCCATGCGCGCCCGGGGCGCCCAGGTGACCGACCTGGCCGTGCTGGTGGTGGCCGCGGACGATGGTGTCATGCCGCAGACGCGCGAGGCTATCAACCACGCGCGCGCCGCACAGGTGCCGATCCTGGTAGCCCTGAACAAGATTGATAAGCCCAACGCCAACCCGGAGCGGGTGAAACAGCAGTTGGCCGATGAGGGCCTGGTGGTGGAGGATTGGGGCGGCGACGTCATCTGCGTGCCCATCTCCGCCAAGCTGGGCCAGGGCATTGACGAGCTGTTGGAGAACATCCTGCTGGTCACGGAAGTGGCCGAGCTGAAGGCCAATCCGGACTGCCCGGCTATGGGCACGGTGCTGGAGAGCAAGATTGATAAGGCACGCGGTCCGATAGCCACCCTGCTGGTGCAGAACGGCACCCTGCGCCTGGGCGATAACGTGGTCGCCGGCGAGGTGTACGGCCGCGTGCGCGCCATGTTCGACGATCGCGGCAACCTGGTCAAAGAGGCGACACCCTCCACGCCCGTGGCGGTGCTGGGACTGTCCGGCCTGCCTAACCCGGGCGACCTGTTTGAAGTGGTGGCTTCGGAGCGCGAGGCCAAGGCCATCGCGGAGGAGCGCATCCGCCAGCGCGAGGCCGCGGCCGCCAAGGCCGCCCGCCGTGTGCTGACGCTGGAGGACATCGCCAGCAGGATCAAGGCCGGCCAGGCCAAGGAGCTGAACATCATCCTCAAGGCCGATGTCCAGGGCGCTATTGAACCCATCGTCAAATCCCTGGAGCGCCTGGGCGATGAGGAACTGCGGGTCAAAATCCTGCATACTGGCACCGGCAACATCAGCGAGTCGGATGTGATGCTGGCCGCCGCGTCGGATGCCATCGTCGTGGGCTTCGGCGTGCAGGTGGACCAGGCCGCCCGCCGGCTGGCAGAGCAGGAAGGCGTCGATATCCGCCTCTATAACGTCATTTACATGCTCCTGGAGGACATGGAGAAGGCGCTCAAGGGCATGCTCGAGCCCAAGTTCGAGGAAAAGGTGCTCGGCCATGCCGAGGTGCGGGCGGTCTTCAAGGTCTCGAAGCTGGGCCAGGTCGCCGGCTGTTACGTCATGGACGGCGTCATCACACGCGATGCCCAGGTGCGGGTGCACCGCGGCGACGCCGTGATCTTCGAGGGCCGGGTGGCCTCGCTGAAGCGCTTCACCGAGGACGTGAAAGAGGTGGCCGCCGGCTTCGAATGCGGCATCGGGCTGGACGGCTTCGCCGACTTCCGCGAGGGGGATATCCTGGAATTCTACCGCAGACAGCAAGTACAGTGAGCATACATGCCCGGACGCAGTATACCCGGGCGTTGAAGGGAAGATGAAGGTGGTATCTCGCAGACAACGTCGGGTGGCGGAACTGATCCACGAGGAGCTGGGGCTTCTGCTGGAACGGCGCATCTCGGACCCGCGCCTAGCAGAGGTGACCATCACCGACGTGGAGATCACGCCCGACCTGAAACTGGCAACCGTATACTTCAGCGTGCTGGATGACGAGCCGGCGCGGGTGGAGCTGGCCCTGGCCGGCCTGGAGCATGCCCGCGGCTTTTTCCGCAAGTCGCTGGCCGAAACGCTGTATCTGCGCTTCGTGCCCGAACTGCGCTTCCGCTGGGACCAGTCCATCCGTAAGGGCGAGCGGATTGACCGCCTGCTGGCCTCACTGCATGAGGAATCGTCGGAAGAAGAGGAATGAGCGAGGTCACGGCACAAATCGCCGGCTATCTGCGCCAGGCCGAACGCATCCTGCTCGTCGGGCATATGGACCCCGATGGGGATGTGATCGGCGCGCTGTTGGGACTGCGGGAGGCACTGCGCCGGCTGGGCAAGCAAGTGGTGCCGGCCCTGCCGGACCGGCCGCCTTCCAAGTACGCCTTCCTGCCGGGCTTTGCGGAGCTTACCACGGCGCCGGCCGGCTCCTTCGACCTGTTCGTCAGCCTGGACAGCAGTGACACGGCGCGCCTGGAGCCAATTTATTCGACCGTGGTGGCGCCGGCCGGCCGGCCGGTCATCAACATTGACCATCACATCACCAATGTCATGTTCGGGACGCTGAACTGGGTGGAACCGAAGGCGGCCTCCACCTCGGAGATGATCATCTCCCTGGTGGACGCGCTGGGCGTCCCCATGGACCGGGAGATCGCCCTGCCCCTGCTGACCGGCATCGTCATGGACACGCGCGGGTTCCGCACGTCCAACACCACATCGGATACCCTGCGGGCGGCCAGCCGGCTGATGGACGCCGGCGCCTCCCTGTCCGAGGTGATGGAGCGGGCGCTGAACTCGCGCCCCTATGCCATGCTGTGCCTGTGGGGCAAGATGCTCGCCACCGTTCACCTGGAGGGGCGTATTGCCTGGGCGGTGCTGACGCCGGCGATGCAGGCCGAATGCGGCAACCCTGAGGAAGGCGACGGCGGCTTCATCAACTTACTGGTCTCCCTCCAGGAGGCGGATGTGGGCCTGCTCTTTTACGATAAGGGCGACCATGCCGTGGAAGTGGGCTTCCGTGCCAAGCCCGGCATTGACATATCCGGCGTGGCCTTTGCGCTGGGCGGTGGGGGACACCCGCAGGCCGCCGGCTGTACCGTGGAAGGTTCGCTGGAGGAAGTGCGGGCGCGCGTGCTGGACATGGTGCGCCGCGCCATAGATGGACAGCGCGCCCTATACCGGTAAGGCCTATGGCGGACAGGCGAACCAGTGCCCCGGCCGGCCCTTTATCTCCTTCGCACCCCGTCTCTGGCATCCTCCTTATCGATAAGCCGGCCGGATGGACCTCCCATGACGTGGTGGAGAAGGTGCGCCGGCTGACCCGTCAGCGCAAGGTCGGTCACGCCGGCACACTGGACCCGCTGGCCACCGGCCTGCTGGTGGTATGCCTGGGCCAGGCCACGCGGCTGGTGCCGTATTTGATCGGGCATGATAAAAGCTACCGGGCCACACTGCGCCTGGGACAGAGCACCGACACCTACGATGCGGAGGGGCGCATCACCTATGAACACCGTGGCCCACTGCCCGACCGCTCGGAGGTGGAAGCAGTACTGCCGGCCTTTCGCAGGGAGATCGAACAGGAGCCGCCGGCCTTCTCGGCGGTGAAACAGGCCGGCGAGCCGTTATACCGTCGGGCGCGGCGCGGCGAGGAGGTGGCGGCTCCTCCCCGGCGGGTGCGCATCCATCGGCTGGAGCTTGTCGGATGGAACCCGCCCTACCTGACGCTGGAGATAGACTGCTCTGCCGGCACATATGTGCGCTCCCTGGCCCATGATATTGGGCGGCGGCTGGGTTGCGGCGCCCACGTGGCCGGCCTGGTGCGCACCCGGAGCGGGCCCTTTCGGCTGGAGGAAGCCGTTTCGCTGGAGGAATTGACCAGCGCCGGCGAATGGAGGCGCTGTATGCTCCCCATGGATGCCGGGCTGGGGGATTTGCCGGCCGTGGTCTTGTCATCCGACGAGGTTGCCCGGGTGGGGTTCGGACAGGCGCTCGCCGGCCCGGTGCCGGCGGATGACCGTCCGGTGCGGGCATACTCGGATGACGGCCGGCTGATAGCGATACTGCACTTTGACCCGACAGCGAACCTCTGGCGGCCCAAGGTGGTGCTGGCCGGCATGGAAGGCGGGGCGACATCTTCGCACAGCGACAAACGGGAAGGCCCATGAGAGTCTTCGACGATATTGACCATACCTGGCTGGACGGCGAGAGCGTCATCACCATCGGGGCGTTCGACGGCGTGCACGTGGGGCACCAGGCGCTGGTGCGCGAGGTGCTGGCCGAGGCGCGGGCGAGCGGCCGGCAGGCCGGCGTGGTCACCTTCTATCCCCACCCGGTGAACGTGCTCAGCGCCCAGAACCGGGTGCGTTATATCACGACGCCGGGGGAAAAGGCCGCCATCCTGGAGCGGCTGGGCCTGGACTTCATGGCCCTGATGCAGTTCACCATGGAACTGGCCCGCAAATCGGCCGGCGAGTTCGTCCATATCCTGGTGGAGCATCTGCACCCGAAAAGCATATGGGTGGGGCCGGATTTCACCTTCGGCTACCAACGCGAGGGCAATGTGGAGGTACTGCGCCGGCTGGGCGCGCAGTGGGGCTTCAGCGTGCACGTCCTGCCGGCGGTCTGCCTGAACGGTGCGGTGGTCTCCAGCACGCGCATCCGCCAGCTTCTGGCCGAGGGGAAGATCGAAGAAGTGACGGCCCTGTTGGGGCGCTATTACCTGGTCTCGGGGGAGGTGGTGCCGGGCCGGCATCGCGGTCGGGCGCTGGGCTTTCCGACGGCGAACCTGGAGGTGCACGGCGACCGCGCCCTGCCGCGCGACGGGGTGTACGCCTGCTTCGCCCTGCTGGGGCAACAGCGCTTTCCGGCGGTGGCCAACCTGGGCATCCGACCGACCTTTGGCGAGAACAAGCACATCCTGGAAGTGCATTTGCTGGACGTACGCCTGGAGCTGTACGGGTGCGACCTGGCGGTGGAATTTGTGCGCTGGATGCGGCCGGAGATGTGCTTTGCTTCCGCCGGCGAGCTGGTGGAGCAGATGCGGCGGGACGTGGAGGAGGCACGCCGCATCCTCCAGGAGGCGCGCCGGGACGGCGTGGACATCGCCATTCGTGATTGGAGCCTTCTGCGCGTGGGAGGCAAGTAGCAAAGATGGGAGACGTCAGCAACTCCGCCGGCTTCGAGGAGCTGAATCATGTGGCGGACCGCGCCGTGCATGTCTGGGCGCCGAGCCTGGAAGCGCTCTTTGAGCAGGCGGCGCGCGCCATGTTCAGCCTGATGGCCGATATCTCGACGATCCGGCCCGAGCGCCGGCATGAGATCACCATAGAGGCAGAAGACCTGGAGACCGCGCTGGTGGACTGGCTGAATGCCCTCCTTTTCTGGCGCGAGACCCAGGGGGAGATGTACAGCGATTTTCGGGTGCGGTGGGAAGACGGCCTTCTGCGAGGGGAGTTCGCCGGCCAGCCGGGGTACCCCACCTTTGCGGTGGTAAAGGCGGCCACGTTCCATGACCTGCGTATTGAGCAGGATGAACAGGGATTGTGGCATGCCACCATCGTGTTCGACACGTGAGGGCGCGCGGCCGGCGGCGTTTTGGCATGGACGAGGAGGTGTGTCATGGTGAAGAAGAGCGACCTGCGAAAGATCGATGAGTATCTGTACGAGATTCCGAAAGAGTTTCGCCCCGATATGCGGGTGCCGGCGCGGCTGTATGCCGATGACGCCATATTGGAGGACGCCCTGGGCGACCGCTCCATCGAGCAGTTGGTCAACACCGCCACGCTCCCCGGTGTGGTGCGGTATACGCTGGCCATGCCGGATATCCATCAGGGCTACGGTCCACCCATCGGCGGTGTGATCGCCACGCGCCATCCCGACGGCATCATCTCGCCCGGCGCCACCGGCTACGACATCAACTGCGGCGTGCGGGTGCTGGTCAGTAATATCACCGCCGATGAGCTTCGGCCCCATCTGGAGAAGCTGGTCAACGCCCTTTTCCAGAACATCCCCAGCGGGGTGGGCAAGGGGGGCGCCATCCGGTTGAACGCCAAAGAGCTGGACGAGGTGATGGTGCGTGGGGCAGGCTTCGCGGTGGAGCGGGGCTACGGCTCCCGCGAGGACTTGGAGCGCACGGAGGAGCGGGGCGCGCTCGCCGGCGCGGACCCCGCCGCGGTCAGCCGGCACGCCCGCGAGCGCGGCAGTCCCCAACTGGGCACCCTCGGCTCCGGCAACCACTTCATTGAGGTCTCCGTCGTCGAGGAGGTCTATGACCCCGAGGTGGCCGACGCCTGGGGCCTTTTCCCCGGCCAGATCGCGGTCTGGATCCATTCCGGTTCGCGCGGCTTGGGCCATCAGGTCTGCTCCGATTATGTGCGCGACTTCCAGAAGGCGGTGCAGAAATATAACATCTCCCTGCCCGATCGCGAGCTGGTGTGCGCGCCCTTCAATTCGCCGGAGGGTCAGGCGTATTTCGGCGCCATGGCCGCGGCCGCCAACTATGCTTGGGCCAACCGACAGGTCATGGCGGAGCTGGTGCGGCGCACCTTTGAACAGGTGCTCGCCGGCAAGGTCTCCGACTGGCACTTGCGGCAGATTTACGACGTGGCGCACAACATTGTCAAGATCGAGGAGCACGACGTGGACGGCAAGCGCATGAAGCTTATCGTGCACCGCAAGGGCGCCACGCGTGCGTTTGGTCCGGGGCATCCGGTGCTCCCGCCGGCGTACCGGGATACCGGCCAGCCGGTGCTCATCCCGGGCGATATGGGCACCGGGTCATACCTGCTGGTGGGCACGGAGAAGGCCATGCGCGATGCCTTCGGCACCACCTGCCACGGCGCCGGCCGTGTCTGGAGCCGCGCCCAGGCCAAGAAGTCCATCCGCGGCGAGGAGCTGATCCAGGAACTGCGGCAGAAGGGCATCATCGTGCGGGCCGGCAGTATGGCCGGCTTGGCGGAGGAGGCCCCCGATGCGTATAAGGATGTGGATCGGGTGGTGAACGTGGTGCACAAGGCCGGCCTGGCGCGCAAAGTCGCCCGCTTCCGCCCACTGGGCGTCATCAAGGGCTAAATCTTTCGGGGCACAGCCGCTGTGCCCCTACGATTTGAACGAATTTGTTGACATCCACGCCCATCTGATGTATAATGAATTTGGCAAGTGAATAGGGCCAGCTGGGGGAGCTCCGTACGGGGCTGAGAGGATGCGAAGGCATCGACCCCTTGAACCTGACCTGGGTAATGCCAGCGTAGGGAAGCTGTGGTGAGTGGGAACATCAAACGGCTGCCTGACTGACATGCGCGGGTCAGGCGGCCGTTCGTTTTATGGCGCGCCAATTTATTCCATGTTTTTCGCAGGAGGTGTACAATGACCGGCGAGAGACGTTTGGGTGGAGGTTGGGCGATCATCCTGGCCGGCGCTCTGCTGGGCATCGCCACCGTGGTGGTGTACTGGTTCGCCTCCCAGGGCGAGGGCGCGTGGGTCACGTGGAGCGAGATCAACGCCGTGGTGCTGGCGGCGATGGGCGTGGCGGCCGGCGCCGCCATCGCCTCCAGCGAGGAGATCAAGCGCTGGACCACCTGGGAGTCCATCCTCACGGCCGTGCTGGGCGGCGTCATCGGTATCCTCTTCTGGCTGTGGGGCCTGTTCTGGGAACTGCTGGAGTTCATCAAGGCCGGCATCCCGGGCTACGGCTACGCCGTGCGGGACCTGTTTTACGGCTTCTGGTTCCTGGCCGCCATCCTGGTGCCGTACATCGTGCGCCGGCCGGGCGCGGCGCTGGCCGCCGAGATGGTGGGCGCGATTGTCTCCGCCCTGCTCGGCTCCCAGTGGGGCCTGACGGTGCTCATCAGCGGCCTGGCCCAGGGCGGCCTGGCGGAAGTCGTCTTCGCCCTGCGGGGGTATAAGCATTATGACCTGCCGACGCTCATTGCCGCATCCGCCGGCGCCGCATTGGGGAGCTGGATCGTGGACTATGCCTTCTGGTACAACGAATTGGCGGTACCGATTGTGGTGCTGATGCTCATCGCCCGGTTCATCTCCGCGGCGGTGCTTTCCGGCTGGCTCGGCAAGGTGCTGAGCGATGCGCTGGCGGCCACCGGCGCGCTGGACAACACCGCGCTGGGCCGCGCCCGCATACAGGGATAGGTGCATGGCCTGGATCGATGTCCGCCATCTGACGGTGCGCTACCCGCGTGCTCCTCGGCCGGCACTGCAGGATGTGAGCTTCCAGGTCGAACGCGGGGAGACGCTTCTGCTCCTCGGTCCCAGCGGGAGCGGCAAAAGCACGCTGGGGCTGTGTCTGGCCGGCCTGATCCCGGACTCGGTGCCGGCGGCCATGCAGGGGGAGGTGCTCATCGCCGGACAGGACATCGCGGCCCTGACCGTGGGTCAGCGCACCGCCCAGGTGGGCATCGTCTTCCAGGACCCGGAGGCCCAGTTCTGCATGCTGACCGTTGAGGACGAGGTGGCCTTCGGCCTGGAGAACATGGCCCTGCCGCGGGACGAAATGGAACTGCGCATCCGCGAGAGCCTGGGGCTGGTGGGGTTGGAGGAGTGCCGGCGCGAGCGGGTGGACCGCCTGAGCGGGGGCCAGAAACAGCGCCTGGCGCTGGCCTGTGCCCTGGCGCGCCGGCCCTCCATCCTCTTCCTCGACGAGCCTACCGCCAACCTGGACCCGGCAGCGCGCTTCGAGTTCTTCCAGTGGCTGGCCCGACTGCGTGCCCAACAACCCGATACCACCATCATCATCGTGGAACACATCCTGGACGACCTGATCACCATGGTGGACCGGGTGATGCTGTTGAACCATGAGGGCCGGCTGGTGCTGAGCGGCGCGCCGGCCCAGGTGTTTCAGGCCAACGGGGAAGTACTGGACGAGATGGGCATCTGGCTTCCCCAGGTAACTGCCCTGGCCCGCAAACTGCGCGCCGCCGGCCTTCCTCTGGACCGTCTGCCCCTGACCGTGGACGAGGCGGAGGAAGTGTTCGCCGGCCTCGTCCCCGCCGGCCCCCTTCCAGCCGAGCCGCCGCGCCGCCCCGCGGGAAGCACCGCCGGCGGGCCACCGGCGCTGGAAGCGCGCCGGCTCTCCTTCCGCTATCGGGCCGGCGGACCCGAGGTCCTGCGCGATCTCTCGCTGGCCGTGCCGCAGGGGGCCTTCATGGCGCTGGTGGGACCCAACGGGGCCGGCAAAACAACCCTGGCCCTGCACTTCGTGGATATCCTGCGGCCGCCGGCGGGGCATGTGTTCCTGTTCGGCGAGGATATCACCGCGCTCACCACGGCGGACATCACGGCGCGGGTCGGCTTCGTCTTCCAAAACCCGGAGCATCAGTTCGTGGAGCGCACCGTGGAGGCGGAGCTGGCCTACAGCCTGCGGGTGCGCCGGCGCCCAGAGGCTGAGATCGCGCAGATCACCGATACCCTGCTGGCATCGTTCGGACTGACGACGTACCGCAAGATGAACCCGTTCGCGCTGAGCCAGGGACAGAAGCGCCGGCTGAGTGTGGCCACCATGCTGGCCGTCGGACAGCGCATCCTCATCCTGGACGAGCCGACGTTCGGCCAGGACCGCAACACCGCCCACGCCCTGATGGAGCGGCTCCAGACCCTGCATGCCGCCGGCGTCACCATCCTGGCCATCACTCACGACATGCAGTTGGTGGCCGATTACGCCGGCACGGCGGCGGTGCTGGTGGACGGTCAGGTGCGCTTTCAGGGCACACCGCACGCGCTCTTTGCGGATGAGGAGCTGGTGGCCGCGGCGGAACTGCGCCCGCCGCCGCTGGTGGAGCTGGCCAGGCGCTTTGGCCTGCGCTACGGTGATGGCACGGCGCCGCTGTCCATCCGGGAATGGATGGGGCTTTTACAGGGAGCGCCGGCGGCCGGCGGGCCGGCGAAGCGAGGGTAACATGGAAGGACTGCTCAATTATTACGCCGCCGACTCGTTCCTCCATCGGCTGAACCCGACGCTGAAGCTGGCCGGCCTCATGGCGCTGGTGGTGGCGGTGACCATGGCCTTCGACCCATGGACGCCGCTGGCCTTCCTCTTGCTGGGGCTGTTCATGCTGAGGGTGCTGGCGCGCGTGCCGGTCCGCCAATTCATCCGTCCCCTGCTCCTGTTCCTCGTGCTGGGAGCGTTGGGCTTCATCAGCGCCAACGCCTTTTTCTACACCCCACTGCCCGGCCGGCCGGTCACCATCCTCTGGCAGGCCGGCGGTGTGCGCATCATCCTCGAGGGCATCCGCGTCGGCATCTCGCTCACCCTGCGCATGCTCTCTATTGTGATCTTCTCCATCCTGTTTGTCGCCACGACCGATCCGACCGACTTTGTCCTGAGCCTGATCCAGCAGGCGCGCTTTCCCTTCCGCCTGGGCTACGGCATCCTGGTGGCCTACCGCTTCATGCCGATGTGGCGCACGGAGCTGGAGATTATCCGCGCCGCGCACCGCATCCGCGGCGCCGGCGAGCGTCCCACCCTGCGCGGCCGCTGGGAGCAGTTACAGCGCTACGCCGTGCCTCTGCTGGCCAGCGCCATCCGCAAGTCGGAGCGCGTGGCCATCGCCATGGATTCCAAAGCCTTTGGCGCTCTGCCGCGCCGCACCTATTACCGGGATGTGCATGTGCGCCCCGTGGACTGGGCCTTCCTGGCCGGCTGTGTGCTGGCCGCGGCGGCTATCGTCTGGGGCATGGCGCAGTTGGGTCTGCTGGAAGGATACGGTGTGGTGCCGGAGGCGTAGTTAGAAGATACAGCACTCGCGCCGGCGCTCGATCTCCAGGCCCAGCGCTTCGGCGGCCTGTACCGCTGGGCGCGCCGGGCTGACGATGCGGTTGACGCCGGCATATACCGCCAGGGGATCCAGCCGATCGCGGTATTCGCCGCGCGGCCGCATGCACCCCAGGGAAATCTCCACGTCGGGGAACATCAGCCGGCCCTCCAGGATGATGTCCAGCGCGGTCTCGACCGCCGGCGGCTGTCGGCCCTCGTACGCGGTGCCGACGGTGGGGATGAGCACCAGGAAGACCAGCGTGTCGAAACGGGGCATATCCCGCAGGATGCGCAGGGCCGGCAGTTCATGGCCGATGGCGCCGCCGCGCAGGCCGATGGTGATATGCGGCACGACGCGAAAGCGCCGGCGCAGCGCGGCAAAGGTGCGTGCGTAATCCTCCACCGTGCGCTCCAGCCCGTACACCTCGCGGATGGTCTCGTCGTCTCCCACGAAGTCGAAGGACACCGTATGCACATAGGGCGCGATGGCGTCCATCTCGCTCTCATCAATCAGGCCGACGTGCCAGTTCAGCCGGCCGTGCTGTGCCAGCCTGGCGATCTCTTCCAGGTGAGAGGTCACCGGCACCTTGCCGGCGCGGTCGCTTCCCCCGGAAATCAGATAGCTGGGAGCGTCCGGCGCCCTCTCCAGCGCCCGCTCGATGGGGAGCATGTGCTCGAGATAGCGGGCGTTGCAGTGGGCACAGTGCAGGGCGCAGGCCGTGCCCGTGAGGCTGACCACGGCGGTGTCCACCGGGTAATCGAAGATGATGCGCCGGCCCGGGAAATGGCGCTGGCGGACTTCCCAGCCCTGCGCGACTTTCTCCCGCAGAGCGGCGGGGATGGCGGCGAAATCCGGTTCGGATCCCATGACTGACATTCCTGTACTGGGCGCTTGACAGACTGCGGCGCCAATGATTGAGTAAAATGCAAATATTTATTGTATGGAAGACGGCGTCCGTGTCAAATTGGCGCGGCGCCACGGCCCGCGCCGGCCGGCTTCGCAGTTGTTGGCATGACCTTAGTCGCCAGGTGGTCCCCTTGCCCAGAGCACTCGTAGACCTTTCCAACTCCCATATTAGGCCACTTGACAAGTGACATGAATGTAGTATAATAGCATTAGGTACATAGGTATATACCAATTTGAGTCTCCTTCTCGGATTTCCGCCGGCAGAATCATCGCGGATTCTCCAGCAAAGGAGCATGCCGTGAAGCTTCTGATTGTCAGTGGGTTCCTGGGCGCCGGCAAAACCACCCTCATTCTGCATCTAGCCCGGACAATCACGAATGGCGGCCAACGGCTCGCCGTCCTGGTCAATGAAATCGGGGAAATCGGCATTGATGACCAGTTGATGCGCCGGCTGGGCCACTCCGTCTGGGAACTGTACAGCGGATGCATCTGCTGTACTCTCTCCGGCGACCTCGTTTCCACCCTCCACCAACTCGACTCCGAATATCAGCCAGACCTGGTCATTGTGGAACCCACTGGCATCGCAGAACCGGGCAAGATTCATCAGGCATTGCAGTATTACCGCGGCCGGCCCATCGAGTCCATCCGGACTATTGGGATCATTGACCCCCTGCGTCTGCCCATGATGTGGGAGATCCTCACTCCGCTCATCACGGACCAGATCCAGGGCGCTGACATTCTCCTCATCAACAAAGCAGATTTGGCAGGAGCGGAAGAGATCGCCCAGGCAGAGAAGCTGGCACGCGAGTTGAATCCTCGCGCCCCGATCCGGGTTGTCTCCCTCCGCAATGGGCTGGAGGAAGATCTACTGCGTGAGCTGTTGCCATGAGCGTGACGTTTGCGCCGTACGCGGCGCGAGTGAGATGCGAAGCGGCAACGCCCATAGAGGATAAAGCCGCTCAGGCACTGGTAGCTGATCTGCTGGAAGAGGTCAGCCGGCAGTGTCAGCAAGCCGGCGCGCGCCTTATTGGTCACATCAAATGCCTGGCGGAGTTCGCCGGCGGCTACCTGCGCGGCAATCTCACCGACTTTGGACGGCCGGCGGATATGGCCGGTGAAGTGCCGACGCCTGTCCAGCAGATGGACATACTCCTGCATGTGCTGGTATACGGCTTGGCAGAGGAGAGCGTGGAAGAGTGTGTGCGTGCCGCGCTGAGGAAGCTGGAGCAGGCCGGCGGCGCCCGATGGGAACACATCTGGCTGAAGCATGAAAACCACTCGCATTCTCCGTTATAGGCAGTTATGCCGGCAAGCCGGCCTAGGCTGACAGGTTGTCCCCCGGGGTTGGGGCATTACCGCCAGTAGTAGTCCGCACAAAGGAAAGGAGAGGATGCCATGAGTGAGCAGTTGGTCAAGGCGTTCGTGGGGCTGGACGAAGGAGGTGTCCTCCAGCACGTGGAGCAGAGGCTGAAAGCCGGCGACAACCCGCTGGCCATCCTGGAGGACTGCCGCCAGGGCATGAACGAGGTCGGGAAGCTCTTCGAGCAGGGAGAGTACTTTATCTCCGAGCTGATCATGGCCGGCGAGATCTTCAAGCAGGCTATGCAGCTCCTCCTGCCCAAGCTGGCCGCAGAGGGACCGGCGGCCCGTGGCAAGGTGGTCATCGGCACCGTCAAGGGTGACATCCACGACCTGGGCAAGAACATCGTGGTGACCCTGCTGAAGGCCGCCAACTATGAGGTGCATGACCTGGGAGTGGATGTCCCACCGGAGCGCTTCGTCGAGACCGTGAAGGAGACGGGCGCCAAAGTGCTGGGCATGTCTGGCCTGCTGACCATCTCCTTTGATTCGATGAAGCGGACGGTGCAGGCCCTGACGGAAGCCGGCCTGCGGGACAAGGTGAAGGTGATGGTCGGCGGCGGTATGACGTCAGAGGATGTATGCAAGTATGTGGGTGCGGATGCCTGGGGCGCCGACGCTCAGGCGGCCGTCACCCTGTGCAACCAGTGGATGGAGGGATAACCATGGACAAGGAGGCCCTGTATCAGCAAAGGCTCCAGCGCATCGAGAAAGCGATCAACCTGGAACCAGTCGATCGCATCCCGGTGGTCTACATGGGCGTGGCCTTTTCACCCCGCTATATGGGCATGAGCATCGCCCAATTCTGCAACGATCCCGAAGCAGCGTTGAACGTGACCATCGCGGCCATGGAGCGTCTGGGAGATTGGGACGGCATCAATCTGCCAACTACCGGTCGCATTCATATTGTTCTCTCCAGCCTATGGCTCTCCCGAGTGGGAGTGCCCGGGCGTGATCTCCCACCTGACAGCCTGTGGCAGATTCGAGAGGCCGAGGTGATGACGGTCGAGGACTACGACTACATCATCGAGCACGGCTGGCAGGCCTTTCTTGGTTATTACCTGCCGCGGGTAGTGGACATGGCAGAGTTCGGGGAGACCATGGCCTGGGTGGGCGCCAATGTGGGCCGTGTGACGGAGACGTTCCGCCAGCATGGGTTTGTGGTAGTTGCCGGCGGCGCCGGCACTATTCCCTTCGAATACTTCTGCGGCGGCCGCTCCATGGAGGGCTTCTACATCGACCTCTACCGCATCCCCGACAAAGTCAAAGCGGCCATGGATGTGATCATGCCGGACCTCATCCAGGGCACCATCATGCAGGCGCGCGGCTCAGGGGTGCCGCGGGTCTGGGTAGGTGGATGGCGAGCGGCCAGCGCACTGGTCGGGCGGAAGATATGGGATACTTTCGTCTTCCCTTACTATCTGCAGATGGTGAACGCCCTGGCCGAAAACGGCATCATCTCCGTCCTGCACTTCGACCAGAGCTGGACGCGCGACCTGGAGCGCTTCCGCGAGTTCCCCGCCAAGAAGTGTATACTGAACCCGGATGGCATGACGGATGTGCGCAAGGCCAAGGAATTGTTAGGCGACCGCATGGCCATCATGGGAGATGTGCCGGCATCGCTCTTCGCCGCCGGCACCCCGGACGACATCTACAACTACGTGCGCGACCTCGTGCGCGACGTCGGTCCCACTGGCCTGATCCTGTGCCCCGGCTGTGACGCCCCCATCAACACCAAGCCGGAGAACATGGAAGCCTTTCTGGCTGCAGCACATGAGTTTGGGGTAGTGCACTGAGGGGAATGCCCAGACTATCCTCCCCGCGCAGGCATCTCGCGTAGAAATGAAATAGCAGGCCGGCCAGTCTCCTGGCCGGCCTTTTTCCTTTGCTGAACATTGTCTCCGCCGGCATTTGATGGTATAATGGATTCACATTCAGACGACGGGACAGCCACGCCGCGCGTCCGTGGAGGTTCGTCCATGGCCATCCCATTTATCCAGCACAACCGCACCACCCTGAAGGTTCCCATCTACGCCCCTCAGCAGACCGTATGGGAACTGCTCGCCACCCCTCAGGGCATCCCCCGCTGGTTTGCCCTGGCCTGCGAAGGCACTATCGAGGAGGACGCCGAGTTTCGCCTGATATGGAGCCCCAACCCGCGGCCCGAGGATATCTCCGTGCACAAGGTGACCGCCTTCGATCCCCCGCGGCGCTTCGGCTTCACCTGGCCGGCGGTCCAGCTCACTTTCGAACTCTCCCGCCAGAACACCGTCACCATCCTGAAGCTCCAGTGCACCTACGTGGGCGATTCCACCGCCGTGGCCGAACTGCAGATCGAGGAGCTGGTCGGCTGGACCATGCACCTGCTCACGTTGAAGTCCATCGCCGAAGGAGGTATTGATCTGCGCACCCCGGGCCGGGCCTTCTCCTGGGACAAGGGATTCATCACCGGCCTGTAGCCCGCCGGCCGGGTCGAACGCATGCTCCAGACGCCCCCTGGCTCATGACAGCTCGTGACAACCATTCATCTTTTCATCGGAGGTGAGCGAACGATGCGCGTGCTGGTCGTTGGAGGCGCCGGCTATATCGGCAGTGCGACCGCCCAATGCCTGCTGGATGCCGGCCATGAGGTGATGGTCTTCGATTCCTTGGTCAAGGGGCACCGCGCCGCGGTACCGGCCGGCGCGGAGTTCGTGCAGGGAGACCTGGCGCACGGGGGACAAATTGAGGAAGCCCTGCGGCGCTTTCGGGCCGATGCCGTGATGGACTTCGCCGCCTTCATCGAGGCCGGCGAATCCATGAAGGAGCCGGGGCGTTATTTCCGCAACAACGTCTGCGGCACCCTGAACCTGCTGGAAGCCTGCGTGCGCGCCGGCGTCCCGCGCCTGGTCTTCTCCTCCACGGCCGCCGTGTACGGCATCGCCGAGGAAATTCCCATTCCAGAAGAAGCTCCCCTACGCCCGGTGAACGTCTACGGGGAATCCAAGCTGATGGTGGAGCGCATGCTGGAATGGTACGGGCGCATCCACGGCCTGCGCTATGCCGCCCTGCGCTATTTCAACGCCGCCGGCGGCCGGCCCGACCGCGGCGAGGACCATCATCCCGAGACGCATCTCATCCCGCTGACCCTGCAGGTAGCCCTCGGCCAGCGCCCGCACATCGCCATCTTCGGCACGGACTACCCCACTCCGGACGGCACCTGCGTGCGCGATTACATCCACGTGGACGACCTGGCGGCGGCGCACGTGTTGGCCCTGGAGGCGCTCGATCAGCACGAACGGCTGGTCTACAACCTGGGGAACGGACAGGGGTTTTCCGTGCGAGAGGTCATTGAGGTTTGCCGGCGCGTCACCGGCCACCCCATCCCAGCGGTGGAAGCACCGCGCCGGCCGGGGGACCCGCCCGTGCTCATTGCCAGCTCCGCCAAAATCCAGCGCGAGCTGGGCTGGAAGCCGCGCTGGCCGGCCTTGGAGGACATCGTTGCCAGCGCCTGGGAATGGCACCGCCGGCATCCTCAAGGCTACGGCGACCGCTGAAAGATACCCTGCGCAAGCACCGAGGGCAGGGGCGGCATATTCGCTCCTGCCCGATTCGTTTCGTCACCTATGACGCCGGCGCCTCAGGGTTCCTCCCGCTCGATGATCACGTAATGCCGCAGAAGGTCAATGCTGGCAATGCGGCCCTCGACGCGCTTTTCCTCGCCGAACAGGTTCACCAGTACCAGCGTTTCCGCGTGGGCATCGTTGCCGGCCTCGCGCAGGATATGCGCGACATCCTCCATAATCAGGTTCTCGTCCCGGGGTGCATCCAGATAGACTTTCGCCTGGCACATATGGGCGCACGGCCTCCTCGCTCCCCTTGCAGGATACGTCAAAAAGTATACACCGGGGCGAGATGCTGTCAAATGCCCCCCATCTTCGGCCGCCGCACGGGCCGGCCAAATTTGGCTCCCTTGCGGCCTCGTGATAGATTGCATGCATCGGAAAGGGAGACCAGACCATGGATCGGCGAACAGCATTATACCCATTGACCTTCCATCCGGAATACCGCCAGTACGTGTGGGGTGGGCGCGGCCTGGAGAGGCTGGGCCGCGTCCTGCCGCCGGCCGCGACCGTGGCCGAGAGCTGGGAAATCAGCGGCCATCCCGATTCCCCCACACGGGTGGACGCCGGCCCTCTGGCAGGACAGCCGCTGACCGAAATCACGTCGACCTATGGGGAGGAGCTGGTGGGCCGGCGCGCCCAAGCCGCCCTCGCCAAAGGCCGCTTCCCCCTGCTCATCAAGCTCCTGGATGCCGCCGAACAGCTCAGCGTGCAGGTGCATCCGCCCGACGACTACGCGGCGGAGCACGAGGCCGGCGAATGGGGCAAGACGGAGATGTGGTACTTCCTGCACGCGGAGCCGGAGGCCCGCATCATCTACGGCCTCCAGCCAGGGGTGGATCGGGAGCGGTTCCGCCGCGCCCTGGCAGAGGGCCGGCTGGAGGAGTGCCTGCACTTTCTGCCGGTGCGGACAGGGGATGCCGTGCTGGTGCCGGCCGGCGCCGTGCATGCCCTGCTGGGCGGGGTGCTGGTGGCGGAGATACAGCAGACCTCTGATATCACGTACCGCGTCTATGACTGGAACCGGCTCGGGCCGCACGGCCTGCCGCGCCCTCTGCACGTGGACAAGGCGCTGGACGTGATAGATTTTGGCTTCACCGCGCGTGGGCCGGCCCAGCCAGCGCCCCTGCCGGCTCCGTCCGGCGCACGCGGTGAACTGCTGGCACAGTGCCCCTATTTCGCGGTGGAGCGCTGGGCGCTGGACGCCGGCGCGCGCTGGCGGGGCACCTGCGAGGGCGAAACATTGGAAATCTGGGGCATCTTGCGCGGCGCGGCGGCGCTGGAATGGGCCGGCGGCCGGCGGGAGCTTGCCGGCGTGCGGTTCATCCTCCTGCCGGCGAGCCTGGGCGCGTATAGCTGGGAAGCGGCCAGCCCCGCGCTGTTCCTGCGGATATACGTCCCGCCGGCAGAGCTTGCCTGATGCGCCGGCGTGTATTATGATGGGGCCATCTGACACGTAGGGCAGGATGATCCCGATGGCCCAGCGAGGGCAGGTTCGCCTGCGCGTCCGGCAGGAGATCCTCCAGCTTCCCCATTTCTCGGTAGCGGAGCTGGTCCAGCGCACCGGCCTGCGCGAAGCCAGCATCCGCACAGAAGTCACGCGCCTCAAGCGCCTGGGGTGGATCGAGGCGGAGCCGGAGGAGGACCGGCCGGCGCGCCGTGGTGCCCCAACCCTCCGCTACCGCCTGGTGCCCGGCGCACGCGCCTGGCTGGCCCAGAGCCTGGCGCCCTTCACCCGCCTGGCCGGCCTTCCCTTTCCCCTGGACCCGGCCCTGGTCGCGCCCCGCGTGCGCGTCATCGGATTGGGTGGGACCGGCACGCGCGCTTTGACGCAGATGCGCCGGCGCTTCCCCCTGCCGGCGGAGCTTATCGCCGCCGGCACCAATGCCCACGAGGTGCTGACTGCCGAAGCCGATCATCACCTGGTGCTGGGCAGTGAATGGACGGAAGGCTATGGGCTGGGAGGCGATGTGTCGTTGGGCCGGCGCATCGCCGCCTCCTGCCATGAAACCCTCGCCGGCGCGGTGGCCGGCGCGGATATGGTCATCCTGCTGGCCGGCCTGGGCGGGGGCACGGGCACCGCGCTGGCCCCGTATCTGGCCGGCCTGGCACGCGACGCCGGCGCCCTGACCATCGGGATTGTGACCCTGCCCTTCAGCTTCGAGGGACAGCGCCGGCGGCTGTCGGCGGAAGAGGGGCTGGCCGGCCTCCGGGAATCGGCCCACTGCGTGCTGGCACTCCCCAATGATATGCTCCTGCAGGAGGGCCTGTCCCTCACCGCCGCGCAAAGCCTGCGGCGGATGGAGGAGCACCTGGCGCGGCTGGCGGCCGGCCTGGCGGCTTCGGTGCTCGGCCATGGGCTGTTTCCCCTGGACCTGGCCGGCCTGCGCGCCGTGCTGGGCACGGCCGGCCTGCCCCAGCTCCTGTTCGCCGAAGGCACTGGTGCCCGTCGGGCAGAAGAGGTATGTGCGCAGTTACGGAGGGCGGGGGAAAGGAACGGCCTGCGCCGGCAGTTCGCGCGAGCATTATGCCTGGTGGAAGGGCCGGCGGACCTGGCCCTGGCGGAGCTTCGCGAGATCGCCTCGCATATGGAAGCCATGCTGGCGCCGGCGGCTCCCTTTGCCATTGGAGCCTGGACATCGGCAGACCCGGAAGCGCCGCTGTGGGCGGCCCTGGTGGGGATCGCGGAAGCGCCGGCGTCGCGCACGGCGGAGGATGCTTCAGCCATTCCCTTTTTCCTGACAGGAGATGCGCTGGAGTAGCGCACATACACCGCCGGCGGCGAACGTCACGGGCCGGCAGATCAGCAGGATAGGATGCTGAATCGGAGGCGCCGGCTGTACCCTTTCAACACCCGTATCCCCACTTCTTTGACCCAGTGCTGTAGATGTGTTATAAACATGAGGTGTTTGGAAGCCTGAAGCAGTGTTCGCACCCGTATCAACGGTTCGCTTGAGGGGGCTGGCATATGATCATCTCCACGTTCGCACAGATGGTGGAACAGGCACAGAAGAGCGGTCCGGTGCGGGCCGCCGTGGCGGCCGCCGCCCACAAAGAGGTGCTCCAGGCGATGGTCCAGGCCCATCAGATGGGCATTATCGAGGCCACGCTGGTGGGGGATGAGCGGCTCATCTACCAGATCGCGGAGGAGAACGGCCTGAACCTGGCCGGCATCACCGTGCTCAACGAACCGGAGCCCAAACGGGCGGTCTTCGACGTCGTCAGCCTGGCCGCCCAGGCGCGCGCCGACGTCATCGTCAAAGGGAACATCAAGACCGACGAACTGCTGAGCGCCGCCCTGCGCCGCGAGGGCGGCATTCGCGAGCGGCGTCTGCTCACCCATGTGGGTATCTTCGAAATCCCCCGCATGGACCGCCTCATTTACATCAGCGACAGCGGCGTGGTGGTGCGCCCGGACATCTATCAAAAGGTGGAGATCATCCAGAACGCCGTGGACGTGGCCCACTGCTTCGGGCTGGAACGCCCCCGGGTCGCTATTCTCTCGGCCACCGAGGACGTGGACCCCAGCCTGCCCGTCTCCATTGAAAGCCTGGCCATCAGCCGCATGGCCCGCGACGGATGGGTGGAGGGCGCGGTGGTGGACGGCCCCATGTCCCTCGATGTGGCCATCTCGCCCCATTCGGCGCGCGTCAAGAACGTTTCCGGGCCGGTGGCCGGCCGCGCCGATATCCTCATCGTGCCCGATGTGGTCTCCGGCAACATCATGGCCAAATCCATCCAGTACTTCGGCCAGGGCAGGATGGCGGGCCTGGTCGTCGGGGCGCGCGTGCCCATCCTCATCAGCTCCCGGGCGGACACAGCGGAAACCCGCTTCCTCTCGCTGGCCATGGCGGCCATCATCGTCCACCATCAGCGCCGGCATTCATCCTGATAAGGGGGCTCACAGGGATTGCGCGCGCTCATCACCGGCGGTGCCGGCTTCATCGGCAGTCATCTGGCAGAAGCCCTGCTCGCCCAAGGACACCAGGTTACCATCATAGACGACCTCTCCACCGGCCGTTTCGAGAACATCGCGCACCTGGTCGGTCACCCTTCCTTCCGCTTCGCCATCGAGACCATCACCAACGAGACCGTCATGGACCGGCTGGTGAGCGAGTGCGATGTCATCTTTCATTTGGCGGCGGCAGTGGGGGTGCAGTTGGTGGTCAGCCGGCCCGTGCAGGTCATCGAGACCAACGTGTACGGCTCGGCCATGGTACTGCGCCTGGCCAACCGCTACCGCTGTAAGGTGCTGTTGGCCTCGACCTCCGAGGTGTACGGCAAAGGGGTGCAGGTCCCCTTCCGGGAGGACGATGACCGCTTGCTGGGGCCGACCACGCGCAGCCGCTGGAGCTATGCCTGCTCCAAGGCCATGGACGAGTTCCTGGCGCTGGCCTACTATAAACAGCACCGCCTGCCCATCGTGATTTTCCGGTTGTTCAACACCATCGGGCCGCGCCAGACGGGGCGCTACGGCATGGTGGTGCCCCGCTTCGTGCGGCAGGCCCTGCGCGGCGAACCCATCACTGTGTACGGGGACGGCCGGCAGACGCGCTGTTTCCTCGATGTGCGCGACGCGGTGCGCGCCATCACCGGCCTGGCGGAGGCGCCGGCGGCAGTGGGACAGGTCTTCAACGTCGGGAGCACCGAAGAGATCACCATCCTGGCACTGGCCCAGCGGGTCAAGACACTGACCACAAGCCCATCGGAGATCGTCTTTATCCCGTACGAACAGGCCTACGAAGAGGGGTTTGAGGATTTCCAGCGGCGCGTGCCCGATATTTCCAAGATCGAGCGACTGCTGGGGTACCGGCCGCAGTACAGCCTGGATGAAACCCTGCAGAGCGTCATAGACTACTTCCGAGGTCTCGAGCATGACCAAAACGATATTGCTGATCCTGTTTGACGTGCTGGTGTCGGTCGCCGGCCAGCTTACCTTAAAGCGCGGCATGATGGAGGTCGGCAAAATCGACGCGGCCTTCTTCGCCAACCCACTGGCCGGCATCTGGCGCATGTTCACCACCACCCCGCTGGTCCTGCTGGGGCTGGCCATGTACGGTGTGGGCGCCTTCATCTGGCTCATCGTGCTGTCGCGCGCCAACCTGAGCTACGCCTACCCCATGATCGCGCTGACCTACGTGCTGGTGCCGCTGGCGGCCTGGCTGTTCCTGAACGAGCCGGCCATCCCGCCCCTGCGCTGGGCCGGCATGGCGCTCATCATCGTCGGGGTGGCTCTGGTCGCCCAGTCCTGACCCCACCGGGAGGGAAGGTGTGGCCAAACGCCGAACATCCTCCGCTTCCAGGCGCTCTCGGGGGAAGAAACTGTTGGGGCAGTGGCTCCTGGCACTGCTGGTGCTGGCCGGCGTCTTCCTGCTCTTCCAGCTCGGCTCGCGGTTGAGCGCTTCGGACGGTCTGTGGTCCGCGCTGGAGCGCATGTTCAGCGGGGGCGGCCGGCGCATCGGGCTGGTGGCCGGCCACTGGCAGCACGATTCCGGCGCCGTCTGCCCCGATGGGCTGGAAGAGGTGCAGATCAACTACGACGTCGCCCAGCGCACCGCCGTGCTCCTGCGGCGCGCCGGCTATTCCGTGGACCTCCTGGCGGAGTTCGACCCCAAGCTGGAAGGCTACTCTGCGGATGCCTTCCTCTCCATCCATACCGATTCCTGCGTCTACGACCTGAGCGGCTTCAAGATCGCGCGCCTGCCGGAGAGCGCCGTTGGCGAGCAGGCCGACCGGCTGGTGGCGGCGCTGTACCGGGAGTATGCGGCCGTCACCGGCCTCCAGCCGCATTACGACACCATCACCTTTGACATGCGCGAGTATCACGCCTTCCGCGAGATATCCCCGAACACCCCCGGCGCGATCATCGAGATCGGCTTCATGGGCGGGGATCGCGAACTGCTGACCCGCCGGCCGGACATCATCGCCCGCGGCATCGCCCGCGGCATCATCGCCTTCCTGGAAGAAACCCCGACGGCTGCCCCTTAATCCCGCCCCAGGGCATAGCGGAAAATAATGGAGTGCACGACCTGCTCTACCGGCGCCTTATCGTCGGTGAAGACCGGGCCGGTGAAGCGCGCCGGCACGATATACGGGGCGGCCCGCCGCGCCACCTCCTGCAGGACGGGGCGGCCGGCCAGCAGGGGCATGTTGGCGGCGAAGTTCTCGACCTGGGCCGGCTGATTGGTCGCCACCACGATGCTGTTGCCCAGGTCATGCCCGTACAGCGGTTCATGGATGATGAAGACGCTGGGGAACACCGTCAGCATGGTGGAGGCCAGGGCGTCCACCAGCCGGGTGTCGGTGGAGGTGCGCATGACGTTGATGGCGGCGACGCCGTCCGGCGTCAGGTGCCGGCGCACTTCCTCGAAAAACTCCCTCGTGGTCAGGTGGAAGGGGATGTATGGGGGGCGGTAGGCGTCAATAGCGATCACGTCGTACTGCCGCTGGCTCTGGGCCAGGAAGCGCCGGCCGTCCTCTGCCACCGCGTTCAGGTTCGGCTCATGCATGGCGAAGTAGCGCCGGCCCACCTCGATGATGGCGGGGTCAATCTCCGCCCCGTCAATGGGGATGGGGCCGTAGACGGCGGTGTAGAGCTTGGGGATGGTGCCGGCGGCCAGGCCGATCATGCACAGGGACCCCACGCGCTCCGGCCCATAGGGCGGCGGGTTGAAGTAGGGCACGATGAGGAAATAATCCCAGGTGGCGAAGGTCATCACCTCGCGCGGGTCGTACACGGAATGGATGCCCTCCCCCTCGTTCAGCTTCAATGCAATGACCCCATCCATGTCCAGCACCTGGATGTAGTTATACGCCGACTCGGTCTCAAATATCAGGTGCTCCGTCTCCTTGATAGGGGCACTGCCCTGCCAGAGGGCACAGGCGGTCAGCACGATGGGGAGCAGGAGGTAGAGGAGGGCGCGCCGGCGGTCCGCCAGCACCAGCCCGACCAGCGAGGGGATGAGCAGGACGAAGCTGGTCAGGAAGAACGTGGCGCGGGTGCCGATGTTGGGGATCAGCGCCAGCGCCGGCAGGAAGGTGCCGAGGAGACTGCCGACGGTGGAGATGGTGTAGATGCGGCCGCTGGTACGGCCGGCCCGCTCCACATCTCGTATGGCCAGCCGGATGGCGAACGGCGAGACACAGCCCAGCAGGATGATGGGGACGGAGAAGAGCATCAGCACCGCCAGCAGGGAGCCGGCCAGCAGGCCGGCCTGATAGCCGGCCATGGCGCGCGCGGCCAGGCGCAGGGCCGGCCGCGCGGCAAAGGGGATGAGGCCCACCCAGAAGGCCGCCCAGGCCGTGAGGCGGTAGAAAATGCGCTCATGGGGCCAGCGGTCCGCCAGCCGGCCGCCCAGGAAATAGCCGGCGGCCAGGTAGAGCATAATAAGGCCGATGAGGCTAGCCCAGACGATGAGCGAACTGCCGAAGTACGGGTCGAGCAGGCGCGAGCCGGCCATTTCCACCGCCATGGTGGTCATGCCGGCGAGAAAAACCGTCAGCAGGAGCAGGGGCCGTGCGGCCATGATTCCTCCTTGCGGCAGGTGCCTGGGATGATTATATGGGTTTGCCATCGCCCTGACAAGACGCTGGCCGCGCCTTGTTGGTCAGCGGCATGGGCGAATCCGCACAATCATAGTTTTCCGCAAACTTGTCTTCTCCCTGATTCGAGGCTATAATGACCGCAAAAGGCGAGGTCGATGCAGAACGATGATACTTACCCTTGTCTCCTTCTTTGTTGTCCTGAGCATCATGGTGTTCGTACATGAGCTGGGACATTTTCTGGCCGCCAAGCGCGCCGGCGTGCGCGTGGAAGAATTCGGCTTCGGATATCCCCCGCGTCTGTTCACCATCGGCCGGCGCGGGGAAACCCTCTACACCATCAACGCCATCCCGTTCGGCGGGTTCGTGCGCCTGGCCGGCGAGGATAACCCGAACGTCCCCGACGGCCTGGCCAATCAGCCCAAACGCGTGCGCGCCGCCATCCTGGCCGCCGGCCCTCTCATGAACTTTGTCCTGGCGGTGCTGTGCTTCATCCTGGCCTTCGGCCTGGGCTGGGCCAGCGGCGAGGGCATCCGCGTCACCGGCGTGATCGAGAACACCCCGGCGGTCGCCGCCGGCTTTCAGTCCGGCGATGTCATTATCGCTATGGACGGGATCCCCGTCCAGACGACCACGCAGTTCGTGGACTATGTCGGCGCACGCGCCGGCCAACCGGTACGGGTCACAGTGCGCCGCAACCATGACACGGTGGACCTGTACGTGACGCCGGAGTTCAACGCGGAGGCCGGCCGGGCGCAGATCGGCCTCTATCTCGGCCCCAAACTCACCTGGGGCGAGGCCATCCTGGAGGGCTTCATCCAGACCGGCCAGGTCATCTATCTGACCCTTTCCGTCCCCATCCTGCTCCTGCGGGGCATCATCCCGCTGGAGGCGGCCCGCCCCATCGGCCCGGTGGGCATTGCCCAGCTTGCCAGCGGCGCCGTCCGGCAGTCCATCGCCATGGACTGGTGGTTCCCCATCCTCCAGCTTATGGGGGTGCTCAGCGCCGCCATCGGCATTACTAACCTCCTGCCCCTGCCGGCGCTGGACGGCGGGCGCATCCTGTTCGTCATCGTGGAGGCCATCCGCGGCAAGCGCATTCCCCCCGAACAAGAGGGGCGCATCCATTTCATCGGCTTTATGCTCCTCATTTCCTTGCTGGTTATCATCACGTACATTGACATCGTGAATCCGCTTCCCAGTGTGGACTGGAGCAACATGCTCTGACACGAGCCGGCGGGTGGCAATGGTGAGGCCTCGACAATCCATTCCTCCATCCTACCTCCAGCCGCCATCGCTCCCGTTCCGCGTGCTCCCCAACGCCCCGTTATGGAGGAGAGTCTCGTATGCGCGACCAACTTGCTGATGCATTGAAGGCCGGCGCCGGCGCCGATTACGTCGAAATCCGGCTCCAGCGCAGTGAATCCACCCACCTTTCCTACCGCGGGCGCGAGATCGAACAGGTCGGCCGCACCACCGGCCTGGGCGGCGCGGTGCGCGCCCTGGTCAAAGGAGGATGGGGGTTCGTCTCGTTCAACGATTTGGCTGACCTGCGCGCCAGCGTCGAGCTGGCGGTACATCAGGCACGGCTGGTCGGGCGCGAGGAGACCCGCTTCGCGCCGGCGGAGCCGGTGGTGGATATCGTGCGGCCGGCGCTGGGCAAAGACCCCCGCCAGATATCCCTGGCCGACAAAAAGCGCCTGCTCGACGAATATAACGAGGTCATCTGGCGAACATCCGATAAGATCCAGACCTCTATCATCCGCTACCATGACCTCTCCCGCCTCAGCTACTTCGCCAATTCCGAGGGAAGCTATATCGAGCAGGAAATGGTGGACATGTCCCTGGTCGTGGTCGCGGTGGCGCGGGACGGAAGCGATGTCCAGCAGGCCTTCCTCAGCCGGGGCAGTGCCGGCGACTTCAGCGCCCTCGAAAACCTGCATTCCGAGGTGGAAGATGCGGCCCGGCGGGCGGTGCGCCTGCTGTCCGCCAAACCCGTCAAGGGCGGCACGTACACCGTCATCATTGACCCACGGCTCGCCGGCGTCTTCATCCACGAAGCCTTCGGCCACCTCTCGGAGGCCGACCATGTCTACGAGAACGAGCGCCTGCGGGAGCTGATGCAGTTGGGCCGGCGCTTCGGCCCGCCGGAGCTGAACGTCTTCGACGGCGCCGCCGTCCCCGGCCTGCGCGGCTCCTACCGCTACGATGATGAGGGGGTGCCGGCGCACAAGACCTACCTCATTCGCGAGGGGGTCCTGGTGGGCCGGCTCCATTCCCGCGAGACCGCCGGCAAAATGGGCGAAGCCCCCACCGGCAATGCCCGCGCCATCAACTACCAGTTCCCGCCGCTGGTGCGCATGACCAACACCGCTATCGAGAACGGCACTGTGCCCTTCGAGGACATGCTGGCCGATATCCAGCTCGGCATCTACGCCAAAGACGCCTACGGCGGCGAGACCACTATGGAGATGTTCACCTTCTCCGCCGCCCAGGCCTTCATGATCCGCAACGGCCAGATCGCCGAGGAAGTGCGCGGCGTCAACCTGACCGGCAACGTCTTCGAGACCCTGGCCAATATCGAGGCCATCGGGAACGATTTCCGCTGGAACCACAGCGGCGGGGGGTGCGGCAAGGGCGGGCAAAGCCCCCTGCCCGTGGACGAGGGCAGTCCCCACATCCGGGTGCGCAACGTCGTGGTGGGAGGCGAATAAGATGAGCCTGACACTGCAGGAATTCGAGGAGCGGGTGCTGGAGCTAGCCCGGCGCAGGGCGGAGCAGGCCGAGGTCTTCTCGGTCGAGACCGTGGAGACGCCGGTGGCCTTCGAGGCCAATCGGCTGAAACAATTACGGACACACCGCAGTCGGGGGGTTGCCCTGCGGGTCATCGCCGGCGGCCGTCTGGGGTTGGCGAGCACCACTCTGCTGGAAAACCCCGAGGACCTGGTGCGCGATGCCCTGGCCGCCGCCCAGTTCGGCGCCCAGGCCGGCTTCGAACTTCCCTCTACCATCGAGGCTTCGCCGCCGGCCGTCTTTGATCCGGCTGTCGAGGCGCTCAGCGTGGATGAGATGGTCGAGATCGGCCAGCGCATGATCGACCGGGCACGCGCCGAAAACGCCGCACTGCTGTGCGAGGCGCATCTCGATAAAGTGGTCAGCACCGTGCGCCTGCACAACAGCCGCGGCGCGGCCGGCAGTTACTGCGGCACCAGCTTCTCCCTCAGCTTCGGCGTGAACCTGATCCGCGGCACCGATATGCTGGACGTGTGGGAATGGCAGACCTCGCGCCGGCTGGACATCCCCTCCGACGCCATGGTGGAGACCGTCCTGCATAAGGTACGGCTGGCGGAGCGCACCGCCAAGGTCCCCACCGCGCAACTGCCGGTGATCCTCTCGCCGAAGGGCGCCGGCAGTACCCTCATCGAGTCCCTGGCCTCCGGCTTCAACGGCAAGATCGTCCTGCAGGGCGCCTCCCCCGTCGGGGATAAGCTGGGCAAAAAGGCCTTCTCCGAAAAGCTCACGCTGTACGACGACGGACTGCTCGACTACGCCGCCGGCAGTGCCCCCTTCGACGACGAGGGCGTGCCCACCCGCCGCACCGCCCTGGTGACCGAAGGGGTGGTGACCGCCTTTATCTACGACCTCTTCACCGCTTACCTGGCCGGCACGCAGTCCACCGGCAACGCCGAGCGATCCCTTTCTTCCCTGCCATCCCCCTCCCTGCACACCGTCTGGATGGCGCCGGGGGATGCCAGCCTGGAGGATATGCTCGCCGATATCCAGGAGGGCCTGCTGGTGGACCAGGTCATGGGTGCCTGGGCCGGCAACATCCTGGCCGGCGAGTTCTCCGGCAACGTGCATCTGGGCTACCGCATCGAGAAGGGCCAGATCGTGGGGCGCGTCAAGGACACCATGATCGCCGGCAATGTGTTCCAGGCGCTGGGAAACATCGCCGCCATCGGCCGGGAGCTGTATCCGGTGGGCGGCGGTCTGCGTCTGCCCTATATCTACCTGCCGGCGCTGGGTGTGGCCAGCAAAGACGCCTGAGGGAATGAGATGAGCATCACCAAACGACTGGAGGAAGCGCGGCGTGCCTTTCGCCAAAGGGATGGACAGGCGGCCGCCATGGTCCATTCTCCCGAAGCCATTGCCGGCGCCTATCAGCGGCGCCATGCCGAGCGCCACGGCGCCGCCAGCCATCAATACATCGGCGATCTGGTCTACGGCGGCCTGGACGGCATCATCACCACTTTTGCCGTGGTCAGCGGCGTGGCCGGCGCCGAGCTGGGCACCCATGTGGTGCTCATCCTCGGCCTGGCCAACCTCTTCGCCGACGGCTTTTCCATGGCCACCGGCGCCTACCTCTCCTCCAAAAGCGAGCAGGAATATTACGAGAACGAGCTGGCCCGCGAGCAGTGGGAGATCGAACACTTCCCCGAAGGGGAGCGCCTGGAGCTGTATCACCTGTACCTTCAGCAGGGCTACACGGAGGAGGATGCCCACAAGCTGGTGGAGATCAAGACCAAGAACCCGCGCACCTGGCTCCACAGCATGATGGTGGAAGAGCTGGGGCTCCTGCCGGACGAGCGCAAGCCCCTGCTGAGCGCCCTGGCCACGCTGGCGGCCTTTGTGACCGCCGGCTCCCTGCCCCTGCTGGTCTATCTGGCCGGCATGGTCATCCCGGTTCCTCCACACCTGTCCTTCCCCGTTTCCCTGGCCCTTTCGGCCCTGGCGCTCTTCGGCCTGGGCGCGGCCAAGGTGTACGTCACCGGGCAGAACCCCCTGCGCAGTGGGCTGGAGATGCTGATTGTGGGTGGGTTGGCCGCCGGCGTCGCCTATGCCGTCGGCGCCCTGCTGAAAGGCCTGGGGACATAACCCGGGCCTTTTTCGTTCCCTCCCCTCCTTGACCCGCCGCGGGAGCACCGCGGCGCCCAGCCCTTTGCTGTCGGATATCTTGTGCTATCTATCTTGAAATGCGCAAGAAAGTGTGATATAATGTGTTTGAATGAACAGCAGGGGTGGGGAATGCAGCCGGCAGAACGCCAGACCAGGATCCTCCAATTGATCAACGAGCGGCAGAGCGTCTCCGTGGCGGAATTGAGCGAGGAGCTTGGCGTCTCGGAGATGACCATCCGCCGGGACCTGGCGCGGCTGGAGGAGCGCGGCGTCCTGCGGCGCACCCACGGCGGCGCGGTACTGCTGAAATATCCCCCCGGCGACCTGCCCTATTATGCCCGCGAAGGCACCCAACTGGCCGAGAAAGAGGCCATCGCCCGCCTGGCGGCGGAACTGGTGGAGGACGGCGACACCATCGTGCTGGACGCCGGCACCACCATCGCCCATTTCGCCCGCCGGCTCATCGGCAAACGCCATCTCACCGTCATCACTAACTCCCTCTACGTCGTCAACATCCTCATCGGAGCGCCGGACATCACCGTCATCCACACCGGCGGCGCCCTATGGGAGCCGACTGCTTCCTTCGTCGGGCCGCTGGCGGTGGCCGCCCTGCGCCGCTTCACCGCCGACAAGGCCTTCCTGGCCACGCCGGCCATCTCCCTGGAGGCCGGCGTCACTAACAGCAACCTGTACGAGGCGGAGGTCAAGGCGGCCATGCTGGAAATCGCCCGCCAGAAGATCCTGCTGGTGGATCACACCAAGTTCGGGCGCACTTCCTACGCCATCGTAGCCCCCATCCAGGCCTTCGACCGCATCATCACCGATGAGCGGACGCCGGCGGATGTGATTGCGCGCCTCCGCGCCGCCGGCGTGGATGTGCGCGTCGCCCCGCTCCAGGAGCCGGCCGCATCACCCGTCCCAACACTGCCCTTGCGCAGACCAGAACGATAAAAGGGGTAGAGGAGAACATGAACGCCACTGACTTGAAGACCATCTTGCAGGCACAGGGCATCACCCGCGAGGATTTGCTGGATTACCTGCGCCAGATGCGCGTCATCCGCAACTTTGAGGAAGCGGTCTATGACCTATTGGGCCGCAACATCATCAAGGGCGCGTCCCACCTGTACGCCGGCCAGGAAGCCGTCGCCGTCGGCGCCATCAGCGTCCTGCGCGACGACGACCTCATCACCAGCACCCACCGCGGCCACGGACACTGCTACGCCCGCGGCGACCGGCTCGCCAAAACCCCCGAAGAGAAGCAGGAGCACCTGAACAAAATGATGGCGGAGCTGTGCGGGCGCTCCACCGGCTACTGCCGCGGCCGCGGCGGCTCCATGCACATCGCCGACGTGGAGCGCGGCAACCTGGGCGCCACCGGCATCGTGGGCGGCAACATCCCCGTGGCCACCGGCGCCGGCCTCTCCATGAAACTCCAAAAATCGGACCGCGTGGTGCTCTGCTTCTTCGGCGACGGCGCGGCCAACACCGGCAACTTCCACGAATCGCTCAACATGGCCGCCATCTGGAAGCTTCCCGTCGTCTACATCGTGGAGAACAACCTGTACGGCATGTCCGTGCCCTTTGAAAAGGCCTCGAGCTGTAAGAACATCGCCGATCGCGCCTGCGCCTACTGCATCCCGGGCGAGGTGGTGGACGGCATGGATGTGCTGGCCGTGCGCGACGCCGTCTCCCGCGCCGTGGAGCGCGCCCGCCGCGGGGAAGGACCGTCCCTCATCGAATGCAAAACCTACCGCTGGTACGGGCATTCGCGCTCCGACCCGCGCGTGTACCGCACCCGCGAGGAGGAGAAGGCCTGGAAGGAGCGCGACCCCATCACCAACCTGGAGCGGCGCATGCTGGAGGCCGGCCTAGTCACCCAGCAGGAGCTGGACGAGCTGGCCAAAGCCTGCGAGAAGGCCGTCGAAATCTCCATTGATTTCGCCCTGAACTCCCCCTTCCCCGACCCCTCCGAACTGTACGACGACGTCTATGTCCCGACGGTCTATACGCCCAGCCAGATCGCCAAAGAGCGGGAACTGCGGGAGCGGGTGCGCAGTGACCCCAACATGCGCCAGATTTACTATTGGGAGGCGCTGGTGGAGGCCTTCCGCGAGGAGATGAAGCGCGATCCCCGCGTCTTCATCATGGGCGAGGATGTCGGCCTGTACGGCGGGGCGTACGGCGCCACGCGCGGGCTGTACCAGGAATTTGGGCCGGAGCGGGTCATTGACACGCCCATCTCCGAGGCCGCCATCGGCGGCGCGGCAGTGGGCGCCGCCATGACCGGCATGCGTCCGGTCGCCGAGATCATGTACGTGGACTTCACCCCGCTGGCCATGGACCAGATCGCCAATCAGGGCGCCAAGAACCGCTATATGTTCGGCGGCAAGACCAAGGTGCCCATGGTCATCCGCACCGAAGGGGGCGCCGGCCGCTCCATCGCCGCGCACCACTCCCAGAGCCTGGAAGCGCTGTGGACCCACTTCCCGGGCATCTATGTGGTCATGCCGGCCACCCCGTACGACGCCAAGGGACTGCTCAAAGAGTGCATCCGCAACGATAACCCCATCATGTTCATCGAGCACAAGATGCTCTACGGCACCAAAGGGCCGGTGCCCGAAGAGGAATACACCATCCCCCTGGGCGTCGCCGACATCAAGCGCCCAGGCAAGGATGTCACCATCATCACCTACTCCCGCATGGTCCTGCGCGCCCTGGAGGCCGCCGAGAACCTTGCCAAAGAGGGCATTGATGTCGAGGTGGTGGACCTGCGGTGCTTGAAGCCCCTCGACGTGGACACCATCATCGAATCGGTCAAGAAGACCGGGCGCGTCGTCGGGGTCACGGAGGCCTACAAGACCGGCAGTTTCATCAGCGAGGTCTTCACCATCATCAACGAGCTGGCATTCGATTATCTGGATGCGCCGATGGTGCGGGTGGCGGCGGCGGATGTGCCGGTTCCCATGGCGGAGACGCTGGAGGATGCGGCCATCCCGAACGTCGAGCGCATCGAGGCCGCCGTCCGTCAACTGGTGTATTAATCAGGGATAGGAGTAGCGCCATGGCGAAAGAAGTGATTATGCCCAAGATGGGCCAGACCATGGAGGCCGGCACCATCATCGAGTGGTACGTCAAAGAAGGCGACACCGTCAAAAAGGGCGAGCCCATCTTCAAGTTCGAGTCGGACAAGGCGGCGCTGGAAGCGGAGGCGCCGGCCAGCGGCACCCTGCTCAAAATCCTGCGCCATCCCGGCGAGACGGTCCCCATCCTGGAAGTAGTGGGAATTATCGGGGAGCCGGGCGAGGATATCAGCCGCTACCTGAAGCCGGCGGCCGCGCCGGAAGCCGCTGCGCCGGCCGGCGCACCATCGGCTCCCGCGCCGGCGGCCGCCCCTGCCGCGCCGGCCGCCCCATCCGCCCCGGAAGCACCGCCTGCACCGGAAGGCCGGCGGTTTGCCTCTCCCAGGGCGCGCATGGCCGCCCGACAGTTGGGCGTGCCCCTGGAGCGCATCACCGGCACCGGACCAGGCGGCCGCATCGTGGAGCGGGATGTGCTGGCCTATGCCGCCTCCCTGCCGAAGGCGACGCCGGCCGCCCGCAAACTGGCTGAGGAAATGGGCGTGCCCCTGGAGACGCTGGCCGCCGGCCCGGAGCGCATCACCAAATTGGCGGTGGAACGCGCCGCCATGCCGGTGACGCCGGCGGCGCCGGCCCCTGCGCCGGCCGTACAGGCCATCCCGATGGCCGGCGTGCGCGCCATCATCGCCGAACGCATGAGCGCCAGCGCCCACACCACCGCCGCAGTGACCCTCTTCACCGAGGTGGACGCCACCGCGCTGGTGCAGTTGCGCGAGAGCTTCAAGCAGTCCCCCCTGCCCGGCGGTGTGGTGCCTGGCTACAATGAGATCCTGGTGCTCATCGTCGCCAGGGCACTGCAGGAACATCCCAACATGAACGCCAGGTTGGTGGAGAACCGCATCGAACAACTGGGGGTCATTAACATCGGGGTCGCGGTGGACACGGAGCGCGGCCTGCTGGTGCCGGTCATCCGCGATGTGGCTTCCAAACGGCTGGGGGACATCGTGAGCGAGTTCCGCGAGCTGGTAGAACGGGCGCGCGCCGGCCGCAGTCTGCCGGACGACCTCAGCGGCGGCACCTTCACCATCACCAACCTGGGGATGTATGATGTGGACGGCTTCACCCCCATCATCAACCTGCCCGAATGCGCCATCCTGGGCGTCGGCCGCATCGTGGAAAAGCCGGCGGCCGTCAACGGCCAGGTGGTCATCCGCCCCATGATGGTGCTCAGCCTGACCTTCGATCACCGCATCAACGACGGCGCGCCGGCGGCCCGCTTCCTCCAGCGCGTCAAACAGCTCATCGAGCGCCCCTACCTCCTCCTGGCCTGAGCTGTGCTCGGGCATAGCGAAAGGCCCGGCCGCGCTTAGCGGCCGGGCCGCTTTGTCACAGCCAACCGCGCCGGCGGCAAAAGGCCAGCATGATGCCGG
>Ga0080004_1122313_pt1 | contig 53336 bp, 51 predicted proteins | sample WasSprMetagenome_FD_69207 | JGI IMG/M metagenome (GOLD analysis project Ga0080004, IMG submission 69207) | Sulfidic aquatic microbial communities from Washburn Spring, Yellowstone National Park, USA - WS (SPADES assembly) (version 2) | ecosystem: Environmental > Aquatic > Thermal springs > Hot...
GTTGTCTCCCTCGGGTCTACATATTTAACCTCTATGCCGTATAGAGGCGCTTTCATTGCTATCATCTCTATTACAGAGTTTCTGAAAACAGCTTTCCTGTAGTTGTGGTTCTCATGCTTTCTATCGCCGCTCCTAACCCATAGGAGCTTTAGCTTTCCTAGAACACCTGGGTCTTCTAAAAACAGTGTTTTAATGTTGTGATGATAGGCGTAGCTAAGCATTTCACTAATCTTCGCACCTATAATGCTTCTAGCACTCCTCCTTGAAAACCCTCTAGTCGTTGCCTCTGAGAACCAGAAGGTTTTGCAGTCCCGCAAGCTCCCTTTCTCATCAATTATTGCTAGGTTTAGCCTATCTACATTTACATCTACACCGCCTATGAGACCGCCTCTAGGCTCTCTACATCTTGCCATGTGCCTGTAGTAGAAGTCTATCGGTATCGCTATCTGCACTTCTCCACGAATCCACAGACCATCTTTCCTAATGCCGTAGCTCTTTATAACTACTCTCCCTGCATACTTCTGCCTCTCCTCCAAAATCTTTTCTAGGAGAAGCCTATAGCCCTTTGGTATAGTAAGTTTTATCACATCTCTGTAGGTGTTCCTGCTGTAGTCCACTGTTGTTATGTGAAACTCGTAACCAGGCTTGAGAGTGATGTTCCTAGCTGGGTACTCCAACTCACTCTGCTGAAACATCAGCCAGTCAGAAAGCTCAACATCTTTAAAATCTACTCCGAGTTGCCTACAAGACTCGTAAACACTTCTAACAAGCATGATTACACCATCAGCATACCTCCTATTAGGAATAAACCCATAGACAATCTCTCTGAAGGTGTTCTTCCAGCCAATATCAGTACCTGGGAGAACAGGAGACTGCTTAGCAACACTAAGAAGCTTATGTGTAGCAATCTTGAACAGCCATGCAGTAGACAAAAACCTCTTCGCAACATCACAACAAACATTAAACGAAAACATGAGCGTTATGTAAGTCATTTGGGGAATCCCTCAAGAAAATTTATAAGCTTCTGCAATTTATGAGCCTAGTCGGTGACCCCAGGTTTCCGAGAACCGCTCCAGGAGGGTGGTGAAGGGGCCTGGGGAGACCGTGAGGAGCCCGAGGATGGCGCTAAACAACATTAAAACACCATAAATAACCGCTCTCGGGTGAACGGTACAGACCTCAGCAAGTGCGATGATAGGAACGGTCATGGAACGCATGTTGCTGGAATAATAGCTGCTAGGCTCAATGGATTTGGTGTTGCTGGGGTAGCTCCGAAGGCTGTTCTCTACACAGTTAAGGTTCTTAGCGCTGGTGGAAATGGCTATGTAAGCGATGTTGCGAAGGGTATTATAGAAGCTACAAAGGGTCCTGACGGTAAGCCGGGGACAGATGACGATGCTGACGTCATCTCGATGTCCCTTGGCGGACCAGACTCCCAGACGCTACACAACGCTGTTGAGTATGCCTATAACTATAGTGTTACACTGGTTGCTGCAGCAGGTAACGAGGGTGCCTCATCACCTTCGTGCCCAGCCTGCTACCCAGAGGTAATAGCAGTTGGAGCAGTTGATAGCAGTGGAAACGTGCCTAGCTGGAGCAATAAAAACCCAACTGTTGTCGCACCCGGTGTAAACATACTATCGACGTATCCAGGAGGTAAATATGCATACATGAGTGGGACTAGCATGGCATGCCCACACGTATCGGCTACGGCAGCCCTGATACAAGCTCTGAGGCTAGCGGCTCACTTGAGAAAGCTTACACCAAGCGAGGTGAAGGGGGTAATTGCATCAACAGCTATAGACCTTGGTCCACAGAGCTACGACTCGCTCTACGGCTACGGAATAGTAAACGCCCTTCGTAGCTGTTTCTAGTTTCATATAGGTTTATAAGGGTTGTTGATACTTCCCCTATTTGGGAGATGCCTCGAGATGCGGGTGTATCGCGAAGACCCAAGAGAGGTGGGTTTGAGGAGGAGCCAGGATGCGGGGGTTACCCCACAGCAATGACCCAGAGAAAAGGGGGCTGTGGGCAGGGGTCGCCCCAAGTGGGTGGAGCCATGTGATATGGATCCCGATGAAAGGGGTCTCGAGGGCTGTGAAGCCAAGGGTAGAGGGCTTGATACCAAACAATGTCAAACCCTATGAAACCCGAACCCCATTCAAGACTACTTTAGGTGTGTAAGGAGGTTAGAGATGTCTAGAGAGAGTGATGATGGTAGAGAGCCTATAGCGAAGGTGCTAGAGTTTGTAAAGAGCTTTGTAGTTGGTTACGAGGATTTGTTGAAGCTCATGCTTGTAGCTGTGCTTACAAAGGGCCATATACTAATTGAGGGGGTTCCTGGCACAGGAAAGACAACTATTGCTAAGCTCTTTGCTATGTCTATTGGAGGCACTTTCAAAAGGGTTCAGATGACTCCAGACCTCCTCCCAGCAGATATTCTTGGCTCTTACTACTTCGATATTAGGAAAGGTGAGTGGGTATTTAGACAAGGCCCAGTGTTTGCAAACGTTGTTTTTGTTGATGAGCTCAACAGAGCGCCTCCACGAACCCAAACAGCTCTTTTAGAGGCTATGCAGGAGAGGCAGGTCACTATAGATGGTGTTACACATAGGCTTCCCAACATCTTTCTAGTTATAGCCACACAAATGCCTGTGGGTAGCGAGGGTACCTACTCACTTACACCGGTGCTTATAGATAGGTTTGCATACTCCTACACTACGAAATACTTTGAGAGTGAAGATGAGGAGATGAAGATAGTTTTGAAGGCTGAGGAGATAGAGAGTCTTGCCAACATCAATCCCATTGGATTAGAAGCTATTGAGAGGGCTTGTGAGGAGTGTTCAAAGATCTATGTTTCAGAAAATGTGCTTAGATATATTGTCAAGCTGGTGAAGTTTGTGAGACAACAGGATGAGGTTCTTCTGCCTCCATCCCCCAGGGCAAGCATATGGCTTTATAGAGGGAGCAGGGCTATGGCCTGTATTGAGGGAGAGAGCTATGTTGTTCCTGACTATGTGAAGTGGCTGGCTAGATATGTTCTACTGCATAGGATAGTTATTAAGCCTTCTTACCAGGTTGAGGGGGTGAAGCCAATGGATATCGTTGAGAGAGCTCTTCAGAGTGTTGAGGTTCCTAAGTAATGAGGATAAGGCTCACAGAAAGGGGTCTGCTACTCCTAGGTATTATGCTATCACTTGTGGTGGTCTCCACAGCTGTGAGTGATGTGATTATGTTGGGCATAGCTATGGTGATAGGGGTTGCCATTTTCTCGGACCTTATCTACACATCTGTAGGTGTTGTTAGGAGTAGGTGTTATTGTGTTGGGTGTGGGAAGAGGTACAGGCTGTGGGTTTGGGAGGAGAAGGAGCTGGTTTTACACATCCTGTGCAGGAAGCATGTTAGTGCTGTGCATCTGCCTAAATGGGCTCAGGTACAGGAGGCTCAATATGGTAGTGGTGAGGTGCGTATTAGGATTAAAACTGCGTTTGATTATTATGGGAGTTATAGGCTCTCTGTCACTGTTGAGAAGCCCAGTTTTCTACGGCTATACACTGTTCTTGAGGATGTTGATACTGGCATTGAGCTTGTTGTATATCCCGAGGCCCTTTACTGGGTTTTGAGGGTGCTGGGGGTATTAGGGCTCTATATAAAGGGTTTTGCAGAGCCCTCAATGCAACAGCTATTGCCTACTTCAACTGATTTTGGTGAGTACACTGGTTCCAGAGAGTATGTAAGTGGGGTTTCTCTTAGGAGGGTTGATTGGAGAGCTACAGCAAAGTTTAGCAGGCTTTACATAAAGCTTTTCTCTGTTGGGGGAGAAGCTGGCCAGGTACTGGCTTTTGATAGGAGGTGCATTGGGAGATATACTTGCGACAGAATTGCATCAGCCCTGCTCACCACAGCAATGGCCTTGGCTAGGAGTGGCTCACAGACATCTCTATGCTATGTAGATGAATGGAGGTGTAATGTTTTTGACAGAGGTGAAGAGCTTTTGCTACACACATTGAATGCAGTGTTTCAGCTCAATGTTGTTGACTATGGTCAGCTCTACGAGTTTGTAGAGCCACCCATTGTTAATGTCTTGCAAAAGCTTTTGAAGGTGCGTAGCAGTGAAGGCTTCGAGGTTATGGGGGATGCCATCTACATAATCTCTAACCTCTTTCACGACACTGAAAAGATTTTTGATATTGGTAAAAGGGCTGTGCAGAAGGGAATTCGATGCAGTGTTCTAACCTCTGCTAGGCCATGGATAGATGCTGGTAGCTCTAGTGAAGAAAGCGCTATTAAGAAGAGCCATAGAAATGTTGTTAGGGCTTTGAAGTCTGTTGGGGTAGATGTGATAGAAATGGATGTTAGAAGAGCTAGAGGTGCTACTTAGTGAAATTCATAGCTGTGCTACTCATCGTAGCTATGATTGTTCCTCAGATAGCAGATCCCTGCAGCCCTGACGCAATCTCTAAGGTTGTCAGGGGTTTGGAGGAGCTGAGCCAGAGCTATGTCAATGTAACATCAGCTGTGCGTTACGCAGATAAGTGGCTAAAGGCCTGTGGTGAAGGGAATTATACAGAGGCTGTGAAGGTCTATAGCAATGTTAGTGAGGAGGTTATGAGGCTGAGTGTTTTCAGAGATTCGTCGAGGCTGGGCATGCTTCTCTACAAGGCCTTGACAACACTTGTTTTCGTACTCATACCTATAGCTATATACTTGCTTCTTCCAAGGGTATATCTGTATCTGTGGTACTCATCTAAGAAGAGGTGGTTTGTGGTGAAGAGAAAGTGATTTTAGATGAGGAGGTGTTTGCTGTTATACTAGCACTGGCTATAGTGGCATCCTCGATAGGAATAGCTCTTACGTGGAGACCTTTTGGCGAAAGGTTTGTTGCTATAGGGCTCTTGGACGAGTCGTGCAAAATAGGTGTGTATCCAAAAACTGTTGCATTAAATCAGAGCCTCAAGCTCTGCATCTATGTCTATAACCATATGGGTAAGCCCATAGCGTATCAGGTTATGTACAAAGTTGCTTTAAATGCTTCTCAGCTCCCTACAGCGTCAGCACCTTCAGTAGCGAAGCCTTTGGGTAAATGGCTCGGTGCTCTTGATAATGATAGAGATGAGCAGTTTTTTGCTTTTGTTAGGATTCCCTGGGATAGGGGGTTGCTTGGGAGGAACATCTCTCTAGTTTTTGAGCTGTGGGTTTTCAACACAACAACTGGTTCCTGGATGTATAGTGGTGTGTGGGGTCATATATGGGTAGAGGTAGTGGGGTAGAGACCCTGGAGAGCTATGTGAAGAGGTTGAAGGGGAGAAGCCTCTTTAACACAATTAGAGCTGTGTATATGCAGATCGCCAGAGGCGTACTAGAGCTAGAGGATCCCAGCCCACCAAAGAGCTTTGCAGAATACATGCTTAGACCAGACTACAGCCTCTGGCTCTACACAGTCACAGCACTATTATTAGCAACACTCTTATGCATAGCAATACCCGTAAAAGTGCTAGAACCCTTTAGGTGGTTCCTTGGAACACTATTCACACTATTTATACCTGGCTATGTAACTGTGGAAGCTCTTTACCCAGATGAAAGCTCCCTCAAGCCACTGGAGAGAGTAGCTCTCTCAATAGGGCTCTCACTAGCCATAACACCACTGCTCGGACTTCTACTAAACTACACACCATGGGGCATAAGACTAGGACCCGTTACAACAGCTCTATCACTATATACCACAATAGTGATGATCATTGCTAGCTATAGGAAATATGAGCTGGTAAGGCTTGTGAGTAGAGCAAGAAAAAGTTATAGGTTATCTTCTTCTAAGTAAGTACCCTAGCACGCCTGCTAAAACACCTATCACTATCGCTATAACTACTGTTATAGTCCAGTTAGTCACAGTCTGCGTTACCGTTATTGGCGTTGTCACTGCAACAGTTGTTGGGACAGGTACCGAAGTTGTTGTGACAACAGTTGTTGGCACCTTGGTGACAACTGTTGTTGGAACAGTTGTTGTGACCCCTGTCGTTGTTGTCGCCACTGTTGTCATTGTTCTGGTTTCATAACGCGTTGTAGTGAATGTTGTTGGAACTGTTGTTGTGTAGGGGGAGGTGCTGGTAAATGTTATTGTGACTGGAGAGGTTGTGACAACTGTTGTCGGAACTGTTGTAACTATGGTTGTCGGCATGGTTGTTGTAACGACGCTAGTCACCGTTGTTGGTGTGGTCACCGTGGAAATCACGCTTGTTACAAGAGTTACTGGGGAAACAACAAGAGTTGTTGTAACAGTTGATAGTGTTGTTATAGTGTATGTGGCTGTTTTAGTTAATGTATAATAGTAATAGTAGGGGATGTAGTAATAGTAATAGTAGTAACCATCGCTTGCAAAGCTTAGATATGGCATGTTTAAGGAATTTCCAATGAGGACTATTGCTAGAATTACTAGTGGTAGCGTTAGCAATAGGGCTTTGCCACGACTATTCACAGTCATAAACCCCGCCTACCTGATAAAAGTGTGAGAGGAGATATATATAAACTTTTCGGTAGTGTTATGCATTTTCAGAAAACTAAAGTGGGTTGATTGGTGAACATCTTTGAGAATATCGGCACAGCATTTAATAGAGAGGATGACACTTTTTGCCAGGGGTTTTGCTAGAGGTGGTGCTACATATGTTGTTGTCGGTGTTTTGCTGGGTCTTTCAATGCTTTTGCTAGCTGTATACTCCATCAATGTTTTTGTAGGCTATGCATATGTTACTATTGGTAGGGTTAGTTTTTGGATTGAAAAACCTCTCGAAGCTGTTGCAAGGTCTTTGGCCATAGCATCCCTTGTCCTAGCACTCATATCGCTAATCTTATTAACATTTACACTAGGTTTTAGACCCCTACTTTCTATTTCTTACGCTGCCCTGGTTCTACTCTCTTTTTTCCTCAGCCCACCTCTAGTACTAATACCTTTAGCAATACTATTGATAGTGTCGCTATCTGCTATGAGAGGTTGTAGCAGTTGTTTGAATGGGTTTGTTATGGGTCTCATATATTCAATTGCTGGTGTGGAGATTGTTGTTTTGCTATATAATGTAGCACTTTTAGCGAGTTTTAGGCTACCTTGGCTTAGTAGCATTGTTTCCTTTGAGCTCTGTTCCTGGGCTCTTCTCTGGCCTTTGGCAATAGCAATTCTGTTGCTATCCTCAGCTATTCTGTTACTCAGATTTGGATTGGGTATTAGGGGTGGTGATGTTGCTAGGGGTGGTAGTGCTGGTGGCACCATCTTTGCTGTAGCTTCAGTGATGCTGGCAACGATAATGGGGCTCGTGGGCTATATGCCGACTGTGAATAGCTATGGAGCTCCGCTGAATGTGGACTGGGCTTTTTACTACGATGCTTTGCAGAGGATGCTTGCTTCTTCAAATCCTTTTGCAGAAGCTTTCAGGGCATGGCCTGTTTATGGTGATAGACCTCTGTACATGATTCTACTCTACATAGTTTCGAAGACTCTCTCCATAGACCCAAAGACGCTGTGTCTATATCACAATATTTTCTTGTTTCAGCTCTATGCGCTATCCACTTACTTCATGACGAGGAAGCTTTTGGGAGAGTATATAGCTAGATATGCAGCTCTAATAGCTGTTGCAACACCTAACATAGCGAGTTTTGTTTATGGTGGGTTTCAGGCAGATCTCTTCACTTTATCGCTTATGCAATTTGCTATTGGATTGGCCTACACCCCTAGCCTGCGATCCCTAGTCGCAGTGTTAATGCTTTCACTTGTAGCGCTACTAACGCATGTATATACATGGGTTCACTTCGCAGCTCTCTTCATAGTCAATGCTGTTGCAATGTTTGTGCTAAGCCTCTATAGAAGGGATTTCGATGGGAGGAGTGTTATAATGATGCTCTCCATGGTGCTGCTAGTTGTTGTGGGTGTAGTGAGCGATGCTGGTGTAAGTTTTTTCCTCGGTAAGCTGAGGCTCATAAGCATAGAGTATTTCTGGAACCAAGTTGTGAGCGGGTTGAAGAGCTTAAAGCAGCTCAACTTCCATAGGCTTTGGAGCGACATGGAGTTCTACATGAACATATATACAGGAGGCTCTCTTAACAACCCCCTATACTGGCTGCTCTTCGCAATATCAACACTTCTAACACCAATAAATACTGGCATCATTTCCTACACCTACGCATCAACAGCAATAGCTGTGGCTATGTTCGCCATAAACCCGCTCTACGCCTACAGAATGCTCATAAACACGCCAACAGCGCCAATAGTAGCTGCCGGCATATCGAGGCTAGGCAAGTGGGAAAGAACACTGATAATAGTATCTCTCTACAGCGTGGCGCTTACAAAGACCCTCTCCTTCATACCAGGACTCAAACTACCCTAAAACAATGCACTAAAAACAGTAAAAGATATGCTTGGATTCTCTAAGGATACAGAGCCAAAAATTCTTTCTCCAAGTTCTAAAATATTAGACCCGTGACTTCCAACAGTTTCTCAGTAGATGGAGATTCAATGCCTTTCACTCCTACCGCTATGCTTCATCAATAAACATGTCCAACGACCCATATACATATAGGCTGTAGAAATGCGTAAACAGTGCTACAAAAACCAAATAAATATAGCTAAAGCTTAAAACCATGAATACATATCAACGCAAATAGAAAACAAGCAAGTAGTTATGGAAAAGAGCTGTTTGTCCATTGAATTCTTTTGCTTCTTATCTGCTATGCTATATTAGTTTAGCGTAAAGCTTATTTATTTTTGGTGTTTAGTAATTGAAGTTCGTATGCTTTTATGGTGCTGGTGTGTTTTATGAGTGGCTGGTTTTTTGAAAAGGTTTTTGAGCGTGTTGTGGAGGGCAGGGTTGTGGGTTGTGGGAGGCTTTGTAATGACTTTGTTGAGGTTCCATTTGTTGTTGCAGAGGGTGTGAATTTTCTCTATATAGAGTTTGAATATGATGGTGCTGGGTGTAGGCTTATGCTTGGTCTCATGGACTCCACAGACTCTCTGAGGGGGTGGTGCAGTAGATGCACTGATAAGAGGATCAGGGTGTTTATATCTAGGAGTTCTGCAACTCCTGGACATGTGCCAGGCGATATTGTGGCTGGTGTGTGGAGAGCTATTGTTAGACTCGATAGTGTGTCTAAGGATGGCTGTAACTATAGGCTTAGGGTTGTTGGGTACAATACTGCGTTGGGCGATATGGAGTTTGATTACCTTGGCGATGTTCTCTCTAAGTTAGCTAAGGTGGTGAATCTACAGGAGTTTGGATTGAGATACCCCGAGATCTTTGCTGTGTCTGAGTTTGCCCATTCTTGTAGTGGTAACTGGTTTGAAGAGAGGAGGACTCTGCATAGCCATGGTGGTTCTGGGTGGTATAGGGGTGATCTGCATGTGCATACAGTTCATAGCGATGGCAGGAATACTCTCTGTGAATTGCTTTCGCTAGCCGTGAGCAGGGGTCTGGATTTCATAGTGCTAACAGATCATAACACTATTAGCCAGAACACAGAGCTTGTGAAAATGAGGGGGTTTTGCAGGGGACTCCTAGCAATTCCTGGGATGGAGGTAACGACTTTTTATGGGCATGTGAATGCCCTTGGCATTGACAGGTACATAGATTTTAGGAGAAAGAGCAGAGAGGATTTCGAGAAACTTGTGGATGATATCCACAGCGCTGGGGGTGTAGCCTCAATAAACCATCCAACAATATTTAGAGAGCCCTTCTGTCGCGATTGCCCATTTAGGTATAGGGATTTGCGACGTTTTGACGCTGTTGAGGTGTGGAATGGTCCATGGCATCTATTCAATAACGAGTCTCTATCCTGGTGGCACACCATAGTTGCAGAGGGGTACAGAGTTACAGCAGTTGGTGGAAGTGACTATCATGGCTCAAACCTTGCACGCCTTGGCGAGCCAACAACATGGGTTTATGCAGAGAGCCTTAACCCCGAAGGTATTTTGAGGGGTATAAGAATGGGGAGGGTGTTCATAACGCACAGACCCGAAGGTCCAATCATAGAGGTGAAAGCCATTGATAATTCAGGCAGAGTGCACACAATAGGCGATGAGATTGCTGAATCTGTTGCTAAGTGGATAGAGCTTGAGGTAAGCATTGAAATGGCTAAAAAGTATACATTCAGGATTCTAACAGAAAGAAATGTGCATAAAATTGTGGATATAGATAGCAACGAGTTTAAACATAGAGAGAGAATAGATGTTAGAGATGCAAAGCTTATAAGGATTGAGATAGGCAAATATCGAAACCCACATGAATTAATACCGCAGAACTCTGATGATATTCTCGCACTTACAAACCCAATTTATATAACAACTGAGAGCCTCACTCTCTAGTGCTGGGAGGAGGTTAAGTCAATGCCTTTAGTATTAGCCACAATCTCATATCTATCTAATGTTCTGTTTCTCTCAAAATTTTTCATGGGTCTTTTTCTTAGCGTTGTTACTGCTCTCTATTTTGTTAACAGGTTTTGATCCATCAATTCTCTCAATAGCTGCATCTTTCAATCTGTGTAGAGTCTTCCTAGACTCTGTTATGCTAAGCTAAGTATTTAAGTAGTTGCTATATTTATTCTGCTCTGAGTAGGGGGTTTGTGTTTGGTGGAGTGTTTAAGGGTTTTGGTTACTGGTGGAGCAGGGTTTATAGGTAGTCACCTCGTTAAAGTCCTTCTCAGAGCAGGTCACTTTGTTAGAGTGCTAGACAATTTCTCCACAGGCTCCATGGATAATATAGTGGATGTCGCTAGAGATGTAGAGATTGTTGTTGGCGATGTTAGAGATTATAGTGTTGTTGAGAAGTGTGTTAGGGGTGTGGATGTGGTTATTCACTTAGCTGCTTTGATAGATGTTGCTGAGTCTATTGAAAGACCTGACCTATACTTCGAGGTAAACGTTATTGGCACTCATAACATTGCTAAGGCATGTAGAGGTGTTAATGTCTTGATCTTTGCATCCTCAAGTTCTGTCTATGGAGATCCCTTGAAGATCCCCATACCAGAGGATCACTTGCTATCGCCCAGATCCCCCTATGCAGCCTCTAAAGCTGCTGGTGAAGCTCTTATCCAAGCATTCTCAAGCATCTATGGCTATAGACCCATTATTCTAAGGATATTCAATGTTTATGGACCCAAGCAGAGCAGGGCATACGCAGGCGTGGTCATAGAGTTTATAAGAAGGGTTCTCAGGAGAGAGCCTCCAATTATCTATGGAGATGGCGAGCAGACTAGAGACTTTATACACATTAGCGACGTTATAGACGCTATCATGAAGGCTATGAGTATTGAGAGAGCTAGAGGAGTGTTTAACATTGGCAGTGGAAAAGCTGTGACAATAAATCAGCTAGCAAAGCTCATACTCAAGACCCTGAACAGAGAAGACCTCAAACCAGTCTATGCACCACCAAGACCAGGAGACATAAAACATTCCATAGCTGACATTACAAAGTCCAGGAAAATCCTGGGCTTCGAGCCTAAGATAAGCCTCGAGGAGGGGATAAAAACCCTCATAAATGTAATTGCAAATTCTTAGCCTTCTCCCAATTCTAAAAAGAACAACGGCTCTAGGGCATTTCGCTAGCTCTCTACACCCATTCAAGATTCTATACATCGCAAGAGAAGCAATAGAGTAGTCAGAGACCTATACATACTAGGTTTTGGTTCTCGTGGTCACATCTACATGCCTAGGAGCTGCTGTCACAGCTCTTAGGATTCTACAATCCTTGAAAACATTATAGACCTTTCCATCCCTCACCTTAAAAAGCGAGGCTTTTAGCTATAAAACTTTTTATCTCAAACACTAATATAGCATTTTAGGGCTGGTTATGCCTCTTTCGATTAGTAGAGCTGTTAAGATACTGCATGTCGTTGGTGCGGAGTTTAGTGTAGAAGAATTGGCTACAAAGCTGGGGGTTTTGCCGAAGACTGCTAGGAGATATGCTATGGATTTGGTGAGAATGGGTTTTGTTGTTGAGAGAAGTGGCAACAAATTTGCTGTAACCGATAAAGGGCTTTTCTTGCTAGAGAGTAGCAGTGTTAAAGAGCGTCAGGTAGGGGATAGAGAAGCATATGTTTTTACCGATGAAAATGGTGTGCCGATACCACTTAAAGTGAGCAGCATTGAAAAACTATACATAGCTGTGAAACATGGTCTAATACCTGAAAACATTCTTAGACTCCATCTAGAAAAAGGGTATCTAGCTAAGTGGGTTGCAGAACAACTAAGTGCAAAGCTATTGGCAGAGAGATTGACTAGCGTAAAAACTGTTGAACAACTTGTGAAACTCCTTGAGGAGTACCTAGCCAGCTAAGTCATCAAGTTGTAAGAATGATGCGTTAATGTTTTTAGGTGGAGCATCCACCACCTGTTTTGCACTCCAGAGCTGGGAGGAGGTCAGAGCCCTGAAGCAATTTGTAACAGCTGTTAAAGAAAAGCTCTGTCTTCATTCTTTGCGTAGAATAGCTTTATTGATAGTGTTGCTCACCTCTTTTTAATAGTATTGCTGTGGCTATGAGTGTTGCAAGTAGTGAGAAGAGTGCTGAGATTATGAGTGTAGCTCTATAAGTTCCAGCAAAGTCCTTTGCAAGTCCTCCTACTACTGGTGCTGTAATTGATGCTAGCATTACAGCTGTGCTTTGTAATCCTAGCAATCTTCCCATCTCTCTTCTGCTAAATAGCCTAGGTATTGTAGTCATGTGGATAATCGGCTCACCAGCATATGCAGATAACCTGCAGTAGAGGAGCGTCATCGCTATGTCTTGAGCTCGTTCGCTAATTGCTATGGGGAGTACTGTAGCAGTTTCTATGAGGTAGGTGATTGGGAGAGCCTTTAGAACATCAACTCTTTCAAGCATTAACCCCCAGATAACAGCTCCCATAACCTGGGCAACACCTCCAAGCATCATAACGCTAGATGCTTCCACTAAAAGCACTTCGCTAATTATTGGTGCAAGAAAGCTTATTATCATCATCGATGAAGAAGCTATGAAAAATATGGGTATGAGAAGCAGCTTAAAGAGTCTTGGAGTTTCTGAAAAACCAACTCTTTTCCCATCACCAATAGTTTCAGAAGCTTTTACCCCTCTGAAAATAGTGGCTATGAGTATTGTTGGCATGGTTGATACTAGTGTTAGGAGCAAAAATGTGTTGAACAGGTCCATACATCTAAATAGTGCTGCTATTATTGGTGGCCACAAAATGAAGGAGAGGTAGTTACCTAGTTGTGCAAAAGCCAGGGCTAGCCCTGGTTTAGAGGGGTATAGTGTAGCCATGAAAGGGTTTATGGAGAGCATGAACCCCGCCATAGCAACACCTCCAAAAACTGAGCTTGCATATAAAAATATTTGTGCAATTCTCCATTCAAACACTCTCATAAACAAAATAAGTATTCCAGAAACTAATTGAGTTGTTGAGGCTATGTAGAGAAGTGTTGAGGCTCCTTTTCTATCATAAACCTTGCCTACTGTAGGTGATATTGTGAGTGAAGTAGCTGATGAGATTGTCATGCTTAGTGCAATAGGTGTTGTAGTGGATAGTGAATAGAAGTTGAGCAAGGGGTTGAAAAACATTGACATAGTGTTCCTCCATCCATTTAAAAGCAGTGTCATCAAACTAAGTATGGCATACACATGCTTACCTCTACCCCTGCTCAACACACTTCCACCACATTGATTACATCAGCTATGGCATTAACAAATCTATATAATTAAAAGTTTTTAAGCTTATGAGTGTTAGCAAAGTAATTCAATTGATGTATCCCTGCAAAGTGCTAAGCATGCTGAGCAGCATCTATATAATCATAGCAGCTGTTTTATGGAGTCTTAACCCTGCTGTGATTCAGAGATTTGGAAGGAGGTTGAAGCCTGCAACTATAACAGTATTTAGGGCTCTTGCAGCCCTCGCCCTACTCATACCAATAGCTATTATAAGCTGTTCGAGGAGTGGTATCAATCTTTACGCTCTTTTAGTTGCAGTGGTATCGGGTGTTATAGGGCCTGGTATCGGTGATGCAGCTTATGCAAAGTCCATTCAGCTTGTTGGAGGATCTCTAGCAGCTATAATAGGCTTTACCTATATATTCATAGCCCAGGCACTGGCAGTAGTATTGCTAGGAGAGGGGATAGAGCTTACTGTAGTTGTTGGCAGCATTTTAGCGTTTTTAGGCATTGTGATAGCTCTTTACAATAAGAACCCACACTCTGGCAAAGTCTATTCTTCTGGAGTTCTCTATGCAGTTATAACAGCTATTTCATGGGGGGCAGCATCAGCTCTAATCAAACTAGCCACAACATCTATAGACCCCCTAACACTTGCCATAATAAGGCTCTCTACAGTGCTCATAACCCTTGGACCATTCGCTGCACTGCTTGAAAAACCTAGGCTTAGAAAAGAACTGAAGAACCTAGTAATAATCTCCATAACTACAGGAACACTTAGCTGGGGTATAGGACTATTCCTCCTCCACTACTCAATAGCAGTAATAGGGGTATCAAAAACAGTTCTAGGCGTGGCTCTAACACCGATACTATCCCAAGCTATAGTAAGGCTAATAGCCAGAGAAGAAGTGGGTCTAAGAAGTGTTGTAGGTGCAATGCTGGTCACCATCGGAATAATTCTCTCATCACTCTAACTCCTCCAGACACCCACCCTAAAACATAAAGCTTTACTCTACAACCATAGCTAGAACCATTTGTCCCTAGATGCTCATTCTCATCAATTCATGTTTGTTGGGCAAACACCTCAACAATATTGTGAAGCTCCTTGCATGTTCTTAATGTTTACCACTAGTAATGTGAATAAAGTTTCTTAGCTAATTCAACTATGCTTAGCTCTGCTTTGATATTGTTATTTTTGCTTGAGTTCATTTGATGGCTCTACATGGATAACGATGTCTATACCCTGTTTTTTAAGTTCTTTCTCAATGTTGTCAGCAACACTATGAGCTTTTTCTATGGGTGTGCTTGGCTCTACTCTAACAACTACATCTCCTTGGTAAATGCTCTCAATTATCCTCCTAACCCTTATTCTCTCAACGTTTGCACCAAAGTCTTTAGCTACTCTGTGGATTCTGTCAATGACATCTATTGGCGCTATATCGCTTACATCAATGACTATCTCTCTAAGGCTCTTGGCAAGCTCGTAGAATAAGTATATAGTCAAAGCTATAGCACCAATAAAGTCGATGATGTAGCTTATTGCAGCACCTCCTAACGATGATAGTATGGATATTGTGCTCTCTATAAGCTCTATAGCAGTGAACCCTCCATAGCTATACACTATTGGGTGTAATCTCTTTGTTATCATCACAGCCAATCCGTAGGGGATAACAGCTATAGAAGCGTAGATGGGGGATTCATAGCTAACTCTATAAGCTTTCCCAAAAGAATCAAACAGATCCACAGTAACTATGCCGGCAACAAAGGAGTAGAGCATTAGCATAGATATAGGACCTCCTATGGCTAGCCTGTAGTGACCATAGTGATGATCTATATCAGGAGGCTCCATACCCTCTCTAAAGAATATGAGAATCATTAGAATAGAAATAGTATTTGCAATAGATGTAGCTGCATCTACAAAAACAGATTTCGACCCCCCTACAACACTCCCATAGATCTTAAGAACCCCACCAACAATGCTCAGCGCAATGAGTATCGTCAATGATTTAACCAGCCTCCACCCATCCACAGTAAGTACCTCAATAATCAACTCAATACGAACAGAAATAAGCTTTACTGAACTTACACAAGGACACTATGTAGAAAAACAATACTCAGTATTTTACATTGCTTCTAAGACCATTCTAGTTCTCTAAACTCCTCAAGAACCCTTAAAAACAATTAAGCCTCTTATCTAAATACCACCATAGTATTAGCCCTGTCGCCACACATCATAAATAATGACCCAGCCATAGTATCATCAACAAATATTGTTATGAATCTACACAACAACAATGACTGCATTAAAAGATGATAAGCAATATGTATGTTTTCTGAAACAGAATTTAGTTTGGTTTTTAGTTAATTAATTGTAAGTGTTTCTCCTTATTGCTATATCATTTTTAGTATATCCATCTTACGCTATTTTCTGAGGATTTACTTAGGCTTTGTTGCGGATATTTATCTCGTCTTGTAGAGTAGTCAATTATTAATAAGAATATCTCTACATCTCAAAAGCAGGGTAAAGCGATGTATATATAGAGAAAAATTTTTGCTTTAGGTACGTTCTATCCCAAGGGCTTTAGCCATATCATATATTATTGGCGGTTTCCACCATGTTAACTGAAGCGCTCTCACTATACCTATAACCCAGATAATGAATATGGCGAGGCTTATTAAGGTTGACAACACCCATCCTATGACTGGTATAAACCCTAGAATAATGTTTATGACTCCAGCTATTATAGCTATTATGAAGAATGATAGTGATAGGTATGCCCAGTACTTTGCATATCTATACCCAGGTTTAAGTACTAACACTAGTATTGCTCCAATTATTGAGAGAAGCCATGCTAGAAAGGCCCAGATCTTTTCATCATCACTAATACTGCTAGGCTGCTGAGCCAAGATACCCTCACCTCTCCTCACATTTATACTATAGCTGCAAGCAAATATATCTATTCATGCAGTTTATGCATTTCACAGCGCACTACGCTAGATATCAACAGTGAATAACCAGCTATACATTCAAATACAGCTAGCAGGTTTGAACAAAACCTTGTTGTAATGAGTTAGGTTAACAGTACTTTCATTCATTGAGGATGGTGATGACTATTATATTTATTCAATCTCTCCATGGATTCAACTATTTGTATGTGGTAAACTTAGTATGGATAAGAATGTTCAAGTCTTTAGCATTGCCTTAACTTTTTCAGCTATTTCCCAAGGGCTTTTAACTACAAGAACCCCCCTCATTTTGGTCAACTTATTTATGTTCTCTAGATCTATTTGCCTTGGGACCAATTTTATTTTCTCCCAGCATCTAACTGCGTTATAGGGACATAGCTTCTCACATATTGTACAACCCGTGCATTTATCCAGATCTATCCTTGGATACCCCTCTACAATTTTAATAGCTTTCGCTGGGCACATGGCGAGGGGCTGACAAGTTGCACAATTCATTGTTGAACACACAGCTCTATTTATATAGCAGGGCGTTTCTGTGACTACAAACCCCTCCTCATTTGCTGTGTCTGTGGGAAGAACTATTATCGGCACAGAACTCTTCTCTGCTTGTGCAAATAATGCTGTCGCCACATTGTCAGCTATTCCATGCACTATCTTTGCTATAGTGTTAGCTGTAGCAGGCGCTATGATCACAGCCATATACTTCCCCATGTTAACTCTACCCACATAGTACATCCCCTCATCACCAATCAGAAACTCTTCATAGTACCTCCCTGAGGCAATGCTTTTAAGCCTTGGCAAAACACCAAATATTCTGGCAACCTCATAACCCCACTTAGTTAGAAACAGCGTTATTTTGAGCCCAAGTCTATTTTTCATATACTCAACCACATCAACACTTTCCCTAAGATATGCACCACCACCAGTTATAGTCCAGGCAACAGCATCTACCTTCACAAGTTTCACCAGAGCTTTTGTGAAATAAAATTTTATCTAAAAAGAAGTATTAAGATTTTGTGAGCAAGGTGCTGATGATCCATGGCAAGGATACTCATTGTTACAGGAAAACTTGCAGAACCTATTATAAGAAAGGTGTTGGCAGAGACAAGAACAGAGCATGAGGTTGACATAGTTGTTACACCAGTGCAAATAGCTGCCTTTCTCACTGCTGAGTACGTAGCGCAGTACCTTAAGTACCGCAATTTGAAAGGATTTGACTACATACTGCTACCTGGTCTTGCAAGAGGTTCTGGAAGAGTTATTGAAGAGGTTACTGGTGTAAAGGCTGTTAAGGGTACTGTAAACGCCTATGACATTGGTGAAATACTAAGATTAAGTGATCTAAGCATGCTTTCACCTGATGTACCTGCTGATGAGGTGCTGAGTAGTGCAATTGAGGAGAGGAATAGAGAGATATTGAAGCATTTTGAGGAACTTCTAACAGATGAGAACAGCTTGACTGTAGGAAGACTGAGAGTACCGCTAAGCCCCCCACCAATTAGAGTAGCAACCGAAATTTCTGAAGCCCACCTTCTCAGCAAAGAGATGCTTATTAGTGAAGCTGAGAAATATGCTGAAAATGGTGCCGATATTATTGCACTAGGTTTTGAGGCCCTGCACCCACATCCACACGAGGTTTCTGAAGCTGTAAAGACGCTGAAGGAAAGGATTGGAGCACCAATAGCTGTAGACACATCAATTCCCAGCGAAATCAACTCTGCTCTGCAAGCAGGTGCAGACATGGTTATAAACATCGACTTGACTAACATAGATAAGATTAGATGTGTAGATAGAGATGTAGCTGTTGTCACCATCCCCAGAGATCCTACCACCAATACCATACCTAAGAGACCTGATGCAAGGATGGAGCTCCTTGAAAAGGCTGTAAACGTCATTAGGGGTAGGGGTTTTGAAAAGGTTTTTGCAGACGCTGTTCTAGAACCATTTGGGCAAACTTTTTCATCGCTTTTAGCATACCACTTATTTAAGCTGAGAAACCCGCAGACCCCTCTATTTGCTGGTGTAGGTAATGTAGTAGAGCTTGTGGATGCTGATAGCATAGGTGTGAACACATCTCTAGTAATGCTGGCTCAAGAAATTGGTGTAAGCATTGTGCTAGTTGTTGAAAAGAGTGCAAAGGCTAGGGGATCAACATTGGAAGTAAAAGTAGCTTCACAAATGGCTACACTTGCCTATTACAAGAACTCTCCTCCAAAGAATTTGGGAATCTCATTGCTCATGTTAAAGGATAAGAAGAGATATGAGGAGGAAATTGAGAAAGATTATGACATTGTTGCAGAGGCTTTCGAAGATGAAAAACCATACACCCTAGACCCTCTCGGCGTGTTCAAGATTAGAGTAAATCATGAAATCGGATGTATAGAGACCTTATATATAGGCAGAAAAGGTAAGATATTGATCAGAGGCAAAAGCGCTAAAGCAATACAGCACAAAATTATCGAAATGGGTCTTGTTTCACAACTCTCACACGCAATGTACCTTGGAAGAGAGCTGGCAAAAGCTGAAATAGCTTTACAACTAGGTAAAAGCTACATACAGGAAAAACCTCTTTTCACAAAGCCCAGATACATTAAACTATAGTGTTCGTCACCCACTAGTATTCATAGTTAATTGCAAGGTTTTTACAAAAAGACAAGTACTTTCAGGTGCAAAGCAATAGCGTAATTTGGACTCATCATACAACAGCTTATATTCCTCTGTACACCGAGCTATTCAATGCAATGGGTTCGGATAGCCCATGTCTAGTGATTTAGCTAGTAAATTGAATTTTGTGGATTTTGGCACTATATGCAATAATTGTAGCATGAATTGTTGTAAGAAGTTCTATGCTGTGCTGTTGCCAGAGGAGGAAGAGAAGTTTAGGAATATAGCATTTGATGTAGAAACTCCTTTGGGTAGCGTAAAGGCTATTGGTGCCAGGAATGGCAAACCTTGTGTATTTCTCAATGAAAAAGGTTTTTGCAGAATATACCCTGAAAGACCTTTTGATTGCAGGCTCTGGCCATTGATACTCTATTACGACTTTAGCACAGGAGAAAAGGTTGTTTACCTGGACTTAGAATGCCCAGCTGTGGAAAGGGGGCTTATAAGTAAAGAATTTGTTGAGAGAGCTATGGATGTTTTGAAGAACACTAAGATAGATGAGAATTGGCTTAAGAAATACACCCTTGCACCATGGCCAAACAAATTAAGAGAGATTCAAAGGTTTAAGTAGATTCGATATCAATGCAATGCACTCTTCCATGCATGGAATACCTTTTTACAAATTTCTCTGCAAACAACATTAACACAGGGTCTTTGGTCATCGATACAACAGTATATATTACATTAGCTACATCTTCACAGGAATTTGTATGCATCTTCATAAACTTTCCAATGTGGTCATCCTCAACTGTGGCCCAGTGCCAAGTGCCGTTACCTTGAAACATGTTTATGTGGCTTGGGAAACCGCTTCCAAAACCATAGATCTCTACTTTATTGTTTTGTGAGACAATTATGCGAAGCCCATGCCCATTGTCTCTATTTAGAAACTCTACAAGACTTATTTCGTAACCATTCTTGTCTTTTTTTATTGAAATCATTCTTTGGGGCACAATCCCAACCGCGTGAAATAATGCCGGTTCTATATATCACTTTTGCAAAAAGAAATATTACCCTTACGCATATTTAAGAAATTTATATGTTTTACTGTTTTCTACTTCTCTAAGTTAGCTATGAAGAAGCCCTCACTATTATCTATATGTGGAAGTGTTCTTCTGACCTTACTCCAAATAGAGTATGCTTTATATCCTCTAGACACAGGTATTGGTGCATCCATAAGCTTGTGTTCAACACCCATTTTCAGCACATCTTCTATCACCTCTTCTCCTTCATCTGGCAGTATAGAACATGTCGCGTAGGTTACCCTATCGCTATATCTCAAGGCATTCATCAACATCCTTTTCTGAATCTCGCTCATTCTCTTCGGTATTCTGCTATCCCTCAGAATAATTTTTACTGCAGGATCTTTGGATACAGCTCCACTACTACTACAAGGAGCATCGACAAGGGCAGCGTCTGAGCATCTGCTCAGAGATATTGTTCTGCTATCCCCTAGGACAAGATCAACTCTATTTACATCAACTCCATAAACCTGTAGCAAAAGCTTCATGGCCTCTAATCTCTTTCTAGACATATCAATTGCTATAACCCTAGCCCTATTCTCCGTCAGCTGCATTATTAAAGATGTTTTGATTCCTGGTGCAGCCGCAAAGTCGTATATAAGCATGTTTGGCTCTGGTCTAAGCGCTATGACAGTGAGTACACTGGCCTTGTCTTGTATTATTATTGAGCCATTCTTAAATAGGTCAATCCTTCTAATAGGAGTCTTACTTCTGATAACCCTTATAAGAAATGGAATGCTCTTCTCAACCTCATATACAATGCCATTTCTCTCAAGCTCGTGCAATGCCTTATCAACGTCAATCCTAAGGGTATTTATCCTTACCCACACAACCCTTCTATTCATTGCATTCAACATAGCTATAGCTTCATCAACAGGCATCACATTTATCACCTTATCGAAAAGCCACTTTGGATAGGATAGCATTGCCCAAGGCTCCTCAATATTCGTCAAAACCCTTCCTACACCAGGCAAATCCCGCTCTACACTCTTTCTCAACCTTGAATCCACTCTCTCACCTTCCTCCAAAAGCCATTTGTACAGAAAAAGTCTTGCAAGAACCTTGTGACTATATCTCTTAACCCTACCACCCCTCTCAACAATATAGAGAAGTGTGTAGTAACTTGAAACAAATCTCAGCGCTAACTCAAACAAAAACTCTCTATCCAAAAGAGTTTTGCCACAGCCATGCACTCTACACACATAGGAAAAAGCCTTTCTAACCCCAATGCTCTTTCTCTCAATAACATAAAGAGTATTTGCAAGCACAGCAACTACTCTATCAATATTCATAATACTTCAAGAAACTGAGTTTAAGAAAAAGAGATTTAAAATTCTTTAAAACTTCATAATGCCTTGCGAAAAACCCTCTTCGGATCCTTTAAAAATAGTATAAAGAGCCATACTACAAGTGCTACAAGAAGCAATGAAAATCCTAAAACAGCAGCATCAACGCTAATTTCGATAAACTCCTCACCATTTAGATAACTATAGAGGCTATCTATAAAGAACATCACTGTCGCTCCCCATAGTATTATGGATAAGTAGTTAAGACAGAGATCTTCTCCTCTAGCTCTGTATACATACCACAATACTGTAGTTATTACCGCAGCGTAGCCTAGCACCAACAACCACATTTGTAGACACCTCATAAAAGCTTTTTAGCCAGTGCACCAAAAAAAGTTTTTGGTGCACTACAATGGCGTGCTTTATAGTACCCTCAATAATAGCCATAGTAGTATCCATTATTAGAAGAGCTGCAAGAGGGTTTTCGGAGAGGTTTAGGCTTGGGTTGCTAGAGGGTTTGCTGTGGGGTGGTGCAGGCATATTGGCTCTAGAGCATGTGTGGCATGGAGAGGTTGTGCCATGGCCGCCATTCCTAACCGCTATGCAGAGCCCTGCGGAATGGGCTACGGCACTACATGAAATGGCTACGGCTGGCGTCACAATGGCTTTGGCTACAGTAGGTGCATGGGGAGGTATATTGCTATTTGAGAAAATGATTAGAGTTCCTCAGATTCAAAGAATTGCCACTGAGAAGAAAGTGGTTACAACAGCTCCCACTAAATGAAGCCATAGCTTTGTCTGAAGGTATTTAAACTCTCTTCATTTTTATCCCAATCCCTTATTTCTTTTCATCAAATTAGTAAAAAATAAATGCTTCCAGACAACTCTATATTTTTACTATCCAGGTGTCAAATGTCAATGTGTCTAGGGGTATTGGCAAAAGTTGTAGAGGTTGGCGATATTATCTCCAAGGTTAGTTTGGGGGGTGCTGTTGTCGAAGTCGTTAATGGTGTTGGTGATTTGCAACCTGGTGATGTTGTTATAGTGCATGCAGGGCTAATAATACAGAAAGTAACTGCTGAGGATGTGCTTAGCAATCTCTATGCCATTTATGAGCTTCAGAAGACACATTACGAGCTCAATGGATTTGGCTATGAAGAGGCATCTAAAATGGCTCTGGATGATGTTAAGAGGTTTGGGGCTGAGCTTGGTTTAGATCCAAAGAAGATTGAAGAGGCTATAGCCAGCTTTAACGTGGAAGAGGTGGCAAGGTTCTTTACGTAGATTTAGATTATTTAAAGGGATTTTAATGCTCTACAAGATATATGAAAATCTCTTTGCTGTCGAGGATCTGCCTCTTGCTTACCTCTCGCTTCCCGAGCTCAAGGCACTGCTCTTAGCTGATGTGCACCTCGGTTTCGAAGAGTATATGGCTACAAGAGGGGTGTATTTACCTAGGCTACAGCTAAAGAGGGTTATTGAAATCGTTGAAAGAGGCTTGAGCCTGGCAAATGCAGACACGCTGATAATTGTTGGTGATGTTAAGCATCTCTTTGATAAGCTTGGTAGGAAAGAGTCTAGGGATCTCAGTGACTTTCTAACCTATGTTAAAAAGAGGTTTAGTAGAGTTGTACTAGTGCGTGGAAATCACGATAATTTCGTTTACTCACTCTCTATGAGATACGGTATAGAGTTTTATGAGAGCTTTCAAGTGGGTTCAACACTTTTCATACATGGTCATAAAGATTTTCAGCTCGATGGCTACAACCTCATTATCATAGGTCATGAGCATCCAAGTATAGTTTTGAAAGATCCTGTTACGGAGACGGTAACGAAATTTCCATGCTTTCTCAAAGTACCTCTGCAAAACAGCTCAACTCTGGTGATTCTCCCAGCAGCTGGAGCATACCAATCAGGTACAGCTGTATCTACCTCTACACAAAGCTTTCTTTCACCCATAGTGAAGAGGCTTGGAATCCTTGGAGAGGCCATGCCTTACGCTATTGTCGAGACAGAAGGTGTATATGAACTTCCAACGCTTACTACAATAGAGAGACTTCTCTCAGCACTATAAACTCATGATTTAAAAATAGCTTATAAACCCTATTTAAAGTATATAAGCTACGAATTTAAAAGGAAGTTCACTGAGTGTGAGACTATTTCAGATCTAGATTCCTATTATAGGCAATTCTATGAAAAGTACTTGATGGATTTAAGCAACCCCTTTGTACAGGTTAAGGTAGAAAACATAGTGGCTACAGTAACGATTGGGCAACCCATAGACTTAGAGTATATCGATAAAGCATTGCCTAACGTCGAATACGATCCTGAGCAGTTCCCAGGACTTGTACTAAGACTTGAAAATCCAAAGGTAACAGCTCTTGTATTTAGATCTGGAAGAATGGTTGTGACAGGGGCTAAAAGCACCCCCATGCTGATAAGGGCTGTAAAGAGGATCATAAAAATGCTTCTGAAGTACTACGTAACAATAACCTCTAAGCCAAGGATACAGGTTCAAAACATTGTTGCTTCTGCTAACCTTGGAGCAGAGGTAATGCTTGAGAAAGTAGCCTTCTTACTGGAAAACACAATGTATGAACCTGAGCAATTCCCAGGACTTATCTACAGAATGAGTGATCCCCATGTCGTACTCCTCATATTTAGTAGCGGCAAAATGGTGATAACAGGGGCTAAAAGCGAAGATGAGGTATTCTTAGCTGTGAGAAATGTGTATCTAAAGCTAAGAGAACTTGGCTGCTTAAGAGAGGCCAAAAAAGAGGAAGAAATATTGTCTGAAGAGCTTGAGGGTGTTGAGGTAGGAAGATCGAGAAAAAAGATAACTATGAAGGATTTAGAGGTTTAAGGCAGTAAAGTCTTTTGACACATAGCTACGCCCAACTATAACACAACCTCACTACTCTTTTTCGATGCATAGAGACTCCAGATGCTAACAGCATCAATATCTCCCCCTGCTACTTTCTCGCTAACAAGATCTATTTTTACAGCTGCTGGTACTGCTACCCACTCCCCTAGCAATATAGCTTCGCCAACATTTAGACCTGGTAACTCCTCCATAACATCCTGCATAACGGGCTCACAATACTTTGAAACATACATCTGATCTTCTGGATGAACAATTCTTAGAATTGCTAAGTTTCCAAGCTGGCTGAGTATGGTTGGATCTAGACCTCTGGGTCTCTGGGAAACCACCACAACGCCTAATCCAAATTTTCTTCCTTCTCTAGCAACCATAGAAGCCCTCTGTTTAGTCGCAGTCTCTTCCCCAGCTGGTATAAATACGTGAGCCTCTTCTATAACAGCTATGATGGGGGTTGGAAAGCCTTTTACACCATTGCTCCATACACTAGCTTTCCTAGCTTCTAAGATTCTTGATAGCCAGTGCGCTATAACTGCATCAGCGTGGTTCAGATGAAGTTCGCTGAGATCAACAGCATTTATTGAGCCTATAGATACCCTCTCCATAACATCACCTGAACTCTCCTTCAAAACCCTTTTTAGAAAGCCCTCATAAACAGTTACAGAGTCTAGAACCTTCTGTGCTGATGAACCATATCTAGCAACCTTCCCCTGAATGCATCTCTTCAAACCATTGAAAAACTCTTTATTTACCTCAACATCTATGGAATCTAAACACTCCTTTAAAACCATTCTCTGCCTTGTCGCATTTCTCGGTATGTTCAAAAGCCTTGCAAGCTCATCTAATGTTAATCGTGCTGGATCTAGCATAGGCTTGATAACTACTGTATTAGGTAGGGAGAGGTACTCGCCATGATAATCAAATATGATAACAGTTCCACCAAGTTCTGAAACTCTTTTTGAAAGCAGAGCAACAAGGTTGCTCTTCCCCATACCAGTCATAGCAAGTATCCCCAGATGCCTTGAAACAACCTTATTTACATTAATCCTTACCTCTACCTCAGGCTCTCTCAAAAGAGCCCCAACCCTTATATGAGCTGGGGTGCTAGGTGTAAAGATTCTTTCTAGTACAGCCTTCGGAGCTTTGTAAACTTCTGTTCCTGGAGGTGGTGGAACTGGTGGTATGTGCAATTTCATTGAACTGTTATCTATTGAGCCAAGAATCTTTATCCTACCCCTATGGTAGAAAAGTCTCTCACCTACTCTAATACTTTTTACAAGTCTTTCTACATCTCTCGGATCCACAAGATCTCTTGATATAACTAGGCTACCTGTTATTGATGTGGCTACAAATGCTAGCACCCTGTAGCCGTGGTACTCTATATACAAGTATTCCCCCATAGACAAAGGTCTGAAGGCAAGTATCTCAGCTTCGTAAGGCTTGGCTTCACCAACTATGTAGCCAACAATCTCGTTCTCCTTACTAAAATCAACTTCAAATAGCTTTTGCAACGACATATACCCACCTATATAGGTTCCCTGCTATACGGATCTTCCATCACACCTAGAACAGCCACTACTCTCTCCACATCATTGTTGCTAACCTTAGCAATCTGATCTGCTCTCATTAATGGGTATGGATATCCTGAGACTGTAGCTGTTGAAAGCACGTCTATTAAGTATCGTATCCTTGGCTCTACAGGTTCATCAAACTCCCCCACAAGCTCTACTCTGTATACCCTTGCATATGGCTCGAACCTCACATAAGACATGTATATAGATGCTTTAATCCCTGTAGTACTTTTCATGCTATGTGTAAACATTTTTGCTGCTAAAGCTATGCCCATGTGTTTGGATTGCGTTAAGTTCAAGGGCTTTGTATATCCGGGTAAACCTTCTGTGTATCTCTCAAAATAGTATATATCTCCCTTCACAAAGCCTAGAATATCCTTTGCTGTGGAGTTTTTGGATAGAAATACAAATTTTCGTGGATAGAGGGAGAGGGTTATGAGAAAATTCTTCAACACTTCAGAGACTTTAATTCCTTTAAAGTCTAGAAGCTCATGCTCACTTTCCAACATAGCCCTCCTCAGTTTCGAGAACATCGCTACAGCACTACCATCAACAAGAATGATGTCTGCAGATGTAACGAGTTTTGACATAGCTTCAACTTCTCTAGCTATTGATAGTAGTGAAAGTTCATATTCTATGTTGCTAGTAGAGATCACATCTACATCAGCAATGCCATTGCATTGCTCGCCTCCCTTAGAGTCGATATGTATCCATGCAGTGTTCTGTATGTAGAGTGCATATCCTCTGAACTCCTTATAATTATAGCCACTATCTATAGCAGCTACATTAATTCTCTTCATGTAGGGGTTGCGAACACCTCTATATGGTATCCACAAAGTTTTCACTTCCTTAGCGACATCAATGCTTATTACTTCATCAATCTTACTTCTCAGAGAGCCGAAAAGGACTAGTGCTGTATCTAACGCTTGTGTTAGCACGTATCTCAACCAGGTAACACTGGTAGACTACTACTGTATTATTTAAACGACTAGAGGATTATAAGGGAGAGAGGTAACCGAAATTATACTGTGGGTGATGTGATTGGAATAGTGGAATGCAATGAAGAGTGCCTGAATATAGCTAAAAAGTTTCTGGAGCATGTAATGGGATGGTACCATTCATACTTTGCATCATCTTGCATAGAAAAAGGCATTTGCAGAGTACTCGTAGCTAGCGATAAGGAGATGACAATAGGTATTATAGTGTTTTACAAGGCTTTAACAAAGCCTCTTCCAACTATCGTTATATACTATGTCGCTGTAGACAGCAAATTTAGAGGACGTGGTGTGGGCAAGGCTCTTGTAACTTCAATTGAAAGCCTTTTTGAAAACAATCAACATATTTTCCTGGCTACAACGAGAGAAAACAATATTCCATCTAGAAAACTGTTTTCAGAACTAAACTATTCTGAGGTATTCATCGAACATCTTGATAATAGAACCTCTAACTTTATTGAGAGACTTGCATGTTCTTATGAAGATGATGTGGTTTTGTATAAAGGCATAAGCGATATAGCCATTCTTGCACATATCAATGAAAACATCTCTATAGCTGAAAGAATATGGAAAAGAGTGTGTTATGAGCCTTGGAAACAGCTTAGAAAAATCTGAATCAAACTTCGTTTCTTTGCCACCATTTCTCGGTAGATGGAGATTCAATGCCTTTCACTCCTACTGCCATGCTTCATCAATAAACATGTCCAACGACCCATATACATATAGGCTGTAGAAATGCGTAAACAGTGCTACAAAAACCAAATAAATAAGGCTTGAAACCACGAACACATATATCAACACAAACAAATAATTATGGATAGAGAAACAGCTTGGTATCAGATGTGTTATTATCACACCTCTGTCTATGAAGCTGGTTAGTGGTTGTTTGTTGGTGGTCTAGGTTTATGAGGTTCTTCGCCATGAACTATACTGTTACGAAACATATTCAGTTGATTTACTTCCTAGCTTTAAAGGGTCTTTTTGAGTAGTTTGCATATTTCCTATCGTTATATTTGCGGATTTTTCATTGTGTATGGTGAGGAGCTATTATTGTGTTATTGTCTTTTCTTTGTTTTTCTTCTTTAGAGAACGCTATTAAAGCTGGTGTAAAGTCTTTAAGCATGTTCTTCCAGGGACTCTCACTCTTTTCATAGTACTCAAGATATTGGCTAACCTTATCCTGCATTTCATCAACGTAGCTTGCTATATTCTTTATAACTGTGTAGTCTAGGGGCACAAAAAGCACATATTCTACAGGAGCAATCCACACACCCTTATCCTTAGCTCTTAGCAATGCCTCAACAACTTCTCTATCGCTTGCATTATCCTCTAGCTCTAGCAATGCTGCATAGTGGTGGTCTATATAATGCAATGCGAACAGAGCTTTTATATCATTGTCCTTGATGCAGGTGTATAGTCCATACTCTGAGGAGTCTGGTAGTACACTATGCACTTCTTCAGATATCTGACATCCGAGGCTTTTCAGATACTCAAAGAATTTAATACCATCATGCACCTCTATAAATGAGACAAGCAATGGCATCACTAGACTATATCTAGCTACATTCATAGAGTTTAAGAGTTTTTCAGCACTTCTATAGATATAGGTACGGGTGTTGTGCTGTGAGTGCGAAAATGATTGATGTTAGCGGTAAGGAAGAGGTTGGTAGGGAGGCTATTGCAAAGGGATGTATAAAGCTTAAGAAAGAGACTATTAAGAGAATTAAGAGAGGCGAAGTTGAGAAGGGAAATGTGATAGCAACAACATCGGTAATTGCAATAGAGGCAGCAAAACTCACACACCTACTCCTACCCTTCTGCCATCCAATTAAAATAGATTATGTTGAACCTAAGATAAGCATTGAAAATGATGATATCTGTGTAGAGGTATTGGTAAAAACCAGGGAGAGAACAGGAGTTGAAATGGAGGCCCTCACAGCAGTTTCCATAGCACTTTTGAATATATGGGATATGGTAAAGAGATATGAAAAAGATGAGAAAGGGCAGTATCCATACACAGAAATATCGAGTATAAGAGTTGTTGAAAAAGTGAAAAAAGTGCAGGGCTAGAGGAGACTAGCTACTTCTTTGGCTTATAAAATGGGTGTACAGCGACATCCCTTTTACTCAATATCTCTTCTATTTTTGGTTCTCCACTCATAGCCCTCTTAATAGCTAGCTTAGTGGCCTCATAGTTATACTTAAATACTTTATCAGGGTCTTTAGCAGCTGGATGTACAAAGACACCACATATAATTACAACATCGTCAACAACGTCCTTTGGTATCACACCCTCAGCAACAGAGTCAGCAACAGCTTTAGCAACAGCGTACTGAGCAGCTCCAAATACCAGCTCTGCTTGTTTCAAGCTCTTGATGGTCACCTTAGGGACTATGAGTGTAACGGGTTTTACCAAGAGATTTGGTGTGAGTACAGCAAATAGTTTTGTATGTCCATAGGTCTGATGCGCTAAGCCAAATGCAAAACCTATACCAGTAGGTCCATCCTTGTCTCCAATTATTAGATCTATGTGAGCGATCTCAGGCTCTTCACCAACAAGTGCTTCTCCAAATCTCATGCCTATTTTTGACATGGAGCTCACCTGCAGTATATAACCTTAAAGGTTATATATAAATATATCGGAAAATATCTGCGTGCCAAAGTTGCATTAGATTTGATTTAGATTTAGAATATCCTTAGTTGACTCTGATTTATTTCTATTCTTGAAAAACTTGCTAAGCAAATCTATATCATGCAAGCTTCATCACTCAATACAAACTTGTATGAAACTTAAATCAGCAGATGAGCCGAGGTGGTACTTAGAGTTGTTTTCTCAAGCGAATGGCGTTATGTAGTCTCCTGGGTCTCCAAGGTAAAGCCTATACTTTATTCTTCCATTTCTATATTCTATTCTCTCTAGGGATCCCCTGGCAAATACTATTTCTCCTTTCTTTGCAATTTCATTGAACCTCCCTCTAAGTGTGTATATCTCTTCTATCTCTGCCTTAGGCCCTTTGATAATCTCCTCAACACTGGCTCTATATCTGCATGGAGTGTATATAGATTCGCTGTCATCTTCTATTCTGAGCTTTGCCTCAATGATGCCGATTTTTGTACAGGTATAAGTACTATATACATCATCTCTTTGAGGTTCTCTGATTAATCTTATGAAGTACCCCCTGTTTTTGAATAATCCCTCTAAAACTCTTCTGCTCTCTAGATTCACAAAGGTGCTGAATGGTATAGGTGTTTCAAGAGCCCTCTCCTCATATAATTTTTCAATATATTTCCTATCATACCTCCTAAGCCCCAGTCTACCATCATTAATAGCTTCTGTGAGGAATCTGTACATTCTCAAGGCATTGCTCTCACCATAAACAACAACATCTATATCTGATTCCATTGTGTAGAGATCAACTAATACTGAGCCTGATACACCAACTTCCCTAACTCCCCCAACCTCATTAACTATATCTAGAAACTCCTTTACATCGCAAATCACAGGACTTGAACACCTCCCACTCTTGAGAATGTGCATAGCTTTTTCAACCGGGTTGTAAAGCTGTTTAACACTCTCAAGCCTCACCATAGGTGTGGGTCTGTAGCAATAGTAAGCATCTTTAACAACTAGATTTGGATACATAGTATCAACATACTGAAACTGTTGCTCGATACCAGCAACCTTGGTGTATCTCAAACCAGATACATGCAACCTCTCACCAGATGCAGATGGCACATATTTAGGGAGCGCAACCAGAGATCCAGGCGGGTGAGAAACTCCTTTAACATAAAAAATCGCGTTGTCCTTCAACATGAGGTAATAGCCTTCAACAATACCAAAATTCACTCCAAAAACCTCTAAATTTCTGCTTAATAACCAGCTATAAACTAGAGAGAAATTATTTGTAGCTGAGAGTCTCGCCCGAAGGACGGGGGGAGATAAGCTTTAGCACCTTGCGTGCACCAAATGAGCAGGGTAATTGGAGTTTCGGGAAACAGGCTATTTGTTTACATAGATGATCTGCCGCTGATAGGTCACATCGCATTTGGTGTGATAGATAGGGGTACAAACATTATTCAAGTTAGGCCCACAACTCTTTGTCCCTATAATTGCATTTACTGTAGTGTTGATGCTGGTCCTTATTCTCGTCATAGGCAAGCAGAGTTCATAGTTGATTGGAGGCATCTCGTTAAGTGGGTGAGACATGTTGTTGAGGTTAAGGGTGGTGATGTTGTTGAGGTTCTCATAGACGGGGTTGGGGAGCCTCCTACTCATCCAAGCATCGTTAATATTGTTGCAGAACTTAAGAAAGTTGTACCAAGAGTGGCTATGGAGACAAGAGGCTACACATTAACACAGAGCCTTGTTGATGCTTTGGACAGGGCTGGTTTAGATAGACTCAACATAAGTATCGATACTTTGGATCTTGAGAAAGGGGTCTTTTTACAAGGTGTTCCCTGGTATAGAACTGAGAAAGTTAAGGAGATTGTAGAGTACATAGCTAAGGAGACTAGAATAGATGTGCATCTAACACCAGTCTGGATACCTGGGGTAAACGATAAGGATATTGAGGAGATAGTTGAGTGGGGGTTGAGAATAGGTATAGGCAAAAGGTTTCCACCCTTTGGCATACAAAAGTATGAGGTGCACAAATATGGTAGAAAAGTTCCAGGTGCAAAAGAACCTACATGGAGAGAGTTTAGAGAGTTTCTTGAAAAATTAGAGAAAAAATTCAGCATACCACTACACTACAAGAAGCTTGATTTTGGATTCAGATACACAAAGAGATACCCAACAAAGTACAGCAGAGGTGAGAAAATCAGTGTCTCAGTAGCCATGCCAGGGTGGCTAAAGGGAGAAGTTATAACCGTGGACAGCGAACTCAGTACAATTATAACAGTAGTTGGAGTGAAATGGTGCCCAGAACTAGTAAACAAAAAGATCAGGGTCATTATTGTAGAGAACCAGGATGGAATATACATAGCAAGACCTTTATAGCTACTTCCCACTCATTAATGCCTCTAATCCTTTGCCTCTAGATGTACATTCCCTTCATTTTAGTTTTCAGGATCGCATCCAGGGACTTCTATCTCACCTATAGAGACTTGAGCATTTCTATGGGATCATGGATAGTTGTCGAGTCTAATGGAACAAAACCTCCATCTACCTTTAACTCGCTTGGGCTCGTGGTAGAACCTCAATCGCTTAACGTAGGTAAATAGAGCCATGGCTTATGAACTCAACCTCTAATCACAAACTTTGAAGCAGCTCAGTTAAAGGATGGGTCTTTGTTTTCAGTTCTGACCTCCTCCTAGCCTTAAAAAGTGAGGCTTTCAGTTATAAACAAATTACTATCGCTATGCCTTCATCATATTATATTTGCGTGCTTAGGGTATGTTGTTAAAGAGGTGTCATGCAGTGCATATCTCCCTAGCCACAGTTTCTGCAAGTTTCTCGGGCTCTTCAAAAATCTTTACTTCTGCTAATGCTCTGGAGTCCATGTATGGAGCAAACAATGCTACTCTATCGCTTGAGAGCCCAGATTTTAACACATATACTGGCTTTCCTTCCGCATAGGCTGTTACAATTTCCTGAATTGTTCCACTCTCCCCACCTAGTGCAATGAGTGCGTTACACGATCTAACCATGTAAACACTTCTAACCCTGTAGCTAACCCCAGGTCTAAAAACAATTGCTTTCTCTGGAAATGTCGTCTCCTCTTCCTCAATGGGGGCAACTATAACTACTTGAAGCCCGAGCTCAAGCGACTTATCGACAATGTGTTTCATCAGCCCCCAGTAACCACCAACAAGAACTGTAAACTTGTTGCATAATTTGCAAAGCTTCTCTAAAACAATGGCACTTTTTTCAGCCAGGTCTCTAGGGGGATCACCACTGTACGCTGCAAAGCATATCTGAACCAATGTTGCACCACCTTCAATTCGCAACATACCTTTTGTTTCTTGCACTCCCTCTTATACTTGGATTCACAGGATACTTTGGTTCTTCCCCTCTCAAAACTCTTGCGATTTCCTCAGCTACCGCTATGGACATAGCTTTTCTAGCTTCTTCAGTTAACCATGCTATATGCGGTGTTAGTACAGTATTTTTCAGCTTTGTAAGCTTATTGCTTGCCTCCAGAGGTTCTCTGAAAAACACATCTAGTGCAGCACCAGCTATTCTACCACTTTCTAAAGCCTCTACAAGCGCTTCATGATCCACTATAGGGCCTCGCGCTATGTTTATCAGAATGGCTGAGGGCTTCATCAACGACATCTCTCTTCTGCCTATAAGCCCCCTAGTCTTCTCTGTAAGCGGAAGGGCCACGACTATTATATCCGAGCTCTTCAATAGCTCGTCTAGGGGGTGAAATTCTGCACCAAGCTTTTTCTCTAAATCAATCTTCCTCTCGATATCGTAGTACATAACATTTAAGCCGAATCCCTTAGCCCTCTCAGCAATTCTAGAACCTATCCTCCCAAGTCCTATAATACCCATTACCTTGCCCCTCAGCCCAGCACCAATGAAAACCCTGTTTTCATATGGATTGCTAAACCATTTACCAGATCTCACAAACACATCAGCGTCACAAACCCTTCTAACAAGGCATAATAGTAGTGCCATAGCATGATCTGCAACAGCATCGAAGAGCTCTTCAACAGGTGTTATAGTAACCCATATACCGAGTCTTGTAGCAGCCTCTACATCCACATTATCATATCCAACACCATGACGCGCAACTATGAGGAGCTTTACAGCTTTCTCCAGCACCTTCCCAGTAAAAGGCTCTGTACCCATCGAGACCACAGCATCGAAATCCCCAATAATGGATGCCAACTCCTCTTCACTGCTAAGATTCTTAGATGTATAAATAACTTCAGCAACCTTACTAAGTATATCAACGCCAGCGCTATGTATTGGTGCTGTAATCAGTACTTTGGGCCTCTTCATAAAAATCCCATACTGTTGTAAATAATGTAAGATTAAAAATGCTTTTCAAAACTATATCTTCTCTTGTGATGCACATGCCCAAGTTAAAGGAGGTTCTGAGGAAAAATGAAGTAGCTTTAGGAACATGGATAACCATAAACCATCCAGATGTAGTTGAAGCAATTTCTACACTGCCACTAAATTGGCTTGTTTTCGACATGGAACACGGCCCACTAGATGTTTCAAGCCTTGAGGTGTTGCTGATGGCAATCAGAAACCCAGATATTGCACCAATAGTGAGAGTTCCTTGGAACGATATGGTGGTTATAAAGAGGGTGTTAGATGTTGGGGCAACAGGAGTGCTAGTTCCATGGGTAAACACAAAGAGTGAGGCTATCAATGTTGTGACATACTCTAGGTATCCACCAAACGGTGTTAGAGGTGTTGGACCTAGGAGAGCTGTTCTATATGGTGCTGTGGATTTCCTTGAATACTACAACAGGTTTGAAGCTGAAGAACTCGTAATAGCTATTCAAATAGAAACAAGAGAAGCTCTTAAAAACATAGAGGAGATAGCAAGTGTTAAAGAAATAGATGTGTTCTACGTGGGTCCCATGGACCTCTCAGTAAACCTCGGCATACCGCTGCAATACAGTCATCCAAAATTTGAAGAGGCTTTACAAATCGTCTTGAAGACATGCGAAAAATATGATAAAGTGCCTGGAATACATACATTTAGCATTGATTCAGCAAAGAAATATATGCAAATGGGATTCAGATTCATGGCTCTAATGACGGATATAAGCATCTTAAGAAGCTCTCTACTAGAAATGCTCAAAACCATGGGGCGTAGCTAACCTCTTCTCAGAAGATGAAACTTTTTCACTATCAAGTGAAAGCATTGCTTTTCTTTTTAAGGCAGGGAGGAGATGATATGGATTTGTGTAGCAAGACATGTTCATATCTATAAGTCTACCTTTTACTGCTTTTTCTTTTAGCATATCCTCCCTCTAACCCCATAAGTATGTGAAATACATATGCCCTTCTACTTTTAAAGACCCTTCCACATTTCCTACATATATACACCATTGCAGTTCCCACTAAAAGCTTGGGGTATTTATAGTGTTTTTAGACTGCATAACTTGAATACTCTTGTATCTGGTGATGTGCTGTGACTAGAAAGGTGGTTATTATTGGTGCTGGTGGTAGAGATTTTCACAACTTCAACACAGTTTTTAGAAATAGTAGTGAGTATAGGGTTGTAGCCTTTGTGGCTACACAGATACCGGGAATTGAGTATAGGAGGTACCCACCAAGTCTTGCAGGTGAGCTATATCCAGAGGGAATACCTATTTACCCTTTGAGCGAACTTCCAAATCTGGTGATGAGGCATGGCGTTGATGAAGTTGTGCTGAGCTTTAGCGACTTGACTTATGAGGAATTGGGAAAAATGCTCTCACTTGTGCTATCCCTGGGTTGCGATTTTCGTATTCTGGGTCCTAAGAGCACAATGCTAGAGAGTGTAAAGCCTGTTCTTGCTGTTACAGCTGTTAAGACGGGGGCAGGAAAATCAACTATATCCAGGGCTTTTGTTGCAGAGCTTATGAGGAGGGGTGCTAGAGTTGTTGTGGTGAGGCATCCAATGGCATATGGAGATATTGAGAAAAAGAGTGTGCAAATCTTTCGCAGCCTTAATGATGTAAATAGCTGTGAGCTGAGTATTGAGGAAAGAGAGGAGATAGAGCCTCATCTGAGGATGGGTGCAATGGTTCTGCTGGGGGTAGACTATGGAAAAATTCTTCTAGAGGCTGAGAGAATTGGGGACGTGATTCTGTGGGATGGTGGAAATAATGACTGGCCTTTCTTCAGACCTCAATACATGGTTGTAGCTGTAGATGCCCTGAGACCAGGACTAGAAATCTCAACATTTCCAGGAGAGGTCAATGTTAGAATGGCTGACGCTGTGATAATAACAAAGGTTGGCCAGGCCTCAGAAGAGGATGTAGAGAGAATAATTAGAAACATCAGGACGGTTAACAGCCGTGCACACATAGTTAAGGCTGATATGGAGGTAGAAATGGCAGAGCCCATGCATTTAAGTGGCAAGAAAGTTGTAATTGTAGAGGACTATCCAACAGTAACGCATGGTGGAGCACCATATGGGGCAGGCTATGTAATAGCTAAGAAACATGGCGCTATAGTAATTGACCCAAGGCCATATGCCGTTGGATTCCTGAAGAAGGTATATGATATGTATCCATACATAGGACCAGTACTTCCTAGTGCTGGGTATACACAATCGCAACTCAGAGACTTAGAAAATACATTAAATAATGCTGAAGCAGAGGTAATAGTGAATGCCTCACCCATAAATATAGCAAGCACACTAAAGCTAAACAAACCTGTAGTTAACGTAATGTGGAGTCTAAAAATAGTTGAAGGCCCCACAATAGCAGAGCTAGTTAACGAGTTTCTTGCCAGGATCGCTACTAACCTAACCCTCCATCAACTAGAGAACAAGGCCTTCAGTTAAAAAGAACTTGTATTCAAAAACGTTATTCACTCTACTTATTTGCACTTCTTGAGCAAGCATGGAACGATATATGTAGTTAGAGCCACTACTATAGCGGGTATTGTAGGATATATTAATGTTTCTCCATAGATGTAGATATACCATATAATACCTGTCACAGCTCCGCTAATCATGGATGCTACAGCCCCCTCTCTACAGCCCCTCCCCCAGAAAAGCCCTATTGTTACAGGGCCTATGAAAACTGCGAAAATTGTTCCAAATGCTGCTCCAACCATATCCACAATAAGCTTGTTTCGCAGTATTGCAAATGGTATTGGAAGTAATGATAGTAGTATTGCAAGTGCTTTTGAAAACTTTAATGCATTTTTATCATCAAGTTTTACAAAGGGTTGAATAACATCTTTTATAAGCGTTGTGACCATGCTCAGAATGGTTATGGCTATTGTAGACATGGAAGCTGCTATAGGACCCGCTAATATCAATCCTCTAATACCTTCAGGAACTATCATATTTACAGCTGTTGGTATAACCCAGTCAGTGTCCTTCATTAGCTGAATTACTTGATAATTACTAACCTTACTGTCTATCACTAGGTGGCAAAACGCTCCAAGAGAGAACATAAGCATAGCATAGAGTGCTACAAGTATAGGACCTATGATTTTGCCTTTCTCAATAGCCTTTTCATTTCTAGCTGTATAGAATTGCACTAATATGTTTGGCAATGCTATTTGTGCAACACCTATTGAGAATGTTATGCTCATTATGAGTGGCACTAGCATTCCTTTCTCAATGGCTGGTTGAGGTCCTGCACCATCTATTCTGAGCCAGAGACTCCCTGAAAACTTCCCAGCTATAGTCATGTTAGCTAGCTTCCTCAAACCCTCCAGAGGTCCACCAATATATGTCATTATATAGCTAAATGTTGTTGCAGCTGCTATAAGCATCATTACCCCAAGGTACAAGTTGTTAATTGCTGCGCTCCTCAAACCACCCACAACAATGTATATAGCCACTGGAAGTAGTAGTATGAGAAGAGCTATAGCATAATCAAGTCCATAGACTGTTGATAAAACTATTGCTCCACCCTTATAAACACTCACTAAGTAGAGCATGAATAGTATGATCATCATCACTACAGCAATATATTTTGCAACCTTACTTCCATATCTATGTTCTATGAACTCTGGTATGGTTGAAATATTGTAGAGAGACATGTACTCATAGAGCTTATTTGCAATGAAAAGCCAGAGTAGCGATACTCCTATAACATGCCACGCTGTTAACCAAGCACCGAAACCTAGATTGTATAGATATGTAGAGCCTCCTCCTCCGAGGAACGAGGCAGCGCTGTAGTATGTTGCCATTATTGAGAACGATAATAACCAGGGTCCAAGAGATTTATTTGCAAATATATAGCCGTGAAGAGTCTTACTATGCTTATAACCTGCAAAACCTAGCACTATAGTAATGCTAGTGAATATCCCAATAATGATTTGGTCAAGTATATGCACCACAATCAACCCTCACCTCCAGCACTATCCCTCTTCCTCAAACTATCGCACATAGTAATAACAATAGTTGCTACTAAAAATACCATAGCAAGCACATACCCACTTAAAATAGCTACATCTACTTCCACAATGCGTTACCCACCCATTACAAGACTATATCCATGCTATGAAACCCTTTAAAAACCTAACTCTACATACTTCATTAAAATACGAGATAACAATAGAAATAATTTAGCCATAAATCGCCATAGCTATGATTAACACATAGAGACTACAAATTTCGAGATAGCCCATATTAATATGGTTAAATCTATCATTTATTTTATCTCTATATTTATTGTAACTCTGCATTGATGAAGGACAATGCTCCGATAAATCAGTAGAACAACTCCCAAGGAGCTTGTGTCGCTAGTCCCAATGTACATTGAACCCTCTTCAGAAGGTAACAGTGCCGCCAGTGAAGGGGTGGGTGAGGAGAAAGCTCCCTAAATTCGACGAACATGAAATGATGGGAATGACATCTAGAGATAAATGGATCATTACTTGGCTCCACAATTAAGCAAAGACCTTGCATTTTATGACCAACCTCCTTCCTATTCTTGCAGAGAACCCTAGTCCTTAATTTATAGAAGAGGTCAGAATATTAAAAAAGATTGTGTTTGGAAAAACTTCCTCTAACTTATTTCAACATTTGCTGTTAAATCTCCTGCTGAGGTTTGAAGCACTATTGTTACCTTTGATTTGCTAATCATAATACTTCCCGGTACAGTTATGTTTTTGGTTATTGTTATCTCTTTACCAGGCTCTACTGTAACCCCAATATCTATCTGTAATGGTACTGTTGTTTGTGTGACAAGTATTGCTCTCTCTATGGTTACATTTATACTTCCACTATTTCTAACTTTAATGGTCAGAGCATATTCATTGCCTTTAATTTTCTGAAGCTCAACTTCCCTTATCTCCAACCCTGTAACCACAGTCTTTGTTGCTGTCTTCTCTCTATGCTTCAACATGTTGTATAGAGGCTCTAGCCACGCTTTTGCAACTTGTAGCATTGCAACAGCTCTATTTGCAGTTATGAAGGCTTCTATCTTGTTGCCCTGCTCATACAGCTCTTGAGATTTTTTCACTAATGCCTCAGACTCACTCACCATATTCTCTATTCTCTGCAAATACATTTTGTCGCAGATTGGTGGAAATGAATGTATATTGACTTGGATACATACAACTTGAGTGCTATTCTTTACATAGCTCAGCATCTCTTTAACATCGCTTAGAAGCTTCATAGCAATCTCAATGGTTTTATTATATAGATTGCCAACTGCCGAAAGCGGTATCCACTCTGGCATTCTATGTATTTCTCTCTCAACCATTTTTATCCATGCCTTTATCTCAGCTAGCTCAGGCATCCACTTGGCCAAGTCCTCTACAGATGCATTAGCTATCCTACTCTTTAACTCCTCTAGCTTCTGCAATGCCTGGTCTATGGCTGCAACAAGCTTCGTTGCATTCTCTTTAACTGTTGCATTCCTCAAGTCCTGAAGCTCATCCTCAAGCTCATCTATCTCTTCCAAAACTTCTTTAGTTCTATTTTCAACAACACTCCTAATAACCTGCGTCACATTTGATACATACCCTACTGCAAGCTGTTTTGAAACATTGAAAACTATTTCCCTCGCCTCTCTAACCTTATCTAAGGCTAGTTGCAGAGCTTCTATGGATTCTTTAGAAGCGTTGAGCTTCTTCAACCTCTCTATAGTGGTGTTCAAAGCTCTCTCAGCTGCCTCAAGATCCTTATAAGCATCGCTAACTCCTTTAACACCCTTCAAAGCAGTTAGCATGGCTATATCCACACTTGCGTTTGCAAAGCTCTTCAGCTTTGCAGGTATCCACAAGTCTTTTTCAAAGCTTTTCAGAGCTTTGTTGAGCTCCTTTAAGTCCCTGGCTCTAGTTATATTTGTTAAGATCTGCGTTATATTTACGCCATGTTTCTTCTCTAAAACCTTTATCCTCTCTTCCAAAGCCCTTCTAACGCCATTCAAATACCTCTCCAGAACTATTCCAACTGCATAAGCTCTTCCACCAATCTTGACCTCTTCATTAACCTTACTAAGCAATTTGGAGGCGTTGCTTACCCAGCTTCTAAGCTCTACAAAGCTTAGTGCTGATATGTTTACGGATAGCAGCTTCCGAATCTCACTCTTCAAATCGGCTGATATATTTAGAGCAAGACATTTAGATAATGTAACGTTTAAAACCTTTGCCTTAGCTAGCAATACTTGATAAGCAGTGCTATTGGTTGTCTGAGGCCTTGGACTAGTTGTTGTGGTCTGCATTAAGGTCACTGGTATGGCTAGTCCTATAAGCGATAACATGCTTAAGGCTATCACCACTAACCCAAGGATTTTAGGTGTCTTAACTTGCATCCTCATTTGCATTCACCTTCAGTTCACCATTTCTTACTAGCACTAGGAGTTAATAAGGGTCTGCCTGAAACTCCTGTCTCATCTAATATGAAATGCTAACCTGTTTTACATGCACCGAACATTTTCAATATACTTAACTATATTTTTGCTTAGTTTATGTATAGCTGTATTGAGTTATGTAAATGAGCTATTTATATACCTTATTACACAACTACAATAATGGGGCTCTGATGAATATGCTACAGCTCATTTACGAGGGTAAGAGTAAGCGTGTTTATGCTGTAGATGAGAAGACGCTCATCATGGAGTTCAAGGATGATGTTACTGCGGCTGATGGACTTGTTAAAGCTGTGGCTATGGGTAAAGGTGTTTTAGCTGCTAGAGTCTCTGCATATCTATTCAACCTGCTTGAGAAGAGCGGTATAGAGACACACTTTATTGAATACGATAGTAAGAGAAGAATGCGTGTCAAAAGACTTGAGATAATACCTATAGAGGTTATTGTGAGGAACCATGCCTATGGCTCGCTCCTCAGGAGAATGCCTCTATATAAACCCCTTCAAAGGCTTGAGCCGCCACTGATAGAGTTCCACTACAAGGATGATGACCTCCATGATCCATTAGTGCTTGAAGAGGATATTATAAGAGTTGGTATAGTTGATGCCCATACCTTGAATCGTATAAAGGATTCAACTCTAAAAGTGAACAACATCTTAGCAAACTTCTTTGCATCAAAGAATCTCAAGCTTGTGGATATAAAGCTTGAGTTTGGTGTTGACAATCATGGCAATGTTATTTTAGCTGATGAAATATCTGGAGATACATTCAGAGTTTTGGATGAGAATGGAGAGCATTTAGATAAGGAGGTGTTCAGGAGAACCAGGGATGCGGGTCTCCTTCTCAAGGCTTATCTAAGGCTTGCTGAGAGGATTGGTATAGGTATAGAGGATGTCAGCACACCTAGTTGAAGTTATAATAACAAATAAGTCTGGGGTAAGAGACCCTGAGGGGGAGACAATACACAAACATCTAATATTGAAGAAAGGCTACTCAATGGTCATGGGGGTGAGGACAGGGAAATACCTGCTCATGACTGTGAGTGCAAGTAGTGCTGAAGAAGCCATTAGGGTTGTTAAGGAGGTGTGTGAAAAGCTCAGAATATATAATCCCATTGTTCATGACATTGAGGTGAGGCTTCATACCTAAAATAGCCATTGTGAAATTTCCTGGAACAAACTGTGATGAGGATGTAAGGCATGTGCTTGTAGATGTCTTTGGACTCGAAGCTGAGATTGTGTGGTATAAAGAGTTTGCAGTCAAACAGTGGGATGCTGTTATCCTCCCAGGCGGCTTTAGCTATGGCGATTGGCTGAGAGCTGGTGCAATAGCTGCTAGAACACATGCTGTAGAGGAGCTTGCAGAGGCAAGGTATTTAGGCATACCTCTTCTAGGTATATGCAATGGCTTTCAAATACTTGTAGAGGTAGGATTGCTGCCAGGGGCTCTGCTATACAATGATAGTGGGAGATTTGTGTGTAGGTGGATTAGAACAGTTGTGGAAAGACCTAGAGGACCTTGGCTTGCACTGGCTAGGGATGGGCAAGAGCTTGACATGCCCATCGCCCATGCTGAGGGGAGGTATTATATAGATGAAGAGTCTTATAATAGCCTACTTCTCAATGCACCTGTGCTCAGATATCTCAACGGCTTTAACCCCAATGGAAGTGTGCATGACATTGCTGGTGTGGGGACAGAAGATGGAGTTGTATTTGGCCTTATGCCACACCCGGAAAGAGCTTCTGAAGAGCTTCTAGCTCCAAAAATGTTCTCCCCCGGTGGCAAAGTTATTTTCGAAAGCATATCCTATTCACTGAAACGGGGGTGGTAATGCCTCTTTCTCCTGAGGAAATAAACGAAATTAGGAGGGTTCTTGGCAGAGAGCCTACGGTAGAAGAGCTAGCAATGTTTGAAGCTCAGTGGAGTGAGCATTGCTCGTATAAGAGTAGCAGAATATTGCTAAGGCTTTTACCAGCAGAAAGCAGGTATGTGGTTGTAGGTCCTGGGAGAGATGCTCCTGCTGTTAAGCTTTTTAAAGATTTTGTAGTGGTGTTCAAAATTGAGAGCCATAACCACCCCTCAGCTGTAGATCCCTATGATGGTGCTGCTACAGGTATTGGAGGTATTGTGAGAGATATTCTAACCCTTGGGGCAAAGCCCGTGGCTCTCTTAGACATGCTTTACATGGGCGAGCCTGTTGATCCCCATGCAAACTGGCTTATAAGGGGGATAGTTAAGGGTATAAGCGATTATGGGAATAGGATAGGGGTTCCCACGGTAGCGGGGGACACATGGTTTGATGCATCATTTAACACCCAGCCCCTTGTTAATGTGGCTTGCGTTGGTGTGGCTCCTCTAAACAACATTGTCCTAGGCTCTCCAGGGCCGGGAGACCTCATAGTTATAATGGGTAATGCAACTGGTAAGGATGGTCTTCTTGGTAGTAGCTTTGCTTCAAAGCCTCTTGCTGAGGATACTGATAAAGAGATTGGAGCTGTTCAGGTGGGGGATCCGCTCACAGAAAAACTGCTCATAGATTCTCTTCAGATACTGGTTTCTAAAGGGCTTGTGAAGTATATTAAAGATCTTGGTGGAGGAGGACTTACAACTGCTATTAGCGAGACTTGTGCTGACCATGGATTAGGGGCTGTGATAGAGCTGGATAAAATGCATACAAGACAAAAGCTTGTGCCGCTAGAGCTCTTGGTTTCTGAAAGCCAGGAGAGGATGTTAATTGTTGTAGAACCTGGCAGGCTTAGAGAAGTTGAGGAAGTTTTGACAAGCTATGACATGCCTTACAGCGTTATAGGGTACTTTACAGAGGATGGCTTGATAAGGATATTCTACAAAGGGGCTAAGGTAGCTGAGGTTCCGGCAAAGGAGCTTGCTAGACCCAGGGCTGTGAGGAGAGCCTCCCACCCACCTGCAGAGGCTTTAAAAGGGCTGAAACCAGTTTACAGCCTTCCTCAGGAGCCAAGCTACATAGAGTCCTTGGTGAAGCTACTCTCATCGCCAAACATAGCTTCAAAGAGGTGGGTATATGAGCAATACGATCATGAAGTAGGGGTGAGGTCTGTGATAAAGCCCGGTCTGGGCGATGCAGCTGTTCTAAGGCTATTAGATGGCTCTTTAAGGGGGTTCGCTGTTAAGGGCGATGCCAACCCTAGGTATACCTCAATAGATCCATTTCACGGCGCTGCCAACTCTGTTGCAGAGTGTTTTAGGAATCTCGTTGCTGTTGGTTCAAAGCCAATTGCAATCGTTGATGAGCTGAATGCGGGGAACCCTGAGAAACCTGATCATTTTTGGTACTTTGAGATGATGCTCAAGGGTGTTGCATGGATGGCTGAAGAACTGGGTCTTCCTGTTGTTGGTGGTAAGGTGAGTTTCTATAATGAGGATTATAGGGGGAGGCAGGTAAAGCCAACTACGACTATCGTTGGTGTTGGAAGGGTGCAAGATGTGTCAAAAGCCATGACCATGGATCTGAAGGAAGAGGGTTCTGCGATAGCTGTTGTAGGTGTTACTTATCCTGAGCTAGGGGGTACAGAATATCTCTATAGGTTATTTGGGCTTGAGGAGGGGGAGATCCCGAGGCCCAGACCCTCATCAGAGCTCAGAAACGCCATGTTTATTCTCAAAGCCGTGGGGATGAACATGCTTAACGCTGTTCACGATGTTGGTGTAGGTGGATTAGCTGTAGCCCTGGCAGAAATGGCTATTCTTGGAAACATGGGAATTGAGGTGAGTGTTGATCGTATTTATGCTAGGGGTGTGCAAAGAATTGATGAGATTCTCTTTTCAGAAACGCAGGCTAGGTATGTAGTAGAGGTGAAGAGCACTAGAGTTGAGGAGTTCAAGAAGCTTGCAAGAAGGTTGGGTGTTCACATAAGTATCATAGGCAATGTACTAGACAAACCTGTGTTCACCATCTCGAAAGGCTCTAAATGCATTCTGTCAGCAGATCTAAGTCTTCTCAGAGACTCTTATAATAGCCTTGAGAGAGTCATAGAGGGTGGGGTTTGATGTGTGGAATAGCAGGTTATGTAGGCTCTGGAGATGCCATAGCTACAATAGTGTCACTACTTCTGGAACTACAGCATAGGGGTCAGGAGTCAGCAGGCATAGCTGTAGCAAGTATGAAAATGGGGGAGATATATAGTTTGATTGGAAAAGGTCTAGTTATTGAGGCGCTTAATGATTCTGGGCTTAGCAAGCTATATGATGTAGGCAGGGTGTTTGGGGGTATAGGGCATGTGAGGTACACTACTAGCGGTGGTTATATGGATTCCCAGGCACAGCCAGTAGTAATTAGGGATGGTGCATATACAGTTGCTCTCGCATTCAACGGTACCATAGCAAACTATCTGCAGCTCGCAAAAGAGTTTGGGGTAAGGGAGTTTGGGGGTGATGCAAGCGTCTTGGCAAAAGTTCTTCTAAGGCTGGCAAGAGAGCTAGATAATGATGTTGTTGAGGCGCTTAAGGTGCTTCCAAGCTACGTTGTAGGGGGTTATAGCATAGCTGTACTCACTTCAGAGCCTAGATTAGTTGTTGCAAGAGATCCCCATGGATTTAGACCTCTAGCAATATCTCTCTCTGATGGAGGGTTGCTCGTATCATCAGAGACAAGCGCTCTTGATGCCTTTGGAGCTGTGGGTTGGAGGGAGGTGCTGCCGGGAGAGGTAATATCGTATGATGGGCACTCAATAGAGTTCACAAAGTCCCCCATATCTGCACCAATATCACCCTGCATATTTGAATATGTTTACTTCTCTAGACCTGACTCTATATTCAATGGTGTTAGCGTGTATATGGCTAGGGTTAGAATGGGTGAAGAGCTTGCAAGTGTTGCTCCAGCTGATGGTGATGTGGTTATACCTGTTCCTGACAGTGGTAGAGCTGCTGCAATAGGTTTTAGCAGGGCTTCTGGAGCCCCCTTGGAAGAGGGTATAGTAGTTAATAAGTATGTGGGCAGAGGCTTCATAGCACCGCCAGCAATTAGAGAAACAATATCGAAGCTTAAGTATGGTTTTGTCAAAAGCTCTATTGATGGTAAGAGGGTTATTCTGGTCGATGACTCCATAGTCAGAGGCACAACTGTAAAGAGCATTGTTAGCAAGCTTAGGTCTTCTGGAGCTAGGGAAGTTCATGTAAGGATTGCCAGCCCCCCTTACAGATACCCCTGCTTCATGGGCATTGACATAGCGTCGAGAGCAGAGCTATTGGCGTGGAGGGCTGCTAGCATTAGAGATATTGCAAAGTCTATTGAGGCTGATAGTGTGGGTTACAACACGGTTGATGGGTTGCTGAAATCAGTTGGGCTACCACTTATATGCCACGCCTGCTTTACTGGGCTCTATCCATTCAAAGGACTTTCAGTTGATGACCTGGAGAAGATGTTTATTAGGTGAATTCATGTGGGGAGCCTCTTAGCTATATATGCATTTGACGAGTTGTGGAACCTCTCAAACATAGTTAGGTATGGGCTCATGTCCTTGCAGCACAGAGGTGCACAGAACTTTGTGGTGTGTATTCCTGGGGAGAGGGTCAAGTGCTTACATAGTGAGAACATTGATGAGGTGAGCAGAGGTGCTTCAAAGAATGTTGCGCTAGCTGTAATAGGCAATGACTCTGATAATATGCTCATAGAGGTTGATGACAGTGGAGTTGTAGCTATAGCTAGCGAGCGCTCGTGGGATGGGGCTAGCAGGGCTCTACAAGCTTTGAGCAATGCGTTTTCGAATGGTGGTGACCCTGTGACAAGCTTTATATCAACGCTGAGTAGGGTTAGCGATGATGTTGCGCCATCTATGGCTGTGCTTACTAAGAGGGGTGAGCTAGTGATTTGGAGAAGCCCCTCAAGTTTCTCTCCACTAGTTCTTGGTAGCTATGGATTCGACATGGCTATAGTGTCTTCGGAAAGCGTTGCTATCGATATCCTTGGTGGCGATGTAAAAAGGTTTTTGAAGCCAGGGGAAGGAATCTACATTGCTAAATACATAGTGAAACACTTTACAGCAGGTGTTAGCGAGCATCGCGGTCTCTGCACTTTTGAGCTCTTGTACCTTGCTAGACACGATGCTATTGTTGATGGTGTGAGTGTGTATGAGTTTAGGAAGCATCTGGGTAGGGAGCTTGCTAAGTACTTGGAAAGCGATGTTGATGTAGTTGTCGGGGTGCCTGAAACTGCATTACCATATGCTATAGGTTTTGCTGAGGTCATTAAGAAGCCTTTTGAAATGGCTTTTATGGCTACGGGTGGTAGGAGGAGATCTATGCTTTTTAGCGATCCATTTGAAAAGATTGTGTCCATACATCTAAAGATGAATCCTATTAGAGGTGTTTTAGAGGGGAAGAGGGTTGCTCTTGTGGATGACAGCATGGTGACTGGGTCAACAATTAAGACTGTTTCGCAGATTCTTCGGTTTAGAGTTGGAGTGCCTGAGGTGCACTTATTTATAGCATCCCCTCCACTGATTATGCCATGTCCCTTCAGTGTATTGAGGCTTGATATGAAGGGCTTGCTAGCAGCAAATCTGTCACAGAGCTTGGCTAGGGACTACCTCGAGGTAGATTCTCTGCATTGGCTCTCTAAAGAGGATGTTGACAGAGTTGCTTCTAGGTTTGGATTAAAGCTATGTGGAAAGTGTTTTGGAGTTGATTTCTTTGGGTGTAGAAAATGAAGGTATTGCTAATAGGGTCTGGTGGTAGGGAGCATGCACTTGCTAAGCTAATTAGGAGGAGTGTTCTAGAGCCAAGGCTCTTCGTTGCAATGGACTATAGAAACCCTGGTTTAGAAAAGGAGTCTGTGGAAACTGGGGGAAAGATGTTCATAGTGAACACTGTGAGCGCTAAAGATGTTGCTAATGTGGCTGAAGAGGTTTCGCCAGATCTTGTTGTTGTAGGTTCTGAGGAGCCTCAGTTTCATGGAGTTACAGATGTGTTGAGGGAGAGAGGCTATATAGTGTTTGGTGCAAGCTCTAGGTGTGCTGAGGTTGAGAAGAGCAAGGTGTTTGCTAGGAGCCTGATGTGGAAGCATGATATATATGGAAGGCTATATTTCAAGGCATTTACAAGTATTGAGGAGGCTAGGAAGTTTATAGAGTTTGCAGGAGATGTTGTGATTAAGCCTGCTAGGCAGGCAGGAGGCAAGGGTGTGAAGGTGTTGAGAGACACCCAAGCTTATCTCTCTAGGGATAGAGCCGAGGTTAAGAAGACTTATATTGAGAAGCTGTTTAGTGAGATGGAGGGGTATAGGGACATAGACTACAAGATAATTGTTGAGCAGAGGGTTGAAGGCGTGGAGTACACCTCCATGATTATAACAGATGGCGACACCATTCTACCTCTGCCACTTGTACAGGATCATCCCCATGCCTTTGAATTCGATATAGGACCTGAGACAGGTGGCATGGGCAGCATACAGGGGCCTGGATGGATATTGCCATTCATAACAAGAGAGGAGTTTGGAAAAACAGTTGAAGTGGTGTCGCAAGTGCTCAAAGCTTTGCAAAGCGAGGTTAGGGAAAAATATGTAGGGGCTTTTGCTGGTCAAATGATGCTCACAGGGATTTGGGGTCCTACAGTTATAGAGTTCTATAGTAGGTTTGGAGACCCTGAGATGTCTAACCTTGTACCGATTGTCGCCAGCGACTTTCTAGAGATATTGGATAAGGCTGCGCGAAGAAAACTTGCAGGCGCAAAATTGGATATAGATGAGGATAGGGTTACCATAGTTAAGGCTATTGCCCCAGCCGGCTACCCTGATAATAGGAGGATTGCAGCGGGGCACCCTATTCATGTTGATGAGGGTGGGGTTAGGGAGCTTGGTTGCGAGGTTCTCTATGCAAGTGTTGAGCTTCTCGCCAATGGTGTTATGTATACTAAGGGTTCTAGGGTGTTTGAGATTGTTTGTAGCAGCGATAATTATGATGATGCCTATGAAAGAATTGAGAAGGCTATTACCCATGTTAAGTCCCTGGATGGCTGGCCCCTGTTTTACAGAAGTGATATAGGCTCTAGAGAGCTTTTAAATGATAGAATTAGAGCTGCAGAGAGAGTTAGAACAATTTATGGTTCTAGAAGTAGGAGAGGTCTGCTGGGCAAGGTGCTGATGTGGGTACCGGGAGAAGGTGTGTCGGATAATCCGCTCATAGGTTTTGTAAGGTGATTTCATATGCCCATGTATATGAAGAGAGGGTATCTTACAACACCAATGTTTGGAAAATCCATTAAGATCTTGCTGCTAGGTGGCGGTGAACTTGGCAAAGAGGTGGCGATAGAGGCACAGAGGCTTGGTGTCGAGGTTGTTGTTGTCGACAGATATGACTGGGCTCCTGCTATGCATGTAGCTCACAGAAGGTATGTAATAGATATGCTAAATAGCAATGCTGTCAAAGCTGTTGTTGAAAGAGAGAACCCCGATGCTATCATACCTGAGATAGAGGCCATATCATATGAAGCTCTAGAGGAGCTTGAAGCTAGGGGCTACTTTGTGGTACCCAATGCGAGGGCTGTGAGAGTGGCTATGAACAGAGTTGAGTTGAGGAGATTTGCAGCAGAAGTTCTAGGTCTTCCAACAACGAGGTATGCATTTGCTGAAAACCCTGATGAGGCTGTGGAAGCCTGTGAGAAAGTGGGTTATCCATGTCTTATAAAGCCTGAGATGAGCAGCAGTGGTCATGGCCATGCAAAGGTCCTGAAGCCTAGCACTACGGCTGTGAAAGAGGCTTACAACTATGCAGTTCTGCATGCAAGAGGTAAGAGCAGGAGGGTTATTGTGGAGGAGTTTGTGAATCTTGAAACAGAGTTCACAGTGCTTACCTATAGATATGTTGGAGACTCGAACAACGTTGTTACTGAAACTTGTGAGCCTGTGGAGCACTGGAGGTATGGAAAGTATCATTATGTAGAGTCCTGGCAACCCTCTGAAAAATCTAAGGAGGTGCTTGAAAAGGCTAGGGGGATAGGTATCAGAACTGCTGAGGGTCTTGGTGGCCTCGGCATCTTTGGTGTAGAGGTGTTTCTAACTAAAGATGGGAGAATTCTTTTCAGCGAAGTTGCTCCAAGACCCCATGACACGGGGATGGTGACCATGGCTAGTCAGGAGCTAAGTGAGTTTGCTATACATGTGAGAGCTGTGCTAGGGCTACCAGTGCCGAAGCCAAGGGTGCTCACACCAGCAGCCTCCATAGCGATATACACTGATGCTGATAATGTGTGGGCTCCGAGGATAAGTGGCGTCTATGAAGCTATGATGATAAGTGGTGTTGATGTAAGGGTGTTTGGAAAGCCGTTTACATATAGAGACAGGAGAATGGCTGTAGTGCTAGCTAGAGGCAGCACTGTTGAAGAGGCTTTAGAGAAGGCGAGGAAGGCCGCTTCGTATATTGCAATTGGGTAACCAGCTTTGTGGACCTATAGCAAAGCTGGTGTTGATCTCCATAAGCATAGAAATATGCATAGCTATGTGATGAAGCTCGTAGAGGGGCTGAATAAGGAGCTAGGCTACGATGTGAAGGGTCTAGGCAGCTATGCTACCACCATAAGCTATGGCGGGTTAGAACTCTCTCTGCATATTGATGGTGTGGGCACTAAAACCCTTGTTTTACAGGTATTAGGCAAGCTTAGTGTTGCAGGCTGGGATTGCGTCGCCATGAATGTTAATGATGTTGCGTGTAGTGGTGCTAAACCTGTTGCACTTGTGGACTACATTGCAATGCCTAAATCTGATGAGGATGTGTTTAGAAGTGTTGTGGAGGGTGTTGTGGAGGCTGCTAGGTATTCTAATGTTGCAGTACTTGGAGGTGAGACTGCTATTTTGCCAGATCTAGCGATGGGTGTGGATGCTGTATGTGCAGTACTTGCTGTGAAAACCCAGGGCTTTGCCAACATGGCTAGCATAGGTGATGAGGTTATTGGCGTGGAGAGCTGGGGTCTTCATGCAAATGGCTATAGCCTTGTTAGGAAGATTCTTGAGAGCAGGGGAATAGAGTATAGCTCAATCATAGGGGGTGTGAATCTAGGTAATGAACTTACAAAACCAACAGCAATATACTCTAACCTAGTTTTGGAAGCCATAGAAAAAAAGCTCATAAATTCTGCTGCGCATATAACGGGAGGCGCCTTTACAAAAATTCGCAGAGTGCTCTCTAATAATATGGATGTGGTTCTAGAGCCCCCGGAACCTCCTGAGATATTCAAGGTAATCATGGAGCTTGGGGGTGTACCTATAAGTGAGATGTATAAGGTGTTCAACATGGGCATAGGGCTTGTAGTGACTACAAAAAGATCTGCTGAGTTCATGGAGCTTAGCAGAAGGTATGGCTTCAAAGCATATGTCATTGGAAAAGTTGTTGAGGGGTCTGGAAAAATTGTTGTGAAAGCATTTAACGGGGAAACCATAGTTTATTGAGTAGCTGTGAGGTTTTGGATGCATCCCATGTTCTATCCTAGGCTTGACACTAATTATTTTGAACCTCTGCATCAGATGGAATGAGGATGGCTCTCTTTTCATATGCTTAGTGCTTGTGCCAGGTCTTCTATTACATCATTTACATCCTCTAGCCCTATGGAGAGCCTCACTAAATTATCTGTTATCCCCAACTTCTTTCTATGCTCAGGCTCTATATACATTGAAGCAGATTTTGTTGGTAGCACAGCCATGGATTCTGTGCCGCCTAGGCTTGGACATCTCTTGACTGTTTTAAGCTTTTTGAGGAAGTTCACAGCATCTTCGTAGCTACCCTTTATCCTGAAGCTCAGTACTCCTCCAAATAGGGGTTTTTCAAATAGCTTTTTTGCTAGTTCATGATAGGGGTTTTTGGTGAGCCCTGGGTACATAACTTCTTCGACTCTTGGGTGCTCAGCCAAGAACTCTGCAACAGCTTTTGCATTATTGCTTTGCTTCTCAAACCTCACTTCAAGTGTTTTAATTCCTCGCAGCACTAGGTAGGCTTCGAATGGTTGTAGTATGCCTCCGAGCACCCTTCTCCAATCCCACAACTCTGTTATCATATTCTTGTAGCCAGCTACAACACCTCCTACAACATCATTGTGCCCCCCCAGATATTTGGTAGCGCTATGTACAATTAACTTAGCGCCATATTTTATGGGTTTGAGCACCACGGGGGTTGTAAAGGTGTTGTCCACGATGAGCATAGTTCTCTCTAAGTCTAGGTGCTTAGATAGGTAGTCTAAGTCTATAACCTTGTTTGTTGGGTTGGTCATCACCTCAACGAATACCACTGTGTTTAAATCATTAGCTGCTTCAGCAATGGTCTCAGCAGATGGCCACACCTTCTCCACCTTAATTCCAAGCTTAGGAGCAATGTTATTGAGAAGCACAAATGTCGAGCTGTAGAGCTCCATTGGAACAACAACTTTGCTACCCGGTTTTAAATACCATAGCAACACTGTTGATATTGCCGCCATACCGCTATTGAATGCCAAGGCATCTTCCACACACTCTAACTTTGCTACAACCCTTTCCAAGGCCCTCGTCGTCGGATTCTCTTCCCTACCATACCTGAGATACGTACCCCTATCTATGTGTGTAGCTAACCCAAGCTCATAATCTATATACTCATAGATTACACTTGTATATATTGGTGGTATGTGCGAGCCATAGACATCCCTATGCCCATGCCCATGCACAGCATCCGTAGAGAGCCTAGCCAAAGCCCGTTTCACCAAGTACCTACTTAATATCAGCAAACTTTTTAAATTTAATTAATATGACCCCCTCCCACACAATCAAAAATATAACTGCCAGAGTCCAATCTTCATACGGTTTATGCAACTCGATGTGTTTTTATAGCCTCATCTCTATTCCTCTTCACAGCTCCTCAAGTTTATATACACCTTAGGATCTTCGAAATAGCTTAGGAAGGCTGTTACAGAGCTGAAGATAAGTTTAAATATCTGTAAACAGCTGTAAATACTTGACGATAGAGAGTAATGTTTAAATATCTATACGCTCACTATAGTTTCTTGGATGACCCGCTCTGCGGTGACATATAGAGATTCAGATGGGAGCCTCGTGGCGTTGGGCTCGACTGGGGCCCATGTGGTGTGGATGAAGCTAGTGATTCCACGCCGAGGCCCAGCCCCGCAAACCCGTTTAAAACTATTCACAAATATTGAAAGCGGGGAAACGCTCTAGTCAAGCTCAGCAAAGCCTTTTGCAGCCTCAATAACCTTTTTACTAATAATCAACAGATTTGGCTTCTCATGAACACTCCAAGGAATAGCGGTGTATGTAGCTCCTGTATCAATGGGAGTCAGTGTCTTGAACTCAGCATCATTAATGGGGTTTGCAAGCCCTGCTCAACCTATGCATCACCCATAAAGATTGGCTGAAGTATTATCTCTACTTTACAAACAAGATTTTGTATTACAGATCATGATCGTTACAACTGAAAGCCTCGCCCTTCAGGGCGGGGATGGGAAGAAAAGCTTTATAAGCTTATTACTTTGTAGAAATTTGGCGATGAAAAGATTGTGCGTTGCCGTGTTTTTGCAACTACAATTATTGTTTCAGTGCTTCTCCTCATAGGTGTGAGTGCTGGTCTTAGCTTCAGCAACTTAGGCTTGCCTCTACTTCCCCGCGTTTATGCAGATTCATTCGAAGTTGATGTTACGTGCAGTGTTTATAGAGTTGTTGATGGCGATACCTTTGACTGCTTTCCTGTTGGTAGAGTTAGGCTAGCAGATATTGATGCTCCTGAGCTTGGCACAGCTGAGGGCTATGCTGCTAAAGATGCTCTCACAACACTTATTCTAAACAAGAAGGTGTACCTCGATGTCGACGACATTTACGTCATGGACAAATACAACAGGGTTGT
>Ga0080004_1061501_pt1 | contig 53333 bp, 63 predicted proteins | sample WasSprMetagenome_FD_69207 | JGI IMG/M metagenome (GOLD analysis project Ga0080004, IMG submission 69207) | Sulfidic aquatic microbial communities from Washburn Spring, Yellowstone National Park, USA - WS (SPADES assembly) (version 2) | ecosystem: Environmental > Aquatic > Thermal springs > Hot...
ATCAAAAGGGTAATAAAAGAAAAGATGCACGCTCACGCTCATATAAGACGACACACTCTTAATGAAACATTGACTAGTTTAATTAGCAACTCGCTACCTACGAATAGCTTCAAAGCAAGAAATCGATCACAGCTGTTTATAAAGCTTTACCATCGCGGCGACGATCGTATTGAAATTGACTGATTCATCGAATAGAGAGGGCGGGGGGTGGGATTTGAACCCACGCAGGCCTACGCCAGCGGATCTTAAGTCCGCCCCCTTTGACCAGGCTCGGGCACCCCCGCCTCGTCTAGAATATTATTTTAGTGGGGGTTTAAACCCCTTACAAGTCAGATCGTCGCGAATTAATCATCACTCATACTGGAGCGGCTTCATCATCTAGTGATAGCTTTAATCTTGGGGTGTTAAATTTTTAATTTCCTAATGTACTCTCTCGCCTTTTTAAGTGTTCCGGTTGTTCGTATGGGGATCATGAGACACCTTGTCTTACCGACCTGTTTTGTTAAGCCTATTGTCGCTATTAAGTGGTTTGTACATGTGTGTAGGACTCTTACGACTCCCCTACCAGACTCGACGTCGTATAGAATCACTCGAGGTGAGGCCTTCCTGTATACGTCGACTCCAAAGTGCTTTATAAGATTATTTCTAATAGCCTCCTCTATTTCTTTCTCAGAAACCCTTTCTTCGCAAATAGTTGCAAAGACCACATATCTCTTCCTAACCTTGTTGACTGGTCTAAGCTTCGCTTCTATCAGCTTTTTAAGTCCTCGATGATAGCTAATAGACTTCTTCAGAGTTAACAGTGAAACTACTAGCAGAATAGCTGATGTGGCCAGCATTACTACGCTAGCGGGCTCCAAGATCTTCAACCCTCTTCTTGCTCACTATGAAATACGGAGTACTAGTAATAGCCTGTATCGCGTATTCTCGTGGAAGATCATAGCTAATTGTAAGGAGCGACACGATAGAGCGGGGGTGAACGAGCTCGTACCAAGCAGAGGCCACTGACGATACTATCAGAGGGACTTTGTAAAAAGCGTACAGTCTAATCCTACGATACACTTTAGTGCCAAGGTCCCCCTCCAATAGGAGAGTTGAGATGCCTACTTCGAGGGGTTTAGAGTAGTACTTCATAACTCCAGCTTGTGCTTTGTCAAAGACGTCTATGTTCCTCGACGTTAATAATAAGGAGTCGACTCTAGTATCATGTGCACTCCAGCGAGCGACCTGGGTGGAGAGAGGCTCCACGCTCACAAAGCACGTTCTATAGTCTACGCGCCTTAGGGTGTTTTTAAGGTCGTTCACATCGTTAGATGCTAAGACGATTTTTTGCAATGTTCTAGGCGAACGCGGCTCTCTAGCTTCCTTTAAATCGCCTTCTGCGTTTTCACACACAAGAACCATATATCCAAGTGAGCTGGCTACTTTGATCAATTGCTTGTCACAGCGTTTAACGTATGAGTCTATAAAAACTCTTGGCCTCAGAAGCTACACCTTCTACATTAAGCATGTCTCCTTGACGACTATAAGCTTTGTCCTCGAGCAGAGATCAGCCGATCAAGCCTATAGCTCTCAAATAATCAAATACCTCGTCTCTCTTCTTACCGCTCTTAAAGTGTATAGTTAGCTTTACAATATCATCCGTATCGATAATCCTAAGGCTACCCAGGTAGAGGTCCTGCTTAGAGAATCTTATAATGAACCTACCGGTTGAAGAGTCGTATCTAAGATTAAACGTAGCTTTGAGGATCGACTTCTCCATTGGGTCGAGAGCGCTTGAGAGGTGTCTTAGGAGTAGCGCTACGTGGTCTTTGTTTACTAACTTTATCGTTAAGATGTTAATGGGGTTTCCATAATAGCCCTCATACGTAGACGAGTGAGTCTTTGCGACATGCCTTAGGTCTGGAGGAAGTAGATTTCTGATAGCGTGCTCAACTCTTGAACACTCTTCAGTTGCATGGCAGAAAGCGGTTATTTCAACATAGTTAACTTCTACTTTTCTTCTTCCAGCCTCTCTGCTATCTGCCATGGCTCACGTGCTCCTCTACTAGCTTCATGACGCTTCTTCAATAGACGCTCCTTCTGCTTCTTCTTCCACTTATAGTATATTGTGCCTCGTAGCCCCCTACTCTTCCTTAACCCTCTCATCTTCTTTCCAGCACTTGTGAGCCCTCTAAACACTCTTCCACGATTTTGAGGTTCACAGATCCACTTCAACTCTGGGTCTCTACAAATTGCTGGGTGGCTTCTATCAACGAGTATTACTTCATACCACTTGTACTTGCCATCCTCCCCCACATAGTAACTATTGAGCACCTCCATATTCCTATACTTCCTGGCAGCGCGCTCTTCTGCAATGAGCCTCAAGCTTTTCGCGGGGGCGTAGCCATATACCCCCATTCTCTTCGGTCTCCTCCCAGTGTCAGGTCTAGGCTTCCTCTGACCTCCTTTGCGCACTCTAACTCTAACGACTATAATGCCCACTTTGGCTTTGTAGCCTAAAGCTCTAGCTCTATCAAGCCTCGTTGGCTTTTCAATTCTAACCACTGTTGGCTGTCTCCTCCATTCAATTAGCTTCTGTCTAAGTAAATGTTTAAGTTCACCACTATAGATCTTATGCCAGGTCTCAGCGATGTAGTGATACATGCTTCTAGCCATTGTAAACACCGCGCCAAATCTACTTAAAAGAAATTGAGGGGCTTATATAAACACGGTACTCTAGAATGCCTCCACCAGAGAAGGTTATAGGCATAATTGGCAAGACAAACGTTGGGAAATCAACTCTATTCTCAGCGCTCACCATGATCCCAGTCAAGATCGCGGATCACCCCTTTACAACTATAGAGCCTAACGTTGGAGTAGCCTATGTGAGGAAGAAGTGTGTTCACACCGAGCTTGGTCTAAGCAGGTGTAATCCGAGAAGCGGCTACTGTGTACGTGGTGAGAGGTTCATCCCGTTGAAGGTCATCGACGTTGCAGGGCTTATACCGGGTTCTAGCCAGGGAAGGGGGCTTGGTAACAAGTTCATGGATGATCTTAGGCAAGCAGACGTACTAATACATGTTGTAGATGCACCCGGTTCTACAGACCTAGAGGGAAATAGGGCGAAACCAGGTACATATGACCCTGTTGAAGAAGCTGTGCTTATCAGAAGAGAGGTTGATGAGTGGTTTAAGAGTGTGGTGTTAAGGGTCTGGAATAGCAAGATAGCTAGAATGCTCGTTACGAGTCAAAACCCCATTGACGTGATCTATCAAAACCTTACAGGGCTTAGTATTAAGAGAAGGCATGTAGTAGAAGCGATAAAACTCGCAGATTTAGAGGCTAAACACCCAAAGACGTGGAGTACCAGCGATATAGAGTCGTTCTCACTAAAGCTAAGAGAGGTTTCAAAACCCATACTAATAGCGGCCAATAAAGTAGACTACCCCGAAGCTCTTGACAATGTCAAGAGGCTTATCGAGAAGTTTGGAGAAGAAAACGTAGTCCCTGTCAGCGCTCTTGCAGAGCTTATATTGAGAAAAGCGAGCGCTACCGGTCTGCTAGACTACCTGCCAGGCGATAGTACGTTCAGAGTGATCTCAGAGAAGGTGACAAGAGAGCAGTTGCGGGTTCTAGAGCTGATAGAGCAAAACGTTCTAAAAAGGTATGGCACTACAGGAGTTCAAGAATTACTTAGAAGAGCTGTATTTTCAAAATTAAACATGATAACCGTATACCCCGTCGAGAACGAGTCTGAGTATACGGATCACCACGGAAACGTGCTTCCAGACGCATACCTAGTTGAGAGAGGTACAACTGCAAGAGACTTAGCATACATGATACACACAGATCTAGGTGAGAGCTTCCTATACGCTATTGATGCAAAGAGAAAGAGGCGTGTTGGAGAATCTTACATCTTAGAAGACAACGATGTAATAAAGATCGTCGCAACTAAAGCGAGGTGAGATCTAAAGCTCCTCCTCTTCAATATCCCCTTGAGCTCTTCTTGACAGCTTAGCCCAGAACTTTCTAGCCTCTTTATAATAATAGTTGTCTTCTTTTCTACCACCAAAAGCTTCAATGCCGCCATTCCTAAGTATCTCTCTATACTTCTCAGCCTCTTCTAAAGATAGCTCGTTTCTTTTAACGAGGTAATCTAGCACTTCAAACGCCTCTTCAATAGTCTTACATCTCCTAATGTAGTCGACTACTGTTGGAACATAGCCTCTCCAAGGGTCTATAATATACACTTTAAGTCTTATGCTCTTAGTTTTTCCAGACAATATCTCCTCAGCGAGGTGTGGGAATCTCTTCTTAAACTCTTCTATCTTGAACTCTTGACTCATCATTATCACTCAATAACTAGGTTTTTCTTGGGGGTATATAACGTTGCTTGGAACATCGCGGTAAACGGTGACCCCCGGTAAAATCCAGCTATTACTACCGATCTTCACACCTGGCATAATAGAAACGTTCACCCCCGTCTTCACCCCAGCCCCTATGATTGCTCCAAGCTTAACTCTCCCTGTATCTTCTCTAACACCTTTAATCACCATCTTAACTGTAGCGTGATCGTGTCTCAGATTAGCTAGAACAGTCCCAGCCCCCAAATTGACATCTTCACATATTACACTATCCCCTATGTAAGCTAAGTGGTGTGCATGGACGTTTTCAAACAAAACGCTCTCCTTTACCTCTACAGAGAACCCTATTTTTGAGCTGTCACAAATAACACTGTATGGCCTTATGTAAGCGTTTGGCCCGATCTCGACTTTTCTCCCAATATATGCAGGGCCTTCAATCGTGGTGAATGGGTATACCATGCTATCTTCACCAATGTACACTCTCCCCCTTATGTAGACCGGTTGAATAACGTGCCCCTTAACTTCGTGCTTCACCCCCTCTAGAGCGATCTTGTTAGCGTCGATCACGTGCCACGGTTTTCCAATATCAACCCACCGTTTTTGATACAAGTAGACTTTCACGCGCTTTGTTGCAGCTATTCTGTTAATCAAATCCACAGCTTCGTATTCTCCACGAGGACTAATCGGCACATCGCGATTCTCTAAGATGTCCTTTGTGTTCAGTCTATAGATACCGGCATTTACAATATTCGATGTTGGATTTTGAGGTTTCTCTACGATCTTGTCGAGGTATCCATCACTAGTTAGATATAGTGCTCCGTAGTCTCTCGGATTAACCCCTACAACTCCAATAACGAGACTTCCACTACTATTAATTATATCCCTATATAGTTGCCAGTCTTCAAGAAATACGTCTGAGTAAGCTATTAGCACATCTTCGCCGGGCCCTATAGCTTCGCTAGCCTTAATAATCGCATCTCCCGTCCCACGAGGCTCTCCCTGATCAACTATTTTAACCCTGCTTAGCCCCCACTTAGACTCTACATGTTTAATAATCTTCTCCTTCATGTAGCTAACAACTAAGTACACCTCTTCAACGCTAACACTGAATAAGGCCTCTAGGTGCCAATCTAGGATTGGTCGACATAGTATGGGTATCAGAGCTTTGGGGCGACTCTCAGTAATCGGCTTAAGTCTCGTCCCTTCACCAGCGGCTAGTATAATGGCTTTCACAAATGACACCGAATTCAATTATTATAACAATGGGGATAATTAGTGAGTAGGTATTAAAGTAAGGGGTTCCTCACAAAACCTGCTATATTGATACCTTATTCACCAGCGACTAGAGATCTAAGCATGTGTAGTATGTTACTTTGCTCTGAGTTGTAAGGGAGACACAACAACAGCCGGCTTTGGACCTTCAGGTGTTGGTATCATTAGTACCTTGATCTTGTATACTTCAACTCTCCTAATGGGGTATATCTTTCGAGCCCTTTCCGCGATCTCGCTTGAGACTGTACCTTTTAATACCTCATGAACTAGCTCGTCTAAGGTCCATTCAGTAGCTTTTTGTTGTATATACTCTTTCATTATCTTCCTTATGGCTCTCTTCTGACTCGTCTTACACCTATAGCTTGTTAACGCTACTATAGTTACTCGAATGACGTAGCCGTCTTTTGTCTGGACATCGAAAATACCTTGTATCTTGCTACTCTTTCTCCTAATAAGGCTCTTCATGTAGTCTCTTGCTAATTCAAGCCTCTTTAGCCTAGTATAAGCTTTGTCTCCCTCTACGCGTATAATTTGGAAGTATAACTTGATGTGAACTTGCGTTATGTCACCTGTGAGGTCATACATCGTGGTCTCCATGACTCTACCTATGAGCTTATCTGGATGATCAGATGGTATAGTCCCTAGACTAACCCCTCCAAACGACTCTGGAGCTACTACTTCATACCACTTCTTCATTTTCCACTTATCTTTAACAACGGGTGCTGACGACAAGCTCTGAACGCACCTCTAGGTACCTCAATCTACAACAAACCCTTTAAAAACAAATTTCTAGCCTAAAAACCGCGCAATATGTGATAAGATCTAAAGATTGTCGCGATCAGCTACAAGTAACCACCCTTAAAAGAAGCCCCTTCATGCAATGCTCTATCTCCTACTCAACCCTGTCGCTTTAAGGAGCGAATTTAAGATTAAGAGTACTTCATTAATGGTCGCATTAGCTCTCTTAAGAGCTAAAAGAGCTTCTCCAAAAACTTCAACTTTCAGTATGTACTCGCAAAATCCTTCTTTCTCAACTAGCTTACTTACTATTTTCATGTTTCTCGGTACTACAAGGTTATCTGGTTCTAGAGAGTCTTTCACAGCTTTAACTAGGTGGCAATCTAGAGATACGTAGTGTAGAGTCACTATCGCTTTACTATGCAAAGTTGATCCTCTTCACACTGTGTGATAGCATCTTGAAGCCTATACCCAGTTCTGAGTAGCTCTCTCAAGACGGTGTATGAAGTTCTATCTACTACCAACTCTACTGGACGCGCGCTTGGCAACCAACCCATGTATAATAGGACATCCACTACGAGATCGGGGCGCTCCACAACCTCTACTCGCGGTAGTGTAATGCCCTGCTTCAGAGCCTCAACAACGTCCGCTACTTCGCGTGCTACGATGTCTATTTTCTCATTATAAACACTCATTACGTGGCTAATAATAGATCTATCAATAGAAACTAGCAGTAAATCCTCTGGACACCTTCTACATAAACTATTATACACAATAAGCGAGCCTAGGAGCTCATGTAATTCGACCTCTTCTCTCAACCCCATAAATGACAGGTTGATATAGAAGTCTCCGAGTAACATGAAAGGTAGGTTAGGGTTTTTGGCGTTTTCGCTTAGCTTTTTAATTAATTGAAGAACGTGCTCTTTAGGTTCTTCGGGTTTTATCTCCTTTATCTTAACTTGTCGAGGGTCTTGAGCTTTAAAGAGCTCTTCAATGAGCTTTAGTGCTGATTCTGGTCTCCCTGTATACCCCTGTATGAAAGGGGTTAGCGTCCTCGCCATTGAGACATATAGGCTAAGCCTCTTTGCACCCCAAAACCTTAAACCTGCGATCTCAACTACGACCTTTTCATTTACGAGGCTTTTTAAGTACTCTTCTTCTACCCCTAGGAACCCGCCTTTTTTGAAACTATAAAGTCCCCGGTAAGCCCCTCCTAATACTCCTAGTAGTCGATCCCACGTGTCGATACCTACAAGTTTATCAAGTATGGATAGCACTACCCCAGTCATTGAGGAGTTTTCATCTCGCCTTGTTATTGATAAGTGGTAGTTTTTGTTTAGTGCTGGTAGGTTGATGAGAATTGCGGGGTCGCTCGGGTAGTCGATGATCAGCTTATAGTTTAGCGATATCTTTACATCGACCCCGTGCTCTAGAAGCTTCTTATAGATGATTGAGGCGGCTAGAATGGAGTCTAGCGAGGTGTCTGGAATTATAACAATGCTCTTAAAATGCTCTATGAAGCTTGCAAGGGCCGTTTCACTCAATAAACCACCGCTTAGTAGCAAAGTAAGGCTTAGGAAGTCTCGGGGAGTTTGTATATCCCAGCAGATACTATTAGTTTAGCAGTTTCAGGGTTATACTCCCAATCGGGTGGAAGTTTCCCAACCCTCTTGTAGTATTTTACAAGCCTGTGAATCTTAGATTCAATCTCGATTAATCCACGCATGCTATGAGTGTCTTTAGGATGCTCTTCTAGATGTCTCCTCAAATTTACAGCCCTCTTCATCAAGTTAAACAAGTCTTCTGGAACAACAATCTTCACACCATGTTTTTCAAGTATCTCTTCTACCTTCTTGCCGATTACTTGCTTAACGAGAGGTATGCCAAACTGATCTCTCAAGATGATCCCTATCATTGAGGGGGTATACCCCTTCCTAGCTAATTCAACGACTAGTAGCTCTATATCACTAGGGCTCATATCTAGCTTTAACCATCTTGGAGGCCCGGCTCTCGCAGGTCTCGTGGGATGGGACTGTCCTTTATCACGCTTCTTATTCATAGTAAGCACCTATCACCTAATGATGCATATGTTACCTAGCTTATAAACCTATGTTGCTTTTAAGCTGGATGACTCTCGTAAGAGCTTTCTTGACCGCGACAGCTCTATGGCTATATCTGTTCTTCTCCTCGATACTCATCTCTCCAAAAGTCCTCGTCTCGCCTTCTGGAACGAATATCGGGTCGAAACCAAACCCGCGAGTTCCTCTTGGCGAGTTGGCTATGTATCCACAGACCTCACCAGTGGAGATAAAGGTGTAGTTGTCGAGTACGACGGCAACAGCGCTCTTAAAACAAGCCCTACGATCTTCTACACCATTCATCAGCTTTAAAATACCAGCTAACCCTATTGTCTTGAAAACGTAGTTACTATAGGGGCCTGGAAACCCGTTAAGAGCCTTTATGTAAAGACCCGCATCTTCGACCATTAGTGGCCTGTTTAGGTAGAGATAAGCTAGTAGTGCAGACTTGTAAGCTATTTCCTCTAAACTATCGCTTTGAACCTCTAATTTCGGCGCAGTGCACATATCAACTTCAACGCCAAGCTCTTCTCCAATAGCCTTGATCTCTCTATACTTGTGTTCGTTGCTTGTTACAAGACACAATCTAATGTCAGCCAATGTAACGCTCCCTTGCAAGGCTTTTTCTTAGCTCTCTATCAACATATCTACCTCTCACGCTGATCTCTTTCATTCTCAATATCACCTCTCTTGAGTCTCCAGCATAGTGCTTAGCATACTCCTCTATCATGGCGCTTACAAGCAAGTCTTTATATCTAGGTGCTAAGGCTTGCATACTTCGAGCCATTAAGTGTAAGTCTATTGCATACTCCTCAATATCAGTACTATACCCAGCTAACCCGAAGTCTATGAGGTAAACCCCGCTGGAGGATAAGAGCATGTTTGCGAGAGTGTAGTCGCCATGAAAGATCCCCTTACTGTGCATTTTACCTGCAAACTCACCAGCTAGTCGAGCTATTTCGAGCTTTTTCTCCTGAGGAAGCCCCTCGAATAGGTCTGAAACTCTCACTCCATCTATATACTCGATTATCAATACTCCAGACTCTTCATCTACAAATAAGACTGCGGGAACGCGAAGTCCAGACTCATATAGTTCTGCGAGGACTTTAGCTTCGATCAATGTTCTATTCCTAATGAATAGCTGGTCAAATAAGCTATTACGGTACTTCTTACTAACCCTCTTCTTCAAGACAGCTTTCACACCGAAGAAATTGATGAGATAAACCTCGGCTTCAGCGCCACGTGATATCAATCTAGCCTCGTCGACTATGGGGGTAGCCATGGGTATTCGTCCTCGTCGAGTCTATACCTTTGCTTGACAAAGACCTCTTTAGGCTCTCGTAAAATACCATACAAGTAGTGGAGAAGCCCGGTGTAGGCTATCATCAAACCGTTATCACCAGCTACCTCTGGAGGGGTACCATAGAATTCTACACCGTAATGCTCTGCGATAGCTTCAAACTTCCTCCTTAACTCAGTGTTTGACGCTACTCCACCAACAAGCAAAATGCTCTTCTTATTAGTTAACATGAGAGTACGCTCGGTCACCTCTACTAGCATGTTAAAGGCTACCTCTCTAAGGCTTCTACACACTGCGCCTAGCTTCTCCTTGTCACCTAGGCTTTGCCTAGCGATCCTCAAAGCTGCCGTTAAAAGCCCTGAGAAGCTTAAATCGCAGCCCTTAACGGTATAAGGCAGCGGGATATACTCACTACTCCACTCTGCGCAGATGTCTATTGCGTGTTTCCCCCCGACAACGTAGGGTGGAGCGATACCCACCTCCCTGGCGAAAGTGTCGAGGAGGTTTCCTAGAGGTATGTCTAGCGTCTCACCTACAACGTTGTACTTTCTACCCCTCTGAACGAGGATCATCGTGTTGCCTCCAGATACATACACGATCACCGGGTCTCCAAACCCACTAACTAGTTTTCCAATCTCGATGTGAGCTACAGCGTGGTTTACAGGGGCGATTGGCTTTCTATAATAAGATGCTAAAAAACGAGCTAAGCTAGCACCAACTCTTAAACATGGACCTAGTCCTGGTCCAACGGCTACGGCTATAGCGTTTACTCTAGATATGTCGAGTCCGGAAGCTTCGAAGGCCTGCTTTAGAACACTCTGAGCGCTAGATACATGGTGTAAAAAGGACTCTCGAGGGTGGATACCACCCCTAGTTGGTTTGTATTGACTTAACGCGTTTGCTAAAAGCCTAACTTTACCGTTGTGAAGCTCTACTAGACCTACTCCAAAAGTGTGACTAGTAGACTCGATGCCAAGCACTATGACGTCTCTCTCAAGCTTCTCCTTGGGGATGTTAAGGGGGTCGAGACTATACTCTTTACTCAGAATACTCATCCTTCGACACTCGCTCTAGAAGTCTACTTGACGTATTCTACGTAACTACACTTCCCACAGTGCCATCGAGGGACAGGCTGTTTATGGAACGCCATGAAAGAGCCACATCTTGGGCACTTCTTGTTCTTCCTCTTAATAGTCCAGTTCTTTATATCTATCTCGTAGAGCTTGTGTATATATGGCATATCTCATCGACCTGGGTTATTGTTGGGTGGCGGTTTTGCTCATAGACTCCTCGTCTCTCTTAATAATGTGTTCTGGCTCAAATAGCTTAGCTCTCTCAACGCTATTATAGACATGGACTTCTATAATCGACTCTGGAAAACCGTATCTCGGCTCGATCTTCCTTATATATACGAGCGAGGGGTCCTTTCCATACAGCTTTGAGACCCCGAGCTTGATTACTCCTCTACTTGGAGTCCCCTCGCCAAGATGTACTACTTTCATCTTTACCTCATACCTCTCTATTAGCGGGTTATATCGCTCCTCAACCACTTCAGCGTCGTACTTATCTAATAGCTTGACGTGCCTCGACATAGCCAATCACACATAAATCCGCTCTCAACGCTCTACCATAGCTGGTATAAGAATCTTTAAAACCTTTATAGCCATTTCTATGTTGCCCTCTACCTCTACGAGCCCGACACCGGGTTGGCCATATATCACTTTCTCACCTTCAGCTCTAAGTAGAGGGACTACAAGCAAGTCCTCTTCCCCAATGACACACACTACTCCCTTAGAGATGCTGGTCAACACCGTGAAGCTATTTAGGCTTATAGAACTAGGCGGGTTTATGATCACGTGGTCACACGGTGCCTCGGCGTGGAGAGTTCTATATCTCCTCGTCTTATAATCGATGATTTTTATAGCTGAGTGGTGTCTCTGAGAAACCACGTCTCCAACCGTTGCAAATGATTTAAACCCAAATAAGGCCCCTCCAGCTCTATGAACGTGGAGTACACCTTGAGGTCTTGCTAGGCTGAGTCTATACTTGGCGGGTAGTACAAGTGCAGGGAGAGTTTGTCTTCTACTCGAGTTTGACAACAAATCTACCTCGATCCTTAATTCCAAGAACCTTCGCTACTTCAGACTTCTCGGGATCTACAATTATAGCCACACCTTCCCACTCATCAGAGAACTCTCTTGAACCACAGTGAGGGCAGACCTCTACCTCTTTATCAACCAGCGCCCTGCATGAACGGCACGCCTTAAAGGCCTTGCCTCTGGATCTAGCGCTCAAGCTCGATCCCCTTTAGAGCAGAGTTAGCTGCGGCTCTTAGAGATCCACTCTAGCTTACCAAGTTGTGGTTGCCTCATGGTCATGTGTATTCTAAGTCCTTTTCCAGGTAGAGTGCTCACAACGTATATTCTAGCTCTAACCACGTCTCCTTTCTCAACATATCTACGGGTTTCTTCGAGTAGTAGTGAGCCTCTAGCTGTATCGAACACTACTCTCTCATCCGCCACTTGGTTTATGTGTATAAAACCGTCGAGAACACCTAAATTTACGTAGAGGCCAGCCCTTGTTACTGACACTACTTCACCCTCAACGACCTCTTTCTCAAATGGCATGAAGACTAGTGCTTTAAACCTTGTTTTATGGTATGTAGCACCATCTCCTGGGATCACTATGCCCATGGGGTCCGCGTTTGTCTCCATGATAGCTACAATAATGCCAAGCCTAGATCTTCCACCATCTTCCACCTGGATCAACGTTCCCTCGTACTTACTCTTTAACTCTTCGTATACAACATCTTCAACTGACCTGCCAAATTTTGATGGTGGAATTCTAACGTAATCTTCTACTTCAATGACAGCGTACAACTCGAAAAGCACCTTTTTACCATTAGCTGGTTAATCTATTTATCTAAAGCTTTAAAAATAGTACTCAACGATCACTCTCATAGACTCCTCTCTCAAGTATGCACTTGGAATGCCGCGAGCTCTCAGCTTTTTTCTAAGCTCACGATCACTCGTAGCGACTATAGCCTTGTTCTCCTGCGCATACCTAATAATAGCGTCATCAACGCTCTCTCCTTCTCGTCGTGGGTAGTCAACTATAGTGCAAAACGTGTTCACGATTTCTAGTGCAAACTTGGCTTTCTTGCGCACCTTGCTCTCTCCTTCCATGAGCAATTTGATCAGCTCGTCGTAGACCGGCTTAATGACTACAAATAAGGGCTCTGTCTCTAATTGTTCGCGGATATTGTCCAGTACAGGAACACCGTCGGCCATTAAGAGGAGCATATTAGTATCTAGCACGACTATGGGGCGCTGTCTAGTCGTATACATTTCTCACAAGACCCCAGCCTGCTAATCTCCATCTCGCCATAACCCTCCTACCAACAGCTACGCGCGAGCCCTTCCACGCAACGACTGGTTCATCAAGCTTCAACTCAATAACGTCTTTCCTAATAGACTTAACGGTGGCGATTCTAGTTGCAGGACCAACGGCTACGACGACTTTCTCGTTAACTTGTAATGGTGGGGGCTTCGACAATTGCCCTCGCACGCCCACAACTCTTTTTAGCTCGTGGTATTCTATTTCAATAGATGTAGTTACATCAAGCTTATTATCAGGCGTGGTTACAACGGAGCCTGCGAGTTGGTCTGCCTTTGTTAGTGAAGGGTCTAGATTAGTTCTGATCGCCACGAGGCCGCTCGGAGTCGCCTCCTCAACTGCGAGGTCTCCATACCTGATCTCCTCGATAGTTGTGGTGATCGGCTCGTATACGAGAACCTTACTTTTCCCAACCTCTCTTGGAATCTTCACTCCGGGGAGAATGACGATCTCTTGACCAAGCCTCAACTTTCCCTGTAAGAGTGTCCCTCCAATGACGCCCCCAAGAATAGATCGATATGGCGTTCCAGGCCTATTGATATCGAAGCTTCTGATCACATACATTAATGGTGGTTTTGAAGGGTCTCTTTGAGGGGTTGGTATGACTTCTTGTATAGCTTGTAGTAAGACATCTATGTTTACTTTATGTAGCGCGCTAACTGGTATTATGGGCGCGTTCTCGGCTATGGTCCCCTTTATGAAGTTCAAGATCTCATGGTAGTTTTTCAATGCGCGCTCTTTTGAAACCACGTCAATCTTGTTCTGCACTATGATAATGTCCTTCACTCCTAGGATTTCAAGAGCTGTTAAGTGCTCGATCGTTTGTGGTTGCGGACAAGGCTCGTTAGCTGCTATTACGAGGATTGCTCCGCCCATCACCATAGCCCCGCTAAGCATGGTTGTCATATACGCCTCGTGACCAGGTGCATCAACGTAGCTAACTCTTCTAAGTAGCTTTGATTCACTTCCATCTGGGCAGGTCAGTTCAACTGTATATGATTCTGGAGGGTTTAACTCTGGACAGAGGGCTATGTTCCCATCGGCGTACCCGAGAAAGATCGTCATGCCCCTCTCAATCTCTTTACTGTGTCTCGCAGTCCATATGCCTGTCAATGCTTGCACTAGAGTAGTCTTCCCATGATCAACATGTCCAACAACGCCAATATTAACCTCGGGGGGTTTAAGCTTGACCAACTACTTCACCAGTTAAATTGGGTTATTCGTACTTGATTTTAGTATTGATCTGAACTATGTCGTGAGCTATGGTGTTTCCTCTTACCATTTTTCTTCGTCTCTCGCCATCTTCCTTTGGGTGGAAGCCTGGCGACCCGGAAAGCAGTGCTCGCTTCTTTACAGGGCCAGGTATATCCGGCCTCATTGGAAAGCCTGAGATATCACTGCCTCCCGTTATGACGAGTTTTACACCTTTTAACCCAAGAATCTCTCCTGAAACTTCATCCCCGATCTTTAGACCAAGAAACGCGTTTATTCTCTCATCATTAATCCTGATCTGCCATGCTGGAGCTCTGAAGATCTCTCCTTCAAGTTCATGCGTCCCTGTGAGGTCTATTAGTCTAGCCATACTGACCGCTACGGTATTATCTGGTACTTTATCATCGAGAACCAGCTTACAAGTCATTTTGACCTTATCTCCCGTGTCTGGCCGTCTCATCCTGATCGTGACAACGTTGTGTCGAGCGTTCAGCTCTTTATATAGTTTAGAGTTGACCTTAGCTATTGGCAACTCAAACTGTTCTTTCATTTTGTCTGTGAAAGGTATTTCGCTGTCTCCAACGACCTTTACCTTTAAAACTCTCATAGACTTGTACGCTTCTGGATCGCTAATAACTATCTTGAAGTCTGGCATAGTCTCGCCACCAGTTGCCCGGTGGCATTTTTATCCATAAATTAGGGCATTTATATACTCGCCACTTGGTGGTGCTTATTGAGCACTCAAACTAAGACTTGGATAAGGCAGCCTATAATCACGGTTCTAGGGCACGTTGACCATGGTAAAACAACTTTGCTTGATAAGATCAGGGGCACGGCGGTGGCTAAGAAAGAGCCTGGAGAAATAACCCAACATATAGGAGCGAGTATAGTTCCAGCTAGTGTTCTCGAGAAGATAGCTCAACCTCTTAGAAAGTTCTTTCCAAAGCTGAAGATCGAGATACCAGGCCTTTTATTCATAGACACGCCAGGACACGAGTTGTTTGCAAGTTTAAGGAGACGTGGTGGAAGCGTAGCAGATATGGCTATCTTAGTGATAGATATCACTGAAGGCGTGAAACCCCAGACTGTAGAAGCTCTCAACCTTCTAATAGAGCGAAAAGTCCCCTTTGTAGTTGCAGCGAATAAGATAGATAGGATAGAGGGGTGGAGGCCATTCCCTGATTCGCCATTTCTAGAGAGCATTCAAAAGCAGAGCCCAAAGACCATCGCAAAGCTAGATGAGAGAATATACGCTATCGCCGCTCAACTGTACAAATACGGGTTCGAGTCGGAGAGGTTTGATAGAGTTAAAGATTTCAGGAAAACGGTTGCAATAGTACCTGTCTCAGCAAAAACCGGTGAGGGGATCCCAGAGCTTCTAGCTCTCATAGCTGGGTTAGCACAGCAATTTATGAAGAAAAAACTCGTTACAAGCGAAGAGCCTGGTAAAGGCATAGTGTTAGAGGTTAAGGAGGAACCTGGACTAGGGCTAACTCTCGACGCCATAATATACGATGGCGTGGTCAGCAGAAACGACACCATAGTGGTTGGCACTCGTAGTGGATATAAGGCTACGAGAATAAGAGCCTTGCTACTACCACGACCGCTTCAAGATATGAGAATGCATGAAGGAAGATTCATTCAAGTTGACCGAGTGGTGGCAGCAGCTGGAGTTAAAATCGTAGCTCCGGAGCTCGAAGAGGTGATCGCAGGAACCCCTCTCTACGTAGTCCCCCCTGACAAGTCTGTAGAGGAGTACGGTAAGTTAATACTTGAAGAAGTGCAACAAGTGATCATTAGAGGGGAGAGCGATGGCGTGGTTGTAAAAGCAGACACTCTCGGATCTCTAGAGGCTTTAGTGACCGCTTTAAGGCGCGAGAACATACCTATAAGACTAGGAGATGTAGGCCCAGTATCTAAAAACGACGTCATCGAAGCATCGGTCGTGAAGAAATCTAAACCAGAATATGGTGTAATCTTGGTGTTTAATACAAAGGTCCTTCCAGAGGCAGAGGAGATCGCTGCGAAAGAGGGTGTAAAGATCTTCGTAAACAACGTTATATACCAGCTCCTAGAGGACTTCTTAAAGTGGCTTAAGGACTACAGAGAGTTGGAGAAACAAAAAGAGCTAGAGTCTATTATTAGACCAGCCAAGATAAGGATCCTTCCAGGCTATGTATTTAGAAGGAGTGACCCAGCGATAGTGGGAATCGAGGTTTTAGAAGGCACAATAAAGCCCGGATATCCATTAATGCGAGATGACGGGGTCGAGGTGGGGAGTATAATGCAAATTAGAGATAGAGACAACGTATTGAAGCAGGCAATTGCAGGGCAGAGAGTAGCAATAAGCATAAGGGGAAAGGTGATGGTGGGTAGGCACATCGACGAGGGAGACATACTCTACACGGATATACCTAAAGATCACGTTATTGCGTGGTTGACAAAGCATAGTGGAGAGCTCAGAGAAGATGAGAAGAGAGCGCTTGAAGAGATCATTAGAATAAAGAGGAAGAGCGATCCACTATATGGCTTTGTATTTCAGCAAAAGCAGTGAAGACTTTCTTCACCTGGTCTCTTGCCCATATTTCCTTGTCCACTTAAGTTTTCTAGGGTCTCTATTCATCTGGTAGCTCTTAAAGCACTTTCGACTACAAAACCACATTATCGTGCCATCATTCAATACGTACATAAGCCCTGTCCCTGGCTCTATTGGGTTGCCGCAAAAAGAGCAGTTCATAGGCCTAGGCATACACGTTGCACCCAAGCAAGAGCTACTCATTAGAATTTTAAAAGCCTTAAAAAACTATTCTCTCACTCGTGTGATTACGCAGGTGAATAAGGGTGAGTGAAAACGAGAGGAGAGCTGAGAAGATCGTGTTTGAGCCCCCTCGAATAAACATAGTCGAAGAGATAGGCTTTCCAGCAGAAGTCATACAGATACTTGGTAGAACTGGTGTGACGGGAGAAATAACACAAGTTAGAGTTAGAATCCTTGAAGGAAGAGATAAAGGTAGAGTAATAACGAGGAATATCAAAGGTCCCGTTAGAATCGGAGACATAGTGATCTTAAGAGAGACAGAGAGAGAAGCTAGAAAACTCACAACTAGGAGATAGCGAGGTTTCCTGTGATTTTCAATTTAATGGGTTAAGAGCAGAAGGACTAGTTTGTTTTGAGTGAATAAAAACTTTGCAACTTCTAAAATGACGTGTCTATTGTTAAACCCCGGCTTTCGCTCTTATTTCCTGGACCTTCTTGATGATCTCTTCCACGAGGTCTTTAGCACCGCCAGGGTCTATTATAGCTACAGATGCCGCTGCAACTTCTATTCCAGCGCTTTCTCCAAGCCTCTTCTTACTGGGAACATATGTGTATGGTATTTTCTTCTCATCACACAGTATTGGCAGATGTGCAACGATCTCTGGCGGGTCAACATCCATTGCGATCACTACGAGCTTTGCCAAGCCTCTCTCAACAGCTTTCGTAGTCTCGTTTGTCCCTTTCTTGATCTTTCCGCCTGTTTCTCTAGCTTTCTTCACGGCTTCATAGGTTTTTTCAGCAAGTTCTGGTGGTACTTCAAACCTTACATAAAACGGTTTAGACATAGGTCATCCTCCTCCCGTAGTCGTCCCTCGTTGGTTTTAAAGAGCGTCTTTGGGGCTAATATAGGTTGAATGTATTGAGGTATCTAGTCGTGTGCATATATCAATACTAGCTTTCCTGGAATATTGCTGTCTACTCTAGCGAACCCTATCCTGTAGAGCTGAACTATAGAGTCTACCTTCTCTTCTAGAATTCTCTTCTCGACGAGTATCGGCTCCTCTTTAAGGTCAACACCATGAGGAACTAGTAACGTAGCACTAACGTGCTCACCATCCATGACCCACTGTATTATAGGGGCATTTAGCCTCCTCGCCACCTCTTGATCTACGCTGTGTAGCTCAGCAACGTAATGCATCACACCGTCGACCTCCTCGACCCCTTTAATGTAGAAATTGGCAAGTCCAAGTAGCCTAAAGACCCCGCTCTTGATCGTCAAGAAGTCCTCGCGTGAAATCAGCGCTCTAGACCCCTCAGCGATTTTGTAAATATAGCTATCTCTTCTTGATGGATGTATTGGTATATGAGCCTCTATCTCATCTTTTACACCCTTAATAACGAGTGGTACTGGCGACTTTACAGCCATGTACCTGTTGGCTATTGGGTCTACTATTGCCCTGTTTATCGCGTATAGATTAACAAGGCTGATCTTGGCGTCCACCCCTTTCACACCAACGTCTTTTATTATTCGATAGATCGTCTCTTTAACTATTCCACGTCTTCGCAATCCCTGTATAGTACCGAGTCTCGGGTCTGCCGCGCTAACAAGCCCTTTCTCGGCTATTAACTTCTTTGTTTTCGACTTACTCAATATAATGCCTTCTAGTGATAAGCGACCGAAGTGTATAGTTTCAGGGTATTTCCAATTCATGTGGTCAAAGAGATATCTCTGCTTGATCGTGTTGGTGAGGTGTTCTCTAGCTCTAAGTATGTGTGTTACGCCCATCAAGTGATCGTCGACGGCGGCAGCGAAGTTGTAAGTTGGCCAGACAATATACTTCTCTCCCGTGATGGGGTGGGGCGTTTTACTCGTGTCGATTATTCTAAATGCAACCCAGTCCCTAACACTCACGTCGGGGTGTTGCAAGTCGGTTTTGACCCTTACGACCGCTTCTCCCTCGCCATACCACCCTTCAAGCATCCTATCGAACTCTTCAAGATTCTCTTCGGGCGCCTTTTCGCGATGTGGACAGGCCTTGCCAGCATTCCTTAATAGCCTAAAGGTCTTAGCGTCACATCTATCTACATATGCTCCCCCTCTACGAATAAGCTCTTTGGCTACGCTGTAGAGTATTGGTAAGCGTAGGCTTTGAATGTACTCTTCACTCCACCGTACACCGAGCCACTCGAGATCTCTCTTGATGGCGATGTAGGTGTCTGGGTAGGGGGCTTTTAGCCGAGGGTCGGTATCCTCGAATCTCAAGATCATTTTGCCTCGGTACATTTCAGCATACCAATAGCTCAGTAGCGCGGGCCTTGCATTACCTAGATGGAGTGTGAAATCTGGGTTTGGAGCAAACCTAGTTACAACTTTACCCTCGATAGCGTTAGGAAGGGGTGGAAGTTCTTTTCTAAATTCACGTGGGCGCTCTTCTAAGGCTTCTGGCCAGTTTGAAAGAACTATCCTTCTCTGCTCCTCGACTGGCAGCTTATTAACCTCTTCCACTATGGACTTGATGGCTTCTAATAGGTCTTTAAGGGACCTACGCGCTTCTGGGATCTCGGCTGCTACCTTAGAGATTACGGCCTTGAGATCAGCTTTTCCACCGTGTTTAATAGCGTTTATTAGTGCATGTTTATATGCGACTTCCCGCACCTTTTCTAGCAGTGATCGATCTATACTCACTTGCTATCACCATAATAGTCTTCCTAGGCTCTTCCCAGGGCTTATCAACTATCAAAGCTACTAAACCACTACACAGAGACTTAATTTTTCTCACCTCAAGCTTCTCAGAAATGGTGTACGCAACGATGTCTCCAACCTCTACTGTATCTCCCTCTTTCACGATTGTGTATATGATGCTACCTTGAATTTCCTGGAAACACACTCTCGTATTTTCGGGGATCAGAACACCTTTGTATAGGCCTTGTTTGGGGTCTTCTTTAACTACCGCTATAGTTCTCGTGGTTGACGCTTGAAGCAGGTCGATGAACTTTATAGACTCTTCGAAGGGGACAAGCCCTAATGTGAGGCTACATGAAAATTGCGAAGAGTCGTCAACTATATAGAACTCAGACTCGTCAACTCTACAGAGATATCTAGGCCCCTCAACTTCAGCAACATACACTTCTGGGAAAACGTATTCTACAGTCAACGCGTAAACCCCAGTCTAAAACGGCTTATGTAAAGGTCCGGGTCTATTCCACGTTGTTGAATGTAGTTTCTAATCTTAGTTCCAAGAACCACAGGTTTCCTCCTAAGCTCTTTCACACTAGATGCACCAACTAGAAACATTACAGCTTTCAACTCGCTAATGTATAGTTCAACATACTTTTTCATAGCCTCATAGCCACCAGTCATAAAGGCCTTTAGAACAGGGCGCGCGAATCCAACCAGATCAGCACCGAGAGCTAACAACTTCGCAGCGTATATACCATTCCACACCCCTCCACTGCCGATGATAGTTGAGCTGGGTGCAACATAGCGCGCTTCAATTAAGGATAGCGGAGTTGGAATGCCCCACCTAGCTCTCGATAACGATAATCCAAGACCTCTCTTCAAGCTATTCTCAGGATTTCTAAGAGCCTCTATGGCAATCCAATTAGTTCCACACGCTCCAGCGGTATCAAAAATGTTGACGCCTACATCTCTAAACTTTGCAACTGTCTCTATTGAAAGGCCGGTTCCAACCTCTTTTATTATTATGGGCACTCCAAGCTCTTTAACAAGCTCTCTCACTCTCTCAACAAGATCATCTTTGAAGTATGTATCGCCCTCGGCCTGAATGATCTCTTGAGCTGGGTTTAAGTGGATAGCGAGAGCGTCAGCATTAATAGATTCGATGAGTTTCCTGATCTCCTCGACTTTCAGCTCTCTAAGTTGTGAGATCCCAATATTACCTATTAGTGGAACGTCTGTGGCGATCCTCCTGGCAATGCGGTAGGTTTCCACCACTTCTTGACTAAAGCCGTGGATCACGATGGGTCTTTGACTGCCTAGACCTAGCGCGATCTTAAACTCGCTTGCAAGCTTAGCAAAGTTTTCATTGAGCTTTCCAAGATCGGGGTAGCCGCCTGTCATGCCCTCAATTACTAGAGGAGCGTGCAACTCGTACCCTAGAAAGTGTGTAGTGAGGTCTATGTCGCTGAGAGATAGACCTGGGATAGCTTGGTGTATAAGTATGACTTCTTCATATAGGTCCATGCAGTTGTCTGGATACACCACGTCTTCGCGTAGACTGATCTCGATGTGTTCAAACTTTCGCTTAACAATACTCAAAGTAGGCACCAGAATTGTTAAGGAGGGGGATTCATATGTAAAACTTTATGCTTGCGTAGCCGACAGTAGCTGATTTATCTCCAGATATATCTCCACTTGTAGCGTGTTTTAGGAGAGTGGCTTTCCCACTCAGCATCTTGGTTATCTCTATAATAGTCATTATACCCCCAGGTCCGCATATGCTAATGTTGTCGCTAAGCATAGTCTTATAGAAGCCCTCCGTGTCTAGTTCGAGGATACGGCTTATGGCATTCATGTCTTTCCTCACTGTGACATCGTGTGGTTCGTAGTGGTTGAAATCACTACTAGCTAAAATGAGGATATCCCGTTTCGTCCGTTCAACACTCTTAACTATAGCTCTAGCTAGATCTTTAGCGGCTTCAGGCGTGTGTATACCCATAACTATAGGTACGATCTTGATGTCTCCTCCAAATACATATTGTATAAATGGGAGCTGAACTTCTACGGAATGCTCCTCAATATGGGCATACACGTCGAGATCGGCGAGATCAGAGTATTCGGTAATAGCCTTTCCAAATTCAGAGTCTACAAGAAGGGTTCCCAGAGGCGCTTCCCACGCCCCTTCTGGATATACAGATATAGGAGGCCCATAACCAGTGTGGTTGGTTCCAATAATCACCACGGTTTCAGGCTTCCCGTAGCTAGCGGCATCGTAGTAAGCGTGAGCTGCTATAGGGCCGCTATATATGTACCCAGCGTGGGGGACCACGTACCCGATCAGTCCTCTTACCCTCTCACTTGAAACTACTGGTAGAGCGCCCGGGCCGAGTTTGTGTTTAAAAGACCACTCAATTAGTTCTAGGAGTTTCTCCTTATCTTTTGGGTAGAAGTAGCCTGCTACAGCCGGCTTTCTAAGCTTTTTAGTCAAAGCGTTCACCCACGGTAGTGTCAACCGTTACTGCCTATAAAAATTCATTTGTGTGCTTAAATCTATCAAGGGCGTTACACAACGCTCTAGAAGTAACATTTAATGCCTGGAAGCGGACGTGTTGACCAGGAAAAAACTAGATCGGTGTTTCAAATTCTGATGGCGGCTCTGGTAGATCTGCGTTGGGCGGTATCACTCCCCGCTCTCTTAGGATTTGTCGAGTTAATATCCAGTAGAGGAGTGCAAGGCTTTTCCTCCCTTTATTATTCCCAGGGATCGCAAGATCTACGTACTCTGTCTTGTTATCTGTATCTATGAAGCTTACAACAGGAATCCCTATCTCAGCTGCTTCTCTCAATGCCTGCGCGTCAGCCCTCGGATCGGTCAAGACGACGACGTCCGGCTCGAAATACCACTTTAACGAGGGATTTGTGAACATTCCAGGTAGGAACCTCCCAGTGAAAGCCCTGCACTGCAAGTAGCTACACATCTTTTCCACCGGCTTTCTACCATATAGGCGAACAGAGACCACAGCTATCTTTGTAGGTTCGAACATCGCTAGAAACTTACCTGCTATTCTTAGCCTTTCATCTATTTTTCTTACATCTAATATGTAGACTCCGTCAGACCTAACTCTGTAGACGAAAGGCTCTGCAAACTTTGTACATATATGTGTGCCTATGTGTACCCCAGCTGACAGGTACTTCTCTATCGGAACGAGAAGCTCGATCGTGACCTGAGGTCTCGACTCATCAGACATCATTCCACCCCCTATGAAATCTTAGGGAAGTGTAAGATCTCATCAGCTATTTCAACATGCGATAAGAACATTCTTCTACAACAATACCTCTTGATCCCAAGCTCGTCTAGGACTTTCGCTGGATGCTCTCCTCGCTTCACTCTATTAATATACTCCTCCCACAAATGGCCAATAGGCTTTCCGCAGGTGAAACACCTAACGGGGAATAACATATGATCACCTGTAGCTCTTTTGCCACCTCCTCCTAGCGCTATATCTCCCCCACTTTTCAGGCTCTGTTTGTCTCGGGTCTCCGCTCAACATGTGTCGATCATACTCCTTGAAGATCTTAAGAAGTACGTCCCGGTGTTCTGAAAAGTACTCGATCAACCCCCTAGCAATAGCCATACGACACGCGTCTGCTTGGCTCATTACGCCACCTCCTTTGACATTGATCTTAATATCCACCTGTTTTGCAAGATCTCCAATTAGATAAAGGGGTTCAGCGATTTTCTCTCTAGCCATTTCTATAGGGTATATCTCTAGGGGGACACCATTAATCCAAACCCTTCCTTGACCCGGCTTGATGACAGCTCTCGCAATGCTGGTCCTCCTCTTTCCAGTCGCAATGACGATCTTTAGGCTCTTAGCCTCTTGGCTCACTTGACATCACCCTTCCAGCCCAGTGCTTTAGCAACTTCTGCGACTGTAATATACTTCCCCTTAAGCCTAGTCACAGAGGCTTCAGGGAACTGTATGAGCTGTACTCCAGCGAATTCTGGCGGCACACCGATGAAGACCCTTAATCTCTTGTAGGCCATTCTACCACGAGGTTTATCCATCGGTAACATGCCCCTAACAGCTCTCTTAAATATGTTGACGGGGCTTCTAGGTCTCCTAATTCCAGATTTCTCTGGGTTTAAATGCGTCTTCACTTTCAATAGCAGTTTATAGCCCTCTATGACCCTCAACCTCTCTCCACTTAGCACAGCTTTTTCAACATTAAAGACATAGACGTTATAGCCCTCTAGTAGCTTCTTAGCGACTATACTAGCTAGCCTTCCGAGGATCTGTCCAGAGGCGTCTACATATAGGACAGGAGGCTTCTCAGTCAACAGCCTCACCCGATAATCCTTACATTACTTCCAGTGGGGTTTTCACGTAGGAGCTCGAAGATAGTAATTGGTCTACCACCAGCTTTCACGATCTTCTCAACTGCGCTCTTAGAGAAGCTAAAAGCTGCCACAGTTACCGGGTGATCAAGGTTACCCGCACCTAGAACTTTTCCGGGAACCACTACGATGTCACCTGGCTTAGTGTATCTATTAATCCTGCTGATATTGACAGCCCTCCTCTTCCTCGAGGGCTTAGAGAGCTCATCTGCTACAGCCTTCCAAATTCTGGCGTTGTATTGTCTCGAATGTTTGTACAATGTTTCGATAAGTTCTCTTAGTATTAAGTTCGTCTTCTTCCCTACATGCAAGCTCACTGTATAACACCTAGACTTCTCAGTTTCTCTTCGAACTCATTTAACTTTTTAAGAAGGATGTTTGACGCCTCTACTAGCGTTTTCACGGGGCTAAGAGCCCCGGTAAACTCTAAGTATAATATATACTCGTCTTCGACATGCGACACCTTGATAGCCTTCTGTTCACACACTTGTTCGCATAAGTTGCAGAGCATGCAATCATATATTTTATCCTTCTTTAAAGTAGCCTTTCCACCAGTTAACTCGAAAACCTCTCTCGGACAAGCGTCGATACATTTGCCACAACCTGTGCATTTAGAGGAGTCGATCTTTATGCTTGGACCATACTTATGTGTAGCAACAGATACGGGGCTCCACTTGGCATGCTCCTTCCCCCTTCCCAACCTAGCAAAGGCTTCGAGCTTGACTCTCTGCCCTTTAATCAACTTAAACAGTGGAGTTTTAGGGTACACAGGGACGACGTCTGGATCGCTAGGTACTAAAGACTCGGCATAGACCGTTAACACGCCGTTCTCTGGGCCCTCTACGTCTAGATCAAACTTAGCGTAGCAATCTGCCGAGAAAACTCCCTTCTCACCAGCCTCTGCACACTCTTCTGGAGGCTTGTATTTTTCAAGTGCATAATCGCTAGTTAGAGGTAAAAGCCCTAGTCTGTGAGCAATGTATTCGTCATAGAAGACGCTTGAATTCTCAATAAACACGACATAGTCTATAGACATCGTTGGAACCTCGCTCATGATCGCCCTTCTAATAGAGTTTAGCGTGTGGAGCGATATCCCCTTCACCAGCAATTTGAGAGATAGCGGTGTTTTCTCGAGCACTTCGATATTCAACACCAAAGCACCCCCTATAGGCGTTTACCTCTTCTACCTCCAGGCCTTCTCGTTGTGTCATGCGGTATTGGAGTTACATCTTCGATTCTACCGATAATAAAGCCTGATCTTGCAAGAGCCCTGATAGCGGCTTGAGCACCTGGACCCGGAGTCTTAGGTCCATGCCCACCTGGCGCTCTTACTTTTATATGTAAAGCTGTTACCCCCTTTTCCATAGCTTCTGTTGCTGCTCTCGAGGCTGCGAGCATAGCAGCATACGGACTCGGCTTTTCTCTATCTGCTTTAACTACTTTTCCACCGCTCCAGAAACTAACAGTCTCTGCACCTGAAAGGTCGGTTATGTGTATTATTGTGTTGTTAGGGCTACTATATATGTGTGCGACTCCCCACCTGAGCTCTCTCAGGGAGAACGCCATTATCTACACACCATGATCAAGCTTGTTGAGCACTTCGAGCGTATGAACTATTATAGTAGTATGTGACTAGAGGCTCTTCAGATCTCGATACGATGTAACCTGGTGATCTTATCCGCCTCCCACCGATGGCTATGTGTCCGTGAACGATCAGCTGTCTAGCCTCATAGATCGACCTGGCTAGACCTTTCTTGAATACTATTGTTTGAAGCCTTCTCTCGAGTAGATCTTCAACCCTTAGATTGAGTACATCATCGAGGCGCGCACCCTCATTTAATAGTCCTAGCTCAACAAGCTTCTTTATCAAAACCTTCTCTTCCCTCTCACGAACCTCTGGTGGCGCGGCGAGCAGTGCTCTCGCTCTATGCCTGAAATGCCTTATGATCGTGATAGCCTTCCACAGCTCTCTCTTATTCCGAAGTCCATAGATGCCGAGGAGCCTTGATTCCTCCATTAGCCTATCCTTGCGCCACGGGTGTCGAGGTCCCTCCCACAGGCGACGGGGCTTCTTAGGATCTCCCATTTATCTCACCTCGATCACTACTTCTTCTCCTGTTGGGCTGTCTTCTTCCTTTTAACACCAACAGTTATTCCAGTACGCCCTGTTGTGCGAGTTCTCTGCCCGCGTACCTTTAGACCGAGTGCGTGTCTAATGCCACGCCAACTCTTAATCCTTTTTTCACGCTCAATGTCTTCTTTGACATAGTATAGTAGCTCAGAGCCTGTCAAATGAAGGTCTTCGCCTGTCGTGTAGTCCTTTCTCCTATTATAAAGCCACGTAGGTATTTGAAGCTTAGAAGGATCTTTCGCGAAGGTCTCGATCATTTTAGCTTCCTCCTCAGTTAAATACCCGATCTTCATGAAGGGGTCGATCTTCAAGACTCTACATAGCGCCATCGCGTAGTTATAGCCTACGCCCTTCACTGCTGATAGCCCATAGACTACTGGTAACTCTCCATCTAAGTCTGTATCCAGCAATCTAACTATCTTCTTAAACTCTCTACTCACCATGTTCACCATAAGCACTTAATACATAGAGCTCGCTGCCTAACATATAAAAGTTAAACGTGCTTTTAAAACCAATTAATGGTGGATAGCGCCGGGGGCGGGATTCGAACCCGCGCGGGGGACACCCCCCACTGGCTTTCCAGTCTAACTCCAGGCCAGCCCCTTAGGCCGCTCGGGCACCCCGGCATCCAAAAGAAAAAGTGGTTTATTAGGGTTTATATCGCTTTATAACAAAAACCGAGGTTAGATCTCTATTTCAATCCAAACTTCTGGCGGCACTCTTACTCTTATGAGTTGCTTCATTACTCTCTCATCTTCGGCGATGTAGAGTAGCCTCTTATGTATTCTCATCTCCCACTTTTCATATTTCTTCTTGCCCTCTCCATGTGGTAGTTTTAGAGTTCTAACTACGAGCCTCTTCGTAGGTAGTGGGATCGGGCCACTCACTTTTACTCCGCTCTTCTTCGCTATATCAACGAGTTTTGATGTGAAGTCTTCTAAAACCTTTACATTTGTACTCCACATTTTTATCTTGACCATTCTCGGCGTAGACAACGTTAGACTACCTCTCTACACCGCATAAGCAGACCTTCTTTGAGGATATGGGAGAAAACAACACATCTCTTCTTGTTGTACACTTCTACTCTACTTCTTGATCGTCACGCTTGCTGGTTTGATGTCGATTACTTGCCCGATTCCAACCGTCTTGCCCATGTCTCTCATTGCAAACCTGCCTAATTGTGGGAAGTCAGCATATTTTTCAACTACTAATGGTTTGATCGGCTTAAGCCTAACTATGGCAAATTCGCCTTGCTTTATAAATTGTGGGTTCTTCTCTATCTCCTTGCCAGTTCTCGGATCTATCTTCGAGACTATTTCAACTATTCTACAGGCGACACTGGCGGTGTGTATGTGTATTACAGGCGTGTATCCAACGGCGATCGCTGTTGGATGCCACACGATCATCACTCTAGCTGTGAACTCGTCTGCTACAGTTGGCGGGTTCTCTAAATGCCCAATTACATCTCCTCTCTTTAGGTCTTTCTTCTCAACACCCTTCAGGTTAACACCGATGTTGTCGCCTGGTTCAGCTTTCTCTATCCTAACATGGTGAGTCTCGATGGATTTAGCCTCAGCTACTAATCCGGGTGGCACTATGACTACTCTATCGCCAGTCTTTAAGACCCCAGTCTCTACTCTTCCAACAGCAACCGTGCCAACGCCAGAGATCGAGTATACGTCTTGTATTGGAAGTCTTAAAGGCTTCTCGATAGGCTTTGGTGGGACCTCTAGTAGGTCTAAAGCCTCAACCAGCACCGGGCCTTTATACCATGGCATGTTTGGCGATCTCTCTATTAAGTTCTCGCCCGTCCAAGCAGATATTGGGATGAAGGGTATCTTGCTCACATCGTAACCTATACTCTTAAGGAACTTGCTTAGCACCTCGACGATCTCTTTATATCTCTTCTCGCTGTACGGTGGCTCGGTGGCGTCCATTTTGTTTACAGCTACTATGAGCTGGTTGATACCCATAGTCCTTGCTAATAACGCGTGCTCTCTAGTCTGCCCTTCTAGGCTCATGCCAGCTTCAAACTCTCCTTTTCTAGCACTGACTACTAGTATGGCGGCGTCTGCTTGGCTAGCACCCGTGATCATGTTTTTAACGAAGTCTCTGTGGCCAGGGGCATCGATGATCGTGAAGAAGTACTTCTTCGTTTCAAACTTCATATAAGACAGCGTTATTGTCAAACCACGCTCGCGCTCTTCTTTTAACCTATCAAGTAGCCAAGCGAACTTAAAGCTCTCTTTGCCTATCTTTTGCGCTTGTGTTGTAATTTCTTTTAGCGTCTTTTCATCGAAATAGCCTAGACGATATAGCATGTGGCCTACCAATGTGCTCTTACCGTGGTCTACGTGGCCTATTATTATTAGGTTTAAGTGGGGTTTCTGGGGCGCACTCATATGTTAACACCCACACCTTTGCTCGGTAAATGAGAAACCACGCTTATAAAGGTTATAGATTTCGGCTTTAAATAAATGCAGAAAAGCTAATAAATCCCCAAGTCTACCTAAAAAGACCCTTGCACTTTGAGCAGAGGTTGTATTGTGATTTCTGGGTTTAACACTACCTGCTACTTAACGCTATTCTCTCTATTTCTTCTTTCCTCTGTATTGCGTAGCTCTTAGGGTCGTTGTTCGCCGCTAGTATGATCTCTTCTGCTAAGGCTTCTTCGATGGGTATGGGATTGTTAAATGCTTTTAGTCGCGCGCCTTCAGTTAAGTGCTTTAAAGCTACGTCTACTCTTCTAAGTGGTGATATGTCGACTGACACGTGGTATACAATGCCACCGTACATTATTCTCGTCGTATCCTCTCTTGGAGCGGCGTTTTCGATCGCTCTAACGAGCACCTGTATCGGGTTTTCACCCGTTTTCAAGTGTATAAGCTCAAACGCCTTCTTTACAATGTTGTATGCTAAGTGTTTTTTACCAGTGTTTCTACCAGGCATCATTAGCTTATTTATTAGTCTCTCGACGATCGGCACCTCTGCTTTACCAAATTTCTTATGTTCATGTCGACCTCCAGTGTGTGGTAGTCTAACCGGCTTGAGGCAAATGTACTTCTTCAAGCTTGGATCTCTAACGTCGATCCAATCATAACTCCATTTACTAAAGAGCTTTATCTCGCTAACTACTAGACTACTAGTTACCTGCTCACTCAAGCACTTAACACCTATCTAACTGGTTTTTGCTTCTTACCCAGCCATAGCGCTTTGAGTGAAACGCCATTAACCATTACGACCCTATACTTGACTCCAGGGATATCGCCCATAGCCCCTCCAAGGGTGCCTCCAATCCCCTCGATTATCACTTCATCGTGCTCATCAATGTAGTTGATGCCGCCATCCCACGGAACAAACGCTGTAACAACTTTACCATTCTTAACTAGTTGAACTCTCACACACTTTCTAAGAGCAGAGTTTGGCTTACGCGACTCTACGCCAACCTTCTCAAGGACTATGCCCCTAGCCATCGGGGCTCCTTCAAGTGGATCTCTCTTCAGGCCCAGCTTTCTCAACATCCTCCACTTATACTCTCTCTGATACCATCTAAACTTCTTCCTCTTTCTCTTCAATTTCCTAGCCGCTAATAGGCCGTTTGGAGCCTTCTTGCCTGGCATAATAAGCGCCCATTATTCAGCTCTCATACATTTTTAAACCAGGCTTTAAAGCTTTTTCCTAGGCGATCACGACCGAGTCTATACCAAACCTCCTCTTCAGTATGAGTCGTAGTCGTTGAACGTTCCTCCCTCCTTTACCAATCGCTATTGCTTTATCAGCGGGGTTGACGGCAACGTATAGCACTTTCGTTCCATCGTGCCTAGTAACGAGTTTCATATCAGTCACTCGAGCTGGGGATAGTGCGTATTTCACTTGCTCTTCGAGTTTATCGCTATATCCTACTATCTCGATGTTTTTGTTTAAGATCTTACGTAATTGTTGTACGTAGAAACCTCTTGCACCTATAGCCTTCCCTACTTCCTCAGGGTTGACTAAGAATATGATCCTGTTGTTCTCTTCATCTATGATGCAGTCTTTGACGGTAGTATTTGTTAGCTCGCTGAGTAGAGCCATATACCTAAATTCTTCTGGAGTGATTTTTACACGACCAGTCTCTTTATTAGCCACTAACTCGTCACCTTTACTAAGTCTAGTATCTTAGACTGCCCAGGTTCTAATATGGCGAGCACCGAGACGCTGTGAGGTCTACCTATAACGCCTCCAAGCTCTATGTTCGTCCCATCAAAAATCACTACCGGGATCCCGCTAAGCTTAGAGTAGTAGAGTATGTCGCGCTTAACTTCTGGCGGGGCATTTGCAGCTAGTATAACTAGCTTCGCTTTACCATGTAAAACTAGTTTCTTAACTTCTTTTGCACCGTAAACAACTTCTCCTGTCCTAAACGCAGTTTGTATCGCCTTGATTAGTTCTGGCTTCGGTATTGTAGACCCCACGACACGATCACCCGGGCTTCTCTACCGCCTCTCTCCTCAATTGTTGAGGATTCATATATACTTGTACAAGTCCCGTACCTACGGGTATCACCTGACCAATAATGATGTTCTCAGTGACGCTTGGAAGCCTATCTTCTTCTCCAGCAGAAGCGCTCTCAATAAGCTTCTGTACCGTCGTCTCAAACGTAGCTCTCGCTAAGACGCTGGGCTTTTCTCCAGCAATACCCATTCTACCAATCTGCCTCACATGGCCAGTCCACGTCATCATGTCGGCTAAAAGCATAATGTGTCTAATGTCTACGTCAAGCCCTTGATCGTCGAGGGTGTTCTTGATCTCCTTTATGATAGCCGCCCTAGCCGCCTCAATGCCTAGTACCCGCTCAATCTCATGTATATTATTGGTATAAACCCTTCTCCAGTCTACACCAGGCACCTTTATTACTTCTTCTAAATTGCTCCCCTCGGTAATAATAACGTACTCATCTCCACGCTTTTGAATGATCGTTTTCTTTATGCCATCTATGCCTTTGATCTTAGCTTGAAGTATCTTAGTCCTTAATTTTTCAATTTTAATCGGATCTAGGTATTCTTCACTAAGGTAGATCTTTACCATGTAGGGGTCTTCATCAGAGGTTTCTACTTCACCTACTTCTAGTGATCTAAGCACCTCCAAGACTTGATCTAGTGACACCCCCTTATCCTGCAACATATCGGGGTCGAGTTTAAGGTAAAATACCCCCTCGCCAAAGTCGATACTATACTCCTTTGTAACGTTTTCTATATGTGTAGATTCGATCAACCTAGCTATATTCCTTACCTTCTCCAAATTGTACTTTACATCGTCAGTCAAATATACCTCCATGATAGGGGTCTCTGGCTTCTTTCTCGCATCAACAATCTCGATAAGACGCGGTAGTCCAAGCGTGACGTTGTACTCTCTAACTCCTGCATAGTGGAACACTCTTAAGGTCATTTGTGTTGACGGTTCTCCAATGCTCTGCGCCGTTATCGTTCCAACTGCTTCGCCTGGGTCTATTAGAGCCTTATGATAACTATTCACTACTTCTCGCACCACTCTCTCTACATCTTCTCTTGTTAAAGAGCGCTTTTTTACAAGCGCTTTAAGTTTGTTTAAGAGCTCTTGCTTCAATAGTGGAGTCATTTGATCCCTATATTGTTCAACTATACTCTCTATCTCCTGTTCATTAACAGGGTGCATTATGAGCTCACCCCAGAATCTTCTCGATCACGCGATCTATGTTGACGGCCTTGCCATGATCGCTCTTCATAGGGTCAACACCATCCTCGCCGTAGAGGAGCTGCACAATTTCACCAGCGGCTGTTCGAACAGTGCCATCATAGAAGACCCTCAGGTCCTGTAAGGCGTTAATAAGTCTTCTCTGCATGTAACCAGATTGGCTCGTTCTCACAGCGGTGTCTATAAGTCCCTCTCTACCAGCAGCTGCGTGGAAAAATAACTCTAGTGGATTTAGTCCGTCAACAAAGCCCGACCTTATAAACCCTCTAGCTTCAGCACCGATATCAAATGGCTTAAAGTGAGGTAGCATCCTACCTTGGTACCCTCTAGTCAATCTCTTACCGCGAACAGTCTGCTGGCCCAGTAGTCCTGACATCTGCGTGAGGTTGATCGGGTTGCCACGAGCGCCAGTTCTCGCCATTATGACTACAGGATTATCTAGTTTGAAGTACTGTGTAATGACGTCTGCAACTTTATCAAGCAGCTTCTTGGATAACGTATCTATGATCTCGTCCTCTAAAGTCTCTTCGAGGGTTTTTCCTGGTCTTGGAGATAGCTTCCCCTCTCTAAAGAGGGTGATCAGCTCATCTACGTCCTTGAGCTCCTCTTTAATTAGCTGCCCTATAATGATCTTCGCGTTCGAACCTAGAACCAAGTGATCATAACTCATCGTGAAGCCATACATTTCACACGCTCTGATAAACATCTTGTAGACTCTATCCATGAACTCTCTGCCAACGTTCTCTCCATAGTCTTTAATTAGCCAGTGCATTAGGCTTTCTGGCTCTTCCCTACCTATGCTTGATTTATCTAAAACACCCTCTAGTAGGATCCCTCGCTTAATGATCACAATGCTATCATGTGGGCAATCCTCATCGAGACATCGTAACACCGAGGCGCTTCCAATTTTGGAGCTTCTACGATAGTTGAAGTCTTTGGGGAGGAAGAGTGATATGAGTTGCTTTCCAGTCCAGTACTCCTTTGGCTTCAAAATAGCTGGCTCTGGAAGTTCACCCCTATAGCCTGTTACTGAGAGTAACTCGGCGACCTCTTCTTTGGTTAGTATGGTAGATTTAGATGTTAAGAGATAAGCACCACTTATGTAGTCTTGAAGACCACCTATGATCGGGCCTCCATACCTTGGAGTTAAGATGTGTTTTTCAACGAGCATTAGTAGTCTAGCTTCAGCTCTAGCCTCCTCGCTTTGTGGAATATGAAGGTTCATCTCGTCTCCATCAAAGTCAGCATTATAGGGCGGGCATACGAGTGGATTTAGTCTAAGCGTTTTATAGGGTAATACTCTCACAACGTGCGCCATGACAGATATTCTATGTAGTGAGGGCTGTCTATTGAACAACGCGATGTCTCCATCTATTAAATGTCTCTCTACAATGAAGCCTGGCTCGAGAGATTCTGCAACAGCTTTTCTATCAACATATTTTAAGCTTATTTTTCTCCCATCTGGTCTAATGACATAATTTGCTCCAGGCCACTTGTCCGGGCCGTTTAACACGAGCTTTCTGAGAAACTCTATGTTCCAGGAGGTCACCCTTTCAGGCACGGTGAGTATCTTAGCTATTTCCTCTGGCACCCCCACTTCATCGATGCTTAAGCTGGGATCAGGGCTTATCACTGTTCTAGCGGAGAAATCTACTCTCTTACCCCTAAGATCTCCACGGAATCTACCCTCTTTACCTTTTAGCCTCTGTGCTAACCCTTTTAACACTTTTCCACTTCTATGTCTTGCAACGGGGATTCCTGAGATCTCGTTGTCTATGTAAGTTGCTACATGGTATTGTAAAAGCTCCCACTCTTCCTCAATTATAGCTCTCGGAGCTCCCGTTTCTATGTGTTCTTTGAGCCTATTGTTAACCCTTACAATGTCAACTAGCTTGTGTGTTAAGTCGTCTTCGCTCCGAATACCCGTCTCTAGGGTTATTGAAGGTCTAACAGTTCTTGGAGGAACAGGTAGCACTGTTAAAATCATCCACTCGGGACGAGCGGCCTTGGGATCTCCTCCAAGGAGTAGAACGTCTTCATCGGGTATTTTTTCAAGCCTTTCACGTATCTCGCTAGGAGTAAGCTTTCTAATCTCAGTCTCGGTCTGTTCATAGAAGGTATATGGCCTCTCTAGCTTGATCTTTGGAGAGATTGCCCCACAGTGTGGACATACTTGCGTGTTGATAGCTCTCCTCCTTATATACTCGTGAAACCTCTTTTTTAAGTACACAAGACCAAGCTCTTCGAGGTCTTTGAGTAGCTTTAAATACTCTTGTCTCTCCTCTTCAGGTATTTTAATTCTACCACACGATGGACACGTAGACTTCAGATACATCAAGATATACTTGACAAAGCCGACGTGGATCACAGGCTTGGCGAGTTCTATGTGGGCGAAGTGCCCTGGGCAACTATCTCTAGTGTTTCCGCAGACTGGGCATACCTCGCCTGGCTCTATTGCTCCAAGCCTTCTATCCATGACTCCTCCGTCTATTGGAAGCCCGTCATTGTCGTAGACATCCGTTGTCACTATCATTGTAACACTCATTTTTCGTATCTCGTCTGGTGATAGTATACCAAACTTTATTCTCGAGATCCTCGTAGTTAAGGGGCGCGACATAAGCATCACCTCTTAATCATGTCTTCGACTATAAGTCTTGGTCTAATTCCCATACTCATCAATTCCTGTATAAGGAGTTTAAATGCATACGAGACATCAACAGGCTTCAGCACAGCTTTATCTTTATGTATAGGACATATTAGCTTGCCTTTATTCTTATCATAGTAACCAATAAGTCCACACTCTTCGCACACGTAGATCCTGGTGAGATCGCTTCTCTCCCTCATAGTCTCTCTTAGTAGCAAGGAGGCTCCATGCCCTACGAGGCAATCAACCTCCATTTCACCCCACCTTAACCCTCCAGCACGAGACCTTCCCTGAGTTGGCTGTCTTGTCAATATCTGCACAGGGCCTCTAGCCCTAGCGTGCATCTTATCACTAACCATATGGTGCAACTTCTGGTAGTATACTAGGCCTATAAGCACGAGTCCTTTTAAGAGCTCGCCAGTTCTCCCATCGTACATAGGCTCCTCGCCCGTTGGTAAATAACCGTGTCTCTTCAAGACCAATTTGAGGTTCTCTATGCTCTCCTTGTAGAAAGGTGTAGCGTCAACGCTTTCACCTCTCAATGCAGCTGCTTTGCCAGCAATAGACTCTAGTAGCTGTCCCACTGTCATTCTGCTTGGAAACGCATGTGGATTGATGATCAAGTCTGGTGTGATGCCCTCTTCCGTGAATGGCATATCATACTGTGGTACTAGCAGACCAACAACACCCTTCTGACCATGACGTGAAGCAAACTTGTCTCCAAGTTCTGGTATTCTTAGGTCTCTTACTCTAACTTTTATGAGCTTGTTACCTTCATCATCCATCGTTATCAATACCATATCTACTACTCCTTTCTCACCATGTCTCACAGCGACGCTTGTATCCTGCCTAGTAACGCCGCCGACGGCGTACTCCTGGGCGCTTATGAAGCGTGGAGGGCTAACCTTGCCTACTAAGACATCTCCTCCTTGCACCGGGGTTTCAGGGGCTACTATACCATCATCTTCGAGCAGCTCATAGGCTCTCTGCCCTCTATACCCTCTAACACTAGGGGGAGGCCTCGTGATCTCGTCTTGTACGCCTCCAGGATACTTATACTCCGTTGTTGTGTAAAGCCTGAAAAAGGTAGATCTCGCTAAGCCTCTGTCAACGCTACTCTTATTGAGTACGACAGCGTCCTCGATATTGTACCCAGTAAACGTCAACACAGCAACTACGAAGTTCTGCCCAGCAGGGCGCTCGTTATACCCGATAACCTCTATAGCTCTAGTGACCACTAGCGGCTTTTGTGGGTAGTGTAAGAGGTGTCCACGTGTATCAACCCGGCGTTGGAAGTTTGCAGCGTTAAGGCCTAGTGCTTGTTTAGCCATAGCGGCCTCATACATGTTTCTAGGGCTTTGGTTATGCTCCGCGTAGGGTATTATTGAAGCTGTTATTCCAAATATTCCTGGAATCCACAGCTCTAGATGCGTGTGCTCTGGGCCGATTTGATCTGGTGTTAAAGCTATGTAAGCGTTCTCCTCTTCGTCGGGGTCTAAATACTCTATAACGCCCATCTTAACAAGGTCTTCAAACGTTAGCTCGCCTTTTTTCAGCTTCTCGATATGTTCTTTTGTAAGCTTGGGGACGCCGTTTTCAACAACAATGAGCGGCCTCCTAATTCTTCCAGCGTCAGTATTTACTATAACCTCGTTTATCGGGCCCTGCTTTATGTAAGCAACGTTTAACTCGGAGGCCCAGGGACCGGGCTTTCCACGCCTTCTAAGCGTTCTAAGGGTTTTAACTAGTTGCTCTCCATCTGGGTGGTAGCCGATGAGCTTTCCATTGAGGAATACTCGGCTCCAACCTCTATACTCCTCGCCAGTAAGCTCTCCACTATCGAGCTTTTCGATGATATCGTCTAAGTATCCCTTTACAACCTTTCCTCGCACCTTCTTTGTGACTATAGGCACGACGCCAAGCTCGTAGAGTAGCTCTTCAACCTGCTTATCATCTACTCCCACACTGACATTGACTAGTAGAGCTAAGTTCTTGACAAGCCCGATATTAGCGCCTTCCGGGGTTTCAAATGGGCAGATCCTACCCCACTGAGTACCATGTAGCTCTCTAGCCTCGAAGTGTGGTTGACCACGTGCTAGTGGAGAAACCACTCTCCTAAGGTGACTGAGTGTACTCAGCATATTTGTTCTATCTAGAAGCTGGCTAACACCAGTTCTTCCACCAGGCCAGTTACCAGTAGCCATCGCGTGGAGAACCCTATCTGTAATAATGCTGTGCTTAAAGGCTATCTTAAGCTCAACCTTTCTGGATTTTGCTAGTTGTTTTTCAAGCTCGGCTCTGACTTCTCTAGTGAACGATACAAGAGCCGTTCTAACAAGAGTAGCTAATAAGTCTCCAGCGAGCTTAAGTCTCTTGTTTCTATAGTGATCCTTATCGTCTGGTTGTCTATACCCCAGCATCAGCTCTATTATTCTAGCGATCATCTGCCCGATCAATACAGCCTTCATAATTCTAGTTTCTCGACTTGAATCTGTCCCAACATGTGGTAGAAGCCTCTCATCGAGTAGTCTACGTGCTCGTGCAATTCTCTCCTCTCTAGGTCTACCGATAGCGAATCTTGATCCGATGTAGTCGAGGGCTTCTTCAACAAGCTTCTTCCTATGCTCCTCAACGTATAACTTGATCTCTTCCTGTGTAGCGTTTGGAGGGATTTCTAGCTTAGGTAGCATCTGCTCAGCGTGTAGAATTGAGGGTAGAACAAAGGTGTGATATGAAGGGTCTGGGCTTACAGCATATAGAACTTCGCGGGTATCAAGTCCTAGAGCGATCATTAGTATTACAGCTGGGATCTTGTGGCCTTGAAATGTTGCGTAAAATATGCCATCCTTTCTCCTGTCTATAATTAGTTGTGATCTACGCCCTTTTGCAGCACTTACTATTTTTGCTGTGTGCGTAATGCCTGTACCCTCTTGGCCATAATCAACGAGAATAGTATTACTTGCGAGGTCTTCTTGAGCTACTAGTACTCGCTCACTTCCATTGATAATAAAGTAGCCGCCTGGATCTTTGGGGTCTTCACCGAGCTTCACAAGCTCCTCTGGTGAGTACTTGCTTAGTGGATCTATGCTAGATTTTAACATCACGGGAAGATCCATCAGCTTTAGTACAGCCTCTTTACCTAAATCTACACCTTCAAGTCTAACAGTAACCTCAACCGGCGCCATGTAGGTGAGATTTCTAATTCTACACTCAAGTGGCGATTTATACTTTGGCGTCCCATCGACTTCAACCCACTGTGGCGCCCCTATTCTTGGCTTCTCTATTATGAGCTTCACGCTCTCTGTTATCGGTATTTCTCTAAATTCCTCGATAATTGATGGCAATATCTCCTGTACAAATCTATTGTAACTATCTAGATGCTGTCTTACAAGCCCTTTTTCTTCAATGTACTTCTTTGCAACTATCCAGAGGTCATCAGGCGTTAGAGTGCTCTTCAAGACTTCTTAATCACCTCTACAACTACGTATCTATAAGCAACAAACTCTCCTGCAGTCGGGCTCTTTCTAATAATCCTTATAATGTCTCCGGGTTTCGCCCCAATAGCCTTAACTGCAGGATCGTCTGCCGATATCCAAGGGAGTTGCCAGGGCTCTATACCTAGCTTTTTAAGGAGCTCCACAGCTTCTTCGGGTGGAACAATTTCATGTTTAGGCACGAGCTCGTGCTCTAGGATATTTACTTTATTTTTCATACCTCCTCACTCTAAGCATTTAACGCCTCAATATCTCCAAGATTATAGGGGCTTAAATACAGTTTCCTCGCACAGGTAATTTGAGGTATAGTAAGGTGAGAAATGTGGACCGGCCGGGATTTGAACCCGGGACCTCCCGGACTTTAGCACGTTGTTGCCAACCGGGCGCTCTTCCAGGCTGAGCTACCGGCCCACCAATAGGTATCATAAACTACACGGGCTTAAAAGTGTTTCATGTCTTATCGTGACTAAGGACCACTGGCCACTTATTAAGAGAGCGACATTTCACCGCTCAAGTAGTGGTTTAGTATGAGCGGGGAGCTCGATATAATTGATGAAATTATAAGAAAGAGGGGTCTAGCCTCTAGGATATTTGCTAACAGAGAAGTCTTACACCCAGACTACGTTCCAGATACATTACCACATCGAGAAGAGGAGATTAGGAAGTTAGCAAACATACTCATCGTCTCTGCACAGGGTGAGAGACCAAGTAATGTCTTGTTATATGGACTCACAGGAACGGGGAAGACTGTTGTCACAAAGTATGTGGTCAAGAGAATCGTTGAAAAAGCGTCCTCTATAGGGCGAAACCTCGGCTACGCATATGTCAATACAAGAAAAATCGACACGCCGTATAAAGTAATGGCTTCTATAGCTTCTAGCGTGGGCCTCAGAGTTCCATATACAGGGCTTGCTATTAGCGAAGTCTACAGGAAGTATGTAAACGCGTTAGAGAGCTGGGGTGGTTTACACATCGTTATTCTTGACGAAATCGACCACTTTGTTAAAAGGAAGGGTGACGACATACTCTACAAGCTTCTACGAATAAATGAAGACCTAGTAAAATCTAAAGTGGCTATCATAGGTATTACAAATAACCTCTACTTCGTAGAGCACCTCGACCCTAGAGTTAGGTCGAGTCTTGGAGAAGAAGAGATATACTTCCCTCCATATAATGCAGAACAGCTGTATACTATTTTGAAGCAAAGGGCTGAAAAAGCGTTTCACCCTGGGGTCGTTGACGACGCCGTGATCTCATATTGTGCAGCGTTGGCGGCTAGAGAACACGGAGATGCTCGTAGAGCGCTAGATCTATTGAGGGTAGCAGGAGAGATAGCTGAGCGAGAAGGCGCTCAAGTAGTGAGCGTAGAACACGTCAAAAAGGCCCTTGTGGAGATCGAGGAGGGGAGGATCCATCAAAGCATAATATCACTACCACTTCAACAAAAACTCGTATTGAAGGTGGCAGTAGAGCTTGCATCTAAGAAGGGGTATACTACAACTGGAGAAGTCTATAGTAGCTATGTAGAAGAGGCTAGAAAGAGGGGTTTAGAGCCTCTCTCTATGAGGAGTGTAAGTCAGATACTGTCTCAATTAGATATGATGGGCTTGATACTCGCGGAGGTGAAGAGTTTAGGTAAACATGGATTAACGAAGATAATAAGGGTGAAGGACGACGTTATCAATGTAGTTAAGAAGGTACTGGCCGATGTCTAGCGAGGATCAAGTGAAACCATCTATAGAGGCTTATGACGATGGCTACTTCCCACCAGCCTTTAAGGGGGGTAGAGGCGACACTCTTATAGTCGGTGTAGAAGTTAGTCCAGAACTACACGTAGAGAGGGTAGCGCTAAGTAGAGTCAGGGTGGATATGAACACTAGTATGAGAGCCATCATAAGTATTTCTAGGTTGTTTGAAGGCGAAGTAGTATTGCTAGATGGAGTGACATACTCTGGCTTCGATATCGTAGACCCTGACGAGGTATCGATGGAGACTGGGAAGAGCGTTATAGTAGTGTTCACACATCCACTCAACTTAAAGCGTATAGAGGATGCACTCAGTAAGCACTTTGAAGACTGGAGAGACAGGTATGCAGTGATAGAGAGAGTTTACAAGAGCACAGTATACTTCTACACGCCGTGGAGGTATGTAAGGTTGTATATTAGAGGCTTAGACCTAAGTACGGTACGATTGATCTTTAAAAACACATGTCTATACAGCCCAGTACCTGAGCCACTGAGACTAGCAGATAAGCTAGCATCGTCTCTCAGCAATGTCTACTTTCCACTATAATTTGATGATGGGCGCTGACGCGTCTTCCTCGCCTTAAAGGGGAGCTCTAGGTCGCTTCGAAGGGGGTTGTAACTAGCAAAAGAAGTTTACGTAGTGTTTTTGGCTCTAAAAAGGCTCGTCGAGCGCTTTTCTATAGAGTTTAAGTAATAGACTCTACGTCAATACTGGAGACCTCACCATCACGCTTCCTAGTATATGCCATCTTCTCAAGACGGTTGATTCTCACATTGGAGATCTCTCAAGGGCTATCATTTGGTGGAGGTTTAGGTGTGCAGACTCTCTAGGAACATATTATGAAAGTAGAGAGTAGCCGGGCGGGGATTCGAACCCCGGTCACGGGGTTTCTTCCGTGTTCGGCCAAAGCCCCGCATCCTTGGCCGCTAGACGACCCGGCTATATCCATAATGTAATGTATAGGATTTCCGCTTATAAGTCTTAGTAAGAATGCTTCATAGTTTGAACTACATGTGATCACCATATGGAACCAGTGTGAATAGCAGAGATAGGTACTACTGCACCTATTTGAGGTTTAAAAGCCTATTCCACGAGGAGGTTTTTAAATGTTGCGTTAACTTTATAAGGGGGTATTTCAACAATTAAATGTGCCTGGTGGGGTTATGTACTCAGATCAACCCCTTAATAATGCTTCCTCACATGAGTCTTCAGGGCCTGAAAGTATAGAGATAGTGCCCCCTAAAAGAGCGGAGTGTCCTCCTGAAAAGATCGTTTACGACTCTTCAAGGGCTGAATATGTGTGTTTAGAGACAGGAGAGGTGATCGAAGACAGAGTAATTGATGATAGAGCGGAGTGGCGTGCTTTCACACCCGAAGAAAGAGAGAGAAGGGCTAGGACAGGAGGCCCGATCACCCATACAGTACATGATATGGGCTTTACAACAACAATAGATTACACCGATAGGGATGCTGCGGGGCATGTCCTAGTCGAGAAGAAGTATCAATTGTATAAGCTTAGGAAGTGGCAGGCTAGATCAAGGGTTTTAACTAGTGTAGAGAGAAACCTAGTGCAAGCAATGAACGAGCTTGAGAGGCTAGCAGATCTATTGAACCTCCCAACATGGATTCGTGAAGAGGCAGCTAAGATCTATAGAGAGGCTGTTGAAAAGGGGTTGGTTAGAGGTAGAAGCATTGAGAGCGTTATAGCGGCAGCGATATACCTAGCCTGCAGGTTGAGAAAGCTGCCAAGAACGCTAGATGAAATTGAAGAGTACTCTAGGGTTAATAGGAAGGAGATTGCGAGATGTTATAGGCTTCTAATTAGAGAATTGAACATAAAGGTCTCAGTAACAGATCCAGCGGACTTTGTACCTAGAATAGCACACGCCCTAGGTCTCTCAGGCGCTGTTGTTAAGACCGCTATAGAGATTCTCAATAAGGCGCGAGAAGCCGGGTTGATGGGTGGTAAAGACCCTGTAGGAGTGGCAGCGGCAGCCATCTACCTTGCATGCGAGAAACTTGGAGAAGAGAGGTCGCAGAAAGAGATCGCCAGTGTAGCGGGAGTTACAGAGGTTACAGTTAGAAATAGATGTAGAGAGCTAATGAAAGTTCTAAGTATGGAGGCGGAAGAGTGAAAAGGTTATAGAGAACAACGTTGAAATCTAAAATTATTTTTATCTTGTTTTAATTTGTTTTCATGGAACCCTTCAGCTTATTACTAAAATGTTCTCGGGGTTTAGTCCTAGTTCCTCAATGAGTATTTGCTTTACTTTCTGCCTATGATCTCCTTGAATCTCTATCCTGCCCTCTTCTTCTCTATAGGTGCCACCAGCGGCGAGTCTAGTCTTAAAGAACCTTGCGAGGTGTTTTAACAACTCTTTATCGTTTGGAAGCCCATCAACTACCGTGACTGGCTTTCCAAACTTTCTTGTATCAATCTTTATTTTGATGAGCGGTTGTTCTACTAGTAGACGCTCACATATCTCTAATGGGATTTCTTCACCACAAGCCTGCCTAGCCATGCGGTTTTACATCACCGAGACTGAGCTCATATAGAGATATCTACATCAAGACTTATAAACCCACTTTTCAATCCCTCAAGATGAACAATTAGCGGTGACGAGGGTGGCTAAGTACAAGTGTGGCAACTGTGGATACGTGTTTGACGCAGACGAGATGGTCAGGATCTATGGGAGAATAGTTAGATGCCCCAAGTGCACTCATGATATCATATATAAAGTCGCGAGAACTTATAGAATTGTGAGAGCGATATAGCGTTAAACTCGAAGAAGCAAAATCGCGAGAAGAGAGATCGAGGTTTCACCCCGGCTCTTCCCATGGTTAAAAACTTTCTTGTTGACTTCAGGGTTTAACGCTTATACTCTACAATCAGTAGCTGGCGCTCTAATCTATCGCTTCTCGCTAATGTATAATCCTGCCGCCTCTACTGCTATTTTTGCAGCTAGTATACTCGTCACGTCTCCATGGTCTACTATGGGGTTTACTTCTACTATGTCTACAGCGTAGACCTTACTCGCCTCTTCAAATATACTCTTAAGTAGCGGGAAAAACTCGCGTAAATATAGCCCATAAGGCTCCGGGTTTCCAGTGCCAGGGGCTATTGAGGGGTCAAATACGTCGATATCGATACTTACATATACACGTCCAAGGTCGTCGAAGTGGACTTTTCCAGCTATAACATCTAAGATGTTGTACACCTCAATACCCACCTTCTTGGCGAACTCTAACTCGCCCTTACTGTAAGCTCTAGACCCAATGTGGATAACCCTAGAGCTGGTTTCCTCTACGACCCGTCTAAGAAAAGTGGCGTGATTAAGCCTAGAACCTAGGTACTCGTCTCTTAGGTCCAAGTGCGCATCGAACACGATCACCGTGTCTATAACGTGCGAGTAGGTCTTGATAGACGAGTATGTAAGCAAGTGCTCTCCACCAAGAACTAAAAGAAGCCCTTGATGCTCCTCAAGTATCTTGCTCAAGACAAGACCTATTCTTTTAAGTGCGCCCTCTACATCGCCAGGTTGAAGTACGATGTCGCCATAGTCTTTAAACCCGATATCTTCTAGACTCAGCCCCGCCAGTAGACTGTAGAGTTCAATGTTACAAGCAACGTCTCTAATCTTAAGAGGTGCAAACCTACTGCCAGGTCTGTAGGTCGCGGTGTGATCTAGGGGGACGCCTAGCACGGCTATAGGCGATTTCTCCTCCTCAACGCAACCAAATGAGAGCTTTGTAAGTGTAGTCAACCAAGCCATACCGAACACCACGAGTTGCAACCTTTCTACACAGTTGGATTACGTGAATAGTCGCTAAGTAAGAATAGTGATTTAAAAACATATATGTGAGAACAGCATTAAGCTCTCTTCAGGGTTTAAATTGTTCGCTAGATATGCTGCTATCGTTAAAAATCTGCGGGGAGTAGTTCTCTTCAACATGGATGAAGAGGGTGTCGAAGACTCTATAAAGTGGCTTGTAAATAGATTTAGGTATAGAGATCTAGGGTTAACACCTAGAATGTATCAACTATATTCACAAAAGCTTGGGAAGTATATTGATGGAAGACCGTTCAGAGTCCTAACGTACCCTCTAAGAGAGCTCGAGAAGTTTACGAATGATTTTGCAGAGTGTGTTCAAATAGACTACTTAGTTGCAGAGCTACTGATCCTTTCATCTCTCTACATATCTCCAGCGATGATCATAGGCTCTACCTACGAGCCGGTAATTAGGAGTTTAAGCTCTTTCAACATAGGCGTGTGCAAAGAACTCAGTGTAAACGACTGGAAGCTCCACATGAGAATAGCTGACTACTCGATCCTCGACATGTACGAATTTGCAGTTACAACAGCACTCAAGGTGGTTGAAAGTTGTAGTGAAGAAGAAGCGAGGATGATCAGCGCCTCCAGAGAGGATGCGATAAAGCGAGATACAAAACGATACTGGAGAATATTGTGTAAAGATAAACCATCTAGAGCGTTTATGTACTATGTCGACAACCTTAAACTATACACTGAGAGATGCAAACTAGAGAGGATATGTAAGACAGACGTGCTCGCAGCGTCTCTCGCGGTGGTCCCGGTTATAGTTGTTCCAGCCAAGATGAAGTAGCGTGGCTATAGTCGCCTCTTGGAAACTATGTATGATAATATTTATACTGCCTGTAAATCAATACTCACGTCAGTGTCAACATGGGTTTAACTATGAAGAGTGGTGAGATCAGTATTTACGATAAAATAGTAGACTTAGCTAGACGAAGAGGGATCTTTTGGACCTCGTTTGAAATTTATGGTGGAGTAGCGGGTTTCTATGATTATGGACCTGTCGGGGTGTTAATAAAGCGTAACATTATGCAGAGCTGGTTAAAGTTCTTTGTGTATACAAAGAACAATGTAGTTGAAATAGAGACCCCTATTGTAAACCCCCGCGTGGTGTTCAAGGCCAGTGGCCACGAAGAACACTTCACAGATCCCATTCTAGTGTGTAACAAGTGTGGTAGAGTTTATAGAGCTGACCATCTAGTTAAAGAGATGTTGGGGTTGAACGTAGAGGGCTGGCCTCTCCAAGAGATCACAAGGTTAGTCAACGAGAGGGGGTTGAAGTGCCCAGAGTGTGGCGGCAACTTCGACCACGCTTTTAACGCTCTACTACTATTCTCCACACAAATAGGCCCATACCGGGGAGAACCAGCGTATTTAAGACCTGAGCATGCGCAGGGGATGTTCATAAACTTCCCATTTCTATTCAAGATTCTTCGTAGCACCCTTCCACTTGGTATAGCGCAAGTCGGGAAAGTTATGAGAAATGAAATTTCGCCAAGACAGGGGTTATTGAGGCTTAGAGAGTTCACTATAATGGAGGTAGAGTTCTTCTTTGATCCCGATAAAGCGAGAGAAGAGGTAGAAGAGGTTATTGGCGAGGTTGAGGATGAAAGTGTAAGGGTGGTCACGAAGGATCTGAGGTTGAAGGGTGTAGAAGAGCCTCTCGAGTTCACTGTTAGAGAGTTGATCGAGAGGGGCGTCGTGAAGACGCCTTGGCTTGCATACTGGATGGGTGTTGGAAACAAGTTCGTTAAGCATCTCGGCATTCCTCACGATAAGATCAGGTTTATTGAGAAGCTCGATCACGAGCGAGCGCACTACTCAGCCCAGACATTTGACCAAGAAGTCTACACGGAGAAGTTCGGCTGGATAGAAGTTGCTGGATATGCGTATAGAACAAGTTACGATATCGAGAGGCATATGCAAGAGAGTGGTGTTGACTTTACAGTGTTTAAGAGATATGAAGAACCCCAAGTAGTCAAGGTAGAAAAAGCTATTCCTATACCAAGCGAGCTTATGAAAGAGCTCAAAGACCCAGAGCTATTTAAGAAAGTTATGAGTGCTATAACCTCTCGTAGCCCGGAGGATGTAGCGAAAGAGCTAAGAGAAAAAGGCTTCATAGAGGTTGAGGGAGTCAAGCTCCCTGCCTCGCTCTTTAACATAAAGGTGGAAGAGGTAAAGATCTCTGGCGTGAGGATCTTACCACACGTAGTGGAGCCCTCCTTTGGACTTGAAAGGCTACTCTACGTTGTGCTTGAATACTCGTATAGTGAAAGGGGTGGCAAGGTCGTTCTTAAAATACCAGCTCACTTAGCACCATATCACGTTGCAGTATTCCCATTAGTGACCAGTAAAAAGCCTGAGCATGTAAGGATGGTCGAGATTGCAAAGTCTATACACAAACTACTAGTAGAGCTCGGGTTTAGATCTATATACGATGAAGAAGGGAGCATAGGTAGGAGGTACGCAAGAGCTGACGAGATCGGCATTCCATACACGATAACGGTTGATTATCAAACTCTCGAGGACAATACAGTCACGGTGAGAGATAGGGATACAACACAGCAAGTAAGAGTTAAAATAGAGGAGCTAGGCAAGTATCTCGCCTCAAAGTTCAAACTTGACCAACTGCTCTAGCGACTAAACTAGCTTATATGCAACTTTGCTACAATTTATACATTAGGTGATAGCGTGCTCGACGAGGAGAAGAAAGAACCTGTAGAGGAGTCTAAACCGGGTAAAGTGGATATTTCAAGGTTGTTGGCAATAGTGCCGTCAGCAGCCGAACTAAGAGAGGAGAAGAAGGTTTTGCGAGAGAAGCGCATTAGAATAAGATTTGATAGATCTCTAGTTAAGCCCGTAGCCATAGTACCTACATCCATAGCTAGGGAACTCGATATTAAAACGGGCGATGCAGTCGAGATCGTGGTTGCAGGTAAAAAGAAAGCCGTGTTTACAGCTCAAGTAGAGGATAGAGGAGAAAATGTAGTGATAGTTTATCCTGCAGAGCTTGAAAAGCAGGGTGTAGCTGATAATAGTATAGCTACGATTAGAAAGGTTAAGGCTTGATGACCTCACTCCACAGTTTATTAGCTAGTTTAAGAGATCTTGTGGATGCTTATGAAAAGATCATTGGGGAGTTGAAGATACACGTTCAGACTAGTAGAGTTGAAGATGCTTCATTGCTAATTGACGATATCAAAAGGCTGACCGAGAGGACGGAGTCTACTATTATAGAGTTGAAAGACATCGTTGTTAATCTAGAGGGGCAGGAAGACAGGCTAGCTAGGTTCATTACAACGTACTATCGAGCACTTATATACATCAGTCTACCATATTTGATTGAACTGTGTCGAGATCTCGTGCAAATAATGGAGAAAACGGGTCACACAACTGAAGCATCAGAGCTTCGCGGCTTGATCAACCGCTATGAGCGGTTTCTAAGCACTCTAAAATCGAGATGAGGACTCCTCTTACATATCGAGCCTCTATATCTACGACCTTGACAACCCCCTTGCAACCACTAAGCTTCCCTCTTGGTGGGTTCTCAACAAAGACTACAGGACCGTGTTTTACTGGATAGCCATAAACTCTATTCCCAGACTTAAACAGCCAGACCTCGATTTTCGAGCCGAGCAACTTCCTCTTGAGAGCAGTATTGTACCGCTCAGTTAGAACTTTGATTCTCCTTATTAGATCTCTATGCGTCTCAATGTCTGGTTTGAGGTGTTCAAAGGCCGTTGCAGGTAATGGCATGTACTTATATAGAGTGATCTTCTCGATGCCGATAGAGCTCAATGTCTTTATAGCTTTATCTGTTTCTTCATATACTTCTCTCGTCGCAAATGGCAAACCATACATTAAGTATACATATGGTCTTAACCCATTCTCTACGAGAATTTTAGAGGCCTTTACAACGTGCTCTAGATGAATAGGTTTACCTAAGATCTTTTCGTTAAACCAATCGCAACCAGTTTCTAACCCTATGTGAACCGTGGTCCCTTTAAGGTACTTACCTAGGATCTTACCTACCTCTTCATCGACTAGACACGCCTTAATGTTTTCAATCATAATGACCACTTCACCCCTCTTCACCTCCTCTATACTCCAGATCTCGTTCAACAGCGCCTCGATCCCATCTTTATTTGGTGGTGGATTACACGGGTCTGTTAACGGCTCTTTCACGAGTCTCTCTCTCATGTAGTCTAGGAAATCAGGGGCGCTCAATACAATTCTTCTTGCACCATGTTGCACCAATTCCTCGATCTCGGTCTTAATAACTCGAGGATCTCGACTTCGAGGTGGTCCAAAGAGGTATGGTACACTACAAAAACCACAACCAGGAGGTATTCCAGCTGGGCATGAAAGCCTATCTTGTAGTCTAGAGCTTGTACACTTGTCGCATCCAATGCACTTGTAGTTTTCAGTGAATATTCTAGGTCTTTGAAAATTGCTACATCCTCTAACAACCTCGACATAGAAGCGATATATCTGTGGATATTCAAAAGCCTCTCTCACCCTAGTCCAAGGCTTAATAGTGTTCAATAGCTCTACCGGGGTGTGAATGTGTCGTGTAGTTAGTTTTACCAACCCTCCTTCGCTAAACGCCAAAGCTGGAACCCTTCTTACATCACCATGCCCACTAGCGAGGATCGAGAGCAACCTGTCAAGTGGGATCTCGGCTTCTCCCACTACGATGTAGTTCACAGGTAGCTCTAGAAGGATCCTGTGGTACTCAAAGCTTATGGGCCCTCCAACAATGATCTTGCCAGCAAACCCCCTCGCTCGTAGCTTCAAGACAAGTTTTTTAAGAGCGACGTAGTCGCTTGACATGGCAGAGATCAATACGAGGTCTTTACTAGATACATCATTAATACTCTTCAGCGCTTTTTCGTAGGTATAGAAGTGCACTTCGCCATACTTTTCAGCCAGACCAGCAACGACTCTAGGCCCAGCACCCACAACATCAAATGTGGTGTAACGTGAACCCGTAGATCTAGCCAGCGCGTCTACAACGCATATTCGCATTCAGCGCGCCCTCGAATACCACCTAGAACCTATATTTTAACCCTTTTACAGCATTATTAATTCGCGAGTAAATGGAAGTGATAGCGATGAGCGAGGAGGGGGGCTCACTCGTAGAGCTCACAGCAGTCGAAGAGATCATAAACATGTGTAGGTTGACTAAAGATGAGCTAGATGAGCTTGTTAAAATGTTCAAACTATATAGCGATGAAAAGTCGGATCTTAGAAAACTGTATGAGCGAGTGAGAAACCTAAAGAATCAAGGCGAGGAGCTATATCTACGCACTATGCAGTATTTAGTTAAGAGCGTTGAGATAGCGATGTTTATCTCAACCTATATAAACATCGTTAAGGGTTTGGATAGAGCTATCCAGGATATCGACGCGGTAGCCTATAGGGTCTACTTAGCTAGAGAGAGCAACGTTATCTTCGATAAAGGGGTGATAGATACCTTTATCAAGGTGCTTGAGATAGAAATGAGACAGATCGATAAACTCGAAGAAGCACTATCGAAGATCAAGCTATCACCGAAAGTGGTTCTTGAGAAGCTAGGAGAAGTCTTTGTAGCGGAGGAAGAAGTAGACACGATATACCGTAAGAGCATGTTCGAGATATACACTAGGTACTCTGGGTATGTTCCAGCTCTTCTCATACTTAAGGATATATTTGAGCGTCTAGAAGACATAAGCGACTACTTCAAGAGTGTTGCTGAAGAGCTTCGTTTCTTAGCATTGGCGAGGAGGGGATGACCGAGCATACACAGCCAATATGTGAAGGGTATCTACTAGGAAATAGAGTAGTGATCTTTGACTACGAGTGTGGAAATAAGATCTACTGGAATGGTTACTACGGGACATTTCTTGGGGTTCCAAAGCCTAGATCAAGAGACACCAAGGCCCCTCTCGAGCTCTCTATCATCGAGGCAAGCTACCTAGTCGAAAAGGCTATTATTAAGGTCAAAGAAGCTCAAAAGACACTTGATCTCGACGAGCTAGTAGATATTGGAAGAAACAGGGTTAGTAGGTTTGACGCTCTATATGCAACCTACAAAGACCTTCGCTATAGAGGGTTTATTGTAAGGCGAGGATTGAAGTTTGGATGTGATTACCTAGTCTATAGGTATGGACCCGGCATAGACCACGCTCCTTTCGGAGTCCTCGTTTATACTAATGGAGAGAGGGTGGATCCAATAGAGCTCGTGAGAGCGGGGCGACTACTACACTCAGTTAAAAAGAAGCTCATTCTCGCGATATATGATAACGACCTGAAGAGTGTAAGGTATGTCCTTCTAGAGTGGTGGAAACCTTAGTCCTATTGCTACCTGAAATCAGACAAGTCGTATTCTTCTACTTTTAACATCTCTCTGAAGATCTCTTCGTCGGACGGCCTGACGATCTTCTTCTCTAGTGCTTTAGCGCACCTACCATTTGGGAGAAGAGAGTTGATTTTGCAAGATGAGTACTGACATTCACCATCAATGCAATCTCCACCGATAAGTCTACACTGAGCAACTCTCATAACTCTACCTTTCACCGGCTTATTAGCGATAAAAAGAGCGTTTCTAGCGCATACAAAGAGTGGACAGAGAGGGTTACACTTATCTCCGATAGGCTGTGGCTGAACCCTTCTATCTCTATCGCTAAGCTCTTGACGTGGAACCCCAACATCTCTAGGTTGCCTTGGTGGAGAATGCCTAGAAGACTCACCACGTTCAAATCTCATTCTAAATGCACCTACAATCCTCAATATCGATTAACTCTACTCATAGCTCTTCATAGTCTATAATCGCGGTAGACCAATTTAAACATTAACAGACCCCCATCTCGAAAGATCGCCATTTCGATCCTTATTTGAAGTGCGAAGTCGAGGTCGTCCCTGCGCGGGCTCATCAATGGTCAGTCCTTTAGAGCTTACTCATCCCTCATTTATGAAGATTTCGGAAGCCTCCTAATAATAATAGCGTACTCGGGGAGGTAAGTGACTAGAGCCTCTTTAACGACCTCTTCTACTACATTATTAGACTCTTCATCGCCATAGAGACGTAGTACAGCCTCAGAGTAGCCTGGGTATAGGTGTAAACTAGCCACGATAGCCCCTCTATAGATCATCCTTATGCTGTAAGAGTGTCTTTCAGCCCAAATACCACGTTTACGGAGATACTCAACTAGGTTGTTTAACTTACTCACAGGTATGCCCTTAGGTAACATGTAACCACCACGCTATACAGGGATTTTAGTTTTAGAGGCTTTTCTAAGTCTATTCATCACAGTCAACCCTAAGCCTCTCTCTTCAAACCCTTCCACTATCCCAATAGTGCAATTGAGGTCGTCTAGTCTCCTAAGGGTTTTGAATAAGTTTTTCGCTACTTCAAACATGTTTCGCCTAGAGCCGATCACAAGTAGCTCCACTGGGAGGTCTCGATACCTATCGACCGTCTCAGCGGAGGCAACAATACAAACTCTCTCTCCTACACCGAGGTGTTCGATGGCTAAAGACCTAATGGTAAAGACCATAGCCTCTAAGCCCCCTGAGCGTGGCTCGACAAGGAGGAGAGGGGTCTCTGGAGCGTAATGTCGATATTTCATTCCGGGGGCCAGAGCTCTCTCTGCTTCAGCAAAACCCCTTGCAAAGGGCGGGATGTATATGCTCTCACCAAGTACTCTCTCGATCTCCTCTACAGGGTAGGCTCCAGGCCTTAAAAGTGTTGGTGGATCAGTGAGCACGTTCAATATTGTGGATTCGACACCATACAGAGTTTCACCAGCATCTATTACTGCATCGATTCTTCCATAAAGGTCTCTGATCACGTGTTCGGCTGTGGTAGGGCTTGGTCTCCCCGCCAAATTGGCGCTTGGAGCAGCGATCGGAGATCCGACCTCGTCGATCAACCCTAATGCGACGGAGTGAGCTGGCATGCGAACAGCTACAACGTCGAGCCCTCCAGTCACTATTTTCGGTATATTGGGGCTTCTAGGAAGTATAAGTGTGAGAGGGCCTGGCCAGAACTTGTTAATAAGTTTATACGCTTTCTCCGGTATATTGATCGCTACTTCCTCCAACATCGATTCACGCGAAATGTGAACGATGAGTGGGTTGTCAGGAGGCCTCATTTTAGCAATATAGACCTTTCTCACCGCGTCCTCGTTATATACCACAGCGCCGAGCCCATATACGGTCTCTGTTGGAAAAGCCACGATGCCTCCACGTCTCAAGATCTCGGCTGCGCGTCTTAAGATGTCAGGGTCAGGGCTCGTTGGATTAGTCTTTAAAATCAGAGTCACCGAGCTTCAACCATAAGTGAGTGATGGATCGATTTTAAGGGGTTGAAAATTATACTCGCTACTCTTAACCCCGGGGACGTGCTTCTCAGGATCTACACCAGTTAAGTACTCGAAGTATATACACGCTATTTCGTGCCCCATCTCCTGTAAACTCTTAGGAGATTTCTTAGTAATATCTGCCAGCTCGTCCCACGTGAGGCCTTGGAGAGCCTTAGCAACTAAGACTAGCTCGTGTAGACGACTGAGTCTTGGCCTATTTTCTCTCTCGGTGAGCCAGTAGAGCCTCGCTATGATATTCATCAAGTCTGCGGCGGCTTCAAAGGTCATAGGCCCCTTGCAGTAAGTCCACAACCTATCCAAGGCTATCTTCGAGACGGCGTCTACGGGCTTTGCTTTATATATGAACGGCTCGCTGTCTAAGAGCATTATCGCCACCTCTGGTTCTAGCTCACGATAGTTGATCGCAAGGCTATTGAGGATCTTGTTTTTAAACTCCAATTTGGCTATTCTCACGAGCTTCTCTGCCAACTCACTCACAGGCTTTATAACCAGCACGGTGTACTCTCCACTAATAGGGTTTCTATCGGGACTTATGTGAACAACACTAAAACCGTTCTTGATCCAAAACCTTAACAACTCCTCTGTAACACCAAATCCTGAGCCCAGCCAATCAAGCCCCCTCTCTTTAACCTCTTCGAAGATCCTTTCAAGCGCCCAGCTCCCAATACCCTTACCCTGTACTGCTGGGTGTGTCGCTATGCGCACTATCCTCCAACCTCTCGTCTGTGCAAACTCCACTAAGCGTGTGTGCTTCAAGAATCTATCAGGTATGATATTACCTGGGATTTTGCCTCCCCTTAACAATTCATCCACCATTTTCCCTTCTATCGGGCCCTCTTGAGCGATCTGTATCGCGCAGACGATCTTTCCAGTTGAAGTCTTAACGGCTCTAATGATGTGGTGTGGAGCATCAGCTAACATGCCCAAGTCGTCTGGTTCATTCCTATAATGTGCAAGCACGAATATACCAAAGAGCTGTCTAAGCTCTTCTTCATTTTCAAATAGTTCTTTTGGGTCGTATTTCACGTAGATAAGCCTCTTCTCCTCTATATCCTTCAAGTCTCTCTCATCGAGCTCAGCTGGTTCAGCATCTAGGAGTAGTGTCTTAAACTGCCAGTCTTCGATGGGATCATTATAGTTATATCTTATCGGCTCGGTCATTTCGTACTCGTAGAGCTCCACGTTTTCCATGCTCTTTAACCTCCTCAGAAACCTCACCGAGAAGCCT
>Ga0080004_1144789_pt1 | contig 53259 bp, 56 predicted proteins | sample WasSprMetagenome_FD_69207 | JGI IMG/M metagenome (GOLD analysis project Ga0080004, IMG submission 69207) | Sulfidic aquatic microbial communities from Washburn Spring, Yellowstone National Park, USA - WS (SPADES assembly) (version 2) | ecosystem: Environmental > Aquatic > Thermal springs > Hot...
TGTATCTAAATAAACTCTCCATTCATTTCCTAAAAAATCTTTATCATTTTTATGTCTTTCATAGCAACTATTATAATTAAATCTATCTTCAACTAATGCTTTGCAATTTGAATCAGGAGCTTTTGTTATTGTATAAGAACTAGGAAGGCAACCTAATCCATAAAGATATTTTGCACATTTTTCAGATATTTTAAACTTTATTCTCATATTAAAAATTTCATCTCTTGTAAGATTATCACAAAGATACGAAGGATAATTTAAATCTTTAAAATTTCTATTCAGATATATGAAACATTTATTTCCTAAAAAATTTGTACCAAGTGGAGATAATGGGATATTTGTTAAATTCAATGGAGCTGTTGTTGCTGATTTATATACTGCTATTAGTTTTAATGTATCTCCTGGTTTTAAAATAATATCTTCTTCAATATTTTGGGCTGGGTTTAAATGGAAATATTTTACTGCTTTAGGAATTTTGTATAATCCCCTTGAGCTTTTTATATACCAATTTGTAACATTTATATCTTTGTTTGAATTATTTCTTATTGTTATAGAATATCCATTATAAGAACCGAAGATTGAAATATCTTTGTAAAAATTTGAAATCTTTGTTATAAAATAATAATAAACTGGAGAAGGATCATAACCCTCTTTATTAACTGCTCTTACAAAAAATATATAAAAAGAGTATCTTTTGGGAAGGTAATATATTTTTGATTTTCCGTATGTTGTTTGCCATTTTTTATCTAATGGGTATAAGTATGTTTGAAATCCTAATATTTCTGTAGGTTTTTTATGATTTATTCCTGAAAATTCAAATTTAACAACATTATCTTCAACTATATAGGGTGGGGCTGATATTATAAAGGTTTCTAAATTTTTATCGGGTTTTAGCTCTTTTGCATAAACCTTTTTAATATTAAACAAAAATGGCAATTTTTCTTTTTTAGGAAAGAAGGTTCCTGGAGGCAATAATGATTTTTCAGATGGCTTTATTTCTCTTTCAGGAGTAAAAACAGGAACACTGCCTGTCTTAAAATAAAAATAATAGGTTATACAAAATAATATCAAAAACAGTGTTATAATAAATATAAAGAAATTTTCAAGTTGGCCCTTATTTTCCATTTTTATTTTATAATTATAATTTAGGATGATAAATATAAAAAGTTTAAAGAATTTCATAGCACAAATAACAGAGGAAAGAGAGCTTTCAGAAAAAGAGGTCAAAGATATTTTGGCTTCTGCTCTTGCTTCTGCTTATAAAAAAGACTATAGAAATAAAGAAGAAAAGGTTGAGGCTGAAATTGACTTTCAGAAAAACAAGGTTGATTTTTATTTGGTAAAAAGTGTCGTTGATGATGCTTTAGTTGAAGGTGGGAAAATTAATCCTTATAGAGAAATTCCTTTATCATTAGCTAAAAAAATAAAAAGCGATATTAAAGTTGGTGAGGAAATAAGGATTCCTTTAGAACCAAAAGAGGATTTTAGTAGAATAGCCGCACAGACAGCAAAACAAGTTATTATGCAAAAATTGAAAGAAGTTGAAAAAGAGAATATTTTTAATGATTTTAAAGAAAAAGAGGGCAGCGTGATTACAGGAGTTATACAAAAAGTTGATCAAAAAGCAGTTTATGTTGATTTGGTAAGGGCGATAGGAATAATGTTTAGAACAGAAGGAATTCCAGGAGAATTTTATAGATTAGGTAATAGAATGAGATTTTATATATATGCTGTTGAAAAAACTTCTCGGGGAGTTGAAGTATATTTATCAAGATCACATCCATATTTTGTACCAGCAATATTTAGATATGAAATTCCAGAAATAGCAGAAGGAATAATTGAAATAAAAGGGGTTGCGAGGATTCCTGGAGTAAGAACAAAAATGGCAGTTAAATCTAATATTGAAGGGATAGATGCTGTTGGCTCATGTATAGGCCCAAAGGGAGCGAGAGTTTTGACTATATCAAGTGAATTAAATGGAGAAAGAATAGATATTATTCAATATTCAGATGATCCTTTACAATATGTTATAAATGCCTTATCTCCAGCTAAGGTTTTAAAAGGAGAGATGTTGCCAAAAAGGACAGTAAGAGTTTATGTAAATGAAGCTGAAATCCCAATAGCTTTAGGAAAGAATGGGCAAAATATAAAACTTGCAGCAAAATTAACTGGATGGAAAATCGATGTAAGATTAATAGAAGAACCAGAAAGAGAAATAGAAGGGGGAATAGCAACTGCAGAAGATTTAAATAATGGAGAACAAATTAAAGAGGACGATTCCACAAAAAGTGAATCGTCTGAATAAATAAATATGGAAATAGATGTTTTAATAGAGATTCCTAAAAATAGCAATATAAAATATGAGTTAGATAAAGAGCAAAACAGGATAAGAGTTGATAGATTTTTATATACTGCAATGGTTTATCCTTTTAATTATGGTTTTGCTTTAGAAACATTGGCAGATGATGGTGACCCTATAGATGTACTTGTTCTTTCTTATGCACCAGTTTTACCAGGTAGTTTAATTAAGGTTAAGCCTATAGGTGTTTTAGAAATGGAGGATGAAGCAGGCAAGGATGAGAAAATAATAGCAGTTCCTTTAAAAAAGATTGATCCTTTCTGGGGCAATTATGAAAATATAGAAGAAATTCCTCAAGCTTATAAGGATCAAATAAAACACTTTTTCGAGAATTATAAGACATTAGAGCCAGGTAAATGGGTAAAAATAAAAGATTGGTCAGGTAAAGATAAGGCAGAAGAGATGATTAATAAAGCCATAGAGAATTACAAAAATGCAAATAAATAAGGATTTTCTTAAAAATATAGAAGAAAAAATATTAAGCTTTTGGAAGGCTAATAATATCTTTAATTTGACTTTAGAAAAGAATAAAAATAATAAAAGATTTAACTTTTTAGAAGGGCCACCATATGCTAATGCTTCTCCTCATATGGGACATTTTCTTAATAGAATATATAAAGATGTTATTTTAAGATTTAGAACAATGATTGGTGAATATGTCCCAAGAATTGCTGGATGGGATACTCATGGATTGCCTATTGAAGTAGCAACAGAAAAAGAACTTGGAATAAAAAATAAAAAAGAAATAATAAATTATGGGGTGGCAAACTTTAATAAAAGATGCAAAGAGCTTGTTATGGCTTCTAAAGATGAATTTGAATATATGGATGATAGAATGGGACTATGGATCGATCATCAAAATGCTTATGTGACATATGATCCTTTTTATATGGAGACTTGTTGGTGGATTATTAAAAAAATTTATGAAAATGGCTATTTAAAAGAAGAATATAAGGTTTTCCCTTATTGTCCAAGGTGTGAAACAGTAATATCTCAAGCTGAAGTTGGTCAAATTGATGCCTATAAAAAAGTTTTGGATCCAAATTTATATATAAAATTTAAAATAAAAAATAAAGATGAGTATTTCTTAGTTTGGACAACAACTCCTTGGACATTAATATCAAATTTGGCCTTAGCAGTTCATCCTGAATATGAGTATTGTTTGTATGAAATAAATAACGAAAAATTTTGGGCGATAGAAGGAGTAGAAGAAAAATTAAAAAATTTATTAAAGATAGATGAGATAAAAATTTTAGATAAAAAAATTGGAAAAGAGTTTGAGAAAGCAGAATATGAACCCTTATATAAATTAACTAATGATAAAAATTCTTATAAAGTTTATTTAGCTGATTTTGTTAAAAAAGAAGAGGGAACAGGAATAGTTCATATAGCTCCAGCATTTGGAGAAGAAGATTTTGAATTAGGGCAGAAGAATGACTTGCCATTGATAAATCCTATAAATGGAAGTGGAATTTTTGATATAAAAGAAGATATCGATATAAAAGAGAAGATAAATGGATTATTCTTTAAAGATGCTGACAAATTTATTTTGGAGGATTTAAAAAATAAAAATTTAGTTTTATATGGAAAATTAAATGATTATGAGCATGAATATCCTCATTGCTGGAGATGTAAAACTCCTTTGATCTATTATTCAACAAAAAATTGGGTTATAAAGGTTTCAAGAATAAAAAATAGGTTAATAGAAGAGAATAAAAAAGTAAATTGGATTCCTAAAGAAATTGGGCATAGATTTTATGAGTGGATAAAAGAAGGTAAGGATTGGAATTTATCAAGGACAAGATTTTGGGGAATTCCTTTACCAATATGGAGATGTAATAAATGTGGTAGTGTAGAAGTTATAGGAAGCCTTAAAGAGCTTGCAAGTAAATTTAAATCTAAAAACAGGTATATCTTCTTAAGACATGGTGAAGCATTAAGCAATAGGAAAAATCTAATATCTTCATATCCAGAAAAATTTTTTAATCCATTAACACAAAAAGGAATAAAAGAAGTAAATAATGCTATAAAAAAACTTAAAAAACTAAAAATAGATTTAATAGTAGCATCGCCAATTTTGAGAACATTAGAAACAGCAAGGATTGTCTCTGAAAAACTAAATGTTCCTATAATTACAGATTTTAGATTAAGGGAAATAGATTTTGGAGTTTTAAATGGGAAGCCTGTAAAAGATTATCATAATGTAACAGGTACAACCTATGAAAAATACTTTAAATCTCCTGATGGTGGCGAAAATTTGGAAGATGTTAAAAAGAGAATGATAAGTGTTATTTTGGATTTAGAGAAAAAATATGAAGGTAAAAATATATTAATAGTTTCTCACGAATTGCCATTAAGGGTTTTGTTTGGTGAAATGCTTGCATTATCAAAAAGAGAAGTTGCAAAAAGAGATGATCTAAGCTTAAATACAGGAGAGGTAAAAGAGGTAGAATTTTTAGTTTTACCAAGAGACGAAAATAATGAAATAAATATTCATAGGCCATACATAGATGAGTTTAAGTGGAAATGCAAGTGTGGTGGGATAAAAGAGAGAATAGAAGAATTAGCTGATATATGGTTTGATTCTGGTTCTGCTCCATTTAGTGTTTACCACTATCCTTTTGAAAATAGAAATGAAATAGATAATAATGAGCTTTATCCTATAGATTTTATATTGGAAGGAATAGATCAAACAAGAGGGTGGTTTTATACTTTATTTGTTATAGGAATGTTAGTGAAAGGAATGGTTCCTTATAAAAATGTTATGTCTTATGGATTAGTTTTAGATAAAGCTGGAAGAAAAATGTCAAAGTCTTTAGGAAATGTAGCTAGCCCAATAGAAGAAATGGAAAAATATGGAGCCGATCTATTAAGATTTTACTTTTTAATCCTAAGTGATCCTTTTGAGAATAAAAAATATGAAGAAGAAGCATTAGCAAATCTTAAAACAAACTTCTTTGATCTTATCTTAAATATCCTTAATTTTTATAGAATGTACTATGATAGGGAGAAAAATAGGTTCAAAAAACCTAAAAATGAGACTTTACTTGATAAATGGTTTGATTTAAGAATAAAAGAAACTTATAAGATATTATATGAATCATTATTAAACTTTAATCCAACAAAGCCTATAAGAGAAATATTTAATTTAGTACAAGATCTGTCTCGCTGGTGGTTAAGAAGAAGCAGAAGAAGATTCCAAAAACCAAAAAATAAACAAGAGTTAATAGATGCTTCATTAAAATTGGAAGAATACTTATTCCATATATCGAAACTTTTGGCACCATTTACTCCATTTTTCAGCGAATATTTGTATCAAGAATTAAAAAATGAAGTTAAAGAGAGATTTAAAATAGAGTTAAGCGTGCATCTTGAAAGATATAAAAGACCTGAAGATTTAACAAAAAAAGAAATAGAAATTTTAAAGAATATGTCTCTTGCAAGAGAGATATCATCAATATTATTAATGTTAAGAAAAACTAATGACATAAAGGTAAGACAACCATTAAAAGATGCTTATATAGGAAGGAAAATTGATAAAGAATATTTAGAAATAATAAAAGATGAAGTAAATGTAAAAAATATTTTTGTGGGAGAGCCTAAAAATAAAAAAAGCTATTTAGAAAATACAGAAGGTATTTATGTATGGTTAAATAAAACTATAACCCCAGAATTAAAGGAAGAGGGAATAATTAATGATTTTATAAGATATATTCAAGATTTAAGGCAAGATTTAGGTTTAGTACCAAAACAAAAAGCATATCTTTATTTAATAGCAGGAAAAAATTTGAAAGAGTTAATAAATAAGAATAGGAAATTAATAATAAAATCTACAAATCTAAAAGACATAAGCTTTAATAAACCCAAAGAATTTGATATTGAGAGAGAATTTGATTATGAAGATTTTGGAAAGGTTACAATTTATCTTAAGGCTTAATAAGGCAAAGGGAATTTTTTCAAAAATTCTATAACTTCTTTTTTTATTTTTTTAGGATTTTCTTTTTTTATAAGCAATCTATATATCCAATCAGCTATTTTTATCATATCTTTTTCTTTCATTCCTCTTGTTGTTATTGCTGGTGTTCCTAATCTTAAGCCGGTTGGATAAAATTGAGATTTGTCTCCTGGTAAAGAGTTTCTATTTGCTAAAATATTTGCGGATTCTAATATTTTTTCAGCTTGTTTGCCATCAATATCTAAATTTTTTAGATCTATAACCATCAAATGGTTGTCCGTTCCGTTTGTATATAATTTAAACCCTCTTTTAATTAATTCTTCACTTAATTTTTTTGAGTTTTTTATTATTTGCTTCTGATAATTTATAAAATCTTTTTTTAAAGCCTCCTCAAACATTATTCCTATTCCTGCAATGATATTATTATGTGGCCCTCCTTGCAATCCAGGGAAAACCGATCTATTAATCAAATCTTCTAATTCTTTTTTCATAAAAATCAATGCCCCTCTTGGACCTCTTAATGTTTTATGCGTTGTCATGGTTACAACATCTGCATATGGAAATGGTGAAGGATGTAATCTTGCCAAAACCAAACCTGCTGTGTGGGCTATATCTGCAATATGATAAGCACCAACTTTTTTAGAAATCTCATAAAATTTTTTAAAATCTAATTTTCTTGGATAAGATGTTGTCCCTGATATTATAATCTTTGGTTTAAACTTTACAGCAACTTTTTCTAATTCTTCATAATCTATTAATCCAGTTTTCTCATCAATACTATATTGTTTTACTTTAAATAATTTTCCTGAATAACTTACAAAATGTCCATGAGTTAAATGACCCCCACTTGTCAATGATAATCCCATAATTTTTTCTCCTGGCTTTATTAATCCTAAGTAAACTGCTAAGTTTGCTGGCGAACCAGAATATGGCTGAACATTGACAGACCATTTTTTAGGATTTAAACCAAATGCTTTTAAGGCTAAATTTTGAACATAGATTTCTAATTCATCATAATAAATATTTCCTGGATAGTATCTTCTGCCAGGATAGCCTTCAGAATATTTGTTTGTTAAAGGTGACCCTATTGCATATAAAACATCTTTTGAAACATAATTTTCAGATGGTATTAAATTTATTGTTTCTTTCTGTCTTTTTATCTCTTTTTCTATTATTTTTTTAACTCTTCCCATTTTTGTGCTTACTCAACTTATGATATAATTATACTATGCGGTACAAGATTTTAATTATTGTTTTAATTTTAATTCTTATACCGTTTTTAAAAGAGGTTTTTTCTCCTACAAATGCTGTTGTTCAGCATAATTTTATAGATAATGAAGTATTTTTAAGCTCTAATCAAAATAAGGAAAAAGAAAAATCAGATACAAAGACATATGTTGTAACGGTTACTGGTTATTCTTCCTCGCTAGATGAAACGGATGAAGAGCCATATATTACTGCTTCCGGAGAGTTTGTCAAGGAAGGGATAGTTGCTTCTAATTTTTTGCCAATGGGAACAAAAATAAGAATTCCTTCTTTGTTTGGAGATAAAGTTTTTGAAGTTAAAGATAGAATGAATAAAAGATTTTATTATAGAATAGATGTTTGGTTTCCAACAAAAGAAGAGGCTAAAAATTTTGGAGTTCATTATAATGTAAAAATAGAGATATTAGATTAGTACCACTAAGATTTTAAACTAATGGACCGGTGACTCTAATAATTTCTTCAAGAGTAGTTAATCCATTTATGGCTTTTATTAATCCATCTTGTTGTAAATCTACAAATCCTTCTTTTATTGCTTCTTCTAAAATTTTTTTTTCTGTTGGTTCTGAATATATTATTCTTTCCATTTCTTTTGTGATTCTTAAAAACTCAAAAACCCCTATCCTTCCCTTATATCCTGTATATAAACATTTTTCACACCCTTTTTTTCTAACTAATTTTATATTTTCAAAATCAATATTATTTTTAATATTTTCAGGAATTGTTTCTAATCTTCTTCTTATTGTTTCTATTAGGTTTTTATCTGGTTTATACTCTTCTTTGCAATAATTACAAACTTTTCTAACTAATCTCTGGGCTATAACTAATCTTAAAGCTGATGGGATAAGTGATTTGTCTACCCCCAAATCTATTAATCTTGGTATTGCTCCTAATGAATCATTTGTGTGCAATGTTGAAAGAACTAAGTGGCCTGTTAAAGAAGCATTAATTGCTATGTTTGCTGTCTCTGAATCTCTAATTTCTCCAACTAATATAACATCAGGATCCTGTCTTAAAATAGACCTTAATCCATTTGCAAAAGTATAATTTTCTCTTGGGTTTACTTGTGTTTGTGTTATCCCTTCAAGCTTATATTCTATAGGATCTTCTATTGTTATTATTTTTATTTCTGGCCTTTTTATTGTGTTTAATATAGCATACTGTGTTGTTGTTTTACCAGAACCTGTTGGACCTGTACTTAAAATTAATCCATTTGGCAATTGAATGTAATAATTTAAAGTTTCTAAATCTTCTTTTCTTAACCCCAAATCTTCTAATTTAAGTAAAATTTTTTCAACATCCAAAATTCTCATAACAATTGTTTCTTCATATTGCGTTGGTATAGTACTTACTCTTACTTCAAGTTCTTTTTCCCCAAAAGATATAGAAAATCTTCCATCTTGTGGTTTTGTTGTAACATTTAACAATAATCCTCCTAAAAGTTTTATTCTGTTTTTTATTAATTGATAAAGTTTTTTATCAAAACTTGCAACATCATACAAAATTCCATCTATTCTAAGTTTTACAATTATCTCATCTTTTGTTGGTTCTAAATGAATATCTGATGCTTCAAATTTTATTGCTCCGCCAAATATATAGTTTATTATTTCAAAAGGATTTTCTTTTTCATATTTTTTTATATAAGCCTTTAAATCTTCTTTTTTTGAAACTTCTTTTGTTATCCTATTTAATGCTTCTACATCAATCTCTAAAACTTCCAGGTATTTTATCTTTTTCTTCTCAATATATCTATATTCTTTTAATCCCTTTTCTAAACTTTTTAATGATACAACACCAATTTCTATATTAAAACCTTTATCTCTAAGCTCGTTTAAGTAATCTCTAACTTCTTTTTTTGTAGGATTATATGCTCCTATAATTAAGTTTGCGCCATGTTTATCTATTGGGATAATTTTTAAGTTTCTTGCTATTTCTTCCGGTACTTCTTTTAATGCTTCTGGATTTACTTTATAAAATGCTAAATTAAAATATTTTAAACCTAATTTTTGGGCAAGTTTTTCAGCTAAATCTTCTTCCTCTTCTTCCTTATGTTTTTCTAACCATTCCTGAATTTCCTCTTCTCCCATTAAAATAATTATAAGAAATGGGAAGATTTTTAAAAAGATTATTTTTGTGTATAGTGATAATAATAACCTTAAGTATTGTAGGTTTTTTGATTTGGCTATCAATTTTGATAATGACATTACCAAGCCCTGATATTATTGTAGGAAAAACTTTAGGAGGTAGTACTCAAATTTATGATAGGACAGGGAAAATATTGCTTTATGAGGTAGGGATAAGGAGGTATTGGGTAGATTATAAGGATATTCCTTTAAATCTTATTTATGCCGTATTAGCTGCTGAAGATGATTCATTTTTCCAACATTATGGAGTAAGTCTAAAAGGAATATTAAGGGCTATATGGCTTGATATAAAAACAGGAAGCTTAGAATACGGTGGTTCAACAATAACACAGCAATTGGTAAGAAATTTATTTTTAGGAAGTGAGAAAAAATTTTCAAGAAAAATTAAGGAAATAATTTTAGCATTGGAGTTTGAAAGAAAGTTTTCTAAAGAGCAAATTTTAACATATTATTTAAATACTATAAATTATGGAAATGGAAATATAGGAGTAAAGGCTGCTGCAGATTTTTATTTTAATAAAGATCTAAAGAACATAGACTGGAATGAAGCAGTAATTTTAGCTTCTATACCAAAATCACCTAAATATTATTCTCCAATTAATGAAGAGAATATAAAAAGATTAGAGAAGAGAAAAAAGATTATATTAGACAGATTAAAAGAATTGGGTTGGATTAGCGAAGAAGATTATAAAAATGCTTTAAATGAAAAGATAAAATTATCTGAAAGAAAATATTATAAAATTGCAGCACCCCATTTTGTTTTAGAGGTTAAAAAAATTTTAGAAGAAACATATCCTAATGTAGATTTAGAAACTGCGGGCTGGAAGGTTATAACAACATTAAATTATGATTATCAAAAAATTGCTGAAGAGGCTGTTAAGGTTGGGGTAGAGAGAAATAGAAAGTTATATAGAGGAAATAATGCAAGTTTATTAATGATGGATTCAAATACAGGAGAGATTTTGGCAATGGTTGGTTCTTATGATTTTAATAATAAAGAGATACAAGGACAAGTAAATATGACTACATGGCCAAGACAGCTTGGTTCTGCTTTCAAACCATTTTCTTATGTTACTTTGTTTCAATTAGGATATCCTATAGAAACAGTTGTTTTTGATGTAAAAACAAATTTTGGAACAGAAGAACATCCATATATACCTCAAAATTTTGATAAAAAATTTAGAGGACCAGTAAATTTAAGAACTGCTCTTGCTCAATCATTAAATATCCCAGCAATAAAAGTTTTCTATTTAGCAGATCCAGAAAGAGTTATAGAGAATGCAAGAAAGTTTGGGATTACTACCTTAAAGGACTATAAAAATTATGGCTTATCTTTAGGGATTGGGACTGCTGAAATTAAAATGATAGATGCAGTAAGAGCATATTCTGTTTTTAGTAATGATGGAGAATTAGTAACCCAAAGTTTGATATTAAAAATAATAGATCAGGAGGGAAAAGTTATCTATGAGTATAAACCAAAGAAGATAAGAGTTATAGATTCTCAACCAGTAAGAATGTTAAATTCTATATTAAAAGATATTGATGCAAGAAAGGGTTTATTTGGAGCTAATTTAAAATTAACCTATGTAGAAGGTTATGAAATTGCTCTAAAAACAGGAACAAGTGATTATTATAGAGATGCTTGGGCATTTGGGTACACTCCAAATTTTGTTGTTGCTGTTTGGGCAGGAAATACGGATGGAACTCCTATGAAAGCAGGAGTTAGTATAGTTGCTGCATTACCTATATGGCATTCTTTTGTTTCACAAATCATAAAAGACTATCCAAATACAAAATTTATAGATCCATTACCAGTAAAAATCAATAAACCTATGTTAAATGGAGAATGGGAAACACAATATGGGATTCACAATATTTTGTTTTATGTTGATAGGAATAATCCTTTAGGTCCTATTCCACAAAATCCATATAAGGATCCACAATATATAAACTGGGAAAGAGGAGTAGAGAATTGGCTTAACTCTTATTAATTTTAACATCATAATCTGGGAAAAATCTTTTTATCAACAATTCTAATTCTTTGAATTCTTCATAATTTAAATTTCTGTCTATATTTAAAGTAAAAGTTTTTTTATTAATAGAGATTTTCATCTTTGAATTTTTATATCTTTCTTTTAATAATTTTGCTAATTCTAAGATTTTAGTCTTTGGTATATATATTTTTTTCATTAAAGGGGGATAAGTATATAAATAAGATCATCTTCTAATGGTGATTTAAATAAGGCTGGTTTTACACTTACTTCATCAGGTATATTTAGTCCTAAAAATATCTTATCACTATCAATGCTTTTTATACCATCAACAAAAAAGTCAAAATTAAAACTAAACTCTATTTCATTATCTATGTCACATTTTTCAAAATCAGCTTTTATATTATTCTTGCTTTCCCCTAATAGTTCATTTTTTGTATAAAATTCAATTATATTATTTTCTTTATATAGTTTAATCTTTAATTCTTTGCTTTGATCTAAAAAAACTTTATTTAATTTAAGAGCCTTTATAGCCTCGTCTTTATTAAAATTAATTATTATATTAAAATCTTTGGGGATAACTTGTTGGTAATCTGGGAATTCAATTGTCAATAATTTAGAGATCAAAATTTGGTTTTCTAAATCAAAGGTTACTTGGTTTGGTTCGATATAAATCTTTAATTTTATAGGTTTTTTCTTTATTCTTAAATACTCATGGATAATTTTTCCGGGAATTAAAATTTTTATATCTTCCTTCAAATTTGTAATAATTAACTCTTTTTTGATTTTTACTTCAGAAAGCCTTATCGTATCTGTAGTTACTAATCTTAAAAACTTATCATCTAGCCAAAAATAAACTCCAGCAAATTCTGGCTTTATAACTTCAGCAGTTTTTATATTTGTATATAGTTTTGTTAAATAATTTTCAAACATTTCGTTGTCTATTTCAATGTATTCATCAGTTTTATACTCTGGTATTACTATAAATTCTTCTTTTGATATTCCTGGAAGATTAGAAAAAGAATTTTCGCCTTTTATTATTAAGATATTTTCTTTTTCTTCCAATTCTATAGTATCTTCAAAAAAATTTTGAATTATCTCATAAAATTGCTTAGCTGGTATCAAAACCTCTCCTTCTTTTTCTATTTTCCCACTTAATTTTGCTACATAAGATATTTCTAAATCAGAAGAATAGATAAAAATTTCATCATTTTTTGCTTCTAATTTAAAAAAATTCAAAATAGACAAATCTGATTTTTTAGGACAAATTTGATTAACAGCAGATATTATATCTAATAATGTATTTTTCACTAATTTTATTTTCATTATACAGCTTGTTAAAATTTTAACTTTTCTAAATTATTTTTAAAAATTTTATACTTTTTTAAATCTATCTATTGAATAAAATGTGAATAAATTCTTAATAAATTAACCCTCCCAAATCCTTTGTTTTAAAATTTCTATTTCTTGAGAAAGATCAAAATCCTCCTGGATCTCTTTTGCTATTTTTTCATAAGCATATAAAGCTGTTGTGTGATCTCTATTATTTAATATCTCTCCTATTCTTGTGTAAGATAATTTACCTATTTCTCTTAATAAATACATAGCAATTTGTCTAGGTTTTGCTAAATCCTTTCTTCTAACCCTTTTTAAAATATCTTCTTCTTTTAGATTATAAAACTCGGCAACCTTTTTAATTATTACTTTATAGGAAATTTTTTTAACATTTGTTTGTAAGTATTCTTTTATAATTTGTTCTATTTTTGAATCAGTTGGGTTAGATATATATTTTAGTTTAAATACTACATAATTTAAACAACCCTCTAATTCTCTTATATTTTTTGTTACTTTTTGGGCAATAAGCTCTAAAATCCTATCATTTACATAATAACCTCTTTCTTGGTTTTTCATCTTTAATATAGCTAATCTTGTTTCATAATCAGGAGGAGTAATATCAATAATCAAACCACCCTCAAACCTTGATTGCAATCTTTCTTCTATATCTTTTATCATCCTTGGGGGCCTATCAGAAGAAAAAACTATCTGTTTTTTAAGGTTAAAAAGCTCATTAAAGGTATGGAATAATTCTTCTTGTGTTTTTGTTTTTCCTGATATAAAATGAACATCATCTAAAATTAATAAATCCACATCTCTAAATTTTTTCCTAAATTCATCAATTGTTTGATTTCTTAAACTATTTATAAGCTCATTTGTAAATTGTTCTGTTGTAGCGTACCTTATTTTTTTAGTACCAGCATATTTTCTATAGACTTCATTTCCAATTGCTTGTAATAAATGTGTTTTGCCAAGACCAACACCCCCATATATAAAAAGAGGATTTATATAACTACCAAGATTATTTACAACGCCCTCTGCTGCAGCGAAAGCGAGCTCATTATTGCTACCAACAACAAAATTATCAAATCTATATCTAGGGTTTAAATTTGTACTGGGATTTACTTCAAATATACTTATTTTATGTTGAAAAATAATCTTTCTTCTTATAGTCTTTTTTGTAATAGTACCCTCAGAAACTTCATATTCTATAGATTTTATATTTTCTATTTTCTCTTTTACTGTTTTTAATAAAATTAGATTGAATTTAGTCATAATCCAATTTTTCACTAATTTGCTTGGAACCTCTAATTTTAAAACGCCATCAACTATTTGAACTGGTCTTACATTACTAAACCAAGTTTTAACAGTTGGCTTTGATACCTTATTTTCTAACTCTTTTAAAATCTCTTCCCACTTTTTTTGAATATCAATTGGTTCCATTTTATTATATAATTATATAAATTAATGAAAGGAACCAAAAATGAGCAAGCTAAGAAGAAAAAGAAAAATTGGTTTTTTAGTAAGATCAAGTTATAAAGGAGGAAGAAATATTATAAAAAGAAGAATTAGAAAAGGAAGAAAAAGAATAAATGTTGCCTAAAAAGTATAGATTATCCAATTTTGATTTTAAAAAATTTTTAAAAAAAGACAAAATTTCTAATTCTATTTTCAAAATATACAAAATAGAATCTGAAGATGGATTACCTAAATTTTCAGTACAAACAGATGCTAAAAAATCAGTAGAAAGAAATAAGATTAGAAGAAGGATCTACGAAATTTTGAGGAAAAATCTAAGCAAAATTCCTATATATTACTATTTAATTTTAGTCGATAAAAGTGCTATAAGTTTAAAATTTAGTGATCTGGAAGAAAAATTGTTAAAATTAATAACAAAATGAATTTTTTAATAAAATTAATCTCGACTCCTATTTACCATTTTTTTATATTAATTTTAAATTTAACCCATGATCTTGGATTAGCAATTATTTTGTTTACCATTATTTTTAAAATAATTCTATTCCCTTTAGATCTTTTTTTGTTTAAAGAAGAAAGAAAGCTTCAAAAAATAAGAAAAAGAATAGATGAAGAAACTAAGGATGTAAAAGATATATTAAAAAAAGGAGAAATTATGGCTAAAATTTACCAAGAAGAAAGATTTAATCCATCTATAAACATATTTTTTCAATTTTTAACAATAATAATTTTTTTATCAGTATTTTTAGTTATTAAAGATATTTTAAAAATAAAAAATCCAATATTTTTAGGAATTATTGATTTAACAAAATCAAATTTTTATTTAGGAAGCATATTATTTATCATTCAATTAGTATACGCATTTACTCAGCCAAAAGAAGCAAGAAATATATCAATATTCTTAACTGGTATTATAGGAATTTTGTTTTTTATATTTCCAGCAGGATTTTTAATATACTGGCTTATTAACACTTTATTAACAATTTTAGAAAGGAAGATTTTTTTGAGGAATGAAGTAAAGCTTACTATCGTATCTGTTGATAAAAAATAAACCTATATTTGTAAGCTGAGGGCTTATTATATCAAATTTATTTGTTAAATACAAACTTTTTATTTCTTTGCTAATAGGATTAAAAAATATTAATCTATCGATGAAACTTGTTTTCAAATTATACCAATCAGAATAACTCTTAATATTTTGATCCAATGGCACTCCACAAACAAGAATATCTTTAAAATCGCATTTTTCTTTTAATGTTCCAAAATTAAATTCAGCCAATTTTTCGCCATTCCTATTAATAAGATATGCCTTCCATTTTACATCTAATGTAGAGAAAAATATTAGATTTTTTTTATTTGTTATTAAGCTTATATTATTGCTTGGTCCAAATAAAAATTCCCTATTACCATTTTCATAATATAAAATTATTGGAGACTTTTTATTTTTCTCATAAAATATAAGCCCATCTTCTATATAATCAATTTCTGGATTAAATATATAAATATTAAACATTTTTTTGATTTCAATACCCTCTACTTTAGAAATATAAGGCGGATACCCCATTTGATAAATATACAAAACAGAATCTTTCCATAAAGTTTTTTCTGTATCATAAGGCAGTTTTATTTTTTTGTCCCTTAATAAATCTAAATAATAAAAAAGATTTTTTTCTTTTATTACTATTCCATTAAAATCTTTTGAATAAGAAACATAAGTGATGTCTGGGTTTTTATATAGTTCTTTATATGTTTTAGATTCTAAGTCATACTCTCTTATTGTTTTTGATTTAGGTTCATAAGCATAAAGATATGGGTAATCTATCTTTATGTATGATATTGGAAAATCAAAAAATTGTGTAGGGGTAATCAAATTTTTCTCTGTTGTTGTAGCAGTCTGGGTTTCTACCTTTTCTTGTATTTGAACATTTTCTTTTTCAATTTTTTCTATCTCTGAAGGAACTCTCTTTTCAGGCTTGGGTGGGACAAACTCTCTCACTATATAGATTATCAACAATATAAAAATAATCAATCCGAGAGATATAAATATATATTTAACTGTTTTCATTTCTTCTTTTTATAAATTATCGCAAAGATTATAAATATTATTAAAAACAGAAGAATAGTGTAGAAAATTAATTTTATATAAATCTGCTTTGCTGTTGTAGTTGCTATTGGTGGAGGTAAGAGAGGTTTTTCTAATGACGGCTTTTTGAATATTCTATAGAAATCACTGTTTGATGGTGTAAGTGGATAATACGGATTATTGACATCTTTACAATCTAATGGACATAAATTTTCTTCACCAAGCTCGCATTTTTTATTTTCATTACAAATAGATATGCTTTGTACATTAAGTTCTCTAATTTTTCCATTCGGAGATATAAGTTTAATTTTAGATATATTTAAAAAATATGGAACATAAATAATGCCAGGACAATATTCGGGTTGAAAATCTCTTTTAAACAATAGATTTCCATTTAAATCAATTAACTCAATGATAAAATTACCACTTTTTAGATCTTTGTATGGAGCTATTGTTGGCATAAATGGGATTGGATAATTATAGTCAAAATCAATTGTATCTTTATTACAGATAATATTAATAACAATGGTTTTCCACATCTCTGGTGGGGCTTCTTTTTTAGAATAACAAATATTTATCATAAAAAAAGAAAGTAAAATTATGCAAAAAATTTTTTTATAATTCATATTTCGGGCAAGTGCATTTATTCAATTTTTTAACTTTTACTTTCACATAATCTATATCAGGAAAGCTTTTAAAAGCTTTTTTCCCTTCTCCTGTATAAAGATCTATATGTTGTCCAACAATAGCTGACCCCCTATCTGTTCCATAGCCAGAATATAATAACTTATCTCTATAATAAACTTCTATAGAAGAAGGAAACCACTCTGGAGGGACAGCAAATGTTTTAGCTGGTATAGCTTTACAACCACAGGCATCTCTTGGGGCGTCTATTTTATTACCATTATAGTTTATATAGCCATTATACCCTCTACACCAATTACAATTACAATAATTGCCTCCCTCACATTTACCACTGCCTTCTATTTTTACTTCTTTTACAAAATTCCCCCCTTCTTCATGCTCTTTAGGGGTATAATAATGAGTAAGTATCACCTTATCAAATGTACGCTCCTCTCCTGCTTTTAAAGCTCGAGCCGCTTCTGCTGGTATAACCTTTCCATATAGTCCTATTTCTTCTTCCGGAGGTTTTAGCTCTACCACCCTATAAAATATCAACTTAGCATTGAATATATTAGGATTTATCCAATAAAGAATAGCACCAAATATGAATATAATAGCTAATCCTTTAAGTGCTCCTATCATTTTACCTTTTCCTGATCCTTTTACATCAGGAATAGGGCTTAACATATACAAAATAGCTCCATAAAGAAAGATTAAAAATGCTACTAAAACTGCTAAAGCTACTAAAAGATTATATATCCCTTGAATACAAGATGATAAACCCTCAATTCCCCTTCCTGTTTCGCAATAACTTTTTAAAAATTCACTTATCGTGTTCATTCTAAAATTTTTATATCATTTGCTGTTTCACTTAAATTCTCTAAATTTTTAACTGTTAAATTTATTATTGTACCAGATTGTAGACCCTTTGGATCAAAAACTAAACCTTTATAAATATTATTCAAAACTTTCCATTCATAAGATAAATTTTTTGATGAAAAGCCATATGTTAAAGCATATAATTTTTCACCCTCTTCTAATTTTGAAAATGGCAAAACAACATTAAGATCAGGGTTGTATTTAACTATAGCAACGGATGGTTTGTAATAATAATCTGTAAGATCTATATTTAAACTAAATGTTTTTACAAAGCTCATATTAGATGGAAAAATTTTTACGCTTCCATAAACGGTACCTGCTTTCCCTATCTTTAAGCTTAAAAATGGAGAATAAGTTTTTTCAGTAGATATTTCATCTTCAATATTTATTGTCCATTCATAATTTAGTTCATCTGTATAATATTTTTTGTTTTTATAATAGACATATCCTTCTATTCCTATGTAAAGATTATCACCATCTTTTTTGTATGAAAAATATAAAGCATCCTCTTTTGCAAAAACAGGGCTAAATATTAAAAATTGTAAAATTATAAAAGCACTTAATCGCCTCATTATTTTATTATAAGACATTATTCTATAGTTTTAAATGGCTTTTTAATCATTTCCTCTCCTCTTGCTAGCAAGATAAGTGAAAAAAGAGCCAAACTTCTTAATGGTAAAAGATCAATAATCCTACCAACCACTGGTATAAGATCAGACAACATTTCTATAAAATATGTAGATCTTAAAAGATTTACTAAAAATTTTGCTTTTTTCGCTTTTTCTTTAGAATAAAACCAGAATGCTAAGGTATTTAATCCTTCAATAGGAGAGATAATTAAACTCATTAGTGTTTCTACACCAGGAAGCGGAAGCAAAATTAGAGGTATTATATCATACATATCAAGAGATATTGATAAAATCAAAACTAATAAAAAAAGAGGCGAAAAACTATTACTTTTTTCTTCTTCATCCTCCAATTTTCTTATATCATTTTCTGACTCTGAAATCTTTTTCATTCCGTTGATTTTTTAATAGCTATAAGTTGCTCTGGGGTTGCTCTTATAATTTGATCTTCTACATATGATCCTAAAACATAAATAGGAATTCTTTTAAGACCTGCTATTAAAAGCCCTTTTCCTCTTTCTGCCTGTATCAAAAATCTTTTCTCTCCTTCTGACAAAGCAAAAACTTGACCAACAAGATCAATTACAACTGGGGATTGCTTCATTAAAAATACTAATGCTGAGTTTGTTATAATTGGTTTTCCATAAGGAGAATTTAAGAAATCTTCAACATCTTGAGTTATTGTTGTTATTCCTAATAGATATTTTCTTCCTCTCTTTACTGCATTTAACAAAAAGTTTGCTCCAGCATCATTTTTCATAATCCACCAAGCTTCATCAATTATTAAAACCCTCTTTTTCATTTCTCTTCTTACCTTATTCATTAAATCATTTAATACAAGATACATTCCTATTGGCCTTAATTCTTCAACTAAATCCTTAAAACCAAAAACAACTATTCTTTTTTCTAAACTAACATTTGTAGGCTGATTAATAAAACCAGAAAAGTTACCTTCTGTAAAAGGATAAAGCTCATCAGCAATTTTTTCTCCTCCTTCTATGCTTTTTAGAACTTTTACAAAATCATTTAATGTTGGAAATACTTCTACTTTTGAAAAATCTGTTGTTGGCAAGATATTAAATGAAGCATATGTTTGATTTAAGGCTCTATCAATAACAGTTAATTCTTCTGCAGAAAACTCCCTTTTTACTACAACCTGCAACAATCCTACAATATCATTCAATTTTTCTTTATAAACTTCTGATGGATCTTCATCCTTTAATAATGGCGGTAAATCGAATGGATTTATATGATGTTCAGATCTTAATGATATAGGAATAAATGATCCTCCATAAATTTCTGCTATTGATTGATATTCATTTTCTGGATCTAAAACTATAACATCTTGTCCCATCATCAAGCTTCTCATAATTTCTATTTTTGCTGTATAGCTTTTACCAGCCCCAGACCTAGCAAATATTACCATATGAGCATTTTCAAACGCAAATCTATCAAAAATAACTAATGAACTATCTTGTAAATTTATTCCAAGCAATACCCCTCTTTCCATTGATAATTCAGAAGATATAAAAGGGAAAAATGAGCTTGCAGCAGAAGAATTCATAATATAGTTTACTTGAAGCTTATCTAAATTTAATGGCAATGTAGAAATAAATGCATCTTCTTGTTGGAAAAGAACAGGTTTTGCAACTATTAAAGAGCTTTCTAATGTTTTTATAATTTGTGTTTGTTTTAGTAATAATTCATCTTTACTTTCAGCAAAAATTGTTAAATATAAACCAACATTAAACATCTTTTCTCTTGCCTGGACCAACAAATCTCTTAATGCCTCTATATCTCTATATGCTGTTTCTAATTCAGGAGATCTTGCCATTCCTCTTTCTTCCCTTTCTGCTATCTGTGATTCAACTCTTAATAATTGTTTTTCTAATTGCTTAAGAACTGTCCCAACATCTCTTGGTTCAAAAAATAAAGATAGATTAAATGATTCCTCTAATGATAAAAGATTTTCTAACCATCCAGCAAATAAAAACCTGGGATAAGTAATTACCATAATTGTTTTTCCATAAATTTCACCAATTTGAAAATCAGAAACATTGAATATAGCCCCAGGAGGAGCAATAATATTTTTAATCTTTTCAAAACCAGTAGGTTCTTTAATTTCAGGCAATTCTATTCCACTTTCTTTTTCTTTAAATAAAGGAAAAGGAATTTTTATTTTCATTTTTCACTTACTTCCATTAATTCTTCAAATAATTTTACAGGTGCCATACCCCACCTTAAATTAGGATTGTACATTTCATATAATAGATGAATTAACTCTGCATTATTTAATCTTATTGGCTGAAGTCCTATAACTGAAAGTTTTTCTGTTATGTAAATTATTCTTATTTCTAACTGCTCTAACTTTTTCTTATAATCTTCATCTTTTTTAACCTCTCTTTTTGATAAGAAACCGCCAATTTTTACTGTTGCTGTTTCATATGGAACAATAATATAGAAAAGCTTTTTCATAATCTTATGCATTTCAATATATTCTTTCAAAAACTTTATATACTCTTCTAATTGAATTTTTATTAATTCTTCTTCTTCAACTTTTAATCTTTCTTCTAAAGTGGCTATATAATTTTCAATCGAGGCTAATCTTGATACAACTAAAATCTGCAAATTAAAATCTATTCCATCTAAAAGCTCTTTGAATAACCCAACAACCCCTATCCTTTCTTTTTCAGATAATAATGAAAAATTTATCCCTGGTACAGCTAAAACAGCCCTCAAGCTACCATCCTCTAAAATCATAACATCATCTCTTATATCTTTTACTTTTATTAAACTAATTGTGCTATTTACCATCTTCTTTTAGGAAATTTTGGTAATGGAAAATTAATATATGGATCTTCTGGATTATACCCATGTTTATGTGCGTATTGGATGTACCTTGATAATGGTTTATCTACCTCTACTTTCTCTTTTTCAATAGGCTTTTCTTCTAAAAGCTTTATATATTTTTCTAATGTAGGAGCATTAACTCTTTTTGTTGTAATTTTAACAATCTCTCTCCAAACGTATTTTCTGCTTGATGATATAAATCTAAAAAGATTTGGCAAAAAATTTAGCAAATATTTATTATTAATCTTTATCCAGCCAAATGCAAATGCTAAACCAAAAAGAATTATGCCTACCAATACTGTTAATATTCCAGGTAAAAATTTTGATACTATATAGGTTAATATAAAAGCACCAAAAACTAAAAATAGTTGTCTAAATGTTATAATTCCTAATAGCTTATCCTCGATAGTTATAAATTGTGGGACATTAAATCTCATCTATAAATTATATCAGAAATTAGAAAGATCTATAACTTTTTTATTTTTATCACTTTCTTTACCCTCCTTCTTTTTAATAATAACAATATTACTTGCTTCCTCTGGTGGTTTAGGAGGCTCCCATGATACAGTAGTTTTTATTGCTGGCTCGCTTTTTTCTATTGTTTTTTTTAAATCTATTGGTTTAGGTCCTTCTTTTTTAGGAGGAATAATTTTTTGAAGATTTAATATTGTTGGAGTTGGTTTTGGGATTTCTGGTTCCTTTTTAATTATTCTTTCTATAAATTCTTCTTTTAATTCTTCTTTTGGTTTTTCTGATTCTTCCCAAATCTTTTTTATAAATGGCAAAAACTTTGCCCAAATATGATATGCTAATTGTTTTGATATCTCTTCATCAAAATTTAATCTTTGTTTTATTATATCTTTAAGTTCTACCTGCTCTTTAGGTTCAATTAATTTTACAACTAGATCCTGAAGTAAATAGATAAAATCCAGTTCTTTATCTTCAGATATTTCAAATTTTTTAATCATTTCATCACAAAAAGAGATAAAATCATCAGAAAGCATAAAATCTTTCACATTTTGAGGAGCACTTAGATATAAATCCGCAAAACTCTTTTCCATAATTAAATTTTAAGGTAATCTTTGATATTTTTATACATTCTTAAATAGATTTTCTATGTCTGCTTCAATAGCTTGAGGTTGAGATGGATTTAATCTTTTCGCTATAGCCTCCACTATTTGGTCTTTAGCTTGAGGGGTTGTAGCTGTGTTATATGCATTATAATCTGGGTTTGCTCTTACGCCCCTTTGATACGCTGGATCCGTATACAATTTAATTCTCCATCCAGCACTCCAGGTTGTTTGATTAAAGCCCCATTTTCTTTTCATTTCATTGCTGGCAAGATTAAAAGCTGTTTGAAATCCTTGAAGAAAATCTTTACCTTGTGCTGCCATTGCTTTTTCTAATCCTATAAAGTTTGTTTTAATAGCATCGAAAGTAAGGATGGTAGTAGCAATCTCATCAGGAGTTGTTGCTGTTAATAATCCTTCTAATCTTTTATTTAACATAGAGAAAATTTTTTTATTTTTATCAAAAACAGTTTTAAGCCGACCCTCATCCATCTTTGCAAGTACATCTATTATTTCTTCCTTGCTTAATCTATCAGTTAATATTTTAGTAAGCTCAACCTCCAATCTTTTATGCTTACCTTCAAGAACTTCTTGTAATAACTTACCTCTTTCACCTCTTTTTTCATATGCTTCATAAATATTTTCAGCCTCTTCCCCTCTTTTTTCTTTAGTTGGCTTTCTCATTTTTCCACCAACACTCTCTGCTAACCTTTTTAATCCCCCAAACATTCCACCTACTACTGGTTTTGATGCTAAACGAGAAAATCTTTCTGCAGCTGATTCAAATTTTTCCCCAATTTTTTCTGCTGCTGGCTTCCATGCTGTTCTTGCACCCCAAACTGCTGCTCCTCCTATTTTCATCCATATCCATTTTCCAGCATTTACTCCAAATTTTCCAAATGTTCCTCCTAAATTCTGACATAAAACCATAATAAGGACATAATATGCTGTTATAAATACAAATCTTAAAATAAGAGCCAAAGCTTCTGCATAATCTTTTATATTCCCTACGCCCCAAATAGTACTATTTTCTACTAAAGCTAAAAACAAACCTTCTTCTTTCGCTTCGCTAAAATATCCAGTACCATATGCTATTAAAGCGAATCCTATTAATATCAAAATCATTAAGATTGGGAGATTAAAACACCATTTTAAAAATTCATGCCACCACCTTTCCCAATATTTAGAATATTGCGGTATAGCATATAATACTAATACTAAAGGCAAAACACCAACAAGAAAAGATATTATTAAAAATCTACCTAAGGCTATAAAAGCAAAACCCATAAGTATTATAAAAGCAACTAAATTTAAAATTATAGTTGCTAAACCAACTCCTAAGAGTACCATTGCTTGCACATTTCCGATTTTTCCTTCTTCTCCTGTAACTTCAGCACTAAGAGCTTTTATAGCTGCATTTCTTAAAGCGTCTGCCAAGTTTCTATTTGCTATTGTAATAGATAATGATGTATAAATAGCAGTTCCTACATCACAAAAAGTATATCCTTTTATTTCTTTGCAACCTTCTGGAGAAAAATAACCTGCAAAAGCTTTTACTAAAACCCAAGAAACATAGAAAACCTCCTTTGATAATAGAAAAGTAAAATTTATTAAAAATGCAGAAATTATACAATACATCAAAATCCTTCTTGCATTTTCATCTTTCCCTAATATATACATAAATCCAGCTATCAAACCTAAAAATATTAAAACAAGATATGCTATATTTTTGCAAATTTCCCATATTATAGGAGCAAATGTGCCTACAGAAAATGGATTTAATACAACAAAAACATTTATTAAATTTGCAGCTACTTTACCTAATTGATTAAAAAGCCAATTAATAGCAGGTATAAGAGCATTTACTAAAACTTGAAAAATTTGAAAAGCTAGTCCAACAAGCCCCCCTAATTTATAGTAGGCCCATATTCCTACTAATCCAAATATTAATCCAATCACTACAAGCGCCACAAGGCCGATAGCTCCTTTGTTTTCAAATTTCCTCTTTCTCATTTCAAATATATTCCTTTTGGTTTAATAAAAATTCTAAATATATTTCCTATAAAGTTTTTAATCGATGCAAAAATTGTTTTTATCATTCCTTTTGCTCCAGGCATTTCTTCTTCAGGTGCAGGTATTTGTTCGGGTATATATTCTTCTTCTATCCCTTCCTCAGTAGGTTTTTCTTCATATAAGCTTGCATTTATTTCTGCTTCAATTTGATCAATTAAATCATTAGCATATTGACATTTGTAATAAGAATCTTCTACAATTTCTTGAGCCTTTTCTTTATTAACCTCCAAAGCATAAGATAGATTATTTAATTCTTCAGAATTTAAATTACTTATAAGCTTTTTCCATGCAGTATCATATTGTTCATCTATCCAATTCTGATATTTATTTGCCTCAGCCATTAGATTATTTAATTCAGCAAGTTTGCTTGTTAGATCATAATCGATCAAAATATTTAAAACCTCCCTTATTTTTTTAATGTAATCTTTTAAAAAGCCTATAACTTCTCCAATTGTAAAATCAAAATTATAGGTTGTTTCATAAACTCTAAATATTACATTTGACATTTGATTATCAGATATAATTTTTTCAATTTCACTAATAACACCTTCTGTTTTTTCAAAGAAATCAGAAAGATATTTATAATCATTAAGCACAGGGGTTGCTTTTCCCTGCACTATATCATATACATGGGCTTGAAAAGCATCTACAAAACTTTCTTCACTAATACTTTGTGATGGCCTGCCCCATAATATATTAGAAATTCTACTTAAATCATAAGCTATAAGAAGATCAGGGCAAGCATAAGGGATTTTTTTTGTTTCAAAAATTTTCCGTTCGTACTTTATACATTGATTTTGATTATTCCTATTATATCTATCTGATATATTAAGATTATCAATATAAGCTGGGTAAAAATATTTATAAAAAGAAAGCTCTTTTGGGTCTCCTTTCTTTATAATATAATCTGGATTTAAATTTTGACTATCTTTGTCTACCTCTAATGTTCCATCTTTTTCTACCATGATTTGAACCCCCATGTTTTTAGAAAAAGCTTGTGATATTTTTTGCGCCTTTGCTGGGCTTAAAGTTAAATCATATAAATTTTTTTCTAACGTAGCTTTTTTATCTCCTATTTCTTTTTCTAAATTTTCTATTTTGTTTGTTATTGAAGATAATTTTGTTGAAGTAGGTGATTTATCTATTTCTTTAGTTGTACTTGCAAATTCTTCAAAAATATTCTTTGCTCCTCCTATATTTAATTGTTGCACTGTTGACATTAATTCTTGTTGTTTATTTTGAAGTTCTGATAAGATATTTTCAAGCTCTTTTATCTTATTTTTGCTGATATTAGTAGATGTGATAGTATCTAAATTTAATTTGATTTTAGAAATATAATCTGCAAAAGTAGAAGAAGCTTCATTTACATAATTTAAAAGATTATTAATCTTTTTCGTATAGCTAACAACATATTCATTTTGTAATGCTTTTGTTATTAAGGCTCCTTGAGATTGTAAAACACTTTTACAATTTTCTTTAAACCCTACAATCTCTGTAGCAGAAGAGCTTCTTTCACAAATCTTATTAATTTCTTCTGGACTATAAGCACTTAAAACATCTGAAGCATAATTACCTTTACCAGAAAGCTTAGCCTCTAAACTTGCAAAACCCTTGTCTATAATATTGTATAACTTTGAATCAAACCAGCTTCTTATATATGCTACTAATAGATTCGTTATGCCTTCTTTATTTTTAAATATATCTAACTCTCCACTTACTATTTGATCTAATGCTATTTTTTTATAAATTTCTGGGGATCCAAGCGTTGGTCCAGGTATCTGACATCTTGGATCATAGCCTGTGATTTCTCCTTTATTAGCGAGTTCTTGATCCTCTTTTTTCCAAGTAACCAAACATTTTACTTGTTCTGTGAAAAATCCACCACCAGCAGAGAGAAATATATTTAATTTTTCTATCTCTTTTTGTAATTTGGTTTGAATATCTAAACCTATATCAGAAGTTAAAATAGCACATCTATTTAAGAATTCTTCTGTTTTTTGGACATTTGGTATAGGATATTCATTTGTTCCATAAGCTTCTTCTTCGGTTTCTCCATAATATGTTTGAGCTAAAAATGGTATTTTTGAAAACAAGGCTTTTAATGATAATACCTTTTTAAATGGGTTAAATATTGAGGCTAAAGAAAATTTTGTTGGTTTTACTATATTCAAAGATAGATTTAAATTATTTAATTTGCATCTATTTGAAATACATGCTTTTATCTTTAAACTATAGCTCTTTTTCTTTTCTTTTATTAAACTATTTACAATTTCATTTATATTCCATAGGTCTACATTATTTTTATCTTTTGGATCTATATATAATTTTTGAATTTCATTCCCATTTTTATCTATTATTGAAAAATACATAGGTTGATTTATTGAGCCAATATTCGCCTTAATATAATTATTTTTTACAAAAAAGCTAATTTTATTACCTTTAATTTTTATTTTATCAGGATTTATAACAATTTTTGAAGGTTTCACTATTCCTGTCATTACTCCTTCTTCAGTTCCTCCACCTTCCTCAACTGTTTCTTCACAATATAGCTCTTGTACTTTTTTCTCTATTTGCCCAAAAACTATATTAATCCAAACTGTTAATTTAGGATTTCTATTAGAAAGCTTCTCAGCTTGAGTTCTTAATGCTAAAACTAAATCCTCCATACAGCCTTCTAAGTCTTTTGGTATACATCCATTTTTAGCCTTATAGCTGTCAATAATTTTGCTCACTATTCTTAAATATGCTAAAAATATTCTTAAATCTTTATAAGTTGATATATCAGGAATAATGTGTTTTGCTATTAATTTGTGCAATTTGTCTAAAATAGTTGATATTATTTTATATTGAAGATAATACAAAGAGTCTTTTAGGGCAAGAGAAATAGCAGTTCTTATACTTGCTATTACATTTTTTGTAGATTCTTTAATTGATTGGGCTATTGCATTATCTGTTCGTCCTGCAACTGTAGGTACTACTTTTTGTATTAATCCACTAAAAAAATCTGCTAACATAGTTAATACCAAACCTTTTACAAAATCTCCTAGTTCATTAAGCCATGATTTATTCTCTTTAACCCCTTCAGCAGAAAAACTTTCCATAGGATTTACATACTCATAAGAAGATGTAGATATTTCCTCCTTTTCCTCTATAGGTGGCGGTAATTTACATTCTAATCTTTCGAGTTTTATTTCTTGAATATCGGCCTCTGTATTCTGAGCAAAAACAAAACCTCTAAAATTTAAGAAAATAAAGGAAAAAATTATATAAAAAATAATTATTTTTTTCATTTCGATAATTTATTAATCAAATCTTCTTGGATATATGTTAATGTATTAAGGGTTCCTATCAAAGCTACTGCCTCATCAGGATTATCTGTTACTGCTAATTTTTTAAATATATACCCCATACTTCCTAAAATTATCATCTCTGATTTATGGGTTGCTTCTAATCTTTTTGGTACTTCCATATTTGATAGGCTATTTAAAACTGACAAAAAGACCTCTCCGCTATTATTTAAACTTTCTTTATTATTAAAATCAGGATTGACAATTTTTAAAGGAGCTAATGCACTTTTAAATTCATTTACATATTCTTCTTCTGATTTATTTCTATTAACTTTTACTTTTTTCAAGTATGGAGATAGATATTCTAAAATTTCAGTCTGAAGATTTACAGATTTTATTCCAAGCTTTATTGCTTCAACTGCTAAACCTCTATTTATTTCTTTGTTTATTTTTTCTTCATTTATAGGATCTACTATATCAATAATCTTTTTTATATCTGGTGGCGCAGATTCTACGAGTGTTTTATATGTAGAATTTTTATCTTCATTTTCTTTTTCTATGATTAAGCTTTTATTTTTTTGAAAAAAACCAATAACAACAATAATTAGTATCAAAGCAAATATTAAAGCACCTATGAAAATTTTTAACTTTTTACCCATAGCCAGTAGAGGGAATCGAACCCTCACCCCTGCTTTACGAAAGCAGTGCTCTACCATTGAGCTATACTGGCATCTTTAAAATAATTATAAAATAATAGTCTTAATAAAGCTAAAAGTTTTAAGATTTGATTTTATTTAAAAATCTTTAGGGAAAATTATAACTTTTTCTCCTGGTTCAACTAAATTAAATTTATCTTTGAGTTCTTTTTTTAAATTTTCTGGATTTTCTAAATAATTTAGCCTTTTCTTTAAATCTTCATTTTCTGCAGTTAATCTTTTTATTAAATTTTTATATATTTCGTAATCTTTTTTTAAAGGAGCCATCTCTCTTTTTTCTTTTATAATTAAAAATCCCAAATATAAAATTATCAAGATCTGCACTATAAAAATTATTTTTAAATACCTATACATTTTTGTAAACTTTGATTTCTGGTTTTTCTTTAAAGGAAACTGTTATAAGCAAAGTGTGAAATTTTTCTATAGAAAATTTGTTGACATAATAATTTACTAAAGAATGAAACTTCTTCTTTTTCTTAGAATCATAATGAATTGATGGATCAAAGTTTTTATTATTCTTTAATGATTTAACTTCTATAAAATAATACTCTTTATCCTTCTTGGCTATTAAATCTATTTCTCCAAACCTTTTTATCCAAAAATTTTTAGAAATCACCTCAAACCCTTTATCCTCTAAAAAATTTTTTACAATTTCTTCTGCTTCAATTCCAATCTTTCTTTTCATTCAACTACAAAATTTAAAATTTTATCTTTAACATAAATAATTTTTTTAATTTTTCTATTTTTAATAAACTTTTTAACTTTTTCTCTTTCTAATGCTATCTTTTGAATTTCTTCCTCATCAAGATCAGAGACTACTTCAATTGCATCCCTCTTTTTCCCATTTACCTGTATAACAATAATCTTTTTCTCTTTCTCTATTAGCTTTTTATCATATTTGGGCCACTTTTGGTAATCTAAGAATCCTTTCATACCGAGACCATTCCAGATCTCTTGAGAAATATGAGGAGCAAAAGGAAATAGTAATTTTATAAAGTCTAAAAATGCTTTTTTGCTTATTTTTTTGTTTTCAATAAAATTCAAAAATTCCATCATAGCACTTATGGCAGTATTAAATCTAAATTTCTCTATATCTTCTGTAACTCTTTTAATTGTTTTATTTAATTCAAAAATAACTTCTTCTTCATCTTTTTTCACCTTAAATTTTTTAACTTTCAAATAATAATTCCATACTCTATTTAAGAACCTAAAAACACCATTTATTCCTTCTTCGCTCCAAGGCTTTTCAGATTCAAATGGTCCCATAAACATTTCATACAATCTAAAAGTATCAGCCCCATATTTTTCAACTACAGAATCTGGGTTTATAACATTTCCTCTTGATTTAGACATCTTTTCATGATCAGGTCCAAGTATTATTCCTTGGTTAACTAATTTTTGAAATGGTTCTTTTGTTGGCACTAATCCAAGATCATATAAAAACTTATGCCAGAATCTTGCATACAATAAATGTAAAACAGCATGTTCGGCTCCACCAACATATAAATCAACAGGAAGCCAATATTTTAGTTTTTTATAGTCTGCAAAAGTTTTTTTGTTTTTAGGATCGATATATCTTAAATAATACCAACAAGAACCAGCCCATTGAGGCATTGTATTTGTTTCTCTTTCAGCAGGACCACCGCATTTTGGGCATTTTACATTAACCCATTTTTTGATATTTTTTAATGGAGATTCTCCTGTTTCTGTAGGTTTATAGCTTTTAACTTTTGGTAGTTTTAATGGCAAATCTTTTTCATTTAATGGAACAATTCCACATTTTTTGCACCTTATAAGAGGAATAGGCTCTCCCCAATATCTTTGTCTTGAAAATACCCAATCTCTTAATTTGTAGTAAGTAGCTTTTTTAGCAATTCCCATTGATTCTAATTTTTCTCCAATTTTTAAAATAGCTGTTTTTGAATCAAGATCATTAAATTCATCTGAATTTATTAAATACCCATAGTCTTCATATGGTAATTCATCTATTTCATCTTTCCCACTTTTTATAACCTGAATGATATCTAATGAGAATTTTTTTGCAAATTTGTAGTCTCTTGAGTCATGGGCAGGTACTGCCATAATTGCTCCAGTTGCATAATGCGGTAAAACATAGTCACTTATCCAAATAGGTATTTTTTCTTTTGTTAGTGGATGAATAGCATAAGAGCCTGTAAAAACTCCTGTTATTTCTTCTCCTATTTTTCTTTCTAATTCTCTTTGTTGTGTTGCTTTGTTTATATATTCTTCAACATCAAAATAATAATCTCTTGAGGCAATGTTTAGTGCTAATGGATGCTCTGGTGCTAAAACAATGAATGTAACTCCATAAATAGTATCAAGTCTTGATGTGAAAATTTTTATTTTATAATCTTTATCTAAAACATCAAAATCTACTTCATAACCTTCACTTTTTCCAATCCAGTTTTTTTGCATTTGTTTAATATTTTCTGGCCAGTCTAATTCTTCTAAGTCTTCTAGTAGTCTATCAGCATATTGAGTTATTTTTATGTGCCATTGTTTTAAGTTTTTGATTTCTGTTTTTGCTCCGCATCTTTCACATCTTCCATTTATTACTTCTTCATTTGCTAATCCTGTTTTGCATGATGGGCAGTAGTTTACAGGTGCTTCTTTTTCATATACCAGTCCTTTTTCATACATTTTTAAAAACATCCATTGAGTCCATTTATAGTATTCAGGGTCAGTTGTGTTAATTTCTCTTTGCCAGTCAAAACTTAATCCAACCATATTCATCTGTTTTTTGTATCTTTTTATATTTTTAGGAACAAACTCCATAGGGTTTTTTTTCATTTTTATAGCATAGTTTTCAGCAGGCAAACCAAAAGCATCCCAACCCATAGGGTGCAAGACATTGTATCCATTCATTCTATAAAATCTTGTTACTATGTCAGAGCCAGTGTATCCTTCTAAGTGTCCAACATGTAATCCTTCTCCAGATGGATATGGAAACATATCTAAAACATATTTTTTAGGTTTATTTTTAGAAACTTCGCAATGCCAAATTTTATAATTATTTTTACTCCAAATCTTTTGCCACTTTTTTTCAATTTTTCTAAAGTCGTACTTCATTTTATAATTATATTATAAATGGCAAAAACAGAACATATTCCAGACTTTGAATTTAAATGGGAAACAGTATCTCACTATGAAGATCCTTTTGATGACCCTCTTTGGTCACTATTTTGGGGAGCAGTTATAGTTTTTTCAATTGGTTATTCTATAATAGTTAAAGATTTCCTCTTTTTAGTTGTTGCGTTAATGGGGTTATTTTTTTTCTTCCATCCAATTTTTTATGAGCCAGATATTATAAGAATAGTTATAAATAAAAAGGGGATTGATTACAATGGAAATTTTTATAGCTGGGAAGATATTGAAGGATTTGAAATTGCAAATAATGGAGTTAGGAATTATATATATTTTGTCTTTAAGAATATAACAAGACCAGGTTTTTCTATACCATTAGAAGATTATGTTCCATTAGATGAGTTAAGGAGCATTTTAAAAAAATTTTTATCAGAATATGAAGATGCTATACCTTTTTATGAAAAGCTTTATAGGAATATATTTAAATAACTAAAAACCTGGGGCACTTCCATATCCTGTAATAGTACCTACACAGGGTATTGGAATTGTATGCATATGACGATGTATTAAACAAACTCCACCCGGAACCCACCAGCCTAACATTTTCGTACCTGGTCCAGGTGGATAAATAAAATACATATATCTATTTGTTCCCATAGGAACACACCATGGTCCATGAGGAAGAAAAGAAGCAGGAGGTTGTATCCATATAGCCACCATTTTGTTTATACAGTAGATTGATCTTAAAACTCTTGGGGTTCCAAATGGCAAACCTTGAGCAAAAGAAAGCCTTGCTATTGATAAAATTATTAAAGCTAAAATTAATCTTTTCATCATTATTATTTTATCAAATTTGAGTTAAAATTAAAAATTAAAATGAAAGAAAAAATTGCTAAAACATCAATATTGGTGAATATAATTTTGGCTGGAGGAAAAATTATTGTAGGATTTCTTTCAAATTCTTCATCTGTTTTAGCAGAAGGTATCCACTCTTTAATGGATGTTTTTTCTTCTGGGATTTCATTCCTTGGAATTAAAATTTCAAAAAAGCCAGCAGATAAAAAACATCCCTATGGTCATTTCAAATTTGAAGTTTTAGCAGGATTTTTGATTACTTTGATTTTATTTGGGACAGGATCAGCGATTATTTTTGAAGCATACCAAAAATTAAAAAATCCTTCTTTAATAAAAATTCCAACCCTAGCTTTTTCTATTATGATTTTTTCAGCAATAGTTAATGAGATAATGGCAAGATTGAAAATTTATTTTGGGCAAAAAGAAAATTCAGTAAGTTTAATTTCAGATGGAGTTCACTCAAGGGTTGATGTTTTTACTTCTTTAGCAGTTTTTGTAGGTTTATTTTTAAATAAATATTGGATTTTCACTGATTCAGTTTTAGCCTTTTTGATCGGACTTTATATTGTTAAAGAATCATTTTCGATTGGGAAAGAAGCAGTTGATTCTTTGCTTGATGTTTCAGCGCCACCAGAGATTGAAGAAAAAATAAAAGAAATTGCAAAATCTCAGGGGATAGAAATTTCAGATTTAAAAACCCAAAAGAAAGGTTCTGTTTTTACTGCCAATTTAGAAATTAATTTACCAAAAAATTTAGATGTTGATACAGCAACAAAAATTTCAGAAAGTTTGAGAGAAAAATTAATAAAAGAAATTAAAAATTTGGTTTATGTTGCAATTCAAATTAAAAGCCATGAAGTTGAAACAGGGTTTTATAGACCTACTTTCGGTTTAGGAAAAGGTTGGGGTTGGCAAAGAAGAGGTAGGCTTACCCCGCTAGAGAGTAAACCTCTAACGGGGTTTAAAGAAGAGATAAAAGAAGCAAAAGGTAAGGGGCCTGGGGGTTATTGCGTCTGCCCTAGGTGTGGCTATAGAGTAGAGCATCAACGGGGTGTTCCTTGTTCAAGTTTAATTTGTCCAAATTGTAAAATTCTTTTGAAAAGAGAATAAAATTAGAGAAAATATGCACTTAATAAAACCAAGAAAGTTAGAAAAAGGAGACACAATTGGTTTAATAGGTCCTTCCTCGCCGCTTGCTGGTTTAATTCCTCATAGAACTGAAAAGGCTATCAAAATGCTTCAAGAACTTGGTTTTAAAGTTAAGATTGGGAAGAATGCCTTAAAAGTAACTGGATATACTGCTGGGTCGCCAAAAGAAAGAGCAGAAGATATTAATTCATTTTTAAAGATAAGGAGGTAAAAGCAATCATTTCTTTTATAGGAGGCAATCATTCTAACCAAGTTTTAAATTATTTAGATTTTCAATTAATAAAAAAGAATCCAAAAATTTTTGTTGGCTATTCTGATGTTACAGTTTTGCATTTTGCTTTTTATATTCAATGCAATCTAGTTACATTTTATGGACCTGCAGCACTTACTCAATTTGCTGAAAATCCAAGAATCCTTTCCTATACCGAAGAATATTTTAAAAAAGCATTAATGAAAACAAAGCCTATTGGTAAAATTGAACCTTCTTCATATTGGACAGATGAAGTTCTTGATTGGTTTAAGAAAGAAGATTTAAAAAGACCAAGAAGAATGAAGAAAAATAAAGGTTGGCAATGGATAAGAAAGGGTAGGGCAGAGGGACCAATATTAGGAGGTTGTATTACATCAATGATGCATTTAAGGGGAACAAAATACTGGCCTAATTTTTCTAATTCTATATTTTTCTGAGAAATACCTGAAAGCGATTGCGATTTTAAAAAAGGTAGAAAAGTAGAAATTATAGATTCTTGCTTAACTGATCTTGAGTTATCTGGTGTTTTTCAAAAAATTAAAGGAATGATTATCGGAAGATTTTTTGGATATTCTGAAAAAGAAAAGAAAGAGATGATAAAAATAATTAAACAAACAACTGCCAATTATAAATTTCCTATCCTTCTTGGTGTTGACATAGGCCATACTGATCCAATGATTACCATTCCATTAGGTGTTAAGGCGAAAATTGATTCATCAAAAAATCTTTTTGAGATTAAAGAGGCTGGAGTGGTTTAAATTAAAAATTGCGCGCGGTTGGATTCGAACCAACGACCCCCGACTTATAAGGTCGGTGCTCTAACCGCTGAGCTACGCGCGCCTAAATAAAATTATATCAAAAACAAATTAAAAAACAAAATGAATTAAAGTCCATTAAAATATTAACGACATCAGATGTCGTTGATGAATTTTCCTTTTAAAATCTATATTTTTTTAAATTTTGCCCTTTTAACGACATCAGATGTCGTTAATATTAGTATAGATAGACACAAATATTGTAGAAAACGTCGGATGTCGGAATATTTAGTTTTTATTATGTTTTCTATATTTTTTAACTAACTACTTTTTTAATTCTTTCAAATATTTCTTTTGCTATTTTTGGATTTTGTTTTAGAAAATCTCTTGCTGATTGGAAATTCCCTCCTAATTTTGTATCATCAAAATAATAAGATAAGCCAGATTTTTTAATTACTCCATACTTTTCTCCTAAGTTTAATAGATCTGCTTCATATGATATTCCTTCTCCATAATAGATTTCAAACTCCGCTGTTTTAAAAGGAGGAGCTACTTTATTTTTAACAACTCTTGCTTTAACTTTTGTCCCTATAATCTCGTCTCCTTTTTTAATCTGCCCAACTTTTTTAAGTTCTATCCTTATCGATGAGAAAAATTTCAATGCTTTACCACCAGGAGTTGTCTCTTGTGCTCCCATCATTCCTCCGATCTGCGCCCTTGTTTGATTTATAAATATTAATATTGTTTTTGTTTTTGATATTAATGCTGTCAATTTTCTTAATGCTTGCGATAATAATCTTGCTTGAAGTCCTATAAATTGATCTCCCATTTCTCCTTCAAGCTCTGCTCTTGGTGCTAATGCTGCAACAGAATCAACCACAATAACATCAAACAATCCTGACTTAACTAATTTTTCAACTAAATTTAAAGCATCTTCTCCTGAATCTGGTTGTGAAATAATTATTTTTTTAATATCAACCCCCAATTTTTTTGCATATTCAGGATCTAAAGCATGCTCTGCATCTATATAAGCAACATTTCCTCCTCTTTTTTGTGCTGATGCCATTGTTTGTAGTGCTAATGTACTTTTACCACTTCCTTCAGCTCCAAATATCTCAATTATTCTTCCCCTTGGCAATCCGCCCACACCTAATGCTAAATCTAATGATGGAGAACCAGTAGAAATAACCTCAACATCTACTTTTGGCACTGATTCTAATCTCATAACAGCACCTTCGCCAAATTCTTTTTGCAATTCTTCTAATAAACTATCTATTGATTCTTTTTTCTCCTCCTCCTTTTTCTTTGGCATTAGTTAATTATATCATAATTTTTATTTTCCAAATTTTTATTATGTTATAATATATTTAAACTGATTGACAAAAGAATTGAGAAATTAAGAATAAAAAAGATTAGATTAATTGATGAAAATGGAAAACAGATTGGGATAATGGATATTGAATCTGCTGAAAAGATTGCTGAGGAGAAAAATTTAGATTTAATTTTAGTTTCTGAAAAAGCTGATCCTCCTGTTGTAAGGCTTGGAGATTATGAAAAATATATTTATCAAAAAGAGAAAAAAGAAAAAAAGAAAAAACCTTCAGAAATTAAAGAGATAAGAATAAGTTTTCAAGAAGCATTAAATGATTTAGAAAGAAAAGCAAAACAAATATCTGAATTTTTGGAAGAAGGAAATCAAGTTAGGATTAGAATGATATTAAAAGGAAGACAAAATTTACATGTTGATTTAGCAAAAGAAAAAATAGAAAATTTTTTATTATTGATTAGTACACCATTTCAAAAAGTCGATGATATTAAAAAAACTGGAAATAATTTGATATTGATTATTAAAAGAGCAAAATGAAAACAATGCCAGGAAAATTAAGAAAGTCATTGTTAAAGAGATTTAAAATTAAAAAGAAAAAAATTTTAAGAAAGAAATCTGGGATTTCACATAATTTAGCAAAGAAAGAGAAAGATGTTAAAAGAAGAAAGAAAGAATTAGAAGAAGTTGATAAAGATTATTTGAAGTATTTGAATTATTAATAGATAAATTACCCGGATGATTACCGGATAAATTACCCGGATGGGTAGCGGATGTATCCGCTTGATAGCCGGGTAATATTATCCGGTTTGTATCCGGGTAGAAATATAATCCGGTTAAAATCTGGGTAAATACTATCCGGTATAAATCCGGGCATTTCCATCCATTTAAAATCCGGGTAATGTTATCCGGTTAATATCCGGGTAGAAATATCCGGTTAAAATCCGAGTAGAAGCCAAATAAAAAATGAAAAAGATAAAAATAGCAATATCAGGAGCAGCGGAATTAGTAAATTGTTCTAAAGATATAGAAAAATATTGTTATGAGATTGGAAAAGAGCTTGCCAAAAATGATGTTATTGTTGTAACAGGTGCTACAACTGGAGTTCCTTATCTTGTTGCAAAATCAGCATATGAAAATGGAGCAGAAGTTATAGGTTTTTCTCCTGCAAAAGATATAAAAGAGCATATTGAAGTTTATGAATTACCAACTGATTATCACCATATTATTTTTTATACAGGAGCTGGTCATTCTTTAAGAAATTTATTATTAATAAGAGCAGGAGATGGAGCATTATTTATATGTGGAAGAACAGGAACATTAAATGAATTTATTATTGCTTTTGAAGAGAAAAAACCAATGGGAATTTTAGTTGGTTCTGGAGGAGAAGAAAAAAATATGGATAATATCATAAAAGAATCTCATAAAGAGCATGGAAAAATTATTTGGGAAAAGGATCCTAAAATTTTAGTTGAAAAATTGATAAAATTAATAAAGGATGAATCAACATATAATTGAAATTTTATATAGATTGTTTTTGGGAGCAGTTTTAGGAAGCTTAATAGGAATTGAAAGGAGTTTTTTTAAACAAAGACCAGGATTAAGAACATTTTCTCTTGTCTGCTTAGGTGCAACATTATTTTCTCTTATATCAACATATTTTCCAGTAGATTCAGGAGTAAGGATTTTGGCAAATATTGTTTTAGGGATAGGATTTTTAGGAAGCGGAATAATATTTTTTCATGAAGAAAGATTGGTTGGTGCTACAACTGCTGCTGCATTATGGGTTACAGCAGGAATTGGTTTAACTCTTGGATTAGGATATTACCTGGAAGCATTCTTTACAACAATATTAACAATAATAATTTTAGCCTTCTTACCCTATTTAGAAGAAAAGATAAAAAAATCATATGAATAGCAAAATTTTAGAATCTATATTTTTAATCGTAAGTACAATTGTTGGATTGGGGATGTTAATTTTGCCATATGCTTTTTCAAAATCAGGAATCTATTTTTTAATCTATTTTTTAGTCTTATCTTTATCAATTTTTATTTTGCATTTAGTATATTCAGAGATAATTTTTCAAGCCGAGAAAAAACATAACTTGCCAGGTTTAGCCTCAATACTGATTAATAAAAATTTAAAAGTACCTGTTTGGATATTTGATTTTTTTGGGACAGAGTTTGTTTTCTTAGCATATCTTATGGCATTATCAAAATTTACAAATTTAATTTTTTCAATCGACCCAATATTAATAAAAATTTCTTATTCTATTTTTGTAATAATTGTTACTTTTTTATCATTAAATCCATTTTTGAAAATTGAATCTTCTTTAGCATTTTTTGAAATTTTATTCCCAATATTTTTAAGTTTTTATCTTTTGCCCAAAATTAATTTGAATAATTTAAATTTTAGTTTCGGAGATCCAATTTTAAGTTATGGAATCATAATTTTTTCTTTAACAGGATATTCTTCTTTGCAAATTGTTTATGATCTAATAGGAAAGGACAAAAAATCTTTTTTAAAAATTAATCTTTTATCAATTTTAATCATAGCAATATCTTATTTACTTTTTTCATTTTCTGTCTTAGGTGTAGTTGGAAAAAATATTAGTGATGATACTTTATCAAGCCTTTCAAAAATTTTGCATCCATACATTTTCCTTTCTATTTTAGTTTTAACATCAATAAGCATATTAACAACATTTGTATCTTTGGCATTTTATTTAAAAAGAGGATTGATAGAAGATTTTAGATTAAATAAATATTTATCTTGGTTTTTAGTTTCTTTGCCAATTTTAATCTTTTCATTTATCCATTCAGAAAATTTAGCAAATTTAGCAAGTTTTATAGGAAGCATTTTTATAGGAGTTAATTTGATAATAATTTTTTTGTGCTATTTAAAATTAAAAGAAGTAAAATATTTCAATATTCCAAAACCTTTGGTAAAATTTTTAATATTTTTGTTGGGAATGGGATGGTTTATAGGATTGATTAGATAAATTAAAATCCCCGCCACCTACTCTCGCCCAAAAGAACTACCATCGGCGCCTGGCAGTTTCACCTGCCTGTTCGGAATGGGAAGGGGTGGTTCCAACCAGGCTATGCAGGCGGGGATATAATAATTATAAATCAATGTTATAATATTTCAAAATGGGAAAAATTTACGAAATAGGATTTTGGGTAAGAATAACAGCGGATTTAGAAAAAGAAATAGAGAAGGTTATAAATTTGATTGAAAAATTTAATGGGGAAATTGTTGAGAAAGGAGTTTTTAAAAAAAGAAATTTAGCATATCCAATTGATAAAGAAACAATAGGATATTTTGGCTATCTTCTATTTTCTATTGATCCAAAAAATATTTCTGAAATCAAAAAAGAGCTTAAGTTTTATAAAAATATATTAAGATTTATTATAGTTAAAAGAAGAGCGAAGATTGAAGAAAAAGTTCAAAGTGCAAATGAATCTCAATAAAGTTTTTTTAATAGGAAGGTTGGTACAGGATGTTGATTTTAAAATTGCTCCAACAGGAACACCATTGGCTATTTTAAATATTGCTACAAATAGAATTTATAAAGATAGAAATAATCAAATGCAAAAAGAAACAGAATATCATAAAGTTATAGCATGGGGGAAATTAGCAGAAACCTGCAGAGATTATTTAAGCAAAGGAAGATTATTGTTTATTGAAGGAAGATTACATTATAGAACATGGCTAGCTCAAGATGGTACAAAAAGAACACAAGCAGAAATAATAGCAGAAAATATAAGATTTGGACCCAAAAGTTTAACTGAAGAATTACCAGAAGAAGAATTAGAAGAATTTAAAGAAGAACCTCCAGACATTTGGGATATACAATTCTAGAACCACGGATGAACGCTGATACAACACGGATTAACGCAGATAACCCCCACGGATAAACGCAGATATTAACGCAGATAAAATGGAAAGTAAAAATTCAAAAGTAAAATAAAATAGCACTACCCAGATGTTAACCGGATTATATTTCTACCCGGATACAAACCGGATAATATTACCCGGATATCAAGCGGATACATCCGGTACCCATCCGGGTAATTTATCCGATCATTATCCGGGTATTTTATCCGTGTAATTTATCCGGTAATCATCCGTGTAATTTATCCGTTAATCATCCGGGTAATATTTGCGTAGTATAACCTTTATGTCCGATCGGACAAGTTAGTTATAGTTTTATGTTAACGACATCAGATGTCGTTAAAGTAATAATTGTGATAGCAGCATTTGGATATGGCACAAAATTTTTTATAATTAAATAATATGAGTAAAAAGATAACAATTGACAAAAAAGAATACGAGCTTTATAGAAAAATAGGAAGAAAATATTTAGATTTGGCTGAAAGCTTTTTTGTAAACTTTAAAGACTATCCTTATGATATTAAATATATTAAAAAACTTATTGACCGAGCTGAAAAAGATATAAAAGCAGGGAAATTGATAAAAGCTAAAAATATCGAGGAAGCTTTGAAAGCTATGAAGAAAAAGAAATGAATATCTTATATACACGCCAATTTATACGCTCATTTTCAAGACTACCTAAAAATATTCAGGAAATTTATAGAATAAAAGAGAAAATTTTTAAAGAAAATCCCTCCCACCCTTTGCTAGGTGTTCACAAAATAAAAGAATTAAATTGTTATAGTTTTGTAGTAACTTATAAAATAAGAGTAATTTTTAAATTTAAAAATAACGACGCAGTTTTTATAAATATAGGTGACCATTCTATTTATAGAAAAGGTTCAAAATAAACCTGAATCCAGGCATCCGGTACAAATCTGTGTAACTCTATCCGGTAATCATCCGGGTAATATTTGCGTAGTATAACCTTTATGTCCGATCGGACAAGTTTAGTTATAATTTTATGTTAACGACATCAGATGTCGTTAAAAGGGCAAAAATTAAAAAATATAGATTTTAAAAGGAAAATTCATTAACGACATCAGATGTCGTTAAAGTAATAATTACATTAATTCGAGTATTATTATCCGTTTTATATCCGGGTAGCACTATCCGGTCCAAATCCGGGTAATATATTTTATTTCTATCCACAATTTACTTGACAAGCGAATTTTAAATATGTTATAATCTAATAATATGAAAAACAAAAAAGATTTATTAGCAATAGTAGGATTACTAATTTTAATAACCCTATTTTCATTTTTCTATCTCTACTTAAAACCAGCCCTTTCCCAAACAACACAAAAATATACAATATTTAAGACAGAAAACCAAGGATTTAAGTTTGTAAACTTATTAGGTAATTATCTACCTATTTTTGCTCAAACACCAAATGAATATTCTTTTGGGAATCAAGTAGCAACAAAAGAATATGTAGATTCTAAATCCGGGATTTCAATTATTGAAGAAGATATACAAACTGGTGTGAAATATACAATCAGTGGACCTATATGTGCTGGGGAATATGGCGTATATATTTATGAAAAAATTGGGAATTATGGAGAAATATATTTCACTTCTATGACAGGAGGATCCAATTACTTTCGTCTTGATTTAGATAACAGTGAAGGCGGCGCATGGTTTGTGAATTATAATTGCGGAGGAGGGGGAGCTTGTGATACTATAGTTCAACAAATGATTGGAGGATATTATTGTGGTGGAGGATATTATTATGGTAACCAGTTAGCATTTTTAGTAGCCATATGGAACTGGGATAGAGTAGATAAAGTATATATTTCCGGCAGCGGTTTAGGATTTACAGAAATAAATAAAAATGATTCAAAAATAATTTGGAAAACAGGTAGAAAATTCTTAGGTAATAATTATGGTTGCAGAAGAAATTGGTCATTAGAAGTAAGAGCAACAAGTAATTATGCCCCGGATCAAGTATTTAGTAGTTTTACTTTGCCTTCAAATATTGTTATAAGCACAGGTAGTTTAGGATCCGGTAAAATCACAAGAAAATATTTAGGAGATTCTTTAATTGCTTTAATAGTTAATAATACTAATGAAACTAGAACTACAGTAAATGTTCCTTTAGCTGATGTTATTCAATTATGTGGAGATATTGATGGATGCTCCTTTTCCTTTTATAAAAAATATCATAATTCAAATAAAACCTACCAAATAGCAGGGCCTTTGGTATTTAGATATGATATTTCCAGTAAAAAATGGGTGAGTGGATATGAAGGGGATGCTAGACATGCTGCAGGTACAGATGGAGATAAAAATACCCAAGATATCTGGGATCCTATAAATTGTTATTTCACGGATGGAGAATATATAGATGGTGTGGATAAAGGAGATACTTCTATAGGATTAGGAGTTTTAGATTTGGATCCTAATGATAATATGTATTGTTATTTAGTAATAAAAGATTAAATCTTATCTCTCTAGATTCTATAGGTTTTCTTTTATAATATATCTAATGAAATTTTTTGCGGATTTGCATTTACATTCGAAATTTTCTCGTGCTTGTTCTAAAAATTAATCCCCTTCTTATTAAAATTTACATCTACTACACATGATGTTATTAAGATAACCAGAGCATTATCTATCTTAAATGTAAAAGTTTTATTCCATAAGGTGCTAATTTTTCTCCTGCTGGTCCAACTATTTTTATTAAAAAATCCTCTCCTAAAATAAAACCAAAAAAATAAACCAATACAGCAATTATTATCGCAAATTTTAAAATATCAAAAGCCCTATCCATCTATATAATATTCAAAAAAATATTATTTAATTGTAAATTTTTATTCAAAAAATTTTGTGAGTCTTGATATAGAGCTTCTAAAAACTTTATTTTATAAAGAGACTCTTTATCTTTATTTAACATCTTCCTCCTTTCAAAAATTATTAAATACACCAAAACTTCGCTTAATTCTATTTTATCCTCTATTTTTGATAATAACAAAAATTTCTCAAATTCATCTTTTAATGAATAAACTTTCGCTATAGTGTTAAATATATCTTTTTTCTCTAAAACTTTTAATATTTTACCAAGCTGACCAGGAAAAAGCTCAATTGCTAAATCTATAGTTTTTTCAGCATAACCTTTATCTTTTAAAAATTTTCTAATCTCATCATTCGAAACAAAATCAAACTTAATATTTTGCATTCTTGATCTTATTGTTGGATATATCTTAAATGGTTTATGGGTGATAAAAAACAATAAAGCCTTTGTTTGTATTTCTTCAATTATTTTTAATAAAGAATTTTGAGCCTCTTTATTTAATTTATGTGCATCATTGACAATTATTATTCTTTTAAAATCTGTGCTTATTCTTAATAAATTTTGCAAAAATTTGGCAGTAGAAAGTTTTATAATTTTATCTTCTGTATCAATTAAAACTAAATCTCTTTTATCTTTTAAATATTCTTCTGCTATATTTTTTATAGATGAAAATTTTCCTACCCCTTCAGGCCCTGTTAACATAAAAGCACCTCTTTCATATTCAGAAACTATTTTCTTTAATAAATTTTGTTGTTTATAATTTCCTAAAATCATCTTTGTGTTATTAAAATTCTTCTATATAAATCTAATTTTTCTATAATTTTCCCTGTTCCTCTTGCAACAGCAAATAAAGGATCATCTACTAAAAATGTTGGCACTCCTGTATGCTGATAAATTAACTCATCAAGATTTCTTAATAAAGCTCCTCCTCCTGATAATGCTATTCCTTTTTCCATTATATCTGCTACAAGCTCTGGTGGTGTTATTGCTAAAACTTTTTTTATTCCAGAAATAATTTCTCTTAAATCTCTTTGTAATGCTTCTGCAACATTGTTTGATGTTATTTTTATTGTTGTTGGTAATCCAGTAAGAATATTTATTCCATTTACATTCATTGAAAGCTCATTGTTTTTTGTAATAATTGCAGAACCAATTTGTATTTTAATATTTTCTGCTGTTTTTTCTCCTACTGCCAAATTAAATTTTCTTCTTAAATAATCTTTTATAGCTTGATCAAATTTATCTCCTGCTGTTCTTATAGAATCACAAGCAACTATTCCTCCTAATGATATTACTGCTATTTCTGATGTTCCTCCTCCAATATTAACTATCATATGACCTGAGGGTGAATTTATTGGCAAATCTGCTCCTAATGCTGCTAAAAGCGGCTCTCTTATTGGATAAACTTCTCTTGCTCCTGCCTCTATTGCTGCATCTATTATTGCTTTTTTTTCTGTTGAAGTTATCCCAGCTGGTACAGAAATTACTAATATTGGTTTAAAAAATTTTGGAATTTTTGCTCTTTCTAAAAAATATCTTAATAATGCTAATGTTGCTTTATAATCTGCTATAACCCCTTCTCTTAATGGTCTATAAATTTTTATATCTCCAGGAGTTTTCCCAATCATTTCTTTCGCTTCTTTCCCAACAGCTAAAATTTTATTAGTAGCTTCATCAACTGCTATAACAGTAGGCTCTGTTAAAACTATTCCTTTGCCAGGAATATAAACTGTTGTGTTTGCTGTACCTAAATCTATCCCAATTTTTATTGCCATGATAATATTTTAATAACTTTAATAATATGCCTTAAAATAATTTTATCAAAAAATGACAAAAATTTATCTTTTAAATATAGTAATCCTAGATCAATTACCATCAAATACCCCTGATTATTTTACATATTTTTCAACAAATTATATAAAAAAATTTAGCTTTGTGAAAGTAGATTTTAAGGGAAAAATTAAAGTAGGCCTTGTTATTGATATAAAGCCAATTGTAAAAAGTGAGGTTAAAAGGTTAGATTTTGCTTTAAAAAATATAAAAGAATTCATAAGACCAGGTTTTATATCTGAGATTCAAGAAAAATTTGCTTATTGGATAAGTAAAAATTATTTTATATCTTTGGCCCATGCCTTTTGTTTTTTCACAAATTTTTATAAAAAAATTGAAAATATAAATATCGAACCAAAGCCTGAGCCTTCTAATAAGTTTAAAATTTTATACTTCGAAAAATTTGATAATAGACTAATTAAAAATCCACCAATACTTATAATAACACCAACAGAAGAATCAGCAAAAATATTAAGTAGCAAAATTGAAAACTCATACTTAATTGATTTAGAGGTTAAAAAAGAAAAATTTTCTGATCTTATAAGAAAAATCTTGAATAAAGAAAATCTTGTTTTTATAGGAACAAAAAATTCTATATTTTTACCTTGGCAAAAATTAAATTCCATTATAGTTTTGGAAGAGGGAAGTATATTTTACAAAGAATATTTTAAACCTCCATATTTTAACTATTTAAATCTTATCAAAAAATTAGCAATGCTTTTAAAATCCAAACTTATTTTAATTGATGAATTCCCATCTTTGGAAACATATGTAAAATTAAATCTCAAAAATTATCCAAAATTTTCTTTTCAAAAAATAGAAGATATAGATGAATTGCCAAAAATATTAGAAAATTATGAAAAATCGAAAATTTTTATTCCTACAAAATCTTTGGCACAAAAATTTTATTGTAGCAATTGTTTTTATGAATTTGATTGCCCTAAATGTAATTATCCATTAACAATTTTAGAAAATAAACTTTATTGTAGAGTTTGCTTTAAAGAATATGAGATTCCCAAAAATTGTCCAAATTGTGGTTCTTTTGATTTATCTTTAAAAGGAATAGGAGGATTATGGGTAAAGAATTTTTTAGAGAGAAAAGGATTTTTTGTTGTTTTTATAAATGATGAATCGGATATTAAAAATTTTCTAAAGAAAAATTATAAAAGATATGTTCTAATTGGAAGCTTGTATATTTTAAATCCCTTAATTCCTAAAACAGATTCAGCTATATTTTTAAACTTTGATAATGCCTTTTACTCTTGGAATATATTTTTGAAAGAGAAAAATTTAAGGATATTAAAAAATTTATCAAATAGTGCTAATGATATTTATGTGCAAACAAAATTTAATAATGAAATTTTAGAAAAAATAAAAAATGGTGAGATTGTAAAAGATATCATTGATGAAAGAAAAGAGAATTTTTTGCCACCATTTTCAAGAATAATTAAACTTATAGGAAGATTAAAAAATTTGGAGGAATTAAACAAAAGATTATTGGAGGTAAAAGAAAATTTAAATAGTAGAAAAATTTTGTTTAATAAAAGAATAGAAATATCTGGACCATTTTTAGAAAAAATTCCAATGAGAATAAAAAGATATCAAATGTTTTTGATTTTAAAACTCGAGGATGGCATTGATCTTAAAAAATTTTTAAAAGACATAAAATACATAGAAGAGATAAGAGGTGATGAAGAAGAGATTTAAAGACTAAAAATTGTTTTAAAAATAATTAAAAGATCCAAAATAATATTTTTGTTTTTTAAGTAATATAGATCATATTCCAATTTTATTTTACTTTCTTCAACACTTCCTGCATATTTATAATTAACTTGTGCCCAACCTGTTATTCCTGGTAAAATCAAATGCCTTATATTAAAAAATTTTATCTTTTTTTCTAAATCATTTACTATATTTACTTGTTCTGGCCTTGGTCCTACAAATGATAGCTCATTTTTTAGAATATTTATAACTTGTGGCAATTCATCTAAATGTAATTTTCTCAATATTTTTCCAAAAAAGAATATCCTTTCGTCTTTTTCTTTTGCCCAGATTCCTAAATCTTTATCTCCTTTCATTGTTCTAAATTTATATAAAGTAAAAATTTTATTATCCTTTCCAACCCTTTTTTGAGAAAATATTATTGGCCCAGGAGAATTAATTAAAATCCCTATAGCTATAAATGGAAAAAGGATTATTAAAAATATTAGTAAAATAAATGCAAAAAATAAATCAAATGTTCTTTTTATAAAAGCTTGAATTTTATATTCAGGGTTTATTATATTTTTTAATATCCAATACTCATCAATCTCTTCTAAAATAATCCTATTTAAATTTTGTTCGTAAAAATCAACAAGCTCCATTATTGGAATTTTAAAATCTACCTCTTTTATCAATTTGTCTAGTCCATTTTGAATTTTTAAATCCCTACTTATTATAATAAGATCCACCTCTTCAAAAACCTCTTTGTTTTCAGGTATTTTATCTATAAAACCATTGATCGCATATAAAGTTAAATTTTTAAAATCATCAAAAATCTTTTTTTTCAAATTTTCTGGTGCTATTATCAAAACTTTAATCTTTTCTTTTTTTATAAATTTATCTTCAAATTTTTTTCTAAATATCAAAAATATTGAAAAGAGGTAGATTGTAAAAAGTATTAAGTTAGTTTTTGGAGTAATTTTGAGATATGGAATGAAATAAAAGAAGAATATTGAAATTAAAAATGCAAAAGCAAATCCCCTTGCAATTCTTATATAATTTTTATATCCAGGAATATTGATCTCATAGAAATTGTTAAGATAAAAAATAATAATCCAAAAAGGTAATATAAAAGAAAATCCATAAAAATGAGTTTTTAGTTCTTTAATATTTAAACCATACCTTATTAAAACAAGAATAAAAAGAGACAAATAAAAAGTTATTACATCCAAAATTAAAAGGATAAATTTTAAAATCCTTTGATAATTTTTCATTTAGGCATAGATGTTAATTTCTTCCAGGTTTTAAGAATAATCTTTACTATTATTATCCATAAAATAACACCTGCAAATAATATTTTTCCTATTATATCTAAAAGCTTTTCTAATGTTTCCATTATTTTTTGTAAATTTTAATTTCGCAGGGAATAAAAAACTTCGAGCCATAAATAAAACCTATTTGAAAAAATAATAATCCCACTAGTATTAGGGTTAAAATTATTAAAATTTTCTCTTTCTTTTCTTTAATTATTTTTAAAATTTTCCACATTGGTTTATAATTTTATTGGCAAAGGGTTGGGGCATAAAGTTTTGGTTGCTCCACTCTTTCCAGCCGGCTGGTTCCCAGCCGGTTTTTAATTTGCGCCCGGAGGGACTCGAACCCCCAACCTTGAGCTTAGAACGCTCCTGCTCTTCCAATTGAGCTACGGGCGCTTTTATATATTATAATTTTAAAATGAAAAGGAGAACAAAACAAATTCTATATGGATCATTATTTTTCGCTGTTTTTTTATTCTTTATATTTTTAGTATATCTTTTATCATTTAGCCCAAAACCAAGTTGTCATAATGGAATCCAAGATAAAGGAGAAGAAGGGATTGATTGTGGAGGGCCATGTGTACCTTGCGAAGTTTTTAAATTACAACCATTAAAAAAATCTGAAATAAAGATTCTAACTTACCCTGACAATACTTTTGATCTTTTAGCAAGCATAGAAAACCCAAATGAAAATTACGGAGTAAAAAAATTTTTTTACAGATTTTTAATATATGGAGAGAATGAAGTTAATCAAGTTTCTGGAGAAAGCTTTATTTTACCTTTAGAAAAAAAATATATTTTAGAAACAAATTTAAAGATGCCTGATTTTCAGATTAAAAAAATTGATTTTGAAATTAATTTTCCACGAGAGAATTGGAGTAAAATAGATAAAAACAAAGTTAATATAAACTTATTAAATTACAATATTTTTCAAGATAAATTAGAAGCTGAGATTGTAAATTCTGATGATGTTCCATATACTAATATAGAGCTTGATTTTCTATTATTGGATGAAAATAATGAAATCATAGGAACACTAAAAACTAACCTTGAAAATTTGGATCCTAATGAAAGTAAAGATATAGTTTTAACATTACCACCATTAGAAAAAACTCCCAATAAAATCTTATTTTTCCCAGAAGTAAATCTTTTTGAAGAATGAGATTAAATCTTACAATTTTCATAATTTTAATATTTTTTATGCTTATATCTTTATCAACTATTTTTTCTATAGGGAAATATGAATATTTTATTAAACAGATCATCTTTTGGGCGATTTCTTTTTTAATTTTATTATCATCAAATTTTATTTCTTATAGTAACCTTTTAAAGGATCCATATTTTAAATTTTTTTATGGCTTTATAATCTTAATGCTAATTTTACTTTTTATCTTACCTTCATATCATAAAATGTGGTTTTCTTTTTTAGGCTTTTCAATTCAACCATCAGAGTTTTCACGAATCCTTCTTGTTATTTGTTTATCTCTATTTTTAGGTAAATTCGGAGAGCAATTAAAAAATACCTTCTTTTTATTTATAAGCTTTTTAATAATATTTCCTATGGTTTTATTAATTTTATTACAGCCAGACCTCGGGATGGTTTTAATATATGTTTTAACTTGGTTAGTTGTGGTGATAAATTTTTTGAGCAAAAGAGAGATATTTCAGATTTTTTTAATAATAATTTTTCTTTCTATTATATCTTGGTTTTTCATTCTAAAAGATTATCAAAAAGAGAGAATTTTAACATTTATTAATCCAGAGAGGAAACCATTAGAGGAAGGATATAATTTAAAGCAATTGAAAATAACAATTGGTTCTGCGGGATTTTTAGGAAAAGGATATGGCAAAGGGACACAAGCAAAACTTGGTTTTTTACCATCAGCACATACAGATTTTATATTAGCAAGCTTTGTTGAAGAAAGGGGCTTTTTGGGGCTTTTATTTTATATATTTTTGTTTATTCTATTATTAAGAACCATCATTTTGGAAGCAAATTTTATTAAAGAACCATTGGGCTATGTTTTTTCATATATCTTGGCTATTCATTTAGGAATAAGGTTTCTATTAACAACTATGATAAATTTAGGAATATTTCCTATCATAGGTCTTTCTGTGCCATTTTTAAGCTATGGAGGCTCTCATTTGATATCTGATTTTATACTTTTAGCTATTTGGCATAATTTTAGATATTTGTAGTATAATTTAATTAGGTCGATTAAATCTTTTTTAAAAAATGGTAAGGAATATATTGTTAATCTTAATAATCTTAATAATTTTATTAGGCATGTTATTTTATGTAAAAAATAAAGCCCCTATTGTTACAAAAGTTGAAATACCAGAAGTTGCTCCATCAGAATCTCCTATAATAGCACCTACTAGTACAAAAGTTTTAGAAATCCCTGAACCGATAAAACCAACAACAACTATTCAAAATATAGAAGCAAAGCTTGGTGAAGAAACATTAGAACCAAATGAGATAAGGATAAAAGAAGGCGAAATATTAAAACTAAAAATTATAAATACTGCTACAACAAGCTTTATTGTAGAGATAAAAGGTGGAGAGTTTTCAACATCTACAGATAAAATTGAACCAGCAACAGATGTTACTTTAAATCTTAAATTAAATAAAGGTGAGTACTTTATATTTTCTAAAATAGAAAATACAGAAAAACAAGTTGGGAAAATTGTTGTTGAATAAAAATTAGCGGGGGTGGGAGTCGAACCCACTTTAGCCGCTTATGAGACGGCCTGAGAAACCGTTCTCCTCCCCGCCAATAAATATTATAAACTATTTTTTCATATTACCAAAATATTATTTTATCCTATTGAAAAATTTTTATCCTTGGCTAGCTTTTTTAATTTTTTAATAAGATAATCTATATCTTTTTTTCTTGTTTCTTTACCGAAAGAAAATCTTATGCTTTTTTTATTTCTTTCTGAAAAAGGATATAGTGCTTCTATTATGTAGCTTGGCTTAATGCTTCTTGCTTGGCATGCCATTCCTGGTGATACATAAATATTATTTTGATCTAGGTATATTAAAATCTCTTGAGCAGTTTTATCATAAAAAAATATATTTAAAATTTTAGGACTTGCAATATCAATATCTCCATTTACTTCAAATTTTATTTTTGATTCCTTTAATCTTTTCAAAAAATAATCTCTTATAAAAGTTAAATATTGCCTATTTTTCTCCCTTTCTTTAACAACAAATTCTAATGCTTTAGAAAATCCTACTATTAATGGAACACTTTCTGTTCCTGGTCTTAACCCATATTCTTGTTCTGATCCAGAAAATATTCTTTCCAAGACAATATCTTGTTTTTTATATAAACAAGCTATTCCTTTTGGCCCATAAATTTTATGAGAGGATAGAGTCATCATATCAACACCTAAATTTTTAACATTTATATCTTCTGTTAATGGTGCTTGTGCTGCATCAGTATGAAAAATTATTTTGGGCTCCCTTGTTTTATTTATCTCTTTAATTTTTTCAGAAATTAATTTTAAGTTTTGTATTGTTCCTATTTCACTATTTACATAATGAACAGATATCAAAATTGTATTTGCTCTTATTAAATCAAATATATACTCCCATTTCACCTCTCCTGTCCTTTCTACTTTAGCTAAGCTATAGTCTGCTATATCTAATTTTTTTAAATCTTTCAAAACTTCTATAACTGATGGATGCTCAATTTGGGTTGATATTATATGTGGTTTATGCTTTAGATGAAAATAATAAAAAAATGCTAATCCCTTTATTGCCAAATTATTGCTCTCTGTTGCCGAAGATGTGAATATTATCTCATTTGCATAATCTGCTCCTATTAAATTTTTAATATTCTCTCTGGATTCATCTATTGCTTTTAAAGCTTCTCTTCCTAATTTATGCAGGCTCGATGGATTACCAAATTCATAGAATAGATATTTTTTCATAAATTTAAAAACCCTTTTATCTAAAGGAGTTGTAGAAGCATAATCTAAATAAACTCCCATTTATATTATAATTATATTAAATGATAGAGGAGTTGAAAAAAAGTTTAGATAATTTGATTAAAAACTTGGTAGAGAAATTAGATAATATAAGAGGTTATAAATTTGCATTGCACTGGTTAGAAAATGTTGAGGTAAATGTATATAACAAAAAACTTCCTATTAAAAGTTTGGGGAGCATATCTCAGTTAGATATTTACAAATATAAAGTAGAGCCGTGGGATATAAATATATTAAAAGATATTGAACAAGGGATAAAAAATACAAATTTCGGCGGTAGTGTTATAAGAGAAAGAAATTATTTAATTATTACCTTCCCCCCAATAACAGAAGAGACAAAGAGAAATTTGCTTAAAACTTTAAACGAGCTTAAAGAAGAATATAGAATAAAAGGAAGGAAAGAAAGAGATGAATTTTTAAAAAAACTTAAAGAGAAAAAGGAAAATAAAGAAATTTCTGAGGATTTATTTTATAAAACAAAAGAAAAAGCTGATAAAGAGATAGAAGATTATAATAAAAAAATAGATGAATTGTTTATTAAAAAAGAAAAAGAACTTCTTAGTTAATTTGCGAAAAATGATAAATTTTTTAATTTTTTTAATAGTGTTAGGTATACTAATATTTGTTCATGAGTTCGGTCATTTTATAGTAGCTAAAAAAACTAATGTACCAGTAGAAGAATTTGCAATAGGATTTCCTCCAAGGTTAATAAGCAAAAAAATTGGAGATACAATTTATTCATTAAATTTAATTCTATTTGGTGGATATGTAAAAATTAGAGGAGAAAATGATCCAGAAGACCCAATTGGTTTTTTAAATCAACCTTCATATAAAAAACTTTTAATAACACTTGCAGGAGTAATTTTTAATCTATTATTAGCCTATTTAATATTTTCAATAGGGTATTTAATTGGCTTACCAGAATATCAGAAAGAATCAAAAGAGGTTACAATAACACAAGTTATGCAAAATTCACCAGCAGAAAAAGCAGGATTAAAGATGGGTGATAAATTGATATATTTTAGGGTTAATAATAATATTTATTACTTTGAAAAGCCAGAAGAGGTAAAAGAAAAGATAAAACCATATATAGGAAAAGAAATAATTTTAGGAATAAAAAGAGGTGTGAATAGTTTTGAAGTAAAAGTTATTCCAAGAAATACTGATGCTCCAATAGGAATTGGAATAGCCTCTATAGGGTTAGTAAAATATAGTTTTCCACAAAATTTTTATTATGGATTAGTAAAAACATACGAGGGGATAAAAGCTATAATTTTCGCATTTAAAGATTTCTTTTCAAGATTATTAAAAGAAAGAAAGGTTGCTAAAGAAGTAGTTGGTCCATTAGGAATTTATGATATTTATACTCAAATGAGAACTTTAGGAATAAGCTACGTATTACATTTTATGGCATTAATTTCTTTAAATTTAGTTTTAATTAATATTTTACCATTTCCAGCTTTAGATGGAGGTAGATTTGCAGTTTATTTCGGAGAATTAATAACAGGAAAAAGGA